>Ga0207709_10000027_pt1 | contig 339731 bp, 273 predicted proteins | sample KBSM34metaG_FD_184397 | JGI IMG/M metagenome (GOLD analysis project Ga0207709, IMG submission 184397) | Miscanthus rhizosphere microbial communities from Kellogg Biological Station, Michigan, USA - KBS M3-4 metaG (SPAdes) (version 2) | ecosystem: Host-associated > Plants > Roots > Rhizosphere...
AATTGGTGGGGAAGTTCACGTGCATCTGGAAGCTGGAGAGCTGGCGCCATGGGCCAGTGAGATTATCCGGCCGCTGGTCCAGCGGGTGGTTTGTTCACATCCCCAAACCAATGTCTGGATCGCCCGCGACCGCGACAAGAGCGACCGCATTGACGCTTACAAGCTGGCCAGTCTGCTGCGGCTGAATGAGTTCAAGGAAGTCCGTTATCCGCAGAAGCAACTGGGGCGCGACTTCAAAGCGGTAGTGCAACACTATGATGAGCTGACAGCGCAGCAGGCGCGGCTGAAGACGAAGATCAAGCGCGGCTGCGGATGCAAGGTGTAATCACGCGCGGTGAGCAAGTGTTCTCAGTCCGCGGCCGTAAAGCAGTGCTGCCGGAAGTGAAGTCCCAGGTAGTGCGCACCGCGATCCAGCAACTCTATGCGCTGTTGGACCAGAGTTTGGCGTCACAAGCTGAAGCGCGGCGGCTGATGCTGCGCGCGGCGCAAGCCCTACCGGAGATCCGCAATCACTGAGTGAGAGTTATCAGCAACCGAAAATCTAACACCTTATGGGCCGGTGCGGAGTCTCTAAACCAAATCGTAGGCTGCCTCGTGAGCTACGGCTCGCGGAGTAAGTCTCTTCCTAATGGTTAGGCCCGCACCAGTCCGCCAACTCTGCAAGTTCGAACTTGATGAGTATGAGCAAGCCCAACCAGACCATAGGCCGTCGCACGAGGTGAGGATATGTCTCATCCGCTCGCGTGAGTCTCACATACCTGAATGGCTGCTAAAAGCAAACAACAAAAACGGTCGATAGTAGGTGTGCAGCTTAACGGTGATTGGTGGCTCGCTCTAACTCGGTGACTAAACGCGCCCCGCCATCCGGCGATGCTAAAAGGGCCCTCCGAAGTCAATCAGGACTTTGGCCGAAGAGGACAAATCTGTGCTTGACTTCGTCTTTCATACCCGATTTGTTATGTGGCGCCCGTCGAAATCTTTAAGCGACGTGGTTTGAAAAAGCACAGAACGGCTACGGGCAAGTGTCCCAGCGTCAGGCCGAGCGCCAAATCAGCAAGCCAAGGAATTACTACGATAGGATTCATAGATCCTTGCCAAACCGGGTCCGAATTGAACCAAGTGTTCCATGGCAAAGGGAACCCCATGGCAGATTCCGCTGAAGAAAAGCTCCAGGTCATTGATGCCAGCACGAAAGCGATTGTTCCCGCAATCGCCCAAAGACCACAACGGAACATTGAAACATGTTCTCTTTGAACCAAGACGCCGATATTTCGATGAACGTAGACTACTACTCGATACGATAGGAAAAAGATCAACGCCACGAGCAAGAGGCCGCCGACGATTTCCAACAAATCTCTCATAGCAACCCTCGAGAGTCAGTGTAGCCACATAACGGCGGAGTTGACGCGGCGGCGCGATTTCATTCAAGCATCGCCGGACCAATTATGATGCGAAACACGCTCCCGCCGCTCGCGTCCAACGATTTGTTGTGCGGAACCGTCACGGCAATTCAAATTTGTACGTGATGATTCCGTTTGATTTCACGAACGCGCCATTGACCTTGAACGGTTTCAAGCGGGCCTGACACACAACTGTTTTGACAGCCGCCTGCAACAACGCAGGACCATTTCGAACGCGCGCCCAAATGACTTTGCCAGTTTCGTCAACGACAACTAGCGCTGTAACCACGCCCGAGGTTTTAGCATCCTTCGCTTCGATAGGATAGACAGGCTTGGGAATGTCGATACCCCTGGAATCGATCCGACCAAGAGAAATTGTTTGAGGTTTGCGCACGTTTGGATCGAGACAGACGTTATCCGGTTCAAAGTGTGGCAGCGCGATAGTGGCATGACCGTGGCGAGGCGATGCAAGCGCGATGGCGATTAGAATCACAACTACGGATGCCACGATCGACTTCATGGGTTTAAGACAACCTGAGAGTAAGAAAGTTCCGCACAACGGTGGAGTTGACGCGGCCGCGCGGTAGCGCCAACTGTAATTACAAAGGCTTCATGCGAAACACGCTTCCGCGGCTCGCGTCCAACGATTTGTTATGCGCAGCCTGATTTTAGAAATTTGACGGACCGAAAGATCCGTTGCGCCATCTGCACATCCGCTCGATTCGGACTTTCCATGCCCATGTAAAGTTCGACCTGGTCCGCGCACCAGTCGCCGACGTTCAACTCAGTCACGTAAACGGGTGTGCGCGTCCACCGGTATATGAAGGTTCGAATAGAGGCGCGTTTGCCATCGATGGTCGTCCAGGTTTCGTGTGCGTGAAGGACTTTCTTTTCGTCGTATTCGCTCGACGCCGAGTCGCCACAGACGAAAAGAAATCGTGCCCGACCACGCTCGTAGCCACGCATAAAGATATCGATTCCCATTTCCGATTCTTTGAAGCCAACAGGAAGGCGAAACGTAAACAAACCTTCCGCATTAATAGTTCGCGACCGAGAACCTCGTTGCCCCCCGGCAGCTGACGGCAAAAAGAATATCGCCGCAGCGCAAAGTGTTACTGCGGTGGAAATATGAATGCGCATAACGCTTGAGTTGACGCGGCGGCGCGAATTCACGAACCCATCGCCGGACCAGTCATGATACGAAACACGCCCCAGCCGCTCGCGTCCAACGATTTGTTATGTTGCCCGTCACAGAAACCATTTTCCACGCCACGATAATAGCCGCCATGACCGGAGAATTACGATGATTGGCAGAATTAGTACGATGCCAGCAGCAAGCATCATTAGGTAGAAGCCCAATGGCGCTTCGCCAATCGACTCGATGGTCATCCAGGTCGGGAAAACCACCAATGCCAAAGCGAAAACGATTGCAGCCCATTTGCGCAGGAGTAGAAGTCCGACGCCAATTAGAGCCACAACGAAAACGTAAACAGTCAGTGCAATGACAACTCGCAAGGGTAAAGGTCCTTCCAGGAACCTTCGATGATTGAATGCGAGAAGAATAAAGGCGTCAATGCCGAGTGTGAGAATCCCAAACGTTCTGATGGCAGCGGCACTCATCGGAGTCCTACACGCCCGCGAGCAGGAAACGTTCGGCAAAGTTACTGAGCGATTCTGGCAACATAACGCTGAAGTTGACGCGGCGGCGCGAATCAAAGCACCCGTCGCCACATCAGGTTAGTTACGAAACACGCTCCCGCCGCTCGCGTCCAACGATTTGTTCGACAGCGTCCACAGGAAACCCGTCACCGCTCGAGAATATACCTCCCGTCGAAGGCCTCCAACTCAAAGTAAGCAAGCTTTCCGGGCACACAGGAAATCAAAGTGCCGGCGTCCATCCCCACCGTCTCCAAAAGCGCGTCAGGCAAAGACATTTCTTTGCCATCGATCGCGCGATTGTCTGACATGACGTAACAAGTATCGGGAGCGCCCTTTTGCCTGAGTAGCGCTTCTATGGAATCAGCAGATTGTTGACCAGAGGGGATTTCCTTTGCGAACCGTGGGTCGAGATCGTGGCAGTGATTAAAGCCGTTCAGCAGTTTGGCTCGGCCACGTTTGGATTCAAGTAGCGCGAGATATCTGGCGCGCTTCTGCGGCGCGATGAAGCAACGAGCAAATTTTTCTTCGTGAGAGTTCATTCAACTAGTCTGAAGTAGCAAAGCTGTCGAACGTTTGAGTTGACCGGGCCACGGCTGCCGAGCAGCTTCGCCGAATCACGCTTGATGCGAAAGGTGCTTCCCGTGGCTCCGGTCCAACGATTTGTTCGGTTTCGTCGTTGTCATCGGGTAGCCATTTCTGCGACACCAAAGTCCTCAGAGATAAGGTTGCCGATGTAAATCATACGTTTCGCTTCCTCGCACTTTGCGTAGTCAGGGTTGTCATACATATAGGTCCGATAGACTCCGTCTCGATTGAACTCCACGACGTAACTCATGCCGTCGGTAGCACCGCCGTTGCAACCTAGTGACGAGGCGTCGGGCAATGTGAAAAGACCCGCTTCTTCGAGCCGGCGGAAGGAAGCATCCCAGCCGAATTTGGGAGTTCCGAGCTTTTGTTCGGATTCGGGCGACACGACTTTGCGCGTCACGCCATCAAGATGTATGGCTGACCATTGGCCGGCGACACGCTTGAGAACGAAACCTTCGAGCGCTGTAAGCCCAAAGCCATGCCAGACACGAACCTCCACGTCGCCGTCGGGTAAAGCGGCCGACCGCAGAGATTTGAGATTGCCGAAGTTTGCTCGTTCATCTATGGCCTTGAAGAAGATTGGTTCCCAGGTTGCTTTCGGAACATTCAACTGTAGCTCTCTGCGCGTTGCTGTTGGCATAGGTTTGTTTCCTTGCGACTGCGGCAGCGAGGAACATGAGCCCATAAGCAGCATGGCGGCGATGACGAGTCTCATTATTAACAGGAAGAAACCGAACGTTTAAGTTGACGCCGCGGCGCGAATCAAATCACCTTTCGCCGCGCCAAGCATGTTACGGAACACGCCCCCGCCGCTCGCGTCCAACGATTTGTTCGACATCGTCGTCAGACCGCGAGGCGCTGCCAGAAAGCATTACCCAACCCAAGGCGAGTGCGCAGGTGCAAATCATAACAATAGAGAGTCCTTGCGAGAGTCGTAGCCAGTCGGGCTCGCGTCCCGCCATTACCGCCAAAGCACCTATAACAACAACAAAGCCTAGGTATGTGAATAGCAGCCATCTTTTCCAAAGTTGGAGTAGCAGAGTAACCGCGTAAGCGAAACCAATCACAACCCAAAGGATTAGATGAAGAGTTGTTAGTGGTTGACGCCACATTCCCCAGACAAACCATACCAGGGAGACGAGCAGCGGAATCGGTGCCCACCTTAATATGCGTTTCTGATGTTCCAAAAAAAGCTTGGGCATACTAAAAGAGATGTCGAACGTCTGAGTTGACGCGGGCGAGCGCTACCACGCAACCCTAAAATCAACAAAGCTAGTTGAGAAACACGCTATCGAGCCTCGCGTCCAACGAATTGTTCGGTTGCGCCGACGATTCACACGATTTCCAAAGTTTCGGGAGTCGGCATCCCAAACACGTCCGTGTCATCAATTGAGATCACTTCGAGTTCAGAAATCTCTCCCTCTCGGGCGTGCAAGATTACGTTTACAGGGACGCCTTCGGGAGAATGCCCATACGCGTCTGCAAGTATCGTTGACAGACCAATAGTTCGCGAAGTCTTATCGCCAACTGCGAGATCAAGTGTTGGACAGCCGCATTTGCAATGGGCAACCACCTTGGTCTGCGGAACCTGGGAGGCAAAGAGCCTCGTGTCGGTTGGGCTATTCGCAACTAACCATTCCAACAGGCGACGCTCCTCGCTCGTTAGGTCACGATGCTCAGGGATGACAAAATCATCTGACATCATAGAAGAAGCAAGCGAACGGCTGAGTTCACGCGGCCGCGCGGTAGCGGCTACGTTTCAACTAATCAAGCTTCATGACAAACACGCTCCCGCGGCTCGCGTGCAACGATTTGTTCGGCGTCGTGCACCTGCGGAACATGCGCTCTAGGGCACGTCGCGCCAGAAGAAAATGCCAATCTCGCCGTCGCTCACCGCCTCGAGATCATAGAGTGAACTGTCGAGCCCGCACCACCGAAATCCGATCTGCTCGTAGAACCGAACCGCTCCATAGTTGGTGGTCTGCGTTTCGACGAAGACTCCGCGTGCACCCAGCGACGCCGCTGCCTGTAACGCCGCCTCGATCAACATGCGCCCCACACCGCTGCCGCGAGACCGCTTTCCTACGTATAGGTGCTCCAGCCGGGCGCGACGATTCCACGCCTCGAACGAAAGTGCGGCCAAACCGACAACCTCGACCCGGTCACTCGCTACGCGTACCCAAGGGTACTCTGGGAGTTTGTCGACGATATTGATGAAACCATAGGTGCGCCTAACCGGCATTGGCAACAGTTCCTCAACAAGCGAGGCGCAACGCGCGGTCATATCCAAAGACAGTCTGCGGTCTGCCAGATAACTCGTATCGAGCGCGAGTATCGAGTCACGGTCCTTAGGCCAGTCAAGTTCGCGGAGATTCATCACCTTGTCATCGTTGGACACGATAAGACGCCGAACGCTTGAGTTGACGCGGGCGAGCGCCAACACGAAACAAGACAATCAACAAAGCGAGTTGAGAAGCAAGCTATCGAGCCTCGCGTCCAACGATGTGTTATGCGCGGCGATAGAACCAACCCACGTCATATTTCGTAACGGACCAGTTCGATATGACCATTTAGAAGCGACTCGGCTAACAGTTGATGTCGGTTTAACTCCGACGCATAAATTGAAATCGAACCATTCGCGTCCCATTTGCCCACATCAACTGAGCCCACAACCTCGAAGTAGTCTCCGTGTGAACTCGTAATGCCCGCCACCAACCTTGGATTATCCGCTGGTATTTGATTCGTTCGCAGTCCCGTGATATCTGAGGTTCTTGTCCGCGGGATCATCCGCTCAAGTCGCATCAACTCAACCGATGTAGCATCCACGATCAAAGAATAAAGACTTTCACGAGACTTCCAAAGATGTACTGTCACTACATTGATAATTCTCATTACATCAGTCTGACGACTCGAAACTCTTTAGCGTGAGCCAACTAGCGCATAACATAAGTATTATACGAACCGGGTTCGCATAAGCCTCTTATATCGCGTTTTATACGAACCGGCAATAATGGTCAATCGTCCATTGGGCTGCGGACTCCGCGACCTCCTCGATTCAAGACGTGGGTATAGATCATAGTGGTCCGCACGTCCGAGTGGCCCAATAACTCCTGTACCGTCCGGATGTCATACCCTTTCTCCAGCAAATGAGTGGCGAAGCTATGTCTGAACGTATGACAGCTCGCGTTCTTCGAAATATGGGCGCCCCGAATGGCGTTCCTAACCGCCTTTTGCACCGCGCGCTCAGATAGATGGTGTCTTCGCTTCCTATCGCTACGGGGATCGATTGATCTATTGGGGGCCGGAAATACGTACTGCCAACCCCAATCCTTTGGCGCATTGGGATATTTTCGCGCCAAAGCATAAGGCAGATAGACCCTCTCCATAGCCGGCGCGGAGATCGTCCTGGTGCCATAGTCTCACTTTTTCCAGATGATGCCTGATTCTTTCCTTGAGGCTTTCGGGAAACATGGTTACTCGGTCCTTCTCACCCTTGCCGTCCCGGACCGTAATCTGCCCGTAGGTGAAATCGACATCCTTCACACGCAAGCGCAGGCATTCCATCAGTCGCAAACCAGACCCGTAGAGCAACCCGCCTATCAGCCAATGTGTTCCGTCGAGGTTTGCCAGCAGGCGTTTAACTTCATCACGAGTGAAGACGGTTGGTAGCCGTTTGGGTTTACGTGCGCGCTCGATATTCGAAACGTAACGAAGTTCTTGTTTTAGTACATCACGATAGAGATACAACAAGGCACTAAGAGCGACGGTTTGAGTAGAGGCGGTAACCGAGCCTTCAACCGCGAGGTGAGAGATAAAGGCGCGAATCTCAACCCTCACCCCGCCCAGGTGAGGACTGCGCACGGGACGTGCGCGTACCGATAGCTACTCGTAGCTCAACGCATCGACTGCATCCTGACGCGCGGCGCGCAGGGCCGGGTAGAGCGCGCCGATCGAGCCGCCTACTAATCCTACTACCAGCGAGATGATGATCCATTTTGGCTCGACGTCCACGATCAGGGAGGTCGAGCGCATCACCACAAATCTCGCTGCGAGCATCAAAAGCACGCCGATAAAGACGCCCAAAACACTGACCAGAATTGCTTCCTGTTCAATCACCCAGGCGATGGATCGCTTGGACATGCCGAGCGACTTGAGGATGCCGATCTGCCGGGTGCGCTCGGTCACGGTCGTGTACATGGCGAGCAGGATCACGAGCATGCTAATCGTGGTGGCCACGCCCACGACGACTTTTAGAAAGACGTTCAGGGCCGGCACGCTCGACAGGTAGAGCTCGGGCAGGTCGCGGGTGGGGATTATCTGATCGTCGGGAAACTTTTCTTTGATGAGCGTAGCGACCTGGTCTTGCTGCGCGGGATCGTCGCAAGCAACCAGGATCGTGTTGCAGCGATTCTCGCTGCCGACCTGGTTCTGCATCGTTGTCAGCGGAATCTTCATACGGCCACCACCGGGCGGCTCATAAATGCCAACGAGCTTGTAGGGTTGTTCGTAGATCTCGATCGACGATCCGACGACTGCGTTGCGCTCTCTTTGCCAGGCTGAATCGACAATTACTTCGTTACCTTGTTGCAGACCGCGACCTTCTTTGATAGTGAGGCCGTTCAGCGCCGCGTATTGCTCATACGGAATTCCTTCGATTAGGCGCGTGCCGAAACCGGAATCGCTCTTATCCAGGTGCTGTCCGATAGGGACCGCGAGACGAACGCCGGGAATCCGGGCCAACTCAGCCACGTGGGACATCGGAATCGTAAATGACTGGCCCCCGCCGATACTGATTGAGCCGGAGGGCCGCACCAGGAGTTGCGCGCCGATATTCGCTTCGCGCTTCCCGCGTTCGCGCAGGAGTCCATGGGCCAGTCCCACGGTGAAGACTACGAGCAGGACACCCAGAGCAATACCGGCGACGCTGACCATGGTGCGCGCCGGCCGGTGAGCAAGATTAGAAAGGACAAGACTATCCATAAGTTTTTGTAGACGGGGACTGCGGGCGAGCACGCGCGACCAGGCATTCGGCAGCGCGCGCCAGGTGACCACAAATAGGCCAATTACGGTCCAGAAAATGATGGCTGCTTTACGCACGATGGCCAGGGCGACGCCGATCGCGGTGGTATAGCCAAGCGTTCGCAGAATGATTCCGTTGCCGGTTTCATAGACGCCGATCGTGCCGGGAACAAAACCGAACGCGAAGTTAATTACCTTGGTAAGCGACTCGATGATGTAAGCTCCGCCGATGTGTGGGACGGCGCCGAGCATCCTTAAGGTGATATAGACCTCGAGCACGCTGGTCACATGGGCGGCCAGGTCGAGGCCAATCATCGAGAAAAATGCTGCCCGGCGACGCTTGTAAAAACCGTAGACAGTCAACTCGACGCGGTAGATGTGATGCCGGCGGGTCCGGAGAAACCGCGGACGAAAGCCCCGACGCGCGAGTCGATCGATGATGTTCGTGAGCAGAGTAACTCGTTTGCGCGTGGCCATAGCCGCGGCTACCAGCCCGAGAAATGAGATGGCCGCAATGACGATCAAAACCTCGCGGGCCACGGTCGGTACCGGATAGGCAAAGAGCATCAAAACCGCGCCGCCGAAAATCACCAGGACCACCGACAAGTTATAGAGCAGGTTATCGACGACGAGGGCGGGGACCCCGTGGACCAGCGGCACGCGCTTGCGCAGCAAGGCGACTTTGGTTGCTTCTCCCAGGAGGGGACCGGCAAAAGTGAGGAAGCTCATCGACTCGCCACCCAGGCGAGCCGCGAAGGCTTGCATAAAACTAAATCGCCGGTGCTCGGGAGAGACTGAGAGGCGCATCGCGATCGTGCGCAGTACGTGACGCGCGCCGTTCGCGGCGACCACGAAGAAGAACCCGAAACCAACGCGGCTCAACGCCGAAAAGATCTGTTCGACGCCGACCTTGCGCACGAGATAGAAAAGTAGCAGCGCGCCGAGCAGGAACGCGACAGTCTGGAGCCATGCGACTGAGCGTTTGGCGCGCGAAGGTCTGGTCAGGCTTTGCGCTTCGGATTTGTCCGTCAACGCACGATTATCAAGCGAACGTTCCATCAAAAATTATGTGGCACGCGCATCTTGCGCGTGACCCTTCACGGGCGGGACGCCCGTGCCACGTCCCGTTACTAGCGCGACGCGTTTCCGAAATTGGTGCCGGTAACTTCAGTAATCACGCGTCCGGGAAACTTCTTAAATCCACGTTTGGCCAGAGACTCGACAGGACGGTTATCGCTCTCGAGATTACCCGTGAGGGCCAGAATGGTCGGCACCACGCTCAGGCTGTCGTACGGCTCAGTTACGGCCAGACCGCGCGGGATACCGGTGCGATCACCGCCGGCAAACATCAGGGTCGAGTGGGTCGCAATGCGAAACAACGAGCCGTGATTGCCGCCGGGATTAAAGCCGCGCACGTCAAAATTCCAGTGATTGTTTGCAAAAACCATCAGGTCACTTTCAACCAGACGCCGTTGCCGCCGGTGAAACGCATTCAGCAAACGTTCGTCAGGCGTCAGGTCAGGCGCGCTCGTGTCCGTCCCGGGCGCGGTGAACAAAGTAAACTGTTCGTGCAGTCCAATCAGCCCATTAGAGTATTGCGTCTTATGCAGCGCATGCAACCATTCGAGGTCAGTATGCCATTCGTTGAGCCATTGCGCACGGTCGGCGTCTCTGATCTCCAGGCGCGGGTCTTCCAACATTTTGAGCGGAAATCCGGGCTTCCAATCGACGCGGTCAAAGCGAATCTGGCCGTCCCCGGACTGAGATAGATTTGCAATCGGAAGATAACGAAGGGTGAGTTGGCTTCCACCTGTCTCTCCGCGGGGGATCACCAGCGCCTGCCGGTCCGAACCGGCATAAAGCCAGAGCACGTCGTCGTCAGGTTTGAGATCATCGCTGAGCGCGGCGGCAATTGCCTCGCGCGGGATTCTGGTCGCAATGAAATCAATCGGTTGGGTTGAGACGCTGGCTTGCACGTTATTTCTTACGGTTTGCTTCTTCAATAGATCAAAATAGTCCAGCCGCACAAAGCTCTGATCTTCGTCGAGCGAACCATCGCTCTTCAAAACCAGGCCATCCTTCCCGAGACCCGCGACATAATTCTGCAAATCATGAATCGAATTGCGCCGGCCCATCGAGTCTTTGAAAATCAAGTCTTCGATTTTCAGCTTCTGGGGATCGAAGCTTTCGCGTTTGAGCGCAAGCAGGTTTCGCGCCACCGCCACATAGGCCGTGTAGCGCTCGTGAAATTCCGCAGCCTGCCGGGAGCGAATGCAAACGCGCCGCGCGTTATCGTCACGACCCATTTCGATTTCGGCCGGAGTAAATTTCTTTGGTTGCGCCAGACACGCCTGGCGCTGCGTTTCGGCGGATTTGCCGAGGGCCGCCAGTTCCTGATCGAATCTATCCAGATCGTCCCGCCAGTAAGCGCGGTCGTGATCGATCGCCGCAAAGAGAGCCGCGGTGGCGGCCGTGCGTAATTGTGGCGAGAGGTCTTTGCCCTGAAGTTGTTGCAGCAGAATGTGGATGACGTTCAGGTTCGTGTTGCGCAGATGAATGCCGGCGCGCTCGTTTCCATCGAAATCAAGCAGAGCAGTTGGATAGGCCTCGCTCTGTCCTTTGAGGTAGAACGAGTCGGTTGCGGTGGTGGTAATCGGCGGCACAAAAGGATTGATCGATTTGATCGAGTAATCCATCAACAGACGCCGTTTGGTAATTACATGGTGTCCGCCTCCCGCGCGACTGCCCAGCAGCTTCACCAGATTGAAGCCCTGGCTGATGATTCGCTCGTCGGTATTGAAACCATGATCGGAAACTATGATGAACGCTGTTTCACTGGCCATGGGACTATTTTGAATGCCAGTCCAGAGACGGCCCAGCTGGGCGTCGATCTGTTGCAGCGTGGCCAGATGCGATTCGCGATCGTTGTTGTGATGGGCCGTGTGATCGAAATCCATTGTTAAGAGATCGAGATAACGTACGCGGGGATTGCTGAGGTTAGCGATCAATTCGCGCTCCAACTGCTGGCCCACGATGTTGCGGGTGTCGAGGCCGGTCACAAATTCCGTGGCTAACTCGATGGGGTTGCGGCGCACGAACTTGGCCTCAGCCGCGAGTTGGATAGATTTGATTCGCGCGCCGCGGCCATAAAGCTGTGATCCCGGCAAGCGCTGATAATTGTCATAGGCGTCGATCAGAATGGGCACGCGAATCGAATCCAGCACTTCTGTGCCGGGCATGTCGACGTTGCCACGGGTCGCCTGCTTCACCAGAAACGGCAGGAAGTTCAGGTAGTCGTAGGTGTGCAGGATGTCCCGATCAAATTCGACATTTCCTTTGATCTGCAAATGCTGGCCCGTGTCTACGAGCGACCACGACGGCGCCGATAAGCTCATGCCGCGCACGTAGTAGTTCGCGATCCGCGTACCGTTTCGATAAAAGATATGATCAAACCAGGGTAGCAGGCTTTTGCCGGTCAGGGGATCTTGTTCGTGTACGAAACGATCCACCATATCGTAAGGAAGCCCGTCAACTTTGAGGATAACGACGCGGTTGGTTTGAGCCGGTGCACTCGCGCTGAAAAAAAGGAGAGCGGCTGCGGCAAAAATAAGCAGGCGAGTCTGGAGCGTTTGCCGCAGGCGGCGAACAACGCCGGTTGCAAATGTCACCTGGCAATTTTCATTTTGCATTTTCGGGCCGCCACTCTTGCTCATGCTCATGAAAATTGAAAACTGAAACCCGGAAAATGCAAAAAGAGATCGGCTTACTATTGCCCGAGCTGGCTGAGGAGTAGTTTTGCTTCTTTGGGTTTGACTTGAGCGTCGCTCTCTAACGCCCGGCGCAAACGGGAGGCGATGTCTGCGCGCAATTCAGATTCGGGAGGCTGCAATTGGAAGATGCGCAGCAATTCCTTGCGCGCGGTCTTGTTGTTCATCCTTGAAAGAGCGTCGAGCGACAATCGCCGGGCTTCATCATCGCTGGTTTTTTCGAAGATTGCGCCCGCAGCCCTGGCGGCGCCATTACCGGCCGTGGATCCCTGATCAGCAAAAAACTGGAGGGACTGCCGGACCACGTTGATGTCCCACACGACGTCAGTTTGGGGTGAGGATTTCGCCACCTCGAGCAAAAACTGCGTGTGATAATTAACGCGGCGGGACAGTTCCATCCGTTCGTTCAACTCAGGCGTCGGATTTTCGCGATGTACATAGCGGCCGAACGAGAGGACGTTACCCAAAGTGAAAAAGATCCGCGCCGTTCGTCCATGTTTGAGAGGCACCATCTCAGCGCGACGATCACGCTCAATCCTGGCCGACAAACCGTCCGGCCGTCGCGCGTAATTCATTAGCGCGTCGTACTGTTGGCGCGCCAACGCGACTTCAGCTTCGTCATCGTTATTGAGGGGATTGAGGGAAACGTTCTGCACGCGCCGCTCAATCTCGTTGCGCAGTTTGGGGTCAATCTCTGAGTTGAAGGTGAGCAGCAGCTTCAGTTCGGAATAACTGCGCAAACGCGTCGGCTGATTCAGATCTATTCCGCGACGTCCGGTTACGAAATTGTAAACCTGCCGGCCGACGAAGTAGGGAAGGTTCCCGAAGTTCGACAGGGAAAAAACATTCTTGGCCAGATCGTCGATGAACCGGCGGGACATCTCGCGCTTCTTGGGGTTAAGACTGCTGCGAAAATCGATCAGCAAGGCCGGGATCTTTGGATGATCAAGTCCGTAAATCGCCAGCGGAATCATTTCAACTGAGTGAGCCTCCGGGTTGTTTGGGCTAACGGCCCGGTTGTCGCCGTCGAAATAGAACGCGCGCGAATAGCCGCTCCAGTTTCGCAACCGCTGATCGCTCCACGGATTAGCGATGTTCAGAAAGCGATCATGAAATTCGCGGTTGGCCTGGGCGGCAAGATCCGGCTTGGCGATCCAGAGCATCGCATGAGTTGCTCTACCGTCCGGCATCGCTAAAGGTTCGAAGTAAAGTCCTTCCGCTTCGGCGCGCTGGCGCAGCAGTTCCCAGTTATGCCCGCTGTTGTCTACCGACCCCATCATCCGCTTGGTGACGGTGTTGCGAAATGTGTCCGGCCCGAGCAAGCCGCCCAGCACTTCCCCGGACATGATCAGACGCGCCCGCAGCTCGAGCATTTCGCCCGGAGAGAATGCCGGCGTCAGGTTGGGAAGCAGAGGCTGCGAAGAATCGTTGGTTAGAGAGAGGGTCCGGTTGAGCCCGGCCCGAGAGTTTTGCAGCGCGAGCAGTTCGCTTTCATCACGCGTGCGCCGTTTGACGTTCTCGTAATTTTCCAGGATTGAAAGAGCCTGCATGACGTGACCGGAGCGATAGTCAGCCGCGTTTTGCCGATAAGTGCGCGTAGCTGCTTTCAACGGAGTGCCATAACTGTCGAGGAAAACATTCTGCACCCCCATCCAAAAGAACGCGTCCCAGGTTTGCCGGCTCGTGTTCGCCAGATCGATCAGGGGCTTCGGGGGACTGCTGCCAACTCGGGTTTGATTGCTGACGTGTTGGTAGAAAAAAGGAATGCCAGAAGCCATTCGCTTCGCCAGGTTAGGACGCGTATAGGTCAGCATCCAGACGTAGCGCAGCCGATCATTTTCGGGATTGTTGTCGGAAAGAGTGTCGCGTACGACGCTTACCAGCGGAACCTCGGGTGAGTTGGGGTTTTCACCACGCAGACCATCCAGCCGTCCGAAGATTGTCAGCAGTTCTGCTCCGCCAACCAGCGGTGTGCGCTCGAGGCGAAACTGGGTCGCCGCGGGCGTCGCCGCACCAGTTGCGGACTCGGCCTTTTCACTGCTGTCCTTTGGTTCGGCGTTTGCTGATTCAGCTTTCGCTGGATCGTTTCGAACAATCGGGTTTGCGGCTTCGGGCAGGCTAACTTTACTCGCGACCGGATCAACCTGTAGCGGTTTCGCATACTGAGCCGCCGTATCGACACAAAAAAACGCCGACAGGAGTAGTAAGAACAATGCGGAGCGAAAGATCATTTAACGTTTGCTCAGGTACGAATTAATCATCACCGGCGCAGCGAAAAAATCTCTCTTGCTGCTCTAACGCTTCTTGCGAAGCAATGTTCCGACGTTTAGTCCCGTACTAATTTGCGCTTAATTGCTGATTGCCGGAAACAAATTCAATTCCTGCAATGCCTATGCCAACTAACGTGAGTTAGGCGGCCCCGCCGCGGCCGTGTCTTTCTGATCCGTTTCCGGGGGTGGCGGCGCCGTCCATCCCGATTTCTCCAGCACGCTGATTCCGAAATGAATCGGTACGGCGAAGTTAGATGCCGTATTCTCTGTAAAGATAGCAAAAGTAATTCCGATAACTCGACCCGAAGGTCCAAATAGTGGCCCACCCGATCCCCCCTCACCAGTGCGCGCGTCATAAACGATTCGGTGCGCGTCGAGATCGGTAATGTTTCCCTGGGTCGTCAAGGGCTTAATGTTTTTCGTCTGGGCCAAATAACCCAATAAGGCTTCGGTTGAACTGTATCGATTTTGAATTCCCTGCGCTTCGCTGGGATCCAGCATGGCCAGCAAACGATCAGGGCCAGATGGGTAACCCATGGTGACCACGAGGCGGCCGACGGCGACTGAGTCAGATCCAACGTCGAGCGGCAGCGTCGGCACCTTAGCAGGCAATTCGTTCGGATCGACTGTACATACCGCCACGTCTTCGGCCGTCGAGGCCTGCTTGTATTTCAGGACGATGGATTGCGAGTTGCCCGGAAAGAAAGCCGTTAACTTCTTCAGGCGCGGGCGCCCGTTGACTGTGCTGCTCAAACTCTCCGCGCGCTCATCCGCTAGCCACGGTTGCACGACATGACGATTAGTCAGGACGTAGCCGTTGCCCACATTAAATCCGGTGCCGATGAATGGATACTCGGCAATGGCTCCGTGGCCTTCGGGCGTAAGCGCCGGCTGGTCGGTGCCGCTCTGAATCGTTTCACCCGTTTCATTGGTTTGCGTTTCCGGAAATCGCAAAGGGCGTCCGGTGCCGGCCTCGACAAAAATGTAAGAGCCGGAGATCAGGCAAACCCCGCCGCCATAGTTCACGCGCAGGTTCTCACCCAACGAGATGGTCCTGATGACATTGTTGTTTGACTTGATGACTTCGCCCAGTTGCTGATTCGCCTTTTGAAGCTCCGTCTGCTGGAGTGCCAGCTGTGCCTGTTGCTCGGCAATAATCCGGCGGCTGCGTCTCGCTTCATTGAACTGAGCGAAGCCGATGTAGAGCGCGCCGACCACGGCAAAGATGATGATCGCGAAAATAATGATCTTCGTGCTGGGATTGATTTCCCGCACCAGCTCGCGAGTGAACTCGCGCAGAAAAATCTTGGCGTCATCGCGCCGCGCCGTAGCTGAAGCTTCCATGGCGGCCTGCTCGATGAAGGGAGCGACGTGAGCGCCGCCGCGGCGGCCCGGCACCATCGCTGTCGTGGCGGCAATCGGGAAAAAATGGATCGAAGGTCCGGCCGGACCGATCCAGATTTCATCGCCGTCATGAATGCCCTTGTTGGGCTTGATCGGCCTGCCGTTCAATTTCACATCAATCCCGGGATCGATCTTGGCGATGCGATAGGTGCCATCGATGCGGGTCACGTCTATCACTGAGCCATCACTAGGCGTGCCGGCGGCCGCGGGCAGACGAATCATTACGTCACAGTCATCACCCGTCCCGATGCGCACGTGCTCACTCATGACGACCTCGGTCGATCGGTCGTTCATCGACGACACGTGGATTACCAGGCCGTTCGATTCCGGTTGTTGAGTGATGTTTCGAAAGTTTTTCACGTTCGCAATACCAAATCAGGCGCCCCCTATCGATTAGCCGAATGCGCAAAATCACGGCCAATCAAGGGGTCGCCCGTTCGCGTCAATCTTACAATGAATTCAACCGCGCGCAAAGACTTCCGGCAGGCAAGTAAATGGTGCAGCTTGTACGTGGCACGCGCATCTTGCGCATGATTCACGGCAAGACGCCCGAGCTAACTCACCAAACTGGCCAACTTCCGACAAGGAAACGCCTTCACTAGAGCCCTGGTGAAGGATTGTTCAAATTGACAAACGCATTGAACTTGGGGTTTTGTCTAGAATGGGCGGGAGTTCAACAGAAGAGTGTCGCAATTGACATCACAACCGTTGCTGATTCGGCTTCTTTGGCGGGCACTTTCAATCCCGCACGCAGGTCCCGAAATCTCAGATCGGATTGTGGCCTTCGATGCCCAAACACTCCAGCGACAACCCGTTTCCAAAGAAGCGGTGGTGAATGAGTTCCTGTCGCTGGAAAGCCGCAATGCCGCCGAGATCGCCAGAAGCCTGCCCGAGAAAAGCGAAGGCATGCTGGATCCGGAGGCAATGGATCGCCTCCTGATTAAAGTTCATTGCGAACTGCAAAGACTCTCAGAGGAATTCCAGCATGGCCAGCGAGTGGCTGAGGTCCTGGATCCACTCCTCCAATCGCTGCGTGACAATCACGTGCCGCCCCCGCTGCGGATTGTGGATATTGGCTGCGGCACTGGTTTTGTCATTCGCTGGCTGACCAGGCATAAGGCTTTGGGTGAGGACGTCGAGTTGCTGGGTGCGGATTATCATCCAGCTCTAATTGAAGAAGCTGCCGGGTTGGCCGCCGCCGAGAACTTATCGTGTCGGTTTGTAGTTGGAAATGCTTTTCGCCTGGCTCAGCCCGCTACGATTTACATCTCGACCGGGATTCTGCATCACTTCCGGGGGCCTGATCTGATCGACCTGTTCAGTCAGCACAATCGGGAATCAACCTGTGCCTTTTTGCATTTCGATTTTCATTCGTCCTCGCTCTCGCCGTTTGGGTCGTGGCTGTTTCATAAAGTGAGAATGCGCGAACCTCTCGCCATACACGATGGCGTGCTGTCGGCTGTGCGCGCACATTCACCGCAGAAACTTCTGTCGGCAGCCAGAAGCGGTGCGCCGGAGTTTGTTTCCGCAATTTACGGCACTCGACTGTGGCGACTACCGATCCCCAGAGCCTTTCATTCGCTGGTCGGGGTACGGCCACCCTACCGAAACGACTTCCTTTCCAGGATGGGAAGCAAAGTGAACGCCCTGGGAGTAATTGAATGATTGCGTTTCTACTTTGGTTTCTGGCCACGCTGGATGGCGCTCTTACCGGTTATCGCGAAGCCGCCGGTCGCAGCGCCCTGATCGACAAGCGACGTTACTTCCGGCGGGCCATGATTGAAGGCGCCCTGTTTGCCCAGATCGCGGTCGTGATTGCAGCCGTGGTGGTGATCGTCTCAATTACGCTCGTGACCGACCGGCAGGATCTAGTCCGCGCATTACCGAGCCGGCGCGCGCATGCTGTTCATTTATGTTCCTTATGCGGTCATGATGCTGGTCGGATTCCTGTTTCGTTTGATTCCTTCGGTCGACATTCGGAGCATCACCAGCACCGTAATCTTCGGACCATTCACGCTGATTCGACCATTGGTCGCCGTGTTGGGATTAGCCTATGGAATCGCCTCGGCAGCGCAGCCGGCAACGATTATTCTGGGATTGATCGTATTAGGTATGATGCTGAGTCTGGAAACCGTTTTGACGTTTTGCCGCAAACAAGCGTGACCGTTACTACCTAACGAATCGAGATGACCGAGAGTCTTCAGACGAGCGAGGACCACGCTAACGCTGGAACCGGCTTGCGACCACGGCTTGTCGCTGCAAGCTGGTTCGCGGCTGCCGCCTGCATTCCTGTCGTTTTCTTCATCATCGTCATGGGTTGGCGGTCTTTTTCTAACCCGTTAGACGAGAAAGCTCTTGGGACGGTATCTCTCTTTATCGTCTTGCCGGTGTCTATAGCAGCGTTTGTTGGCTTTACCTATGGTGCGCGCATCTTAAATCCTCATAGAGTCAGGAGCGGGTCCGCTGCTTCGATCCACGGGGCTCTCGTAGCCATCCTTTCTTACGTCGGATTCATAATGGCGTTCGTTGCCATGGGCTCAGCCGACACAACCAAAGCCCCTCCTGAGATCCTGAGGAACGTAATCAATGTGTTGCTTGTGGGGGCGGCGCTCTTCGGATGGTTGATGGTGCTTGCGGGAGCTCTTGGCGGCTGGTTTCTCTTCAAGCTTAGAGGTAACGCTGATGGCGGGAGCCAATTGACCTGGACCAGCAGGACCAGGGCGCTATACCTGAATGCCACAGCGACAGCGGTGCTCCTGGCAATCGTGTTTACCTGCTGGCTACCGGTCAGAAAGGAAAATCAGAGAGAAACGAGGGAGGCCGCAGCAAGAGATCTCCGTCACGCTGTCTGGAGCAATAACCCCGAGGGCGTGGAAGCGTTCCTGGCAAAGGGACTCTCGGCTGACATGAGAGATGTAGGAGGGACGCCACTCTTGCTTACGGCGGCCGAAAAGGGACATACGCGCATCGTAAAGATTCTCGTAAACAATGGCGCAAATCCTAATGTCACGGACGATCGGCCCGGTCGGAGTACGCCATTGACTTGCGCTGCGACCAATGGTGATGTCGAATCTATACGGGTATTGTTAGATCACGGGGCTCGTATGGATACGCCCGATGCCTTTGGTCGAACGCCATTGGTGCTAGCGGCCTGGGTAGCCGATCGCGAAACGGTGAAGCTTCTAATTGATCGCGGGGCGGATATTAACTACAGAACCAGTGAAGGTAAGACAGCCCTCTCGCTGGCCAGGTCAGGTCGTGACATGCCCAACCGTCTTGATAAGAGACCAACAGCTGAGGAAGGTCGAAGTGCAGACGTGGGGGAGAACGTTGGTGACTCTAGAGATTACAATGACCCCGTAATCATGAAGCGGGCAAGACAGCGGCACGATCAGATCATCGAGTTACTAATAAGTTACGGCGCCAGGTAGAATAGGTAGATCATGGGTGAGGCCTTCATAGACGACGAGGACAAGTTGCGCGCACTGGCGCCCGTCACAGTGGCGCCAATTCGGCACCACGTTTTTGTTTGCACGGGAAAATCGTGCTCCGCCAGAGACAGTGCCGAGGTTAAGGACGTTTTCGAACGCGAGCTTTGCGCCCGCGGCATTCTTTTTGGCCGGGAAGCCAAAGGCAAAAACCCGAACGGAAGTGTGGTCTTAACTGAATGCGCGTCGGTCGGTTTTTGTGCGATAGGTCCGGCCGTGATGGTCTATCCGGATGGTGTCTGGTATGCGCAGGTTCTGCCTTCGGATGTTCAGGAGATCATCGAGGAGCATCTTTTGAACGGTCGCGTGGTCAAGCGTTTGGCCCTCATGCAGATTCCGGCTTAACGGTACGCACGCCTCTGGCGTGCTCTTGATGTGACTCTGAAGCACGCCGGACACGCTTATTTCCAAAGCACGCCGGAGGCGTGCGTACCGATTATTTGATCGAGACTGTTAATTTGTACGAGGCATTACCGCGGGTGCCCCCGACCACGATCACGTATTCAGCATCCTCCGGCAGCTCGCCCGACCAGTTCATCGCGTCATCCTCTTCGCCTGCGCCCGACAACGCTTCCTGCTCGCCGGGAAGCAAAATCTGAAACACCGCGTTGTCTTCCAGTGAAGTAATCTTGACGCTCATCGTCTGACCTTGCTTCGCGCCCACGTAATACCGATCACGCTCGCCCCGAATAACCGCGCCGCTAATGGTTGTCGAAGATGAACCGCGGGCAAAGCGGACCTTTTGCTTCACGCCCTGAGCCAGGATTGAGCTAAGCGCAAAGACACAAACGAAAATTGCGGCGACGATTCGTCGCCGGGTGAATGATTTGAACATTTTGATTCCCCTTGATTGGCGTGTGGTTTAGGTAAAGCGAAACGGCGGCTGAACTTCTCTGATCGAACCGGTAGAGAACATGAAAATGCCCATTTCATACTTGATGCGGTGCACACAATTGGGTTGCACCACGACATTTATCGCGGCGGGCCCGCACTGCGGCAGGAATAAGTAGTGAAAGTAAATTCGCACCTGGTGCATGCCCGGCTCGAGTGGAATCGAATGTACACCCCAGGGCCGCAGCATTACGTTACCGTCGATCACAATTCGTGGTGTGCAGGCGTAAAGAAAGAATGAGAGCGGAAAAAAACTGGTTTCCACCTGAATGCCTGACCATGGTTGCTGTTGCGCGGACATTCAATCGTGCTCCTTTTGATTTTGACGGCTTGACACTTCTGAACAGCGTCCGGCACTACTGTGACGTTAATTGGTTCACTAGTCCGACCAGATTGTGCTGGCTTCGTGCGGCCCTGGTCAAGCAAGACCTGACTCTTCCGGGTAAGAACGCCATGCGCAGCCTCGAGAAATAGCGAGGCTGCGCACGGCTTTTTCAAAAGGTGATTACGGCTCGAGGCTCAACTGCTAACTAGCGCTTCCTGGATTTGGCCTTTGCGCCCGCTTTGCCCGTCCGTGGTGGCACCGCAAGTGCAGCGGTCTTTTCCGCAAACGGATCCGGGGGAAGTAGCTTCAGCATTTTGTCTACTGCGACTTTTGCCGTCTGCATGGCAGTAATTAACTCAGGTGCCAGTACAGGCCCTCCCCCGCCGCCTCCTCCTGAAGCTACGTGAATGTTTACCGCAGCTCCGAGCCAACTTCCACAACAATGGAGTGACGGCTCGAAGAGTGTTACGCAGACATGGTCTCCGCAGTTTGCTCGCACGATCCCTATGTGCGAGAGTACATTTCCCAACTCGGAGCCCGATAGGCCTTTGATCCGCGCCCACCTTACCGCGCCGACTACGTAGCAGCCGGGCGGAATCTCGATCTCTAACTCCCCGCATTTAGTTGGCAGGCCCGCGTACTTCGTGCCACACCACTCGAGAATGTCGCCGTTGCAGTGAAGCACATAGACGAAATGTGGGACAGTATCCTCGATTCGACAAGGGTCTCCCATTTTGGTGACCCAAATATTGAGTTTGGCTGTGCTCATGTTTTTTCTCCAGATGTTCGGGGACGTGACCTAATCACGCACAAGGCCGAACTTTTGGGACGGGGCGCTATCAAACAGATAACGCTGCGCCTGGTTTAACGCGATCTTGCGCGTGGCTTTGAGGGATCGCGCTTTTGTGAAGGGTGAGGGAAATAGCCAGCCCCATCCTATAGCCCTGAATTCAGCTTTGGAGTTTCGCTAGAAAGCTGTGAGCCATGCTGCCAGGGCGGAAGGTCTTCTTGAATGTGTGATTCAGAAAGAGGAACCTTTGTGAGTCAAGTAAGACCTGCGTGCGGGGATTATACTCATTACTTGCAAGAACTCAATCAAAAACTTGAACAGCCATTAAGATTGTTCAAGTTAGCCTGCCGATGGACATACTTTGCGGCGTTATTTTTCAAACGGCAGTGGCCGCTTGTTTTGGCTTCCATCGCAATACAGGTTTTCGAGCGGCAGCCGCTTCATCCAGCCGGCCAATGCGCGTAGAGTGAGGCGCGGCCAAAACCATTTCCGGATTTTCGATAGCCTCTTTGGCAATCGACCGCATGGCATCGATGAATTGATCCAGTTCCTGGCGGCCGACAGATTCGGTAGGTTCAATCAGCATGGCTCCGGAAACAATCAACGGAAAATAGATCGTCATCGGATGAAAGCCATAGTCAATCAGACGCTTGGCGATATCCAGCGTATGCACGCCTTTGCGGGCCTGTAGCTTGTCGGTAAAAACCACCTCGTGCATCGGAGCCGAATTGAAAGGCTTTTCGTAGTCCGAGATCAGTCCATGCGCAATGTAACGCGCGTTGAGAACCGCCGCTTCTGTCGCCTCGCGCAAGCCGTCGCGTCCGTGCGTGAGAATGTAAGCGAGCGCGCGCAGCATCATCCCGTAGTTGCCGAAGAACGCTTTCACGCGCCCAATCGATTGCGGGTAATCCGAGTCGAGTTTGAAGACCCCGTCGCTTGCCTTGATGATGCGCGGAACCGGCAGAAACGGTTCCAACTCTTTGGTGCAACAGCAAGGACCTGAGCCCGGGCCGCCGCCGCCGTGCGGCGTCGAGAAGGTCTTATGCAGATTTAGATGGATTACATCGACGCCCATATCGCCGGGGCGGGCAACGCCGACCAGCGCATTCATGTTGGCGCCATCCATGTAAACCAGGCCGCCGGCGTCATGAACGATGCGGCAAATCTCCTGAATGTTCTTCTCAAACAAGCCGAGCGTGTTTGGATTCGTCAGCATCAATCCAGCGACGTCGCCGTGAGCGCACAGCTCGCGCAAATGATCGAGATCAGTAAAGCCGTCGGCCGTTGAGCGAATGGTCTTGACCGTGAAACCCGAGAGATGAGCAGAGGCCGGATTGGTTCCGTGGGCCGAGTCGGGAATCAACATCGTGCGCCGTTGGGCCGACGCTTCTTTTCCGTCTCGCGCATCGATGAAAGCGCGAATGATCATGATGCCGGTCATTTCACCGTGCGCGCCGGCGGCGGGTTGGAGCGAGATGCCGGGCAGCCCGGTGATTTCCGCAAGATGCTGCTGAAGTTCATAGACAACCTGCAAAGCGCCTTGCGCTTCGCCTTCAGAAGCGAGCGGGTGCAGATTTGCAAAACCGGCGATTCGCGCAACCTTCTCGTTTAGCCGCGAGTTGTACTTCATCGTGCATGACCCGAGGGGATACATGCCTTGATCGATTGAGTAATTCCACGTCGAAATGCGCGTGAAGTGACGCACCACGTCGACTTCCGTAACTTCCGGCATTCCCTCGAGATCGTCGTCGCGTTGAAATTCGCGCGGCACGATTTCGTCGAGTGCAGTTTCCGGAACATCCAGTGCGGGCAGGCTAAAACCGGCCCGGCCCGGTTGCGAACGCTCGAAGATCAGAGCTTCGTTATGACTAATGTGAGCAGTGACTTTGGTTATTTGCGAATCCATTTATTATTCGATCGTATAGAGGCGGGCTACCGCCCGCCATTCTGTCGTCAAAAGGCTGGCGGGCAGTAGCCCGCCTCTAAACAAACTAGGTAAGCTTTCCCAATCCTTCGACTAGCGCATCAATCTGCGCACGTGTATTCGTTTCTGTTACGCAGACGAGAAAGTCATTCGGACGGTCTGAGTCGAAGCGCGATAGGGCGATACCTCCGTCTATCCCTTTTTCGCGCGCCAGCTTGTCGAGCAGTGGGGACGCTGCAACGGGTGCGCGCACCAAAAACTCATTGAAGAATGGGCCGGAGAAGGGAAGTGAAAACCCTTCGATCTTTGAGATTTCACGCGCTGCGTAGTGTGCTTTTTGCGCGGACTGCTGCGCGGCTTCCTGTACGCCGCGACGGCCCATGGTCTCGAGGTAAATCGTGGCGGCCAGGGCAATCAGTCCCTCGTTGGTACAGATGTTTGACGTGGCCTTCTCGCGCCGAATGTGTTGCTCGCGAGTTGCCAGCGTCAGGACGAAACCGCGCCGGCCGTTCTTATCATAAGCTTCGCCGACCAGCCGGCCGGGAATCTGTCTCGCATACTTGTCGCGAATGGCAAACAGCCCCACGTAGGGTCCGCCAAACGACATCGGCACGCCAAAGGATTGCCCCTCGGCTACGACGATGTCCGCGCCACACGCTCCCGGAGAGCGCAGAAGTCCGAACGACATGGCCTCGGTAACGGCGACGACCAACAGGGCTCCGTGCGCGTGGGCCTTCTCGCCTAATGCCTGCAAGTTTTCGACGCAACCAAAAAAGTTCGGTGACTGTACAACCACCGCTGCCGTCTTGTCGTCGATTGCGCTGAGGCTCTCTGGCAGGGTTGTACCGCTTTCGGTGCAATAGAGCGCTTGTTGTAATTCGATTCCCGCGTGCTGAACGTAAGTGTGGGCAACTTCCAGGTACTGTGGATGAACTGCCGAAGAAACGATCACCTTGGTTCGCCTGGTGACCCTTTCGGCCATCAGAACAGCTTCGGCCATTGCCGTCGAACCGTCGTACATCGACGCATTCGCGATGTCCATTCCGGTCAGCTGACAAACCAGCGTTTGAAATTCAAAGATCGCTTGCAGAGTCCCCTGGGAAATCTCGGGCTGGTATGGCGTGTAAGCAGTGAAGAACTCAGATCGTGATATCAGGTGATCGACGATCGTCGGAATGTAATGCGAATAGGCGCCGGCGCCGAGAAAGCTGGTGCGCTGGGCCGCCTGGTTGCGCGCGCCCATCTCCTCGAACTGCTTCAGCAGTTCGAGTTCAGACATTGCTGCCGGAACGTTCAGATGGTCGCCTAGGCGTAATGCTTCCGGGATCGAATCGAAAAGGCTGTCAGTAGTCGCGACGCCGATCTGCTTTAGCATGTCGGCGCGTTCGTCCGGCGAGTTGGGAATGTAACGCAATTCTATTCACTCTCAGCTTTCGTAAAGTCTTCGTATTCGGCGGCGGTCAAAAGGCTGTCGACTTCGCCGGATTTGCTCACCTGCATCTTAATCATCCAGCCGTCGCCGTAGGGATCCTTATTGACGCGTTCAGGCTCGTCAGCGAGAGACTCGTTAACTTCGGTTACTTTGCCTGCGATTGGAGTGAAGATTTCGGACACTGCTTTCACCGATTCAACCGAGCCAAAGGAATCGTTCGCGGCGAATTCGTCGCCGACCTTAGGCAATTCGACGTAAACGACATCGCCGAGTTGGTCTTGTGCGTGATCGGTAATACCGATAACCGCGGTTTCGCCTTCGACCCGTACCCACTCGTGGTCCTTGCTGTAATGAAGATTATCAGGAACGTTTGCCATGATGCTCCTAGAAGAGAAGTCAGAAGTTAAAATCAGAAGTCAGAAATTACTACTGCTTAGCTCGCTTGTAAAACGGGAGCGGCACAATTTGCGCGCCGACTCGCTTTCCTCTTACGTCGATTTCAATTGTCTGGCCGGCGTTGGCAAATTCAACGGGAACATAAGCCATGCCAATGTTCTTCTTGAGAAATGGTGCCGGGCTTCCGGAAGTAACCCGGCCGAGGTGCTGTCCCTCGATGAAAACGTCCTGGCCGTCGCGAGCAATTCCGCGATCGCTCATTTCGAATCCGACCAGCTTTTGCCTGACGCCTTCTTCCTTCTGTTTTGCCAGCGGTTCCCGCCCGATGAAATCACCTCTATTCAATTTGGTGATCCAACCCAGATTGGCTTCCAGCAAAGTCGTGGTCTCATCAATCTCATGACCATACAAACACATGCCGGCTTCGAGCCGCAGCGTGTTTCGCGCGGCCAGGCCGCAAGGGAGCACGCCCTCGTCTGATCCAAAATTCCCGGCGTCGAGCATCTTATTCCAGAGCTGCTCGGCCTTGTCCGGCACGGCATAAACTTCAAAACCGTCTTCCCCGGTATAACCGGTGCGCGAGATGATGGAATTGACGCCGTCAACTTGTCCCAGGCGGAAGTGGTAGTACTTGATCTCCGCCAGCGGCGTTTCCGTGAGCTGCTGAAGAATCGAAAGTGCCTCAGGACCCTGCAAAGCAATCTGGCAGAACTCTCCGCTGACGTTTCGCAATTCGACGTTATCGCCGGCCTGTTGATGCGAGCTGATCCACTCCCAATCCTTATCGGTAGTGCCGGCATTAACCACCAGGAGCAGATGATCTTCTGCGAAGCGGTACACCAGCAAATCGTCGATCACGGTGCCGGCGGGCGTGGTGAGCGCCGAGTACTGGGCCTGGCCGTCAACCAGTTTGGTCGCGTCGTTGGAAGCAATTCGGTTCACAAAAGCGATCGCGTCAACGCCACGCACAGCGATCTCGCCCATGTGCGAGACGTCGAACAACCCTGCCCGCGTGCGAGTGCGCAAGTGTTCAGTCATGGTGCCGGCCGGATACTGAACGGGCATGTCCCAACCGCCGAATTCAACCATGCGACCGCCGAGTTGACGGTGTGCAGCGTTGAGCGCGGTTTTCTTTAGTTCGGGCGCGGGTGTAGCCATGCGGAGTCGTCGGACCTGGACCAGTCTGCTTTAGCGATCAATTTGAATGCAAAACGGTAAATCGAAAACTAGCATGCGGCTGGTAGTGCGTCAAGATGCGGTTGAAACGTCGGCCCCTTGCTGAGAACTCGGATCACCTGATTCGAAATCTTCTCTGAAGAAATATACGATAGAGGCTAATGACTGCCGTCTTTTATTTTGCGATAGTTCTTCTGCTGGTCCTGGCTAACGGTTTCTTCGTGGCGTCTGAGTTTGCTCTCGTGGGTGTGCGACGCTCGCGGATCGAAACGCTTGCGGCGCAGGGCAACCGGCGCGCGCGGCGCCTCGTTCGATTGCTGGACAATTTGAACGCCTATATTTCGGCCACGCAGCTGGGAATCACGATGGCCTCGCTGGCCCTCGGTTGGATTGGCGAGCCCGTCTTCGCTCATCTGCTGGAGGCCCCGCTGAATGGCGTTGTTTCCGAGGTCACCCTGCACACCATCTCATTCGCGGTCGCTTTTACGGTGATTACCTTTCTGCATATTGTGCTGGGCGAGCTGGCGCCAAAGACCTTTGCTCTTGAGCGCACCGAGCGAGTCGCGCTGGCCATCTCGCTGCCGATGGAAACTTTCTATCGAGTCTTCTATTGGCCGATACGTTTCCTGGATTGGGCCGGGACGCGAACAGTTCGTCTGTTCGGGCTGCATCCGACATCAGATCACGCTTCCGTCTACACGCCGGCCGAGTTGCGCTTGCTGGTCAACATCTCGCAGCAAAGCGGCCACCTACAGCTTGAGCAGCGGCAGTTGCTTGATCGTGCTTTTGAGTTTACGGATCTGAGTGTTCGCGAAGCGATGATCCCACGCACGCAGATGATTGCGGTTCCGGTGGACGCTACGCTGGAGCAACTGCGATCGACTTTTCTGGCGACCGGCTTCTCGCGCCTGCCAGTCTACCGCGTTCGCAGCGATGATATGGTGGGGGTTGTTTACCGGAAAGATCTCGACATGGGCCAGGTCAGCGTTGAATCGTTCAATCTCGAACAGGTGATGCGGGCGGCGACCTTTATCCCCGAATCCGCCTCGGCAGGGGAAGCCCTGAAACTGATTCAGCGATCGCGAACGCATTTCCTGTTTATCGTCAACGAGCATGGTGGCGTGGAAGGCATCCTCACACTGGAAGACTTGCTTGAGGAAATCGTCGGCGAAATAAGCGATGAATATGATCTGGAAGTCAGAGAGCAAATTATCGCTGACGAGAAGTCGTTCCTTCTGGATGGCATGCTGGCAATCCGCAACGCTAACGAACATCTCGATCTCAATCTGCCGGAAGACGAAGGCTTTGCCACACTGGCTGGTTTTCTGATGGCCCGCACAGGTAGGGTGTTGACAGAAGGAGAGAGTGTCGAAATCGATCGAGGTCTGTTCAGAATTGAGCGGGTGGACAAAAGGCGAATCAAGCGGGTACGTTTCACGCCCGGACAAATTGACTCAAAGCTGGTACTAGCTCCAATCCTTTTCGCATCGCTGGCATCGAGCCTTTAGCAACGCAGCCGGCGCTTAATTAAATCGGAAAAAAACCGCGCCGGCTTCGTACTCGGGAACGAAACCGGCGCGGTATGATCGCCGCCAAACAAATGACAGCGGTCAGCTCGTCAATACCTCAAAGGATCTGCTTGAAGCCCGTCGGTTCAATGTGCTGGAACAGCGGCGTGGCCGGAGGCAGTCGAGTCGGCGTCGTGAAGGTAATGTCAAAAGCCCAATTACGAATTGGTGGTTGATAAATCGAGCTATTTGCGTTGAATTGTCCCACGGCCTGGGTTGAGCGATACAGCGGGATCAGCGAACCCACAAAATTCCAACGCATGTTCCAATCCTCCAGGAAACGTGGGAAGTTATGCATGCCGCCGTTGAGCCGGGATTCACCCGCAGAACTGTTGCCGGCATCAGGCGTTCCGGTCAGGGCGGACAGGTTGTTGCCCGCGATGACTGCGGTGCGTACCGTGGTTTCCTGAGCTACAGTTGGAGAATTATCCGCACGTCGCTTGCTGAAATCATCCGGATACATGGATGTCTCACTGTCAAAGAAAGTCTTTGAGAGTGGGAAAAATGCGTCGCAAACAATCGAGGTTGGAACCTGGTTCCCCAGATAGTGGCAAACGCCACTAGTATCATTGAGGCAGGACACACCATCGGGTGGCGCCACATCAATACCCGTCGTATTGTAATTGCCCCAGATGTAAACCATGTTCTCGCTTGAGACTGTTATTCCTTTCGTCTGTGAAAGCTTACCCGTGGCTCCGCTTATCTGAAGATTCTCGCCGTTGAAAAGGCGCACAGAGCTGCGAAACATCTTGTGATCGATGTTGTTTGAGGCCAGATTGATCCAATCATTCACCGTAATGGCCCGCTTGTTTCTGTCTGTTGAGTAGCCCGGTGAAACGGCCGTCAGCACCGCCGGATCGGGAAGTTCGTTCGTGTCCTTAACCAGGACTCCGGTTTGCTGCACATCTTCGCCCGCGTCCAACGTCCCGTTTGGTCCGTAGACGTCTTCGTTATCGACCATGCCATTGGTGGCGTTGAAGGTCATGCTGTTGACGGTCATCGATTTCACGTCGTCACCGCGGCGGTCCGAAACGTAAATCGTGTAGCCATCGGGGCTGGCGATATTCGTACTTAACGCTCCCGTACCCTGAAGCAGGTTGTTGTCGAAGACGCCATCGACCCAACGTGCCAGATTCCTCATATTGATTTCGATTACGTTGGTGATGCCGCGCTCGTAAACGGCGTCGCCTGTAAGCGAAGTGTTGATGCGGCCTTCGCGAATGTTATAGACGTTGATGGGAACGATGGCGTTCCAGTTTCTATTCTTGTCCCAGTCGCTCGTGCCCCAATCAGAAAGCAACTGACATTGAACCGGATTTGAGCTGGCGGCGCATACTCCGTCGTCCGGTATACCGCCAGGCATGTCCGACCGTATCGGTTGCGAGCCGGACGGCGTATCGTCGGCAAGATTGGTCAAATAACCATAGGTGGCATCCTGAGCGGGATACCCACCCCCGACTTTGATCTCGCCATCAGCACCCTTGCGGGTCTTGTTCATGATGTCCGTAAGGCAGTTCGTGTAGGCGGGATCGCCATTCAGGGCCGCATTAGTCAAGCCACTGGCATCGCGACTTCCCTGAGTGAAGGCAGCCCACAACGGACGTTGCAAATAAATTATTCCGTTCGGTTCGCCTTCGGTCATCCCCAGGCTGAGAATCTGTGTGGTCACATCGCGGGCCACACCGTTGCCATCGACGATTTGGATCAGGATATGACCCGTGATTCCCGAGCCCGGCGGAATCGCGTAGCCGTTCGAGGATTTTGGAAGTGCGGTAAACGAATAGACAGTGCCGCCGCCGGTATAACTCGCGTTGCCTGACCTGCCGTTCAGGGTAAAGTTATTGCTGTCTACTTTGGTAATTGTGTAGCCGCCATTCGCATTCGTATTGCCGTTGACATTGGCAATGAACACCTTATCTCCCGTCGAAAGTCCATGATTCGCAACTGTGATCTTTATCGGGTTGGCCCAGGTAGCGCCGGTAATAGCCTTCACCGGAGGTGGCTTTTTGATTCCGCGAACGGTATCGGCCTGAACTGGCGTACCGTTTTGCTGCTGTTGGTTCCAGCTGCGCGGCGACGTACCTTCGTTAAACGAGTTGCTTTCGGCAGTATTGTTGTCGTTGATTCGCCATAAGGCTCGGCCACCGCCGTGACTGCTTGGCGTGTCATTGGCGGCGCCACTAGGCAGCGGAACCGGATCAAAACTCGATAGATTCACACCCTGGCCCGAAGGAATGCCGGCCGCGTCGCCGGCCGAGTTGCCTTCGTCATCAATCAATATCCTTATTTGCGACTTTGATTGATAACGCGAATCCCGAAGAATCTGCGTGTCGCTGGGCATGATGCGCTTAATGATTTCGCGCGTCAGGTTGCCTTCAAGCTGCATTGGAAGCAACAGCGGCCCGGCGCCGGTTGAACCTGTCAGCACCTGGCCGCCAAACTGATTCGCGACTCCGGTCTGCGCTGCCGCGACCGACTTTGTGTTCCAGGTGGTGTTAATTGTCCCATTCGGCGAACCCGGCCAATATCCGCGCGCTCCAACCGATGCACTCGTGATATTTGGTCCGTTAGTCATGCTTCCAATCGTCAGCGGTACCGTAATCGCACCAACTCTAACGTTCGCGTCCCGTTCGTGTGTGCTGCCATTGCGCAGGACGTCGACGATTAATTCATTGGCGGTCGTCACCTTTGAGCTGAAAGTCATAATGCCGCTTACGTAAAGGTTGCCATTTGCATGAACTCGTCCATTGAAAGAGAAAGGCGGCCCCGGATGAACTTCCATGTCCCCGTTACTGAACATCCCGAATTGAAAGATTGGGATCAGGTAATTGTTAATCGTGCGTTGCAGCGTGACCTGGGTTCCGGTGGCAATATGAGTGGCAGTTGAGGTCAAAATGTAAGGCGTGACCTGGGCGTTCAGACCGGCAAATGGTCCACTCTGAATGCCGACGTTCTGGCTGGCGCCGCTGGGATCGAGAGCGATCGATTGATTCGGAGTGCCATCTGCCCTCGCAAAAGTAAAGCCGTCACTCACCAATTCCGACGGATAGGCCGCGGCCACGTTGCTAATTTGCGTTGTGGTCGGAGCCGATGTCTGTGTAAACAGATCCGAAAAGTCACTGGTCATTTTTTCGATGCCCGCTGCGGTCGCGTAATAAGTCTGGGTGCGCTTAAGGTCGCTGCCCGCGATGCGAGCTTCGTGCGTGACTACGGCGAGCACAGTCATCGAAACGGCCGCCATGGCGGACATGATGAGGAGCGAGGTCGCCAAAGCCGCGCCGCGCTCATTCTTCCGGCGGGAGCGGCGGGCAGCAATCAAAGAATCGTTCTGGGCATTCTTAATCATAACCATTTCCTTCCACTTGATAGTCAGCTCGTGAGGAATCGTCGTCAGTCTTATCTCCGAGCATTGCTGCCGAACTGCAGATTGCGCACGCTCGTTGCCGTAGTAATAGAGATTGTCTGCTTCCCGTTAGCGCTAGTGTTGGCGTTCGCGTTTGTGACCGTATTGACTGCGCGAACGGTTTCGCATTCGACGGTCGTTTCTACTTCGCGTATCGACGACTGTTGTAGGGGTGTGTTAATGACTCGAAAAGGCTGCTTGACGAAACCATTCGCATCTGGAAGGTTGGTCATGTAACGGAACTGCAGGTTCGTCACATGCTCAGCGATTGGAGTTTCTGTGAAGCCAAAGCCCCGCACTCCAAATACCCGCCTCATCATCATTCCGGTTGAGGTTACGTAATACTGAATGATCCGCAGCCGGATGATCGCGACGTTCTGGGTGCTGACACCTGCGACAATTCCCGAAACCGTCGTGAACGGCGCCATTGCGCCGGTCTGGTTCAAGCCAAAGGTATCTCCGTTTGCCATACTGACCGTGTAAGTGGTTGTGTCAACCGCCGTGACGGTGCCGAATGCAGCGCTATTCTGAGCGATAATCGCGTAGATCTCGCCGTTCTGAAACAGCCCGATATTCGCGGACCCGACCAACAAGTTGGTAACGGTTCCCGCCACTGTAATTTTGCCCGGAAGCAGCGAAACGGCATTTCCGTTGTTGAAGTCCTTGTCCTGGATCAGCATTGAAATTCGATCGGTGTTTTCCTTGAAATTCGCTGCCGGCGAGGCCGAGGGGATGGCGGTATTGACTGGGATCGCGTCATCAGAGGTAACCAACCCAAGTTGGTGGTGCGTGGGGTCGCTGCTGTCAACCACGGTAGTGCGGGTCAACCAATTGCTGGCGAACGCGAGTGGTACCGTTATCGTTCCGATACTCTTTAGGCCATCGCCGGCTGAGGTCAGGTCGCGGTTGATTAACTCGTGGGCCGAACGCAGAGATTGTTCAGCGTCTGTTACATAAAAAGTAGCGTGAGAGAATTTCAGGCTGCCATTAATAATGGCCATTGTCGCCCCCACAATAACGATCATCACGCCCATGCCGATCAAGAGCTCCAGCACCGAGTAGCCGGCTTGATTTTCTGATTTCGAGTCTACGTACATCGATTGCCTCCGGTGCTCTAGCGGCACCCTTCTCGATCTATCTGAAGATGGCGCGTGTGTCATTATTCAAGTAGCTGACTGCGACCAGATTTCGTAACTGGCCGCCGCCGTCCGGATAACGAACTGTCACCTGAATTCGTTTTAAGTTGGGACTCAAGTTCGATATGACGATTTCTCGCGAGTAGCCGGACAGTGCCAGTGAAGTGTCGGTAAAGTCGTCGCCGTCTCCGTAAATCTGATTAGCTCCGGGACTGATGAAATCATCCGTGGTGCCAAAGATTCCGTCCGGCCCGGGATTCTTCGAGAGCAGTTGATAACCCGTGGGAAATCCGGCGAAGTTCCAGGCTGCCCCGACATTGTCCACGGCTCCTGCGTTAGCGATTTGACCGAAAGTCAACTGTTCCGTGTTTCGGAGAGTCTCCATTTGTTCGAGCAGCGACACAGCCACGAGCTTCGTGTTGGTAAGGTTGCGGCCTCTATTACTAACGGTGACCGCGTAGCCAATCGAGGCAGCCAATCCCAACAAACCAACGGTCAAAACCATCATGGCGGCAACCATTTCGAGAATGGTTATCCCGGCTTCTGAATCAAGCTTTCGTTCGGCGTCGCGCGTCGATTGGTTATTCAGCAAACTTGCTTGCACTGGTGCTGTACCTCCAGACTTTGATTCTGCCGGCAGCGCCGAGTATTGAGATCGCGGAGGCCGTCTGTGTGGGGATCTGGTTGTTATAGAAGAACAGGGTCGGTCTAGCGTAAGCGCCGGTCGATGTGATCACAGCCCCGTCCGATTGAAAGGTAATGTTCACCGTCGCCGGTGTGCCGGACAGGGCGGTCATCGTATTTCCATCGTCGAGCGTTGTCGCGGTGATACTCGAGGGAATTCCGTACGAGACTTCGGAAGCGGGCAAGCCTGCGCCTGTTGCCAGCGGAACGGTCAGGATCGTCGTGGTGCAGGATGTGTTTGGATAGCCTGACGCTGAGAGTACGTCCTGACCCCTCATGTTACATGCGACGGTTGCGTTGTTGACGTTGTTGTGATCGAAGATTTTGATCGTCTTGGTGGAATTATCGTATTGAAAAGTGACCGCTTGCCTTTGCGACATGGCATGCTGTCTGGCAAAGCGCAGCTGAGCGGCGACTTCCTTGGGCAACGCTGCGGAACGCAGGAGTCTTCGAGCTGAAATCATCTGCGGTACTGCGGCGGCCGTGAGCACAGCAATAATGGCCACCACGATCAGAGTTTCGACGATTGAGCGACCAGCCTGTGATCGCCAGCCCGGCTTGTCCACTGTGAGTTCATCTTTGTTCAGTTTCACCATCTCGAATCCACGTCCCTTTTTTCCGAACTTGAGGGCGGCCGTCTTTAAGCCGCGCCAAACACTGTGCAACGAGAGTGCCATTACTCAATGCTAATAAATCGGCCTAAATTGGCATTGTCTTTTCGGCCTCTCGCATTCTGACTGTTACCGCGAGTGACACTTGCGGGAAACCGTCTCCCCAGACACGTCACTCTGCAATCGTGACTGCACCCCGACCTCAGCAAAATAAAAAGGGCTAGCCGCCGTCTGAATGTTTTTGCTATAGTGCAAATCAGAGTGCAGCCACGCTCAGAGGTGCACACTTCAACGAACGCAGCGAAAAAGTGAAACCTGCCGCAATCCAGCAGGTACGACCTGCCTTCCCGGAAAAGACTCCGTAGTTACATTGGAAACCTCAAATGCTTCGAGCGTGACGTAATCGCTCAGGCAATCCTCGACACAGATCGGAACCGAAACAATGGCAAGACTTGATGATCTTCTTAGACAGATGAAGCAGCAGGGTGCATCAGATTTGCACCTGACCTCTGGCTCTGCGCCTTACATGCGTATACACGGCGACATGGTAAAGCTGAACTACAAAACTGTGTCGGCTGAGACCTGTCAGAGCTTGATTTTCGAAATCCTTAACGAGAAGCAGAAGGCACTTTTCAATGAAGACTGGGATTTGGATTTGAGCTATCCGTTAGCCGGCGTGGGCCGCTTTCGTGTAAACGTATTCATGCAACGTAACGGAATCTCCGCGGTGCTCCGCTTGATTCCCGAAGAGATCAAAACTATTCGCGAATTGGATCTGCCCGAGCAGTTAGGTCAGCTGATCGATGCTTCGGAAGGTTTGATTTTGGTAACCGGACCAACTGGTTCAGGCAAGAGTACAACTCTCTCGGCACTGATCCACACAATTAATCACGATGAGCGGGCACATATCATTACGATTGAGGATCCGATCGAGTTTGTGCACGAGAATCAAAATTGTTTGATTAGCCAGCGGGAACTGGCGAGCCACACCAAATCATTCGGCGCTGCATTACGAGCCGCTCTGCGCGAAGATCCCGACATCATTCTGGTGGGAGAAATGCGCGACCTGGAAACAATTTCGTTGGCGATCACTGCCGCTGAAACAGGTCACCTCGTTTTTGGCACCCTTCACACGAACAGCGCCATCAAGACCGTCGATCGGGTGATCGACGTTTTCCCCGAAGCGCAACAGACGCAGATTCGGGTGATGCTCTCGGAAAGTTTGCGCGGAGTCGTCGCCCAGTCACTGCTGCCGCGGCCTGATCATCAGGGCCGCGTGCCGGTGGTTGAAATCCTGGTTAATGTCCCGGCGGTTGCGAACCTGATTCGCGAAGGGAAAACGCATCAAATAGCCAGCGTAATGCAAACGGGTCGCGCCCACGGTATGGTGACTTTTGAAAATGCCGTGCAGGATCTAATTCAAAAAGGTCTGGTTTCGAGGGAAGATGGATTGAGTTTCCTGCGCCGCAGAAGTGGCGGCAAACAGCTCACGCCTTCAGCAGCCAACGCAACTCGTTTGACGAGTCCGGCCATTAACTGACCTGGGAATAATCTGAGAGTTGCCGGGCGACCCGTTCCCACGCGCTGCGGAATGGATATCCATATATCAACACGATGGCGGAAACGCCTGCGGCGCGCAGCATGCTCGTCCAATCGCCGGTAAGAATAGTCACGATAAATCCCATCAAGGCGATAGCCCCACCGATGAAGGCGATTTGAATCGTTGTGTCATGCAAGCTCTTCAGCAGGCCCGACATTCCTTTTAGCGCGGCGATGTCCTTCAACCTCATGGCGGCAAACCTCGTTCGCCGTAGCACGAAAGCGCCCAGCCCAAAGACCAGAATCGCGATCCAAAGCCCCATGATCAGTGAGGGATTATTTGGCCGAAAGAGTTTTTCCGCAGCGAAATAAGCGAGTACCAAAAGTGCCAGGTCCAGAGCCAGGAAGCCGACAACGAACACAGTCGCAGTCCGATGTCGCTGCGACAGTTCATTTGGCAAGCCTCCTGGGGTAGGCGTCATGCGAGTGAGCAGTTAGGGCTTGGGTGTTGGTGTCGGCGTTTGAGTCGATCGCGGGCGAGTCGGCGTTGAATCAGGAGGCGCAGTTTCTGTCGGCGCCGTCTTGTTCTTAGGCGTATCGCGTTGAATATAGGGTTGGACGCCTTCTGGCAGTTGACCGTTATTATTAATCGCTTTATCGATCAGGTCCGTACCTTCGCCGTGCTTGGTGATAAGAATACCGTCACGGCTGGTAATGATATTCGCACTACCCGTAACCTGCTGCATCATGTTTTGCACGAACGACGGCTTCTCGCAGGTTGGCAGGTTCTTCTTGATCGGATCCGGTTCAGGAATCGCCGCACCAATGACGTTTAGTTGTTCCTTCGCCTTCTCAACGAATTCGCTGTTGGGATGATCGCGGACCAGTTGCTGATAGAATTTCGCGGCTTCATCCGGTTCTTCCTCTTCCTGGAAGGTAGTTGCCAGGCGGAACAGCACTTCGTCCATCAGACAAAACTCTTTGTACTTTTCGACAATCTCTTTCAGCCGATCCTGTGAACCTTTGAGACCGCCCTTTTTGGTCTTATAGCGCGTTTCGTAATAGAAGCGAGCAATCTGCAAATTATGCATGGCCAGATTGTCCTGCACCTGGCGCAGGCGCTCCATTACTTCCGGGCGGAGTTTCGTCTGCGGGTATTGCTGCAAAAGGGCCTTCAGGCGTTGTTCAGCTTTCCGGGCGTGGGTGATGTCGCGATCGGACAAACCCATCTGACGCATTTCCGTTTCCGCCACCTTCAACATCGCCGAGTCCGCCAGAGGATCGGTGGGAAAGAACGTAAGCCAATCCTGATAGGCCTGACCCGCCTGAATCAAGGCGCTGGTCGTCCCTTCAAGGTAAAAAGAGTCGGCGATGGCGAGCTTGGCCATTGGCAGGTAAGCCGAATCCGGATAGGTCGTAATGATCGTCGTAAACAACAAACGGCCAGTGTCGTGACTACCTTTGCGGACTTCCCTGGTGGCTTCGAGGAACAACGTGCGGTCACGGCCCGGAGCGACTGAACCAGTCAGTTCGGTGTATTTGTCATTGCCCTTACCCGGCAGCAGCCCAAAGAGTCTGCGCTTGCCTTTCTGTGCCTTTGGTTGGTAGGTAGAAGAAATCTGATCTCCGGTACGCGCCGACGCCGTAGATTGCAGCCCGGTCTCAACGCGCGTGTTTAGCTCAGCAACCGAGGCTTCGAGAGTTTCAAGTTTTGATGAGTCGTATTTTTCGGAACGATCTTCCTTCGCGTGCAGGTCGTTGACCTCGCTGAGAACGGAACCAACTTCCTTGGCCAGGCCGCGAAGCCGCTCGCGTGGATCGTCGGGGTTCTTGGTTTTGTCGTTAGCGTCCTTGGCATTGACGCTGGAAATTGCGCTGTCGAGTGACCGGCGCATGGATTCCAGCTTGGAACGCATCACGTCCATTCGCTGCACATTTGATAGATCGGATTTCGTTTGGCTCTTATTGCCCTGCGCAAATGCGGCAATCGAAGTCGCAAAGGTCAAAGCAATGACTGTGACGGCAAAAGTCACAGCGCGTTGCGCGCGACTCGAATCAAGAAACAACATTTTGAGAACCTCCAAAAAAACCTTCCGAGTATGTACGATAAGCCTCAGATTGTCGATTATTCCGGCCTGGGTTAAGACTGAAGTCGGACGTCGCTAGACCCATAAAACGGTCGCTTCACGCATGGCGCGAAGCGCGACTGAGGGGTCTTCGGCTCCAAAAATGGCTGAGCCCGCGACGATAATTTCAGCGCCGGCGCTGGTAACTTCGGCGATGTTTTCAACGTTAATCCCGCCGTCAATCTCAATCCGCGTGTTGAGCTGTCGCTCGTCGATCATTTTTCTCAGGCGACGCACCTTATCCAGCGATTCAGGTATGAATTCCTGGCCGCCAAAGCCCGGATTCACCGACATTACTAAAACGTAATCAGCAAACTTTATTACTTCATCCAACGCGGATAGCGAAGTTGCCGGATTAATCACAATGCCTGCCAACCCGCCCGCCGCGCGAATAGCCGTCAGGGTCCGGTGCGCGTGTGGGTCTGCTTCGATGTGAATCGAAACCATGCGCGCCCCGGCTTTCACGAACTGCTCAGCATAACGGCCCGGCTCGACGATCATCAGATGCGCGTCAATAGGCAGTCGGGTTGCACGGGAAATTGCTTTTACGACCGGCAAACCAACCGTAATATTGGGCACAAATCGCCCATCCATCACGTCCACGTGAAGCAGGGAAGCGCCCGCCTTCTCGACGGTGGCGATTTCCTCGCCGAGTTTTGAAAAGTTTGCCGAAAGAATCGATGGGGCTATTTCGATCATCCTGGGTTGATTTTTAAGGTGTTGGAGCCGCAGTTGGCGGCCGCCGGGCAGGCGTGGGACTCGCGGCTCCGCGGTTCGTATTCGTTTTCGGCTGTGATTCAAGCAAATTTGCGTTCGTGTGCGACGGTGTTGCCGTAGAGTTCGCATTCGAATTGCTGTTTACAGCCCGATTCGAATTTCCGTTTTGATTGCGATTGGTCAGCCGATTCGCGTTGGCATTGGCATTCTTATTGGCGTTTGTATTGTTTGCGTTGCGGTTCGCCGGCTTCTTTTCGGTGTTCGCGTTGGAATTCGATGAGGTATTTGAGGACGAACTATTGTCCTGCTTGTCGGTCGTTTGTGTGTTCGAGTTGGAGGGCGGCGAATATTGACCGTCAGGTGAGCCGCGACTGATATCAACCGCGACAGTTTGGCCGACTTTTACTACCTCGCCGGCGTGCGGCAGTTGAATCAGAACTGTGTCAGGCTTAGCCTCGCTCGTCGAACGCGTTGCCCGTACGCGAAAATTCAACCCGGCATCGCTAATGGCATTCTCAGCCGCTGTTCGATCCTTACCCACAATATCCGGCACCCGGGTTTCAGAGCTGCGCAATGAAAGATAAATTGCGCCGGCCAGGCCGAGGGTAAAAGCGACGGCGATGCCAATCACGATAAAAATTCGCTTGAGTATTGTAAAGATGCCAGACACGTTTTAGTTCAGGGTTGCTTTTCGAAAGGAGACCATACCAGCGAGCAGAACGCAGTCTAACATGTACTGAGCCGGGAACGATAGGGGGCAATACGGCCACAGAATCAATTCTTCCGATGAAACGCCGTTACAAAGAATCCGTCGGTGTCGTCACGATGCGGCCAGGTGCGAACGCTGCCATCGCTCGCCGACAGGGTAGCCGGGATATTCAGCGCAGAGACTGCAAAATCGGGATGCCTTTTGCAGAAATCACTCACGATCGTCTCATTCTCTTCAGTCTCAAGCGAGCAGGTTGAATAAATAAGGATTCCGTCGCGGCGGACCATCGCGGCAGCATTCGTCAGGATGTGCCTCTGCTTCGCTGATAACTCGGTGATGTCTGAAGCTTCCAGCCGCCAACGAATTTCCGGATTGTGCCGCAAAGTGCCCGTCCCGGAACAGGGCGCGTCAACCAGAACCCGATCGAACAAACGACTCATGAAAGGAAGTTCCCGCGTGGCGTCGTAAACGATCAAATGAATGTTCCGGGCTTGCTGCTGACTCGCAAATTGTTTGATCGTTCCGGCCCGGTGCTCGTATAGGTCACCGGCAAAAATCGTTGCTTCGGGCGCCTCAGCAGCCATCAGGGTGGATTTGCTTCCGGGCGCGGCACAAACGTCAAGCACTCGCTCGCGAGTTTGAGCACCAACCAATTGAGCCACGAGTTGAGAGCCTTCGTCCTGAAAATAGATCAATCCATCTTCAGACAATCTTCGCAGGAGGGCAGGCATCCCGTGCGGTTCGGTGGCGTCTTCACCGTCTTCACTGCTTCTTGCGCGGACAAGCCTCCAGGAGTTCCGCGCGATTGACGAGGGCCGGATTTCCACGCCCGCTGATCGCAACTCATTAAGCAGGTTCTCGGGATGATTCTGAGAGTAAGCCTTCGCAGTCAAACGAAATGCGACCGGCGCTGGGTTGTTATTAGCGCGCGCCAGAGTTGACGCCTCAGCAAATCCAAACTGGTTAACCCAACCTTCGATTAGCCAGCGCGGATGCGAGGTCTCAATCGTGAGCCTTTCAATCGGATCGTCGACGTTCGCCGCTGGATCGTATTCAGGCTCGCGCGTCGCCTGTCTGAGCACGCCATTCGCAAAGCCGGCGGCTGATTTCAATTTTGCGACGCGAACCAGATTGACCGATTCATTAACAGCGGCAGACGGCGGAATTCGCGAAAGGAATCTGAGCTGGTAAAGACCTATTCGCAAAGCTAACACTACGGCCAGGTCCAGCTTTGCTAATCTCCGCCCAGCGAAATGTTCGATGGTGTGGTCCAGCCACAGCCTGCGACGCAAGACTCCCAGGACCAGTTCATGAGTAAGCGCGCGATCTTTTGAGTTGAGTTCGTCGCCAAACGCGGCCAATAACGCCGAAGAATAGGCACTCTCCTGCTCGACGCGCCGCAGAATCTCAAATGCAGCGCGACGTGCAGGCGAAACTGGCATTGGCGATTGACCGAGAGTTAGCCGACGAATTGAACGTCAACTTCATGAGGAATGATGCCGCGCTCGTAGCCTTCGGTGAGCAGCCGGCGCACGGCTTCCCGGCCACGGTCGGTGTAATCGAGGGTCAATTCATTGACCCACATGGCGACGAAGCGATCCGCGAGGTTTGGGTCCATTTCGCGCGCGAACTGCATCGCATAAGCCAAAGCGTCTTCACGATTGTCGAGGGAGTACTGAATGCTCTCACGCAGCAGGCCGGAAACTTCACGAATCGTGTCCTCGCCCAGCTCGCGCCGGATGGCGTTGCCGCCCATAGGTAAGGGCAATCCTCCGGTATAGTCATGCCACCACTCGCCGAGGTCGAGCACTTTGTGCAAGCCAAGGTTGTGATAGAAAAGCTGGCCCTCGTGGATCAGCAATCCTGCATCGCAACGGCCTTCGATAACCGCATCGGTGATTTCATCGAAAGGCACAACTTGATAGTTGAACTTGGGAGTGTGAATGCTCAGCGCCAGAAAGGCGCTCGTCAAGGTTCCCGGAACTGCAATTGTGACGTTAGGTAATTCCGACGGATCGAGTTCTTCCTTAGCCACAATCACAGGTCCGTACTTATCCCCAATTGACGCGCCGTGCGGCAGCAAAGCGTACTTGTCGGCGATGTACGCGTAAGCATGAAAGCTGATAGCGGTGACATCGTAAGTTCCTTTACGCGCTTCTTCGTTCAGCGTCTGAATATCTTTGAGCACGTGTTGGAATTCCAGCTGGCCGGTTTCGATTTTGTGCGTCGCCAGGCCATAGAACATGAAGGCATCGTCGGAATCCGGCGAATGTGCGAGTGATATAGTTCGTTGCTGTGTTGCTGCGGTTGTCATAAGAGCCTCTTGCTGAGCGACGGTTACACTACCGCCGCCGGTTCCACCCGATTGTAAACGGTGTCCCGTTCGACCGCCTCGAAGCCGGCCTCTTCAATCAGACCAATCAACTCCGGTCTGGTCATCTTCACTTCATTGTTCGATTCGACTGAGTAGCTTTCCGTCAGTTCGCCGCCTTCAGTGATCGTCCCATCGACGTCGTTCGCGCCGAAGTGCAGCGCCACCTGCGCCAGGCGCTTACCGAGCATGACCCAGTACGCTTTGATGTGCGGAAAGTTGTCGAGCATCAGTCGCGAGACGGCCATCGTCTTCAGCGAATCAACGCCGGAAGGCCCCGGCAGGTGGGCCATCTGTGTGTCCGGCGGATAAAACGCCAGAGGGATGAAGCACTGAAAGCCGCCGGATTTGTCCTGTTGTTCGCGCAGACGAATCATGTGGTCGACTCGATCCTCGAACGATTCGATGTGGCCGTACAGCATCGTGGCGTTGGTCTTCAAACCGGCTGCATGCACTTTGCCCGCAAGATCCAGCCAGCGCTGGGCGTCGCATTTGTGTGCGCAGATCATCGAGCGGGTCGGCTCGCGAAAGATTTCCGCGCCGCCGCCCGGACACGAATCCAGCCCGGCATCGATCAATTGCCGCAGAACATCTTCGTCCGGTATCTTGTAAAAATGCGCAAAGTGATCCAGCTCAACCATGGTGAAGGCTTTCAGATGGAGTTGCGGATATTGCTGCTTCAAAGCTGAGAGCAGATCGGTGAAATAGCTGAACGGCAGTTTGGTGTTAAGGCCGCCCGTGATGTGCAATTCAGTGGCGCCTTCGTTGACAGCCTGACCGGCGATGCGCAGCGAATCCTGGATGTTGTGCGTGTACGCGTCCGGTTGCCGCGGCGTCCGAAAGAATCCGCAGAACTTACAATCAACGTAACAGACGTTTGTCGGATTAAAGTGCCGATTGACGTTGAAATACGTAGTGCGGCCGTGCTTCTGACGGCGTACTGTGTCCGCCAGTTTGCCGAGACCATTCAGATCGTCGGTGCCGAAAAGCGCCACGCCGTCTTCGAAAGAAAGTCGCTCGCCGGTCTTAACCCTGGCGCTGATGTCGTTTAATTTCGTGTCGTGTGAAAAGCTCATGAAAATCTCAATCCCAAATCTCTCGAACGTCCAAAACAAAACCCTTCAAGACAGGTTCGCCGGAGACTGTTTCGGGCTCATCGAGGACTTCGACTGAGACGCCCGCCCGGTAAACGTGAACTTTGCGCTCCTGCGGATCGATCAACCATCCAAGTTGTGCGCCATTAGTAATGTACTCTTCCATTTTGGTTTGCAATGTCTTTAAGGAATCGGTTTGCGATCGGAGTTCGACGACGAAGTCGGGACACAGCGGCGGAAACTGTTCCTGTTGTCTCTCGCTGAGCGCGTCCCACCGTTCATTTCGTATCCAACTGACGTCAGGTGCGCGCCCAGCACGATTCGGGAGAATGAACTCGGTCGATGAATCAAAGGCCTGGCCGGCGCCATCCCGTTCTGCCCAATTTGTTACGCGGGCCGTCAACTTTGCATTCTGTCTTCCGCCTCTTCCGCCTGTGGGAGCTATAACGAAAATATCTCCTTCACTCGTTCGCTCAATGTGAAGATCCGGATTGAGCTGGCAGAATTGAAAGTATTCGTCATCGTCCATTCGCAGTTTCGACGGCTCGAAATGAATGGCCACCGGATTATTTGTTAGATTGACGATCGGGCTCATAGCTGTACTCCGTCAGAACTTCCAGAAGACCGCGCTGCCAAAAGTCAAAAACAGAATAACGCTTACAAAGGCATTCGTCGTGAAAAACGCGGCGTTAAGTCTGCTCAAATCGTTGGCGCGCACCAGCGTGTGCTGATAAATCAACAAGGCGCCGGTGACAAACACTCCTATCATAGCCAGCACTCCCAGGTTGGTGAGAAAGTATAGCGCAACCAATGCGGCGAATGCTCCCGCGTGGAGCCCGCGGGAAATCCATAACGATTGCGCAATGCCGAAGCGAGCCGGAACGGAATACAAGCCTTCGCGACGATCGAATTCGAAATCCTGACAAGCGTAAAGTACATCAAACCCGGCCGTCCAAAGCATCACCACCGCAGAAATAAGCAGAGGGATCGGACTGTCGATAGCTCCGCGGACGGCGATCCAGGCGCCCGTCGGCGCAATGCCCAGGCACCAGCCGAGAACCAGGTGCGAAAGCGCGGTCCAACGCTTTGTGTACGAGTAAAGCAGGATGCTCAAGAGCGCTACCGGGGAGAGAAACAGCGTCAAACGGTTAAGCATCGCCGCCGCCAGGAAAAAAATCGTAGCGCTCAAAATCGTGAATCCCCAGACAAACCCGACGGACAAGCTTCCGGCCGGAATCGCCCTCATCTTTGTTCGCGGGTTTCGCGCATCGTAATTACGGTCGGCAATGCGATTGAAAGCCATCGCCGTCGAACGCGCTCCGACCATGGCCACCGTAATCCAAACAATTTGCCACGCCGTTGGAATGCCACGCGCTGCGAGCACTGCGCCCAGAAAAGCAAACGGCAGCGCGAACAGCGTGTGCTCGATCTTGATCATTTCGAGCGTCGTGCGGATGTCTTTAACGACCGCGGCCATTGGTTCTACTTATGCTCCGACAGCCCAATGCTTGTCATTTTGCGGTTCCACCAGAAATCCAGGTTCGGCGAATACACGGCTGCGTACCAAAAAGCAAAGAGCATTATCCATTCGACTGGTCGGGCTTGCTTAATTGAACTCCACAGCGCAACGATAAAAGCTTCGCCTGAGAATAATCCTCTGACAATTCCTATCGTCAGCAAAAGCAGAACTGCGCCGCCGAACAAGAGATTACCTCGAAGTCGTCTTCTTTGTTGGTTAGTCACAATCTCACTCTCCTTTCCAACGGGTCGCGGTTGAGTGCGGAATACCAAATTGATCGAGAATCCGAAAACAAAGATGATCGACCAGCGCGTCGATCGTTCGCGGCCGATGATAAAAACCAGGGCTTGCGGCTACGATTTGGGCGCCCGCGCGCGCGAGCTTCAACATATTCTCAAGATGGATCGCATTGTAGGGCGTTTCGCGCGGTACCAGAACCAACTTTCGGCCCTCCTTCAAAGTCACATCCGCGGCCCGGTGAATCAAATTCGTGCCGGCGCCCGAAGCAATCGCGCCCAGTGTTCCCATCGAACACGGAACAATAATCATACCTGCCTGCGGGTGCGAACCTGAAGATGGCGTAGCCGCCATGTTGTCGAGCCGATGAAGCCGCAAGATCTTCGCTGTCGGCGACACACCGATCCATTCGTTGAGCTTCTTTTCATCTGCGCTCCGCAAGTCGAAACCGAGCTCAACCATTGCCACAGTCCTGGCTGATTCTGAAAAGATCAGGTTGATTCGTTCAACCACACCACTCGAGGCCAGATGGGTTAGCGTCTTCTGCGCGTAAATCGCGCCCGAAGCCCCGGTGATTGCGACGGTCAATTCCATTCAGTTGAGTTGATTCAGCCAGCGATCTTACGTTGTGTAACTGACAATCGCAAACAATGGCCGACGCCGCGATTCGGCCAGCGAACCGCTATTCAATGCTAAAATCTCGAGCTGAACCAGCAACTGCGTCAAACACTCGGAATTGCCGCAACCATGACGATCTCACGCAACAGAAAACCAGTTCGATCAAACAGCTCTGAAACTCGCCGCCAGAGGCTCAGTAAGTTTGGCCAGCATCTGTGGCGTGAATGGCGGAAGCTGGACCTTCCCTCGGAAAACGACAACGTAATTGTTGCAGTTTCCGGCGGCGCTGATTCGGTGGCACTCCTGCTTGGCGTAGACGAACTCGTCAGGTCAACGAAACTCCCAATCAAAATCGTTGTTGCTCATCTGAATCACAAGCTGCGTGGCAGATCGGGAAATGCCGACGCTCGTTTTGTGTCTTTTTTGTCCGGAAAGCTTGGCTACCCGTCCGTCATTAAGGCCGTTGATGTGGGAGCCAGAGCCTCCGCGGCCAAGGACAATTTGGAGCAGGCTGCGCGTGGCGCGCGCTATGAATTCCTTCGCCAGACGGCGGAGTTGCACAGAGCACCAATCGTCCTAACCGCACACACGCTGGACGATCAAGTCGAGACAGTATTGTTGAACCTTTTGCGCGGGAGTGGCGCTGCCGGCCTGAGCGGGATCGAACCCGTCCGCTCAATTCATACCGGCACGGAGATCCTCCTGGTTCGGCCGCTGTTGTCGTGGGCCCGGCGGTTCGATACCGAAGGCTTCTGCCGGCAAAACTCGATCGAGGTTCGCGTGGACGAAATGAACGCCGATCAAAAATTTAACCGGGTGCGGGTGCGAAAAGAGCTGGTGCCCCTGATGAAGTCCTTTAATCCAAGATTCGTCGAAGGACTGGCGCGAACCGCCGACATCTTGCGCGAAGACGATGTCGCTCTGGAAGGTGCGGCGGCTCGTCTTTTTGAACTATCGCTTGATGGCCAAACTCAGAGAAGTAAGGAACCCGCTTTGCGGACTGATTTACTGCGGGTGGCGCAGCCCGCCTTGCGCCGCCGGGCGCTGAGGCAATGGCTCGGGTCCTGTCGCGGAGATTTGCGCCGACTCGAGCATACTCACATCGTCGCCCTCGACAATTTTCTTTTCAGCACCAGGAGCGGACGCGTGATCGAGTTGCCCGGGGGCGCCAGAATTGTGAGAAAGGGCGGACTTTTTCTTTATTGCGGGCCTCGATCAAAGCCTCGCTTGTGAACCTCACCGGGATAAACCGCGTACTAACGAGGGTGCCTTAATCTTCAGGCACCGGGATGCGCAGGCAAAGCATCTTAAGAGTTCCGTCATCACGCTGATAGCAGGGTGGACGATGCGGGGGCCGGGAACGAAATACGGCCTCTTACAAGAATGGCCGATTTAGGGTATGATCGGCCCCGGAGGAATGGAAGCATTGAGTTCTACCGCACGACAAATCATCTTTTGGCTGCTGATTATCGCCGGCGCTTTGCTGATTTATAAGCTGGTCAATCCGGGCAGCAAGAACCAGGAAAGCATCGACCTCACGCAGCTCGATCAAAAGATCAAGAAGCAGGAACTGAAGCAGGTCATCGTCAAACAAACCGAAACTGTAGCAATCGACAGGGCTACCGGCAGGGAGTTTCACGTTCAGCTGACCAACGAGCAGACCAAGAACGACATTCTCAAAGCTTGTCGCGAGCTCGACAGCAACGGCAAACCGCTGGTCGAGAACGTTCAGGAAGAAGGCAGTTCAAGTCTGTGGTGGCCGGCGTTGTATTACCTCCTGCCGTTCCTTCTGATCTTTGGCTTCTGGATTTTCATGCTGCGGCAAATGCAGTCGGGCGGGAACAAAGCCTTGAGCTTCGGCAAGTCACGGGCGAAGTTGCTGAGCAACCAGCAAAAGCGGGTGACCTTCAAAGACGTCGCCGGGGTTGAAGAGGCCAAGGAAGAACTACAGGAAATTATCGAATTCCTGAAAGAACCGCAGAAATTCCAAAAGCTCGGCGGCCGTATTCCCAAAGGTGTCCTGATGATGGGCCCGCCGGGAACCGGCAAGACTTTGCTGGCCCGCGCGATTGCCGGTGAAGCGAACGTGCCTTTCTTTTCCATCTCAGGTTCTGACTTCGTTGAGATGTTCGTGGGTGTTGGCGCTTCGCGCGTCCGTGACCTTTTCGAACAGGGCAAGAAAAATGCCCCGTGCATCATCTTCATCGACGAGATTGATGCGGTTGGCCGTCATCGAGGCGCTGGCCTCGGCGGTGGTCACGACGAGCGCGAACAGACACTCAATCAGTTGCTGGTAGAGATGGATGGGTTCGAGTCGAATGACGGCGTGATTCTGATTGCTTCGACGAACCGTCCCGATGTTTTGGATCCGGCGCTGCTTCGACCTGGCCGCTTTGATCGTCGCGTGGTTGTCTCTCGACCCGACGTGCGCGGCCGCGAAGGCATTCTGAAGGTCCACACGCGCAAGATTCCGTTGGGTGAAGACGTGGACATCATGGTGATTGCCCGTGGCACCCCCGGGTTTACCGGCGCGGACCTCGCCAATCTGGTGAACGAAGCGGCGCTTAATGCTGCTCGCTACAACAAGAAAGTCGTGGCCATGTCCGACTTTGAGTTGGCCAAGGACAAGGTCCTGATGGGCGCCGAGCGCAAGAGCATGGTCATCTCAAACGAAGAGAAGCGCGTCACCGCTTATCACGAAGCCGGTCACACGCTCGTCGGTTTGAAAGTGCCGAACGCGGATCCGGTGCACAAGGTGACAATTATTCCGCGTGGTATGGCTTTGGGTGTGACGCAGCAATTGCCTGAAGGCGATCGTCACAACTACACGAAGGAATACCTGCTCGGTCAGATTTCGATTTTGATGGGCGGACGGATTGCCGAAGAAACTTTTCTGGGCAACATCACGACCGGCGCTTCGAACGATATCGAGAAGGCGACCGAACTGGCCCGCGCAATGGTTTGCGAGTTTGGTATGTCAGAGCTTGGACCGCTGACCTTTGGCAAGAAGGAAGAGCAAATCTTCCTCGGCCGCGAGATTGCGCAGCATCGCGATTATTCGGAAGAGACCTCGATTCGTATCGACTCGGAAGTTCGCAAGATCGTGACTGAGCAGTACGAACGTGCCCGCAGGATCATCGAAGAAAATCGCGACACGATGGTGCGTCTGGCGGAAGTGCTGCTCGAGCATGAATCGCTTGATGGCGTGCAGATTCGTCGGATCGTGGCTGGCCTGACAATCGACGATACGGGCGAGTCCGGAGATCGAGGCGTGCAACAGGAACTGCCCGCGGTGAAAGAGCCGTCGGCGAAGCCTCTGAAACCGATCCTGCCACCGATTACCGGAGGCACACCGGCCCCGGCGTAAACGTTAATGTCCGACAAGCTTTAGCTTGTCGTTCAGACTAATCGACAAACTAAAGTTTGTCGGACAAAAGAAGGCGAGAGCTCAGCTCTCGCCTTTTTGCTTTGCGATCTTCGCGGCTTTGCGCGAAACTTTGCCGTCATGATTGAAACCGCAGACGTCGTCATCATCGGCAGCGGCATCGTCGGATCGAGTGTCGCTTATCATCTGGCCCAGGCTGGTTGTAGCAACGTGCTCGTCCTCGAGCGCGAAGCGCACCAGGGCAAAGGCTCAACCGGCAAAAGCATGGGTGGTGTCCGCGCGCAATTCGCTACGCCGGTAAACATTCAGATGTCGAAGTACTCGATCGACTTCTTCTCGAAGTTCGATGAAATCGTAGGTCATCCCGGTGACTATCGCGCCCATGGCTATCTCTTCTGCGCGACCAATGAAAAACATCTCGCTTATTTGAAGGCGAATAAAGAAAGACAGAACGCACTCGGGGTCACGAACGTCGAATGGGTTGCGGCGGAAGACATCGTGAAGATGGTCCCGCAACTGCGGGTTGACGATATTCTCGGCGGCACGTTTTGTCCGACCGACGGCTTTGTCGATCCGCACAGTGTGATGATGGGGTTCATGCTGAATGCGCGCGAGAAGGGTGTGCGTCTTTGGCTGGACACGCGGGTGACGGGTATTCAAGTTGAAGCTGGAACAAACGCGAATGTTAATGCCGGGAGCGCGGACGTCCCCGTCCGCAATCTTGACAACGAAGAGCGGGCGGGGACGTCCGCGTTCCCAGCACGTATATCTGGTGTTCACACCTCTCGCGGCTTCATCTCGACACGTGTAGTCGTCAACGCCGCGGGCGCCTGGGCGGCCGAGGTCGCAAAGATGGCTGGGGCTGAATTGCCGGTCGAGCCGTTGCGCCGCCAGCTGGTTCCGACTGAGCCGTTCGCTGAACTGCCACAACGATTTCCGATGGTGATTGATATGTCCACCGGCTTTCATTTTCGCCGCGAAGGGAAGGGAATTCTGCTGGCGTGGAACGATCCGCAAGAAACGCCGGGCTTCAAGACTGAATTCGACACTTCATTCATCGAAAAAATTCTCACGCACGCTGCTGCGCGTGTTCCGGTCCTCGCCGAAGCTGAAGTGAATCCGCGTCGCGCCTGGGCCGGTCTTTACGAAATGACCCCCGATCATCATGCGATCATTGGCCCGGCGCCCAACGTCGAAGGCCTATTCTTTGTGAATGGTTTCAGCGGGCATGGCGTGATGCACTCACCGGCGTCTGGACGCATCACGGCGGACCTGGTCCTGCAAGGCAATTCCGACCTGGTTGACGCTAACCAACTCAGCGTCGAAAGATTCGAGACGGGAAAGTTGCTCGAAGAGACAGCGGTTCTTTAGGTTTACTCGGCCCGCCGGGCAATGCTCTGTCAGCCTAAGTAATGTCTGGCGGAAATTTGAACTTGCCGGGCCCTAATTGGGCGGCCTGTTGAGGCCGGTATTCCCAGTGCCACGGTTCATTGTCTACGGTGCGAATGAAGCCGTGCTGCGGGCCGTTCCGCTTCAACCATTCGTAAATAGGGTCACCGCCGTCCAGGGCATTGTGACCTGTATTCAAATCGAAGGCCTGGCCATGTTGGTGATCCGACCTCCCTGGCTTCGCCGCTGTGTTGCCACCGTGGTGAGATGCTTCGAACAACTCAGCTTGCCTTTGATACGTGCGAAACGCGCTGTTGATAAGGATTTTTAGATTGGCTTCGTCTCTGGCTGCCTTAACCAGCTTGAGATAGGCAGCGAGACTATCGAAGGTTGTCTGCTCCATTTCGCTGTCGACGCCAATAATGTTTACGAGCACTTTGGGGAATAAGTAATTCCCGTGTTCCCAACACCCGTTTGGCCCCTTCTGATCAAACCACTGGGGCGTTAGGAACTGATCCGACGAACAGCCATCCGCCAGATTCCCGAGCCTGGTCCAGCCAATCTCCTGACCTACAACCATTTCACCATTCACGAGAGTGAGTTTGCTGACCTTCACAAAGCGGTTGTCGTCGGCCGTGTCAATGACCGAGACGAACGATCCCTGCGGGATTTTGTTGCCGGTTGAGGCAAAATTCGGCGGACCGCCGCGGATGAGGGCATTTGGGTCGAAGCAAGTCTTGTTATTGCCTTCCGGCTCACGTTCGAACTTTGACGGCGCGAAGCCGGTGACTTCACCCATGAAGCCACCCGTCAAATTATCGGCCCTGGTCCAACCGAACGAACGCGTACTATCGTTCACGGGCCGGGCAAATATGAAAACATTCTTGCGATCAGTCGCTCTAACATCCGTTACGTTGATCTCCGTTCCCTTGGGAATCTTCCTAACGTCACCGACGTTTGATCCAGGTGGAATCTCGTCACCGGCCTGGTATTTCAGCGGTTGGAGGTTCTCATCGCGTATAAAGCATAGATCGTTCGCCACGATGAATACTTTTCCGGGGTAGCTTCTGATGTTCATTGCTTTCTCCTTGAACTGAATAAGCTGGCGCTCACGACAGATAAATAGACATCACTTCTTCCACTTACTAACGAACCGTACAAGTAGCTGAGCTGTCACGATTGGTCAGAAGTTTTCTTTTAGCACACTGAGGCCTCGGGGACTAACAAAACCGGTTGTGGGGTACTGATGAAGTTTTAAATGGATGTCCGACAAACTTCAGTTTGTCGCCAAGCTTCGACAAGCTGAAGCTTGTCGGACATCAAACTGCACCACCACCCGGTCTTGCTTCATCGTAATGAATTGAAACTGAATTGTGATTCCTTATCAAACAGCCTAAGCTTGTGGGGCTACCTGGGAGGAACTATGAAGTATCAGCTGCGTTCGATGGTGATCGTGCTTGCCGCGATAATAAGCGGCTCGCTCTGGTCCGACGGGGTGCTGGCCAGCACGGCGGGAAAAGTAAACGATTCGATGATTGTCTCGACTGAATGGGTGGCCAAACATCTCAATGACGATTCGCTGGTGCTGCTCCAGGTGGGCGAGAAGAAAGAATATGACGAAGCCCACATCCCCGGCGCGCAGTTCATTCAATTGCCGGATATCTCGACGCCAAGGGGCCAGGGTTTGACTCTCGAACTGCCGTCAGTCGAGCAGTTGAAAGCGGCCTTCGAGAAACTTGGGGTCACCGACAAATCGCGAATCATTGTTTACTTTGGCAAGGATTGGGTCACGCCCACGGCGCGTGTTTTCATGACGCTGGACTATCTGGGTTTGGGCGATCGCACGTCAATCCTGGATGGCGGGTTGCCGGCCTGGCGCGCTGAGGAGCGCCCGGTCACTGCTGAGGTTCGTCAAGTTAAGCCGGGAGGTTTCACGCCGCATCCAAACGCAAAACTTGTCGTCGATGCCGCCTGGGTCAATGCGAATTTAAGCAAACCGGGTGTCGCAATTCTCGACGCGCGCGCTGCAAAGTTCTACACGGGCGAAGACGCCGGCCAGATGCCGCGCGGCGGTCATATTCCTCGAGCGAAGAGCATTCCTTTTTCTACTCTAGTCGAGGACAAGACCAACAAGTTCAAAAGCCCTGACGCGCTACGGGCTCTCTTTAACACCGCCGGCGTGAAAGAGAACGATAGCCTGGCGACGTATTGTCACATCGGCCAACAGGCGAGCCTGCTTTACTTCGTCGCGCGCTATCTCGGTTACGACGCGCATCTGTACGATGGCTCGTTTCAGGATTGGAGTAATCGAAGCGAACTGCCGGTGGAAAAGTCTGAGGGTGTGAAAAGTGTTACCAAGCCCCAGTGAGTCGCTCTGACCACGAGTTAGCCTGCGGGGCGCCAGACTTCTTGCGCATCAGCGTGGCCGCTCGTTCGATTCCCTCTGAGACATTCCGCCACGCGGAGTCTTTGTGCTCCCAGAGTTCCACGGCTTTTCCACCTTTTGGCAAGGCCTGTAGTTTTGCGAACGGCGCTCTACTCCAGTTTACATCACGGATAATTACCGGAATAACGTGGGCCTCTCTGTTTTCGTGTCGCTCCAGCGCACGGGTCATCTCTTTTTCGTAACAATAATCCGAGGCGATAAAATCAGCGCTGACCAGCAGCAGAATGATATCGGCACGTTCAAGGTTCTCGTCTATCTTTTGCTTCCATTCCTCGCCTGCTTCAATCTTGTTGTCATACCATGTATCAATCATCCCCTGGCGCTGTAACAGCTTCAAATGAGTTTCAAGTTCGTTACGCAGGCCCTCGTCTTTGTGTGAGTAGCTGAAGAACAAATGTGGGACTAGCCCCCGCTCTTCCGGCGGACTGACGATCTTGCGGACGCGTTCGAGGTCCACGCCGTTCAGCAGTTCTTCCACATCCAGCTCGACAACGTCGTCGTCGATCACCTCGGCAAATTTTGCGACGCCCCGCCGTTCCATAACTTGCAACTTCTTGTATGGCACTACGACATTGAGATGCATTGGCACCGGCACCATCTCCTCAGGCTGTAGATTGCGAATGTCTCGATGGATTCTTTCAAAGTCTGAGCGGATTACGGCCAGCAAGCGACGACGGCTGGCCGATGGACCTGTCACTGAAATGAACACTTTCTTGTCCTGCGGGTCGGCCTTCACCAATGCGCTGCAACCTTCAAATTCCATGATAGTCCCGGTTCGCCAGCGGGTCTTGTTCTCGCTGAGCGCATGGGTGCGCACGATAAAACGCGGCAATAGTCCTTCCGGAAGCACAGGATAGTGGTACTGGAAATTCAAACACCCTTCCGGTTTGAACTCCACTGCTTGAGGCGCCTCCTGCTTGTCGAGTAATTCCGGAATCAGAAAATGGGTTTCGTTGTCGGGAAAGCTAAAACAGAGCTCAAACTTCTTCATCAGATCCATCAGAAAGCCGTGCATCTTGACGGGGTAGTCTTTCTTGTTGAGGATAGTCACTAAATCGCGAAGATGAATTTCCCCTTTCTGCTTGTCGAGGGTTTCTGAATTCAGGATCTTGTAGATCCCGTTCGTGACCCAACGTGGATTCAGCACGTGCATGTCCTGCAACCGCGGGTCATCTCGATAGTTCAGCGCAATGCCCAGACTGTTCAAGTAAGTGGCGAGATTTTCCTGAGCTCGCGAATCTATCTCGCCGAGTTTCGCGCACTCTCGCCGGTATTCGTCAAAGCTCAGAAAGTTCTTTCGCATTCCCGCGAGTCGGTCCTTCACGGCAAACCAGGTCGCCGGAAAGGCATCGCGTAAGTGCTCAAGCCGGTCGGTCTCACGCTCGATCACCTTGCTCAACTCGTCGATACCGATCCGGCTCTGGCAATCTGTTTTGATGAATTCGCGGATGAACGGATATTTCTGTTGGAGAGCGCTGCGGTTGACGTCAAAGGGGTGCTCTTTGATTTTGTTCAGGACAACTATGACCGGCGAGTTGCCGCCGAAACTTTCGATTAGCTTTAGCCAGTAGTCGGCGTCTGCATCTTCGGCGCCCTCGCGGCCGTTTAGGACGAGCAGGTAGAGACTGCGCTGAGTTAGAAAGAACTGATGGGTGGCATGCATGATTTCCTGCCCGCCAAAATCCCAAATATTCAAACGCACATCTTCATTGCCGTGGAGCTTGAGGTTCCATCCCGTGATCTTGATACCTTCAGTTTTCTTTTCCTCTTTGAAAGTATCGTGCACGAGCCTGTTTACAATCGAAGTCTTACCTGCAGCTCCTCGGCCAACGAGGATTAGTTTCGCTTCATTCAACGGTCGTCCTCCGCCACGGGCGCGAAAGTAGTATTCGAGAATGTCGGCGGGCCTGGCTGGTGGCCCTTCTACACCGGGTCCTGCTCCCAACACTTCTGCCGGTAAGCCCAGTGCGTCGTTACCGTGAAGAGAGAGGTATTCAAGCAGGGTTAAGTTGCGAAGCTTGTCAGGTAGCCCCGTTAGTTGGTTACGTCTCAGAGAGAGACTTCGAAGGTTTGTTAGCTTACAGACCTGCTCCGGCACCTCAGTCAGTTGATTGCCGCTGAGGCGCAAATCTTGAAGGCCCGTTAGTCTCACCGTTGAATCAGGCAAGCGCGAAAGCTCGTTGCCGGAAACATACAAGTATCTAAGATTCGTCAGCTTGCCGATTGATTCAGGCAAGGCAGTCAATTGATTGTCACTAAGAAATAGAACTTCAAGTTGACTCAGATTGCAGATCGACTCAGGCAATGATGTCAGTTGGTTTTGAGAGAGATCCAAGTAATAGAGTTTGGTCAACCTGCCGATTGAATCCGACAAAGTGGCTAATTCATTCCCCCAGAGGGCCAAGTTTTGAAGCTCGGTCAATTGCAATAGCGACCCTGGTAGCTCGGTCAGTTGTGTCCTGGACAGATCGATGTTTTGAAGCTGCGACAACTGCCCTAGCGACTCCGGTAACTCTCGAAGAGGGTTGCTGCTTAGGGCCAAGCGTTGAAGCTGTTTCAACCAGAACGCAGACTCTGGCACAGATGTCAGGTCGAGCTCAGACAAATCTAATTCGACTGCCTCAGTTCTGCGCGCCTCTTCAATGCGCGCGAGAGCTTCATGCAACCCGCGCTCGGCCTTGTTTGTATCTGCCGTCATATTTCGTATTTGGTGAAGACAGAAAAAATCCGGGAAGTTGACTCGAGTTTGGAGTTACGCAATCGACTGCTGAACCGCTACTTATCCGAATCTCCATACAAAAGCATCTGCGGTAAATCCGCCAGCGTTGCCTTTCCTTTCGGAAACGTAATCTGCCAGACGCGATCAAACACCTTGCCGTCCCATTTCGGGGGCTTCGCAATTCCCAAAGCTTTTGCGACGTCGGGAATCTTGCCATGATGCCAGCAGATCAAAACGATTTTGCCGGCGAAACCTACGCCGTGAAGAATCGCATCGGTCATCTTCTTGATCGCAGCGTCGTTATCAGCAAAGCGATCGCTAATTGGCAGAGTCAAAGCGATCGACAAAGGGGTTATCGTCTCGATGGGCCGCTTGCTGTTCTTCGATCTCTGGGTGGCGAAAATGAAATTCGGAGTAGCGAACCGTGGCGCGACGCCTTTCAGCGGAATCTCCTGGTAAGAGCCGATGAACTCCGCAGTCTTTTGATGAAGCCGGCAAGCTGACTGGGGCATAGCCGGAACGAACAGTGCCGGCAGCGCCGCGGCGCGAGCGGACCCGCGAACTGAGAGGTTCCGCCCGCCGTCATTGTCCTTTTTGGGATCGCCGACTTTCTCGCCGTGGCGAATAATCAAAACCTGTTCAGGGCCTGAGGTTGCGCTCATATCATTTGTTCTCCGGGAACTTGAATCCGATGTAGGTGCCGGAGCTGATTCCCATCAATCCCAGGAGTGTGGCACTGAATTCCGGCATGGTCAGGTTGTTGTAAACAGATGAGACGAAAATGATTCCCAGCACGATTGTCCACACGAATATTTGGAAGCGGTGAAAGCTGTAGCCGGCCCCGTCAGAGAGAATGTCCGGCAGCAATCCGCGGCTCACCCCGGCTGCTGCCGGCGGCGTCAGCGCCTGAATCTGTTGATTGATTACCGACAGGCGCGTGCGACTGTTGTCGAGTTGCTTATTCAGACTATCTCGATTCGAAGTGTCTTCCGGCGCCAAACTGGTTTTCGTGTTGAGCGCGGCAACCTGCGTTTGAAGTTCCGGAATACTCTGTTCGAGTGCTTGCTTCTCGGCCGTCAGACTTCGCGACTGCTCCTCATTCGCATTGTCTTTGCTGGAATCGATCATAGCCTCTCCCAAAGCCGTGCCCGCGCTGATTCCCATCAGCCCAAGCAGCGAAGGAGTGATCGTGTCGAGCGCATCTGTAACCAGCCAAATCGTTACGTACGATGCCGAGATCACAAAGAACCAGAAGGCCATCTGGGTGCGGCCGAGATTGTATGGGCGCAACTTTCCCGGGACGTCGCTGGTTCCCCGCTGGCGAATCAGGCTGGTGGTCTTTCCCAGCCACACCAGGAAGATCAGAGTCAGGAAAACAACAATCGCCGCTACCACTCCGTAGACTGGCGAGATAATGGTCAACGGCAGCCGGTTACCTTGATCGAACACCGAATCGAAAGGTGAATCATTTTCGAGACCTACGCTGAAGGCGACCTGCCGCCGCGTGTTCGACGGCGCGCCGAGCAGATCAGTCCAGGCATCCTTGCTCTCGGGCGAAATCTGCAGGTGAAAATAAACATTATTTTTGCTGACGTGGATCTCTTCCGGATAATTTCCGCGAATTGCTCGTCCGTTTAGGAAGGGCACCAGTTTGGTCGGGTCGTTTTTGACGTCCCACTCAGCAAGATGATCGATTTGGACTCTAATGATGTCGTCCAATTCCAGGTGGCCTTCAACCGAAACGACTTTGGGCGACGGGTCAGGAGTTGGTACCGGCGATGCGGCGGGAGCCGGAGAAGCGCCGGCGCCGGGAGTCGGCGTTGATGTCTGCGCTCTTGAAACCATTACGCCGGTGATGGCTAATGCCGATATCACTAACCCAGGGATGGATAGTCGAATCTTGTTCAGCATGGATTTTTTCGGTGATTGACTCTCATGCCTGAATACGTTGTTTACGGATCGACGCGTATAATCAGTGCATGATCAATGACAGAGACGATGACACGAACGCTGCCGCTGACGTTCAGTCCGATGACAAAGAAACGTCGCAGCACGAAAACGACAAAGACCAATCAAAGGCCGACGGAAACGACAAGGATGAAACCAAACGATTTGAGCGTTCTGACAATCTACGCCGGCGATCTGAGTGGTTTCAGAAACGAACGGGCGGCCGCTAGCCGGGAATCAGCTCTCATTCGCTTCACCTTGCTTTGAGTTTTAACCGCCAAAGGCTGCGGCCATAAGTTGCCGCGAACAGCGCCCGATCATTCCGGTGATAAACCAAATCGATGACGGTGGCGTTCGGAAGATTCTTGGTGAAATTCATCCAGGCGCCTGTCGACAAGTCGAGAGCGAATACGCCCGCATCGTTTCCCACATACACCTTGTTGAGATCGTCTGGCCGAATCAGCACCGCATGGTGCGGGACGTCAGGCAATTGACCTTTGTCCACGTCCTCCCAAGTGTCGCCGCCATCGCGCGATCGAAAAACATGTGCATGGCCGAAATTGGCTACCGTGACGTACAAGAGATTTGCGAAGTTGGGATGCGTCTCAATTCGAGTGATTGTGTGTCCCGGAAGCATTGAGCTGGAAATGTTCGGACTCCAGGTTGCGGCTCCGTCATTGCTTCTGAACAAGCCGCCATTTTCTGTGCCCACATAAATACGTTTCCGATCGGCGTCGGCAATTTCGATTGCCGAGATAGGGCTGCCGTCGAGATGAGGTGAACATGGAGCCCAGCTGTTCCCGTCATCAGTCGTCCGCCAAACTCTGGAAGAGCCGGTTAGGATCGTTTTCGAATCACCTGGATCCATTGCAATGAAACACATCCAGACTGAGTTCTGTTCGCGCGCAGACGCCGGGGGCGACACATCTACCGGAGCCTTCTCGAGCCCACGATAGCGTTGAATCAGGAGATTGTAGGCTGAAGTATAGACGTGGCCGGCGTCGTTTGGATCAAACACGTTCCACCCGCCATCGCCGGTGTCGATGGTGACAAAACTGTCGGCGAGACCGTTTTTGGTAGCGACTGTTCCGTTATCCTGCGCGCCGCCGCCGAAGACCTGCGAGTTTGATTGCGCCACATCCATGTCGTAAAACATCGTGACCGCCAGCCCACTGCTGCGGTTGGTCCATGAAGTTCCCCCATCCTCGCTGACGTCGACTCCGCCGTCATTGGCATCGTATACGCGACCTGCGGCAGCGCCGGGCATAACCAGAGCATGATGATCTGCGTGAGCATAAGTTGGTTTGCCCCGGACAGCGTCCCAACGACTTATCCTTTTCCACGTCTTGCCGCCATCTTTGGTGCGGTGTAAATCCACGCCGCCACAGATGACGTGATCGGGATCAGTCGGATGCACCACGATGGTGTTGCCATAGGAGATTTGCCCTTCGTCCCGAAAATGCGTTCCGTGAATGCTCTTCCAGCTATCACCGCCGTTCGTACTCTGGAAGACGCCGAGCAGGAGATCGCTGTCGCCGCTGGCTTCATTGGTCGCGAATGCGTAGAGCACGTCCGGATTGGAAGAGCTAATGGCCAGGCTGGTGCGGCCAAAGGATGCCGCTGCCGGCAAGCCCTGAGTCAGATGATCCCAGTTTTTTCCCGCGTCCTTTGAGCGATAGATACCGCTGCGCGAGCCTTGTTCAGTGAAGCTCGCGTAGATTGTGCCTTCCTTTGTCGGATGAAAAACGATCGAGTGACACCAGTAATTTTGGGTCGAGACAAAGGTTGAGCGCTTCCAGGAGATGCCGCTATCAAACGAAACGTACATACCGCCGAAGTCTTTACCGTTAGCACTAACCTCGGCCAGCCCGACGCCGCCAAGCAAAAGGTGCTTGGAATCAAACGGATCGATTGCGATCACACCGATTCGTTTGGGTATCGCACTCTTTTCTGTAGAGGTGATGAGCTGCCAGGTCTTGCCTGCGTCGCTACTTTTGTAAAGCCCGACCCCGGGATAAGAATCGGACGAAAGATTTGCTTCGCCGGTGCCGCAGTAAATCGTGTCCGGATTTTTGGTGTCGATAGCCAGCGAACCGATATTCAGAATATCCTGATCGTTCCAACATGATTTCCAGGAGCGGCCCTCGTCAGGGCTGTGCCAAACGCCGCCGCCGGCTGACCCCGCCCAGAGGCGATCGGGGTGCTGTGGATGACAAATAAGAGAGGTAATCCGCCCCCCAATGTTGGTTGGGCCAACGCATTCCCACGAGGACACGATTTTGGCCGCAGGGGCCAGTGCCTTTGCAGCGCGCTCGCGCTCTCGAATGAGTGTGTGGACGGGAGCTTCGCGGACGGGCCAGGCACTGCGCGCCTGAAACCAGCGGCTCCGGGCTTTGTGTTGGGTAAGGCGCACGCGTCTCCCGCTGACTTTGCTCCGCGGACCCGTGAGTAGAGAGATTTCGGCGTCTGCTGGTGGGCTCTTAGACGGAGACTTATCAGCTTTGGGTTTCTTTGCCATAGGGTTCTCCTAAAACTGCTTGCCGATGAGCGCGAGGCGGGCCAAAACTATCCCATCTTGGAAAGCTCGTCAACATTTTTGCAACTATCCGTACAAAGAGTGGTTAATGCCAGCGACCCAGGTCTTGTGACGGTCGAGGATGTCAGCTGATCGATTGAGTCGGGGCGCATATCTCGACAGAAGTTGCACGAGAAGTAGAACTGCGACAATATTCACGCACCGAAAGTTAAAACGGACTAGCAGAGAGGTCGAAATGGAACGAAGAATAACCAGCTGGTTCAGCCCGAACCTGCAGATGGAGATGCCTCTGGTCGCCTACGGCCATACGGGCCAAACGTTGTTGATGCTGCCGACCGCGGCAGCGGATTACCTCGAGTACGAACGCTTTTATCTGGTCGACGCGATTAAGCCTTTGATCGAGCACGGAAAGCTCCGGGCTTACTCAATTAACAGCGTCAATCGCTGGAGTTTGCTGAACGAGCAGATGCCGCCCAGGCTGAAGGCAGAATTGCTGACGCGCTTTGATCGATACATCACCGATGAAGTTCTACCGTTGATCCGCAACGAGAATGAGGAGCAATACGCAAAGCCCATTACGACGGGTGCGAGTTTGGGCGCGTTCCTCGCTGCGAACCAGTACTTCAAACATCCGGATTTGTTTCGGGGCACGATTCCGATGAGCGGCGGCTATGACATCCGGCAATATCTGGATGGCTATTATGACGACAATGTTTATTTCAATAATCCGATGGATTATCTGCCGAATCTAAACGATGATCATTACCTGCCCATCCTGCAAAAAGCAGATTCGATCTACATCATCTCCGGTCAGGGCGCTTACGAAGATCCCAAGCGCAGCCAGCAACTATCCGACATTTTGAAGAGCAAAAACATTCCCCACACTTTGGATTTGTGGGGCGCCGACGTGAATCACGACTGGCCCTGGTGGCGCAAGATGCTGCCGCACATTTTGGGCAAGATGGTTGGCTGAGAGCCCGTGCCGCTCGCTACGAGCATTGTAGGTCGGATGGACCCTCGGCAGTCATTACAGTCTAACTAACTCCACGTCGTTGTCTTTCCCGGAGTACTCTGCAGCGCCAACGCTACTCGCGTTTCTTACTCGACAAGAGCTGAATGAAAAGCTTGAAACTCTTCTTGAGTTGGCATATTGTCTGTGTCGTACGAACCAACAGGCTGGTCCTCCAGAGCCTGCGCATACCGCGTTTCTCCTGTACCAGCCTTCGATAGTTCTGTTCACTAGATCGTTGCAATTGCTTTAGGCGCGGACTCGTATGGAAGGCGATCATCAGGATCTTTCCAAAGCGCAAAAGATAGGTCGATGGTTTGGGGCCAGGTGGAATGATGTCAAATCATTTTTCAAGGAAGCGCCGATCGTCTTTTTGGCGATTGCCGGCATAATGCTGACGGTCTATGTTGCCTATCAGCCAGCTATTCTGATTGATAAAGGCTGGTCTCACTTCGAAGTTTTTCAGCGGTTCTCATTGTGGTTTCTCAGAGGAGCCATCGTGCGGTCCGTCATTGGCGGGCTTGGTGTTTTAGCACTTTGCAGTTTCGTTTATTGGCTCAAGGTCCGAAGCGACCGGTTCATCGTGGTTTCAGATTTCCGCGTTTGGGGTGACTTGGAAAAGAGGTTTCCGGCCAAAGGTGTGGCCGCGCGCCTGCGAGATGAGTTGATGCGTCTCTGCAGCGGCGCGAGAGAATCTGAAGTTCGGCAGCAAACGATGGCCAGCGTCGGGGCCGCAAGCGGTGAGCAGGAGTCCCTGGAAGTCAAAGAAGTTCTCTTTATTGAGGGAGGTCTGTCGTTGCCTGAAACTCATGTCACGCTCCAGTACGAGGGAATCTCGCTGGAGGGCTTTCTCACTTTCGTCCGTCGCACCACCAAACGCGAAGTAGTGTTGACCGGAGACCTGATGTCGCACGACGGTGGGCTGCTGCTTTTTGTTCGGGCTGGCGATGATGGTCCCTGGGAAGTGCTGATTGAGAATTCTGATTCAGCTAAATCGTTGGGAGTCGGATTGCAGCGCGTCGCCCTTCACGTAATGGCTAGTCTAAGCGAGAGATTTCAGCCAAAGGCCGCAAGCGCGTTTGGCTTGCTTCACGCTAAAGCTCGCGAGTTGAAGGAATACGATCTGGGCCTTCATTTGGCGCGATTGGCTTACAATGCTGCGCCCACTTCTTTCGAAGCCAAATCCAACCTTGCCGTGGCACATAGCGACGTTGGTGGCCAACTCGGAAACAAGCGTGATTATCAAGCCGCTGAATCTGAATTTGAGAAGGCGACTAACTTGAAGCCCGATTTTTATGAAGCTTACGAATACCTGGGACGCGTGCGTAAGGAACTTGGAAAGGAAACCATGGCTCAGGAGGCCTTTGAGAAGGCGCAAGAGATCAAGAAGAAGTTGGAATCAAGGCAACCAGATCCCAGAAAGTAGCCTGGTACAGGAGTCGGCGGATGGGCAGCCAAAGTGTGACAAATTTTTCGGCTTTGCGGATGAAGCGAATCGCGAGTTTGGTAAAGGATTATTACTCTCCTCAAAGCCCCCGGTCTGATGCTCAGGCAAAGGCGATTGGAGCGGCAGCCGTTGGCACCCTAGCTGCCACGACGGGCAAAGACGTTGTGCGATCCAAGGGTGCGCAAAAAGGGGGGGGCGGAGGCCAGGGTGGAGGTGCCGTCGGTGTTGGGATCGGAGAAACAAGCAACGAGTTCCTGCAAGCCTTGGCAAGCCATCGCGTGGAAAACGCGATCAATCTGATTAAGACCTTGGCTAAAGAACTGAAGGAGGCTGAAAACCCGGAAACGGTTTACGAGAAGTATGGCATTGCAGAGCGCGCACCACTCGAGGCCGTCAGCCGACTCTTGACGACTGCCTTGTCCGAACACCTTGGTTCGCAGGCGGAAACAGATTTGGGCTTCGCGGCCCGAGACGCAATCCTAAGAACTATCATAGACATTGTATCGGTGGCCTTCCCCCATGGCCCTGAGCCGGCAAAGGTTGATCGCCGCAAATTCGCCCAAGCTTTTAAGAAGCTTTCCCAAGAACAAATCGGCACCGTGTTCCTGCAGAACGCTGCCAGCGCTCTGGTTAACCTGGTGCTTGATGCCACTCGTGGCCCGATTTCCAGATCTCGCATGGCCGAAATCGAGCAACGCGTTCGAGAGTCATTCATTCCTGAGTTCATAGAAGAACTGAAGCGCGCCAAATGAAGACAACCTGACTAGACGCATGAGCCCGAAGCGACAAGGAAAAGGTAAGAAAAAACCGGCGACGGGGAGCAAAAAACGTCCGCCAGCGACGAGGTCTGAGCGTACCAAGCCGGCCCTTGTGCGAGATGCGGTGGATTTTATTTTCAAACCCGTTGGAAAGCTATTGCCAATTCGCCCTCTTAAATCAGATTAATAGGACTATGTTAGACTTTTTCAGTGCGAAATGATGCCAAGCCGTTGAGTCGTTTAATCTGTCAGCCAGCAAAGCGCAAAACCATGAACACCAATCTCATCTGCGACTCTCAACTTCGCCTTGAGTATCGCCGGCTGATCAAACCGAAAGAAACCAACGTCTATCTTTCGGCCGATGAGGCGTTGGGCAATGTCTATCTCAAACCGGAGGCGATCGCACAGGCTTTGGGAACGCAATTGGCTCCCGTCAGCCTCGACCTGTGCGAGATCGCGGCGTACGTTTATCTGGGCGACAAAGCGGTCTCGCGCGGCAAGTACGAAAAGTGGACACGGAATCTTCATTGGATCGTGCCCGTGCGTGAACAGGAACGCTGGGATTCCGTCAAAGATATTCTCACCAACACGATTTCAGTTCTATCGGGGGACAATGTGCAATTCACCTTTGTGCCCAAGCCAAAAGCAGAGGCCGCAACGAGATCAAGATCGAAAAAGGCTTCCACAACCCTCGCCACAACCGTATTTCCCGACGCTGACTGCAGTTGCTTATTTTCAGGCGGCCTGGATTCCTTCGCCGGGGCTGCTTATCTGATAGATCAAGAGGGCCGGCGACCTCTGTTCGCGAGTCATTGTGCCAACGGTGAGCTGAAGAACAAGCAAATCGATCTGATGAACGTTATCCGGCAGAGATTCGGACAGGACTTTCATCACTTCCAGTATTGGGTCACGTCAAGAAGAAACCTTAAGGCCTCGCACCCTTACGTGCGACAGGAAAACTCGCATCGGGCGCGTTCGTTTCTGTTTATGAGTTATGCTACGGTGGCCGCGGCTGCCCGAGGACTTTCCGATATTTTCATCTGCGAGAATGGCGTATTGTCGCTAAACGTTCCGATCTCGGATGCGCGCAAAGGAACCCGTTCGACGAGGCACGCGCACCCACTTTATTTGTTTCACTACAATCGACTAATCAATGCTCTGTACGAGCGAAGATTCAAAGTTCAGAATCCCTTCTCTCTCCAGACCAAGGGCGAGGAGATTGCGTTGCTACGGACCCTTGGCCTCGAATCAGTCATCAAAAATACGGTTACGTGCTGGGGCTATCCCAATCAGACGTGTCGCTATAGATATTCGAACCATTGTGGCTATTGTTTACCGTGCATCGTGCGGAGGGTTTCATTGATTGCGGCCGGAATGGAAGAATGTGACGACCAGTACGTGGTGAATGTTTTCGATCGCCGAGACAATCTCACTGATAAGCAATGGCGGAACGTGGAAGACCTCGCGTATTTCTGCGAGAGTTTTAGCGCGTTATCAAAGACTGAATTGCTTTACCGTTATCCGGAATTAGTGATGATTGAGGCGGGTAACGGGGCGACATCCGGGGACAAGTTAGAGAGTATTATTCGTGTGTATAAGGAGTTCGCTCGGGAGTTCGCTTTCGTCGCGGCTAAGTTGAATTCCGAACTTATCAACGGAGACGAAATTGCCCAGCCCATGTTGGCTCTGCCTAAAGTCATCGAGCCCGATGAGGCGCACGAGCTGTTGTCCGTTTGAGGTCCCAAATATCTGGTAAATCAATAGCCGCCCTTTAGGATCGATTATCCCGGTGGCCCATCGTCACCCTTCTTGCCTTTCTTCTTGGCCGGTTCAGCTTCGCGCGGGCGAGTCTGCGCCGGAGTCGCAACTGGCGCCGGTTTTACTTCCTTTGGTGCTTCAGTGTTGGGCTTTGGCTCGGTCGGCGTATCACTCTTCGGCGCCGGCACGGTGCTGTCTTCCAAACGCGGCTCAGTTATCGCGCTGGGCGTGGTGGCGTTCTCGTCAGTCTTTTCCTTTTCCTCTTCAGCAGTCATCTGCGCGCGTTCGAGGGCCAGTTCGCGCTGACGTTGCTTGTACATCTCCTTCATGTCTTCAGGCATTGCGCCCGCTTTCGGAAAATCTTCCTTGGGCTTGTCCTTCAAAAAGTCCTTCATGAAATCAATGAACATCGGCAGAGCACCGTGCGCTCCGGTCATGTCATTGCCGAGCGGCTTCTTTCTTCCGGGATAACCCAACCAGGTGCCCGTGACGTAGGTTGGCGTGTAACCAATGAACCAAACATCGGTGTGATCGTTTACGGTGCCGGTTTTTCCGGCCAGCGGTACGCCGAGCACGCCTGCTGCTGATGCGGTACCGCCCTGGATCACGCCGCGCATCATGGAAACCATTGTCAGGGCGACGTACTCGCTGAAGACCTTGTATGTTGTCTTTTCCCATTCCTGCATCACCGCGCCGTCGCGATCCTGCACTTTGCGAACCATGTGAGGCTCAACTCGGATGCCCTTGTTGGGAAAAGCTGAATATGCCGAGACCATTTGATCGAGCGGCACTTCGGTTGCGCCGAGTGCCGAAGGAAGATAGGGCGCCATCGGCACCTTGATACCGAAGCGGCGAACCATCTGCGCGCCGGTCTGGATGCCGACGGTTTGCAGCAAGTGCACCGCCGGAATGTTCATTGACTGGGCCAGTGCCGTTTTCAAAGGCATGTCACCATTGCTGGTCGATCCGTTGTAGTTGTGCGGTTGCCATCCGTTAATGCTGATGGGCGCGCCGCTCACCGTCGTGTCAGGCGTCATGCCCCATTCAATTGCCGCGCTGTAAATGAACGGCTTGAAAGCTGACCCCGTCTGCCGGTACGCCTGAACTGCGTTATTGAATTTGTTCGTTAGAAAGTCGTAGCCGCCCACCATGGTGACGATCTCGCCGGTCTTTGCATTAATCGTCATCATTGAGCCCTGCACGGCGGGAATTTGATTCAATTCAACTTTCAAATGGCGCGATTTCTTGTCGACTTCCCTAATGATGAATTCGGCGAGATAACCCGGCCTGAATTCGCTGCGCGGAGACCTCTTGCCCCAGCCCATGTCGGCCCCACTTACGGTAGCCGTGTAATTCCCGAAGCGGACCGTCGCTTCATCGCGGCCCGCATCCACTTTCATTACCAGGCCCATGAGGTAGCGGCCCGGAACATAATCATTGCGATACCAATCCGGATATTTATAGCCGGCAAGTTCCTGCTGAGTCGGAATTCCGCTGTTCGAAGACGTGGCAATCGTTTGATAGGAAGAGCGCCACCCGCCGTGCGACTTGTCGTACCAGCGCAAGCCCGCGCGAACAACTTCGTATGCTTTGCGCTGCGCCGCGACGTTGATAGTTGAATAAACGGCCAGACCGGTCTGGGCGACGCGCGTGGTGTAAGTGTCTTCTAAATCCTGCCGGATGTATTCAACTGGATAGTCGAAAGCGGGTTCGGTGGCTTGCGGCGATTGATAGTACGCCGTGTCGGCAAGTTGAATCGGCTTCGTTTTGGCAGCGGCAACATCGGACTCAGACGCGAAACCGGTTTTGGCCATCTGATCGAGCACGAGATCGCGTCGTTCCTTTGCCTTGGAGGGATTAGACGTTGGCGAATACTCGCCGGGCGCCTTGGGAATTCCGGCTAGCAAGGCTGCTTCGTCGAGCGTCAGGTCTTTGGCTTGCTTGCCGAAATATGTTTCGGCGCCGGCTTCGACCCCGTACGCGTTCGCTCCCAAAAAAATGTGGTTCGCGTACAACTCCATGATCTGGTTCTTGGTGTAATAACGTTCAATTTGCAGTGCGAGAACCCATTCATTCATTTTGCGCTTGAGGGTTTGCTCGCGCGTCAGAAAAAGGTTCTTGGCGAGTTGCTGGGTTAGCGTGGAGCCGCCCTCAACGTGGTCGCTGGTCAGGTTCTTCCAGGTTGCGCCGACGATTCGAATTGGATCAATGCCGATGTGATCGTAGAAGCGGGCGTCCTCAACTGCGAGAATCGCGTTCTTCATCACCGGCGGAATTTCTTCATACTTGAGAGGGATGCGCTTTTCGAGCGCGAACTCACCAATCACCGTCTTGCCGTCGTCGGCGTAGATGCGCGTAACCACGCTGGGCCGGTAGGTGGCAAGCGCGGCCACTTCGCTCGCAGCCTGCGAATAGTTGAGTTGATAAGCAGCGATGATTCCAGTCAGTCCGCCTGCCGCCAGTGCGAGCAGCAGCACGGCCGGGAGCCAGAACCGACGCAGGATATGTTTGCGCTCGCTCGGAGGGGCAGCAACGATTGCGCCCGGCGTATATGATTTCAAACGATTGATTGGTGGTTTCGCAGCCATAATTCTCCCTACTCCTCGGCTCAACGATGATTCAGGGTCGATTCTCAGACAACGTGGATTCCCACAGTAGCTTCAGCTTCTCGAAGGGATTATAGCTCACGCTTGATGCGAAGCTCGACTCATGATGATTGCTGTTTTTCCGACACTTCGCTGAGCGGGGCGACGGCCGAAGGCTAGAGCTCGCCGCCCTTTTTGCCCGGCAATCTGGGAAGTGTGTCTCCGTGTGCTGTCACATTAAGTAACGAGCGGCAGGGGTAGGTTTTTCTCCCCGGGACGAAATCCCACATTTCTTGCAGTGTCTTCGATGGCACGATGATTGTTATGGGTTTCGCCGCCGGCTGCGCCCTTCCAGGCGAAATCAGTCGTTCGAACGAAATACTTCTTTGACGTCTCCCGTCAGCCCAACCGACGTCTCCCGTCAACCCAAAACACGTCTCCCGTCAACCAAAAAAAGGCGTCGGACTCAGTCACCCAAGACAAAGGGGCTTCGTCGTGAATCTACCCAGGAACCGCCAACACGGAGTTACTTCGCTTCAGTTGATCATCACGATCACGATCGGTCTGATCGTGTGCGCCTTTGCGGTAGTTGGTATTACCTCGGCCCGAGCCCAAATCCGCCGCACAAATTCCGCGCGACAATTCGCCGCCATTGCTGAAAGGGCCAGGGCCGATTCAGTCCGCAGGCACGCTCCATCTGGCCAGGAGGCGAGCATTGAGCAAACAGACGAAAACACCTATGCGGTAACCATGGATTTCAACGGGACCGGAACTCTAGCGACCCAAACTTTTTCTACGGAATCCGGAGTGAAGATTAATATTCCCGGTGGATCGTTTAGGTTTGATTGGCGCGGGCGGGTCGCAACCGAGGTTAATGTCGGTTTCAGCAACCGGATAATCGGAATCGATTATTCGAACAACGTAAATATTTCGGGCTCCGGTGACGTCACCATGGACCTGGAAATCTTTGCGGATGGGTCGATTCCCACACCGGGTCTCAACGGCGCGGGTGGAAACCCGATCGCGGATCCAAGTCCCTCACCTGGTTCTGGTCCCGAGCCTTCGCCAGAGGTCAGTCCTTCGCCGAGCGAGTCGCCGACGCCGACGAGCAGTCCGACGCCGTCTGAGGATCCTACGCCAACTCCTACGCCAGTTCCGACTCCGACGCCAACTCCGGTGCCAACGCCGACTCCAACTCCTTTGCCGAGTCCGACAGCCACGCCGACGGTAGCGCCGTGCTCGCTCTCAGCCAGCCCAACATCGATTACGATTTCTCAAAATGGGTCGGGAACGATTTCGGTTCGGCTAAACAACTTCAGTGGCAGCGGCACGATTTCGGCGAGTTCCAGCAACAACGGCCAAATCCAAGTGTCGCCAGGTTCAGCTTCAGTATCGGGATCCAACCCCGCTAGCTTCACCATAAGCGTTAAGAAGCAAAACGGCAGCGTTACCTTCTCGTCATCGTGCGGGTCGCAAAACGTTCCCATTACGGTTCCATAGTGTGGAGGATGAACTTTGATAACCGAGTCCAATCACATTGAGTACGCAACTCCGACGACGGATAGAGAAGAGAGCACCAACGAATCAGGCTTCTCAATTCTCGAGACGACAATCTCATTAGTGTTGATGGCCATCGTCGGTCTCGGGACAGCCTCGGCCTTTTATTACTCATTCCGGAATACTGATAGTGCCGGAAATCGCGAACTGGCGATGGCGGTCGCACAGCAACAAATGGAACAGTTTCGCACCGTCGACATTAGCGATGCCAGCCTGGTCGCAACCGCGGGCACATCAACTACAGTTACGAGTTCGGAGCGCCAATACATCGTTCTAAAGACTATCGTCGATTCGAACGTGGTTAATGGGGGGCCGACGGTAAAGACGATCACCATCAGCGTCACACCAAACAGTGACACCGCCTCCTGGGCCACAAATATCACGTCACTGTTTGGATCAGTGACATTGGTCGCACAACGCACGGCGCTGACAGTAGGTCCTCACCGTGGGCTATAGGAAATTCAGAACCGATGAATAAGCAAATGAAATTTCATCACCCTGAAGGTGGATTCTCGCTGGCCGAGTTAATCATAGCCATGGCGATCACCATCACCATTACCGGACTTGCATGTACGCTCCTTGCGCGTTCGATGAATTTGCGATGGCGGGCCAACCAAAAAATGGATGCTATGGCCGACGCGCAACGGGCTCTCAACATTATGTCGCGAGAGATCGCGAATGCCGGTTTTAATCTAAGCGATAACGGGCTTGTTCCTGAGGATTCGATTACTGATGAAAACGGCAACAGCACAATTAGAATTCGTTCAAACCTGAATAAGTTCGATTCTTCCGTCAGCTCAGCTGCGCAGAATGGGATCGGGGTAGCCGCCGAAGATGTCGGCGAAGATGTGAAATATTTTCTCCACGCGGCCAACAATACCAACTTGCTGGCGCGATATGACGCGTACCGCGGTGTCGGTGCGACCCCCACGGTGCTCGCGAACCGGCTGGACAGTCTTCATATTCACTATTTCGGTCAAAAGGTCACCTACAGCACCTCGAATTGCGACATCAGCGGCCCATCCTCAGGCGAGGTTGCCGTGAGCGCTGCAAAATTCCTGGTCATCGCTGTGTGTGTTGAAGAACCTGAGGTCGGCACTCCTGGTGCGCCCGGATATCAACCGCCCACAAATGTGCTACTCGTGTCCGACGTTGCCCTACGCAATTCGTATCTTTCCGGCTATTGAGGTTCCAGTTATGTTTGAAACTGCCCAAAGCATCTGTAACAAAAGACGAGACGAACGCGGCGCTGCCTTACTCACGGTTCTAATGATCTCAGCCCTGTTGCTCTCCACTGGTGGAGCGTTGTTGCTGGTTAGCAGCATGGCGATGAGAACTGCCGTTGATTCGACCGCGGAAATGCAGGCTTACTATGCCGCCGAGGCGGGGATGCAAAGTACTTTGAATGTGTTGCGAGGAAATGTTGCACCGAATGCTTCGTTGCCGGAAGGGACGCAAATCAATTTTCGCGGTGCGATGACGGCGTCGACTTCAAATGCGCCCAGCGACACAAGTACGACCGCACGGTTATCAGGATGGCTTAATTACGACTATACACCGACGGGCGAGTCTGCTCCGGACCGCGTCACTCTGTCTTCGAGCTATACACCGACTACGGGTCTGGCTTACAGCGTCGCAGTTACCGACCCTGACAACACTCCAGTCGCTTCAGGCGAGCCATCGCGGTTGCTTTTGCGCGTCACTGGTTATGGCCCAAAGGGAGCAGTCAAGAAGCTGGAACTCCTCGTCAAACGCACCACTTTCGATTACGTACCTGCCTCAATGCTCTTAATGCGCGGCGCTGCCGATTGCAGCCCCATGACTTTCACGAGTGACTTGGAGTTCACTATTGGCAACAGCAACGCCAAAGAGTATTCGGGGCATGATCGCGTTAGCGGTGCAATTCTGCCAACGTTCGGTGCGACGTGTAATGCCGACCGAGACCTGGAGATTGCTGCAGATGGCAAAGACACAGCGGCTGCGCCTAAAGCTGAGACAGTTAGCAACTCGTCTCTGCCGCAATGGTTGCGATCTGCGAACGACGCACGGGCTTTCCTGGCGGATCAAAAAGCAAGTGCGATCGGGCAAGGACGTTACTTTACCGAGTTCAGTGGGGACTCTGGTAGCAGCTCGTCGCCAGCGTTCACTTTTGTTGACGGAGATTGCTCTCTTAGCGGTGGCGCAGGTCTGGTGATCGTCACCGGCAATCTAACGATGAGTGGTAACCCCAGTTTCAGTGGTCTGATCCTCGTTCTTGGCGGCGGTCACGTGCAACGCAACGGCGGCGGAAATGGCGATATCCTTGGTGCCGTTATAGTTGCCAAGTTTAATGTGAACGGCTCGGGAGATTTCCAGGCGCCCGTTTTTGATACTAATGGCGGCGGCAACTCGCTGATGCAGTACGATTCGGCCGCCGTGCGCTCCGCACTCAATATTGTCGGTCCCCGAACTCTGGGTTTTCATGAATTCTAATATTGACCAGCAGTAACAAATTCCCTTACTCGAATTCCCGCCTGATTAGATCCGTCAACCCGAGACGGATAAGTGAATGCAAAGATGAACGACATTGCCCATTCCTCCGCGGATTCAAGTCGCAGCGCCGGCTTCTCCGTTCTCGACCTGCTGATCGTTGTTGTCATCGTCGGAATAATCGTCACATATCTCCTCGGTCAAATCAGCACGATTCAGAAACCGTTGGTTCGAACCAATGCTGCTCAGCGACTGACAATGTATGTTCAAAACGCGCGCGGCGATTCCATCAGGCGTCACGCCACTGAAATGACTCGGATGGCGCAAATCACGGTGTTCGACGCCCATAGCTACAATGTTTCGTTGGATGCCAATGGCGATGGCGTTCTCGATCCTCCCGTGTTTATTGATTTGAAAGATCAAAACATCAAAATCGACGGACCCTTCCCCCGGATGTATATGTTCGATGCGCAAGGTCGCACGGTTGATGCGGCTCGCAATCCAATACTCTCCGGCTCTATCACGCTATTCAATGGATCGGGAAAGAGTGTGATAAACGTCGCCAATGCTGGTCTCAAAACCAGCTCCTGATTCCCTCTAACGCAGCGTCGTAAAGATGCGCGACCTCCCCAAAACTTCCTTCCCGTTTTATTAAGCCTGGCTCGCGTCTCCACGGCTTTCTCGGCTGCAAAAGCCGGTGTTCCGGGTTCAAAGTCTTCGATTCAAACAGCGACGATCTCCCTTAAGCGACATCCGGTTTTATCGAACTCGCTCAACAGCCGGGCATGGTCAGATTCCATGCTCGTGTTGGGAAGTGCGCTTCCGTTGCCTGTCACGTTAAGTAACGGGCGGCAATAGTAGATAGATTTGTCGCCAGCGAAACCCCCAAGTTTCCGGTCGTGGCGCTGATGGCACGATGATTGTTAAGCCTGTTCTTCGCCCCACAGTTCTTCTTCACGAGCGAGATCACAAAATCCTCACTCGGAGAAACATGATTCAAGACGAATCGCCAAAACACAAACCCCTACTGGCGTCGCTGCGCACGGCGAACGGATTCAGCGTTTTGCAGTTGCTCATCGTGCTGGCAGTACTCTCAGTGGTATCGACGTGCGCCGTGTTGAATATTCATTCAACGCGCTCATCGCTACGTTTGCAGAATTCAGTTCGACTACTCGCCGGCTATCTGGAAAAAGCACGACTGGACGCAATTCGGCGCCATGGCAATTCAAATGTGGTTTTCAACAACACCACCAGCTATGACATCACCATGGACTTCGAAGGAGCGGGAACCGTTTCGACACGAACGTTTCCGTTTGAGAGTGGAGTGGCAATCATCAGCACACCTTTGCCAAACGTGACGTTCAACTGGCGCGGTAGGACATCAGCCTGCACTTTCACATTCGCCGTACAGAACAGTCGCGGTGAGCAGTCCTGGGTTGACGTCTCAGACGCCGGGGATGTCACGGTTAATAGCAACGTCGACGTGCTACCTACCGCGACTTACGCAACGATCAGCAGCGGGACCGGTGTTCAATCATCCACCATTGTTTCGGGCGGCATTGTTCATAACAACACGCTGGATTGCGCCGGCTCCTCAGGGGACGCAGGCCCGCCGGTTTCGGGTGGCGGCCCAGGTTGCACAGATACGGCGAATCCTTCGTCAGTCTCAATCAGAAAGAATGGCAACGGCTCGGCAACAATAGCTGTGACAGCCACGAACATGGGTACCGTGGTTGTTTCCAAGCCCATCAATCTGGGTGTCACACCTGGGACGCAAACCGTCGCGGCCGGCGGCACGGTTAATTTTACGGTTACATCTCTGAACACAACGCGCGGGACGTTCGCAGTGAACTTCGGATCGCCGTGCACGACTTTGACTGTGCTTGTGACGGTAACCAATTAAGGGAAGCGAAAGAAGGATCTATGAAGCAACGTAAGCCCGACAGCAAGGTTGAGAACTCGCAGGGATATTCTCTGCTCGAAACGTCGATCGCGCTGCTAATCATGATGGTTGTTACGCTGGGAACGGCATCGTTATATGTTTACGCGACCACCTACAACGCCGGTTCAGCCGATCGCGCGGCGTCTCTGGCTATTGGGCAACAGAAGATGGAGCGGCTGCGCAGAGCAGGTTTCAACGACTCGCTAATGGAGGCCGGAATAACGTCTGAAGATGTGACGTATGTAAACCACCACTACACCCTGACGACCACAATATGCGCCACCTCGGATTGCGGTGGCAGTACTGAGCGCAAAGTTATCACCGTGCAGGTCACGCCGCAGGGCTCAAAGCCGTGGATGAACGGTCCGGTCACACTTGTTTCGGAACGCGCGTCATCAGCCGTCGGCTCGTATGCTTCCTATTGATTTTTCGGTCAATAAATTCCGGGAACCCCCTATGCGCATAAAAAAATCACAAGTCGGTAGCGAAGGTTTTTCACTTCTGGAGTTGGTAGTAGCGATGGGCATCACGATTTTGCTGGCGGGCCTGGCGAGCATGCTGCTTGCCGGCTCGTTCAGCACGCGAGCCCGCGAAAATCAGAAAACTGAAGCGCTCGCCGATACTCAGCGTGGTCTGAATCTCATGACGCGCGAAATCGCAAATTCCGGTTACGGGTTAACCGACAACGGCATTGTCGCTGCGGACTCTGGCCTGAGTTCGATTCGGGTACGGGCAAATTTGAACGCCGCGTCGGGCGAAACCACCAGCGCCTCAGCCAGCGATCGTGACGAGGATATCAAGTACCTGGTCTTCACAGAATCGGGCAATAGCTACATCGTGCGACTTGACGTTAACTCGGCAGCCCAGGAGATGGTGCTCGCTAATCGCGTCGATGCTCTCAAGTTTCGCTACTACGCAGATAGGGTTACCTATCAGGCGAGTAACTGCGACATCACCAACGTGCTCGACGAGTATGGAAATCCCGTCGGCGAAGTCGCTCAGAAGAGTGGAGCCAGATACGTGGTGTTGTCGATCTGTGTAAATTTACCGGCGGTCTCAACCCCGGGCGCCCCCGGATATCAGCCATCCTCTTCAGTACAGCTGGTGTCCGACATTGCGCTGCGCAATTCACAGTTATACGACTACTGACAATACGAAGGACCGAGGGAAGTTCATGAAAATATTTACCAAAAAAGCTAAGGGAAAAAGTGGCTACCAAAGCGAGCGCGGCGCGGCTTTGATTACTGTGCTCCTGATCAGCGTTCCTTTATTGATGGCCGGCGGTGGGTTGATCATGATTACCTCAATGGGCGTGTCGAACACGGCGGACTCCGCGGCTGAGACGAAAGCCTATTACGCGGCCGAGGCCGGCGCCCAGCAAGTCCTGGGTGTGCTTCGTGGGAATTTCGCTCCAAGTCCGCTGTTCGCGAGCAATCCTATGGGAAGCATCGCGCCGGAAAATAAGATCTCTTTCAAGCGAGCCGTAGACACCTCGACTTCCAATTTGAGCGACGATGGTTCCTCGTTCGCGAGACTCTCACGCTGGCTCAGTTATGCCTCCACTTATCCTGATCGCGTTCCGCTGGTTGCGAACTACTCGCCTCAAAACGGTATGGCGTTCAGTACGTCATTGACTGATCCCGATAATTCAAAAATAGTAACTTTTTCAACTTCTGGTGGGTTTACGAATTATGGGTTGGCGGCGTCGCATCAGTTTGGCAGCAGTAGCCCCAAAGCGACGGTGACATATGTCCCTCAGGCTTCCACGACAATTACTGGAACCGGAAGCAGCACCTTTGGATATTTCAGAGTCCAGGACTCAGTGGGGACGATCACGCTTACGGATGAACCGTTCAAACTAACACTCACTCAGACCTCACCGTGGCCTACGACGATCACCATCAATTGCACTTTGTCGGCTACTATTACCAGCAATAGCAGTCTGATCAGCGTCACATTTCCGACGCAGTCGAGCAATGTTGGGACAGTATATGCGCGCAGCAGCAATCCCGTCTCCACCAACAACAGCACCACGCCGATTGCCGTCACCGTTACCTCGCCACAGCCTAATCGAATTACGGCGATAATAACGGGATATGGTCCTCGGGCCGCGCAAAAGCAGATGCAAATGTTGTTAAGCCGATTTGCTTTTGATTTCAATTCGGTGGCCACCATCACGCTGCGCAGCGCGGACAATGGCGACGCGGCCGGCTTCAACGCGGGTAGCAGTTCTGTTTACAGCTATTCCGGTTACGATAACGCTGGAGGACAAGATCTGCCCGCGATTGGAGTAACGAGCGCGGTTGACTACACCAACCTGACTGGGATGGGCTTGCCAGGTTCACAGATTTTCGGCAGTCCCGTGAATGTGCAACAGGTGTCTGTTCCCGATCTGCCGAGTTGGTTGCAGTCGGCCGACGCAGCCCGGGCACTAGTCATTCAGTTGCGCACCATGGCCCAGAATAATGGCCGCTACTTTACGGCCGCTGCTCCTCCCTCCAGCTTCGGAACAACAGCAGCGCCCCTGGTGACGTTTGTTGACGGAGATTGCACGTTGCCGCCAGCCGGTGGCGCCGGGCTCCTGGTAGTAACCGGGGCTCTCATCGCTGATGGTAACGCTCCGTATAAAGGTTTAATGCTGGTGCTTGGTGGTGGCTCATTGATCAGAAACGGCGGCGGTAATGGGGACTCGCTGGGTTCACTGGTGGTAGCGCGATTTGATAACTCCGGTGATTTTCTAGCGCCGACCTTTAACAGTAACGGCAGCGGCAACTCGACCATTACATACGATTCGGACTGGGTGCGTAGAGCCATGGCGGCGCCGGGACCTCGCGTGATGGCAGTTGGTGAGTTTTAAGCCTCAGTCACGGAATCCAAGGGTCGATGCCAAACACCGGACGAGCGAAATCAAGTACCAGCGCAGGCTTTTCGGTGCTGGACATGCTGATCGTCGTGGTCATCGTATCGATTATCGTGACGTACATACTGGGCCAGATCAGCACGATCCAGAAACCGCTCGCACGTACGAATGCCGCACAGCGATTGACAGCTTACGTCCAAACCGCACGCAGTGATTCAATCAGGAGACACGCGACCGAAATCAACCGCATGGCGCAAATCACTGTTGTGGATGCCCAGGGCTACAACGTAAGTCTGGATGCGAATGGGGATGGCAATCTGGATCCGCCGGTGTTTGTTGACTTGAAGGATCAGAACTTGAAACTCGACGGCCCGTTCCCAAGAATGTATATGTTCGACGCTCAAGGCCGCACTGTCGATCCAGGACGCAATCCCATAACTTCAGGCTCAATCACGCTGTCTAATGGGTCGGGCAAGAGCGTCGTCAACGTCGCGAATCCAACTTCATCCGTTAAATCCGGTTCCAACCAGTGACCCTCCGTTGTTAAGAGCAAGTCGCTCATCCAAACTCTTTATCATCCGCTGACGGCCCATAAATCGCCGGCACCTTCGCGCCCAACAGGCGCAGGTACACCGTCATCTGTCCGCGGTGATGGGCCCAGTGAAGCAGCGAGTCCTGGATCATTTCGTGACGCGGCGCCTCGGCCACGACTTTGCCTGCCGCCTTCAGTTGCCAGTTAGTCATCAAGTGCTCGTCCGTGGTTTTGTCGAAAGCCTCGCGCGCGCCGGCCGCGGCCTTTTCCAGTGCTTCCACCAACTCGGCGCTCGAGTCGAGACGCTTCTGTTCGAACTTGCTGCCATCCGTCGGTGCGATGTCCAGCTCGTCCTGACTAATTTGCATTGAGATCCACATCGGAATGGTCGCGACCATGTTGGCGAGGTATCCGAAAGCCATCGACCTCTCGTGTGGCTTCCAGTCGTACTTACCTTCAGGCGCCTGCTCCAGCGCGCGGCGCGAACGATCGATCTCGCGATCCATTTCTGCACGTAGAAAGTCCTTCAGTTTCATTCATATTCCTCCGTTAAGAGCTTTAAGGAATAATAACACTCAGGCCAGGTCCAATTGGTGCGTTGCGAAGTCGATTTCCAGCGTTCTCATTACAGATCGATTGCCATCCGCCGCGCCGAGCGCGTTGGTTGATGCCGGTTTCGATATCTCTTTGCAGGGCCGCCCAGACCTGCGGGCGCTGCGCTGACACTTCACTAAACAGACTCTTGAGTGGTTCAGTTGTTTCTTCCATGGGAAGCGTCGCCAGCGCGGGTGCGACGCCGACGTTGCTGAAATCCGGCGCGGCGCTTATCAGATGGCGCGATGCCAACCCTTGCAGAACCAGGGTCCGGGCATGAATCCAGGCCTCCCCAAACTGCGCCCGAAAATCTTTCTGCCAGAGTTGAGCGATGAGGTGTGGTAGCTGGCGATTGATGCCCTGGGACATGATGCCGCAGAGCCGGTACTCAAGACTCCACTCCTGCCAACGAACATTTCTGATGGGGCCCTGGGACACATAAAGGCAGCCGCCGGCCCGCAAATGAATTGAACCCGCCTGCTCGCAGCTGAGCACCATTGCTGTCAAAATCATCCGGGCCAACTGCATTGCCTCAACGAGCGCACCGGTAATCGGAACTTTCACTAACAGGCTGCCGGCCCCGCCGGCGAACTGTTCGCCGTACAAGAGCACAATCTCGCTGGGGCTGACAGGCAGGGAAGGAAAACCTCCGACCGCCTGCGACAGATCGACCAGAGGCGAACCGTCCCGGCCACAGAACTTCAGGCCCTCATCCGGATAGACACCGTTGCATTGTGGGCATTGTTTCATTTTTGAAACTTTACTTCTCGACAATATTCCTGGGCAAGGCACTGAGGTCGACGTCGAACGCCACCAAATGATATCTAGTTTGTTCTCAGAGAGAACGGAGGGACTGTGATTACCTGTTTTATCCGATACACGATTGAGATGGATAAGTTGTCCGAGTTCGAGCATTACGGTCGCGTCTGGATGCGACTGATCGAAAAGTACGGCGGCACCCATCATGGTTACTTCGTACCCGGCGACGCTCCGCCCTTAGCTCACTTTAGTTTCCCAGGCCTGGGTGAAGACGGCCCCGACAACATTGGAGTAGCGTTGTTCAGTTTTCCCAGCGTGGAAGCATATGAAAAGTACCGCAGGGAAGTGAAGAATGATCCCGAATGCATTGCAATCACGAAGGTTCGTGACGAAACGAAGTGCTTCACGAAATACGAGCGCACGTTTATGAGAGCGGTGGCTCGAGCATAACCCCGGCGCCCATGTGACAACCTTGAACAGTACTGCTCCTACTTGAATTCCAGCTGTTTATGCTTTCCATGATCTGGTTCTTCACCAGTGACGAGGGCTGACACAAAGTCCAGGGCATAACTGATTGTGCTGGATGGGCTGTCCCAGTATTCGGCCTTTTCGATTTTAACGCGGAGCAAACCAATGTTTGGATCGTCCTTGCCTTCCGGGAACCATATCTCGAATTGTGGTCGCCAGAGCTCATCAATCTTCTTTCGATCGCGAACCAGTTGGGCTCTGCCGGCGATGGAGACATAGTTTTGATTTTGTGGGTCGGCGAAGCTGACGTTCACCCTCGACGTTTTCTTAATCTCGTTGACCTTGTGTGAAAACGCGCCGGTAAAAAACCACATGTCCCCATTCTGATCGATATCACCATTCGAGGACATCGGCCGGCTATGCAGGTCGCCGCGCTCATCGATCGTCGTCAACATGCAGAAGTCTATGTCTTCGACCATCTCGCGAAGCTTTTGTAAATCGTCTGTCGGAACCAGTGCGGTGCTCATATAGCTCTCTCTTTTTTTAGATGATATTTGATCTAACGGCCCCAGTCTGGCTGACCATCGTCACGGATCGGTGTCGGTGTTCCCACAAAGATGTTCGCGATTTGGATACTGCTGCTCCGCTCAAGGAAGTTGTGAGGTTGGTAATCGCCTCAAGCCTTAACGATCGATCAGCGGTGTCCTCCTTTGCGGTTTTTCTTTGGGTCTTTGCGACTTGGCGTGAACAAGACTGCTCACGAAGTTAGTCTCACGCAAAGGCGCAAAGCCGCAAAGGTTCGCAAAGCTGGTTTTAGGAAACGATCCGCCGGCAGGTGGTTCTGACCGCGTCCCTTATCATAGAATCCGTCGCATGCAACCACAGTCGCCGGTGACCCCCGAGAAAGTTCATCGCTACCCATGTCCCGCGTGCGGGGCTGTTCTTCTCTTTGAGCCACGCGATGGTTTTTTGTCTTGTCCTTACTGTGGACACAAGGAAGCAATTCCGTTGAGCGCTGAGCAGGTGCAGGAACGTTCGTTTGAACAGTACCTGCAAATTCGCCCCCAACAGTTGGAGCAGTTGGCCGCGAACGCCCTCGAAGTCCGCTGTCAGAGTTGCGGCGCCATCGTGACGTTTGCGCCGCCGGAAGTTGCGCGTCAGTGCGACTTCTGCAGCGTGCAGATCGTTGCGCAGCCAAAGTCGGCGGATCCGATGTTAGCGCCAGAAGGAGTTCTGCCTTTTCTGATCACCCAAAGCCAAGCCGACGAGGGTTTGCGCCAATGGCTGAGGTCGAGATGGTTTGCCCCTAACGCGCTAAAGCAATTCGCCCGGCCCGACGCCATCAATGGGATCTATCTCCCGTTCTGGACCTACGATACCAACACGAGCAGTTACTATGCGGGCGAGCGCGGCGACTATTACTACACCACTGAGACTTTTACCGAACGCGACTCGCAGGGACAACAAGTCACGCGCACCAGGCAGGTGCGTCACACGCGCTGGTCACCGGTGGCCGGCTCCACCTCTCGGTGGTTTGACGACGTATTGGTCCCGGCGACGACTTCGCTGCAATTGAAACGGCTCGAAGCGTTAGAGCCCTGGGACCTGGCCGAGCTGCGGCCATACGATCCGGCATTCCTTTCGGGATTCAGAGCCCAACGTTATCAGGTAGAACTGGCCGAGGGTTTCGAGCGCGTCAAACAGCTAGCCAGAGAGATAATCAAAAACGACGTGCGCCAGGACATCGGCGGCGACGAGCAGAGAATTCACAACCTCGCGACGCAGTACTATGCAATCACCTTCAAGCATTTGCTGCTGCCGGTGTACGCCGGCGCGTATCGCTTTAATCAGAAGGTTTTCCAAATTGTGATCAACGGCCGCACCGGCGAGATTCAAGGTGACCGGCCTTACAGCTTCTGGAAGATCGCACTTCTGGTAGCGACGATTCTATTCATTATTCTCATCGTCGCGTTGGTGTTGGGTGGGGCTAGGCATTGATATCGATTTGGGAAAGCATCACGAACAAGCGGCGTGCTTCACGAAGAACGATCGAACATTCGTGCGTCTGGTGGCGCCGGCATAAGAATTCGCGCGCCGCATTGTTCGCCCACGCAGAAAGAACCGATAACAAGGGGAAATACATAGTTTGGCACTTAACCCATCCGCTAACGCGGATGGTACTGACTTCAATGTCGCTCTCGCACTAAAATTCGATGGGAGGGATATGTCCATGCGAACATGGAAACGTTCTGAACTTACGTATGGCCTACTGGATAACGCATTGAGTGCGCCCCGGCGCTTCTTCATGCTCTTCGAAGTGATGACGAGATGTTTCCCTCCGAAAACTGTAATGAAATCCGGTGCGATGCTCGCGACTCTGATGTTGAGCGTCGCATTCATCGACGCCGGCGAAGCGGCGGCCCAGACAAGGCGCGAGCCGACGGTGCAGCAGAGGGAGACCTGGCGTAAAGCCATAGTACGGACTCGACGGCCAAAGAAGGGATGTTTCGTAGCCAACTATCCGGAGACAAAATGGCGCGAAGTTCCGTGCGTCACGCCACCCAACCGTCCCTATCCGCCGCGACAGGGAATCCGGCCCCAAACAGTCGGCAATGGCATCGATTTCTCAGGCCAGGTGACCGCCAACACTTCACAAGCGGAAGGATCTTTCGATAGCGTGACTGGCGTCACCAGCGAGACCGGCGGCGGGATGGCCGACAGCTTTTCGCTTCAGCTCAACACAAATTTCTTCACGACGACGGCCTGCAGTGGCGGTGGCGTGAATTGCCAGGGCTGGGTTCAATTCGTTTACTCATCCACCGGCTACGCGTTCATACAGTACTGGCTGCTGCACTACGGCGCGGCGTGCCCGGCGGGCTGGACAACATCCGGCCAGCATTGCTGGAGAAACTCTGCGGGCGGTGTGTTGATTCCGGCCCAGACGATCCTTGCCCTTGGTCAGATGAAGCTCAATGGCGCTGTGGCCGGTGTGAACGGCCCGACTGATTCGATCAGTTTATCGATAGGCCCCGATGTCTATTCGGCGCCGGGCGACAACTACTTTCCTGATCTGACAAATGGCTGGCGGATCTCTGAGTTCAACGTGTTCGGCGACTGTTGCAGCAGCGAAGCCACTTTCAATCCCGGATCGACCATCGTCGTCAGAACTGCCGTGAATAGCGGCACGCCTGCGCTGGCGCCGACCTGCCAGTTGGAAGGCTACACCGGCGAGACTAACAACCTCACGCTGATGGACACGCCTTCGATGCAACCGGACGTGGCCTGGCCCTCGATCATATTCACGCAGAGCAACTCCGGCAGCCCGGTGTTACCGCACTGTGAGGCGGCCAATAGCATCGGCGACACGCATCTGCAAACGTTTGAAGCTCTGATGTACGACTTCCAGGCGTCCGGCGATTTTGTGTTGCTGAAGGACGGTTCCGATTTTGTGGTGCAAGCGCGGCAAGCGTCCGGGGCGCCGGCCTGGCCGAACGCGTCAGTCAACAAGGCCGTGGCGATGCAAATGGATAAGACGCGCGTGGCCATCTATATCGAGCCAACGCGGGTGAGCATCGATAATCAATTTATCGATCTGCCTGACGGCAAGACGCTCGAGTTGCCCCACGGAGCTCAGATCTCGCGCCACGGAAATACGTACGACATCACGAGCGAGCACGGCAACAGTGTGCGCGCCGTGCTCAATAGCACCTGGATAAATGTCAGCGTGGGCCTGGGCCACCCGCAGACCCAAGCGCGAGGCGTGCTCGTCAATCGCAGCGGAAACACGCCGGCGCTGCTGATGTCCAACGGCAAGTTGCTCCCGTTGCCTGTTTTGTTCAATGACCTCTATCACCCCTACGCCGACGGTTGGCGCGTCCCGCACAACGAATCATTATTCACCGAGGTCACAGACATCCGGCCAGGCGTTCCCGATCGGCCATTCTTCGCCAACGACCTCAACGCGAAGGAGCGGGCGCAGGCTCTGGCGATTTGCAGGGCAGCCCGCATAAGAGCGCCGGCTCTCCTCGAAGCGTGTACGCTCGACACTGCTGTGTTGAAAGATGAGGCTGCAGCGAGGGGTTTCGTCAACATCGCTCCTCCACGGGTGGTTCTCAAGCCAGTCTGGCGCAGTCCCCGTTGAGCGGTGGTGATCGTTGGCCTCATCACGCTGAAAGCGTGAAATGAAAACAGCCCTGGGGCCAACGCCCCAGGTATCAATTCAATAAGGAATCGAAGCCCTGAAAGGGCAATAACATACTTAACAAATCAACTAGATAACCTTCGGGGATAAGGCGTCACTGCTGTGTCAGAACCGAGAGCGGTAGCGACCGGATCAGGAGGAACCTGGAAACCCACCGGGACTTCTTGATCCGGTCGCTACCGCTCTCGGTTCTGACACGATGTCTATTTCGCGCCTTCAGCTCGATGAGACGTCAGTTGGGCTGTTGACCCAAGCTCTTACATTTCGCCGCTCTGGCGCTGCCATATGTCTTGAGCGCAGTTGCGAGTATTATTCCCCGCCTGAGAATTCAGTTAACTCGGAAATTCGTCCGGAGGTCATTTTCTAATGCTAAAAAGATTTCCTATGTTTCTGGTCTGGTGCTTCTTGTTTTGCCCTGTCGCGCTGGCGCAAACGACGGCCATCCGCGCCGGCCGCATCGTCGATCCGGACACCGGCGCGACCACAACCAATCAAATCATCCTGGTTGAGAAAGGCAAGATCGCTGCGATTGGCGCAAACGTGGCGATTCCGTCGGGCGCCACCGTGATCGATCTTTCGCAGGCCACTGTCTTGCCCGGATTGTTCGACGCGCACACGCATTTGTGCCTGTCAGTCAATCCTCAGCGTGATCACGGGAACTACTACTTCACCACGCTGCTCGACCCTGATTCGTTTCGCGCCATCCAGGGCGTGGCAAACGCACGCGCGATGTTGGAATCGGGTTTTACCACGGTGCGTGACGTTGGCAACGAAGGCAATTTCGCCTGCAGCAGTCTCAGGCGCGCCATCAGCCAGGGCCTGGTGCCCGGGCCGACGATTATTAATGCTGGCCGGATCATCGCGCCTTACGGCGGGCAGTTTCATTTGCAGCCGGACAAACCAAAGCTGGCTGAGCCGGAATATTTCTTCGCGGACACACGCGACGAAATGATCAAAGCCATCCGTGAGAACGTTCACTACGGCGCGGGCGTAATCAAGATCGTCGTCGACGATCAGCGCTACATTTATTCAGTCGAGGACATCCGGTTCATGATCGCCGAAGCGGCGCGCATGGGCCTGAAGCTGGCCGCGCACGCCTGGACCGGTCCAGGCGCGCACAACGCAGCCGAAGCCGGTGTCGCTTCAATTGAGCACGGACGAATCATGAGCGACGATGACCTGCGCCTGGCGAAGAAGAACAACGTCGTCCTGGTCGGCACTGATTATCTCGTGCTCTATGAGGACAAAACCGGGCATCAGATCTGGATCGATAGACTGACCCGAGCCCACAAGATCGGAGTCACGATGGCCTACGGAACTGATGTCTCAGACATCGTGCCGGGCCAAACGCGCGGCACGGTGGCGATCTCCGGAATCGATCCCTGGATCGAAGCTAAGATCCCGGCGCAGGTTCTGCTTCAGGCGATGACCGCCAACGCCGCACGCCTGTTAGGCGTAGACAAGGATCGCGGTTTCCTGAAAGTGGGCCAGGCCGCGGACATCATCGCTACCCCCGACAATCCGCTAGAAAAGGTCGAGACACTCAAGCAGGTCTTGTTTGTGATGAAGAATGGAACGGTGATTAAGAAGTGAGGCAAAATGGGGCCGTGCCCGACCGTGAGGAAGGCGTGTCAGAACCGGGAGCGGTAGCGACCGGATCCGACTGGAGCGCAACCGTCTCGGTTGCCTGGTCGAGTCTTGCAAGCGAGGACGCTTGCGCTCCAGTCCAGGTCTCTCCTGCTCAAAGTCGACGGTGTTCGCGGTCGTGGCCGCAGAGCGGCAAAATGTTTATAGATGCCAAGGCCAAAAAGTATTCAGCTCCGGAGGAGTGAATGTCTCGGTAAGTTTGGAACGTTACGCTCCTCCGGAGCTTCGAGGTTCTTTATTTGTTTAGCTCTATAAACATTTCGTCCCGCCGGGACTTCTTGCCGCGTCTAACGTTTTCTTGCTTGTCGTAATCGACTGAGAGCATAATGACCGCGGACCTTTGACATAAAGTGATTCATGAATTCGACCGATCTCATCACGATTGATCCTGAGATTCTCGGCGGCACGCCGGTGTTTCGAGGCACGCGTGTTCCTGTGAACACTTTCTTCGAGTATCTCGAGAATGATTACTCTCTGGAGGAATTCCTGGAGTGCTTTCCTTCTGTGACACGCGACCTTGCTCGGCAGGTATTAGAACGTTCTGAACGCGCTTTGCTCTCTCCCGTTGCATGAAAATCCTCTTGGACGAGTGCGTTCCCTGGCCGATGCATCGGCTGCTCCCTCAACATTCGGTCACCAGCGTACAGGCACAAGGCTGGAGCGGTGTCCGCAACAGCGAATTGCTTGGCCGGGCAGAAGCGGACTTCGATCTATTCATCACATCCGATCAAAACATTCAGTACCAGCAAAACTTGGCCGGTCAAAAAATTGCGATTCTGGAACTCTCAACCAATGATCTTCGCCGGATTCGCGGAGCCGCTGCGTTGATCGAAGAGGCGGTGGAGAGGATTCAGCCAGCTGAGCTGCGACGGTTGGAAATTCCTTGAGTACCTTCATGCGAGAGTTAAGTATTCCCAAACCTGACATCTCCCCTCGTATCCCCTATAATCACATTGCTTCACGAACGGGGGCGACAGGCTTCGACAGGGGCCGTAACGTCCGTCGCGATGCATGCCGGGCCTTCTCTCTGTGGGGACCGTTATCAAATTGCAGGGAAAATCAATTGCCAACTCTAACGAGTTAGCTCTCGCGGCCTAAGAGCCCGCGAGCGTCTCGCCGCAAGTTGCTCATGCGCGCGGAGTGAGATGTCACTTAGTTGAGCTGGCCCGCGGTTTCGGTCCGTGACCGTGGGCAAGACCAAAGCCGGACTAGCCCGTGCCAACGTCTTGTTGCTTCACTTAGTTGGCGTCGGGCGAAACTTGTGCGAGTCGCAAGGCTCTCACAAAAAGAGAAGCAACTAAGCATGTAGATTCCTTCGGCGTTGGCTTTTGGATCCGAGTTCAATTCTCGGCGCCTCCACCAATTCATCCACAGATTACGCAGATTACACAGATTAAGAAAAATAAATGCCAGGCAGGTGAGATGAAGGTGACAGGTATTTGCGCCCTTCTCTTATCTGCCTTTTCTGCGTAATCTGTGTAATCTGCGGATGAATTCCCATCTTCCTATCGGCATTTTCGACAGTGGCGTCGGCGGACTAACCGTCTACCGCGCACTGCACGAACATCTGCCCAACGAAAGATTTGTTTATCTGGGGGACACGGCCCGTGTGCCTTATGGCACCAAGTCGCTGGCGACCGTGGAAAGGTATGCGGTCGAGAACGCCGAATTCCTGGCAGCGCATGGAATCAAGATGCTCGTGGTTGCCTGCAACACGGCTTCGGCGCTGGCGTTGCCGGCGATTCGCGAGGCCCTGGACATCGAGGTTGTCGGCGTGATTGGACCGGGAGCGCGTGCGGCGGCTGCGGCAATCGCACAGCACGCCGGAGGCGTGCGTACCGTGGGCGTCATTGCGACGGAATCAACCGTGCGCAGCGGCGCCTACACAGCCGCTATCAAGAAAGCGGATCCGACCGCCGACGTGATCGAACAGGCATGCCCTCTTTTGGTGCCTTTGGCTGAAGAGGGATGGGTGAACAATGAAGTTGCGCAGACAGTTGCTGAGACTTACTTAAAGGATTTGCAGGCGAAGATTGATACGCTGGTTCTTGGCTGCACTCATTATCCGATCTTGCGAGACGTGATTCAGCAGGCGGTGGGCGAGGATGTTACGCTAATTGATTCAGGCGAGGCGACGGCCACCGAAGTCAGAGCATTGCTGAAAGGAAAGGGTTTAGCCCGCCTGTCCCCGCCGACTGGTGCGCTCGAAAGGCAGTTGTGCGATGATTTGGATCACTTTTACGTGACGGACGCGGCCGAAAGATTCGCCCGCGTCGCCGAGAGATTTTTGGGCAGCAAGCCTTCGCGTCTGGAAGCCGTCGAGGTTTGGGGCAGAGATCGGCTGCAAACTTAATCCGCAGATTACGCAGATTATAAAGCAAACCTAAGGTAAGAATGGTAGTTCACGTGGTTCGGCGCCGGCTGCAATTCTAAAAAGGCATTCAGTGAAATCTGCGAAATCTGCGGATTCAAAAATCATGACTTTCACACGCACTGACAATCGGGCCGTCGACGAATTACGCCCGGTCAAGATCACTCCGGACTTTCTCGCCAACGCTGAAGGCTCAGCGCTGATCGAAATGGGCAACACGCGGGTCATCTGCGCCGCCTCAGTCGAAGAAAAACTGCCGCCGCATCTTCGTGGCCAGCGCACTGAGGGTTGGGTCACCGCCGAATACGGCATGCTGCCGCGCTCGACACACACGCGCACCAACCGCGAAATTGGTCGCGGTGGGCCGTCAGGCCGCACTCACGAGATTCAAAGATTAATTGGACGCAGCCTGCGCGCAATCGCGAATCGCAAGGTCCTGGGCGAGAGGACGATCACGCTCGATTGCGATGTACTTCAGGCCGACGGTGGCACGCGCACGGCGGCGATCACCGGCGCGTACGTGGCTTTCGCAATTGCCTGCAGGCGGCTCATGAAAGAAAAGCGAATCAGCAAATCGCCCGTCATCAGCGAGGTTGCGGCGATCAGCGTCGGGATCGTTGACGGCGCTGCCTTGCTTGACCTGAAATACGACGAGGATTCGCGCGCCGAAGTTGACATGAACATCGTCTGCGCCGGCGATGGTCGTTTCATCGAAGTTCAGGGCACCGCCGAAGGGCGGCCATTCACGCGCGAACAAATGGACGATCTGCTCGAACTGGGGCGCAAGGGAATTGAGCAGTTAGTGAGGCTGCAACGACAGGCAATCGACGTGGCGGGCACTTGACGAGGATCTACATGATTCACGGGATTAAGGAAGTCAGTACCATCCGCGTCAGTGGATGGGATCAGGACGCCCATCAGGCACCATGGAACTTCCTGATCCCATTCGCTAACGCGAATGGTACTGACTCCGTTACCTGTGAATCCTGTCTAAACTCTCAGACGCCCGAGCGAGACAACAACTCGGTGGCGGTCAGCATCTGAAGGCAGGCGAATAGGTTCGCCATTCACAAGGAGATTGGCAGTGCGCTCTCTAATCACTTTCTTCGGACTTCTCCTGATAGCGGCGTTTGGCTCGACTGCGTCCAATCGCGGCGCAAATATCCAGCAACACACGTACGACAGCCCGAAGGTGGGCTACTTAATCGACTTGCCATCGGCGACGTGGCGTCTGGTGGACGAGCCTGATGAATTGCATCAGCACACAGAATTCGTCTACGGCGATCGTATCGACGGCTACTTGCGAATCCGTAAAGAGACCATTGAAGAGGGCCAGACGATTGGCGATTTCGCTCACCATGATCTGGATCAAAAGACGCGTTTTTTGCCTGGCTATGTGGCGGGGAAAGAAGATCCCTTTACGGGCCGGATGCCGGGCATGACCACTTCTTACGAGTTTACTGAACGCGGCAAGCCCATGGCGGGACGAACGTACTACCTGCAAGCCGATCCGCGGACCGCTTACGTGCTCCGTTTTACCGGCTTGCGTGAAAAGCTTTTGCGCATTCGCAATCAGACGGACTCAATCGCGCGCAGTCTGCGATTGAGATGAATCAGCGAGTTCATGTTTGAATCTTGAGCTCCAGCTGACTGCTGAAAAAAGGAATAAAACCCAGCCACAGAGACACAGAGCAAAACAAGACAGGGTAAACAGAATTGCGAACAAAAGCGTGTGTCCGACTGCCCTCTTATTCTCTTTGCCTCCGTGTCTCTGTGGCGATTCCTGGTTTTTCAGCACACTGCTAAACCTCGATTATTGACGTAACTTTTCTCTCGTCTCCCGTAATACCTATTTAGTCTCTCCGAAATCGGACGGCCCGCGCTAACGGACCGTTTGCGATGGCACGCCGGAGGCGTGCGTACCGTCTTTCAGCACAAGCTCTCCCCTCCGTTGTTAACCTCGGCAAAGAGAACGGAGCAGTCTATGAAAAGATGCGATGCGTGCGGTGAAGAAATCGAAAGTAAGTTCAGCTATTGTCCGATAGACGGCCATCTCCTGGCGGAAAGCAAACCCACCAACAGTTACGAATATCGCCTGACGCTCATCAGCGAACGGTCTTTGGCGCAGCGACTGTTGAGCGAAGGTCAATTCCTGATCGGACGCTTCCGACAGGGCTGGCCTCAGTTCAAGGCAGAACCATTACCGTTCATCCTCAGCCAATTACGTCAACTGAATGACAACACGAGACGAGTCATGAGGCGGCCACACTTTGCGGCGGCCTCTTTGACGGCGATCGCCACGATCCTGGCGGTCGTTGCCGGAGCCATGCTCCTCGATGCCGGGCGCCGACATGCGACTGCTGCGGATGAGCCGGATGAGGAGCTCGTAAAAACAGCCACGCTTGATTTTCGCCACGAGGAAAAGCCCGATTCGACCGGTGTTGGCGTTAGTGAAAAAGGACGCGTTGGCTTCAACAAGGAGCGAGGCGAAGGATCAGGCGAAAAACCGGCGCAGGCCAGGGGTGGCGGCAGCGGTGGCGATGGCTCGCAGTCGCCGCCATCTCAAGGTCGTGTGCCGATGCCGTCGGTGATTCCGGCGCCGATACCGACGACTTACGCAAAGGTCTCGCAGAGTTTGCCTGAGGCCGGCCTTAACATCGATCCGGTGCTTTGGAAGGATTTGCCCTTTCGCGATTACGGCGATCCGCGCTCAAAGTCGCTGGTGCCGTCGAATGGACGAGGCGAAGGTGGCGGCGTTGGTAACGGCAAGGGGCAGGGAATCGGTGAAGGCGATGGCTCGGGCTTTGGTCCCGGTAACAAGAACAACATGGGAGGGGGCGATGGCGAGCGCGGATGTTGTGGGCCGGGTGGTGGATCAGGCAACAATCCCAATCCAAATAATGATATGGAGCGCATCTTCAGAGGTCCTGAAGTAACCACTCGCGCGCGGGTGCTTTCGAAGCCTGAGCCGCAATACAGCGAGGAGGCACGTCGCAATCAGATTACCGGCACAGTCATCCTAAGCGTGGTGTTTTCGCGCACCGGACAGGTTACGAATATTCGCGCCTTGCAGCCACTGTGTTGTGGGCTGACAGAGAAGGCGATTGCGGCCGCGCGTCAGATTCGATTTGTACCGGCGACGCGGGAAGGGAACCCGGTATCGGTGCGCATGCAGTTGGAATACAACTTCAATTTGTATTGAGCCTTTGAGGTGATCCGCAGATTACACAGATTACGCAGAAAGGTCACATAAGAGTCAGCGACGCCCCCCCGACCTTATCTCTACCTGTCTAATTCTATCTGCGTAATCTGTGGACGACTTTGCAAGCTCTCCGAGTTTTCCCGTTCTATCCCCAGAGCAAATGGGAACCAGAGACTGAAGTCGGGTCTCTAATCAGGAGTCCCAGGAGTTTACGAGGTTGCCAGAGAGGGCTCGGGCTCATTCAAAAACTGTTTCGGAGGATTGAAGTTATGTGGCAAAGGTTCGGTTTGAAAACGCTTTCGCTGTTTGCGGTTCTGGCGGCGGCCCTGTTGGGTATGCAGTCACTAAGGAATTCAGGGTCCGTAACCTCGGCGCAGAATACTGCGACGCAGGGCGCCCTTCAGGTGGTTGATTCGAGCGGTGCGCCAAAGGCGGTTTGTCCTCTGAAACACACCGATGTTAAAGCCCAAATCAGCGGCTTTCTTTCTCGCGTCACGGTGACGCAGGAATTCGAGAACCCGTTCAAGGAAAAAATCGAAGCGGTTTACACCTTTCCTTTGCCCCAGAATGCCGCGGTCGATGACATGACCATGTTGGTCGGCAATCGCACTGTGCGCGGAAAGATTTTGCGGCGCGAAGAAGCGGAAGCAGTTTATGAAGCAGCCAAGAACCGGGGCCAAACCGCCAGTCTGCTGAATCAGGAGCGGCCGAACATCTTCACGCAATCCGTCGCGAACATCCTGCCGGGCGAACAAATCAAAATCACGATCACCTATGTCGAGACCCTGCAGTACGAAGAAGGCTCGTACGAATTTGTTTTTCCGATGGTTGTCGGCCCACGTTATGTTCCCGGCAATGCGACCGGCGCCCAGGGAAATGGTTTCGCTCCGGACACCGACAGTGTTCCCGACGGTTCAAAGATTACGCCGGCGCCGGCGCCCCCGGGGATGCGCGCCGGTCATGATATTTCGCTGGACGTGACTCTCGATGCGGGTCTGCCGATCGATGCGCTGAATTCGAAAACTCACGACGTGACTGTGGAGCGCCCGAATGATCGCAGCGCGCGCATAACCTTGAAGGACCTGGCGACGATCCCCAATAAAGATTTCATCCTGCGTTACGACGTTGCCGGAAAGAAAATTGAAGACGCGGTGCTCACGCATCCATCCGGAACGGGCGGCTTTTTCACTTTGATGCTACAGCCGCCCGAGCGGGTCACAGTCGCAGACGTTACCCCAAAGGAACTGGTATTCGTGCTCGACACTTCCGGCTCGATGTCCGGCTTTCCGATCGAAAAAGCCAAAGAGACGATGAAGCTGGCGCTGGATAATCTTTATCCTTCGGACACGTTCAACCTGATCACGTTTTCCGGCGACGAACACATCCTGTTTCCAGAACCCGTTCAAGCCACGAGAGAGAATCTGGCAAAGGCACAGGCATTTCTTGAAAGCCGGCAGGGAAGCGGCGGAACCGAGATGATGAAGGCGATCAAAGCCTCGATGGATCCTTCGGACAAGCAGGATCACATTCGCATTGTTTGCTTCATGACCGATGGTTATGTCGGGAACGATCTGCAAATCATCGGCGAAGTGCAGAAGCACCCGAACGCGCGCGTGTTTGCTTTCGGCATTGGCAACAGTGTGAACCGTTTCCTGCTCGACAGCATGGCAAAGTATGGCCGCGGCGAAGTGGAGTATCTCGGCCTGAATGATGACGGTTCGGCGGCGGCGCGACGAATGCACGAACGCATCCGCAATCCTCTGTTGACGGACATCTCTGCCGATTGGAATGGATTGGCTGTTTCAGATGTCTATCCGAAAACCATTCCCGACTTGTTCAGTGCGAAACCTGTGATTCTGACCGGACGTTATTCAGGAAACAGCAAAGGCACGATTCGTTTGAAGGGGAAAATGTCCGGCCGCGATTTTGTGCGCGAGATTCCGGTCGATTTTTCAAGCGCGCAATCGCGTGACGTGCTCGCCACGTTGTGGGCGCGAACGCGGGTCGATGACCTGATGAGCCAGGATTTCAACGGCGTGCAACAGGGCAATATGAAAGATGAAGTGAAGCAGAGCATCATTCAACTTGGTCTCGATTATCGCCTGATGACGCAATTCACTTCATTCGTCGCGGTTGAAGAAATGATTGTGACTGATGGCGGCACACCTCGGCGCATCGACGTTCCGGTAGAGGTACCTGAAGGCGTGAATCGGGAGACTGCGTATGGCGACGGCTCAGTCAATGCGGGACGGTCATTCGGGTATACGAGGAAGGCTCTTGCGCCGATGAACAGTCCGTCGACTGGCGGAAAGGTAAAGCGACCCGGGAGCGGTAATGGAGTTGGTACCGGCTCTGGTGGTGGGCTGGGGGCGTCGGCTCCGAAGCCGATGGTGATGGAGGCGCTGAAAGATGTCGACGAAGGGCGAACTCTGTCGCCCGAAGAAAAAGCCCGCAGAGAGCTACAGTCGAAGTTTCATCCGTCGGTTCTGGCCGTTATCGATCGGCTGAAGAACAAAACCGCGGCGACCGCGGACGAAGCCAAATTCATCCGCGGCGGAAAAGCTGAAATTCAAATCTGGCTCGATGATAAATCGGAAGCGACTATCGCGAAGTTGAAAGAGTTGGGCTTTGAGTTGGTGCTGGATCCGACAACATCGAAGATGCTCATTGGCCGCCTGCCAATCGAAAAACTCGCGGCCCTGGCTGAATTGAAGTCGATCCGATACGTGGCGCCACAGACGAAGTAGCCGATTTGGAGCGCGCCGGCAGAGCAAATCGACGACGACTGGAGCGCAAGCGTCCCGCTTGCATTCAAAGGGAGCATGCCTATCAGTCCGGCAAGCGAGGACGCTTGCGCTCCAGTCCCGTCGCCGCTTCGCTCTGCCGGCGCACTCAAAAAAAAGACCGTTTTAGGTGAAGCTGAAGCGCTTTAAGAACCATGGCTCGATTCAAACATCCATTAGATCAGGTACAAGTCGCCGCTCCGTGCAAAGCTGACTGGAATCAAATGATCGGCTCTGAACGGATGCGCTTCTGTGGTGCGTGCAACTTGAATGTCTACAATCTCTCTGGCATGACCCGGTTCGAGGCTGAGTCGCTGATCGCTCGAAACGAGGGCAGGCTCTGTGTCAGGTTTTATCGACGCTTCGACGGATCGATCATTACGAAAGACTGCCCGGTTGGTTTGCGCGCGATTCAACGCAGGGTTTCTTACTTAGCGAAGGCGATAATTGCTGCCACACTTACTTTCATGGCCAGCGTTGGCCTGCAATCATTGATTCCTCAGGTTCCTGCGTTCGGTCCACGACATTTTCAGGGCATGCTGGTCCAGCCCGATTCGGTCGTCGGCGTGCCCTCGGTTTTGCCCCAGGAAGAAATTATAGGAAAGGTCATGATTCGCAGACCTCCGCAGCGCAGTCAGCGCAAGACGAAGTAGAAGTTTCAAAAAAACAGGGCTGAAGCCAAACCAGGAATCTCATCCACTGGCTCTGCCACTCCGATGCGCGGCAAGTCTCAGACTTGCCTTCAGCCTCCCTCTCTCTCCAACGGGTCTTCGACCCAGCTAGCGGTCCATAGACCGCAAGGTTTCTGGTCGGTCGTGCCGGCAAGTCGAAGACTTGCCGCTCATCGCCGTGGCAGAGTCAGAACCTAAGTAACTCTCATTCAATATCTTTCTGGTCCGTAAAGATTGAACCTGAAACAGCGCTCCAGGAGGCGATCTGTCGTAAAATGAGAGTGATGAAGGTTAAACTCGCACCCGGGCTCACGATCAAACCGTCGCGCATTAATGGCAGAGGTTGCTTTGCTACCACGCTTTTTCCGCGCGGGAAAAAGATCGCGGAGTACACGGGTGAACGCATCTCTGATTTCGAAGCTACGAAGCGCAGTCGCAACCGCAGAATCCTGCGCATCTGCTACGTCAATAGCCGTTGTAGTCTGGACGGTGCCCGCGGTGGCAACGGCACGCACTACATCAATCACTGTTGCGAGCCGAACGCCTACATGAAGAATTTGTACGGCCACGTTTTGTTTTTTGCCTTGCGGGATATTCATCCCGGCGAAGAAATCACCGTCGACTACGAAGAGACACTGCATCCTGACACCAAGCGTTGCCACTGCCGCGCGAAGAGTTGTCGCGGAACAATTAATCGAGTTTGAGTCAGAAGCCCGACCGTGAGGGAGCGGTATGTTGAAGGTTAATCCCGTAGGGATGAAATGTTTATAGGTACCGTGCCTGATACTTTCCTTAGCTCCTTTAGGAGCGCAATGAAAATAGAAGTCTTATTGCGCTCCTCCGGCGCTTGAGCCAATTGTGCGGGCGATGGCTATAAACATTCTGCTCCTAACGGAGGTTGGTGACCTCTACCTGAAGACTTCTACGTCCTGGTAGTCCAGCCAGAGGAAAACTAAAGCGACCAGCACTATCGCGATCACCACATAGATGAGTACGCGTCGCCAGGTAAGCTGGAGCGTGCCACAAAAGGTACAACGATTGGATGAATGGCTTATCCGTTCACCGCAGTGAGAGCAGAACCTTTTCGACTTTTGATTCAAGAGTGAGAGAAGTTTACCTCAATGAGGCCCTCTCGGCGAAGGAAACCAGCAGTTCCTCAATTACAAATTGCGTTGCCTGATTTGTTGCGTTAACCTTTGCGCTTTCCGCCAGCGATCGACTGCCAATAAAAACTCTGGAGGCTTCATGCACACTCTGCTTCGTCAGATTACCGCTCTTATTTTGTTGTTAGGTTGCTTTGTTTCCGTTATCGCACAGATGACACCCTCCGGCGATCGACCTCTCCTGGGATTTGATCGCGGCTCGACGGCCAGTGAACGAGCACTCGAAGCGCGCTTTGATGCCGCACTGCGGCGGGAGAATCTGAGGGATTGGCTTAAGCGTCTTTCGGCGCATCCGCATCACATTGGTTCGCCGTATGGAAAAGCTAACGCAGAGTTCATTGCGTCGCAGTTCAAGGCGTGGGGATTTGATACCCAGATCGAAGAGTTCAAAGTTTTGTTCCCAACTCCAAAGACGCGTCTGGTCGAATTGGTCGCGCCTGAGAAATTCACCGCGCGTCTGGCTGAGCCGCCGCTCGCCGAAGATTCAACCTCGAATCAAACCTCGGAACAGTTGCCGGTCTATAACGCCTACTCGGTGGATGGAGACGTGACGGCGCCGCTGGTTTATGTGAACTACGGCATCCCGCGCGACTATGACGAGTTGGCTCAGCGCGGGATCGACGTGAAAGGCAAGATCGTGATCGCGCGTTACGGCGGATCGTGGCGCGGTATCAAGCCCAAAGTCGCCGCCGAACATGGCGCCGTCGGCTGTCTGATCTATTCCGATCCGCGCAACGACGGTTACTACCAGGGCGACGTTTATCCGAAAGGTGCGTGGCGCAATGATCAGGGTGCGCAACGCGGCTCAGTCGCCGACATGCCGCTCTTCCCGGGCGATCCGCTAACGCCCGGGGTAGGCGCTACGGCGGACGCCAGGCGACTCGACATCAAAGGCGCGCCGACGCTGACCAAAATTCCCGTGCTCCCCATTTCTTATGGCGATGCGCAGCCACTCTTGCGGTCACTCGCCGGCCCGCTGGCGCCGGACGCCTGGCGCGGCGCGCTACCGTTAACTTATCACCTCGGTCCTGGTCCGGCGACGGTCCATCTGAAGGCCGAATTCAACTGGGATATGGCGACCGCGTACGACGTGATCGCAAAGATTCGTGGCGCTGAACGCCCCGACGAATGGGTGATTCGCGGCAATCATCACGACGGCTGGGTCAACGGCGCGTCCGATCCGCTGAGCGGCCAGGTGGCCATGATGGAAGAGGGCCGGGCACTGGGCGAGCTACTGAAGACCGGCTGGAAGCCAAAGCGCACGATCATCTATTGCGCCTGGGATGGAGAGGAGCCGGGACTGCTGGGCTCAACCGAATGGGCTGAGACGCATGCCGATCTGATCAAAAAGAACGCGGTGGTCTATATCAACTCTGATAGCAACGGCCGTGGGTTTTTCGGGGCCTCGGGCTCGCACACAATTGAAAAGTTCATCAACGAAGTAGCGCGCGATGTCACCGATCCCGAAAAGAAGATTTCCGTCTCCGATCGCGCACGTGCATTGCAGGTCATGAATGCCACCCCAGAGACCCGGCCAGAGACTCGCGAACGCGCGGACCTGCGCATCGGCGCGCTCGGTTCCGGTTCAGACTACACGGTATTTCTCGATCATCTTGGGGTGGCCTCGCTTAATCTTGGATATGGCGGTGAGGACGAGACCAGTGGCGTCTATCATTCGGTTTACGATTCATTCGATCACTACACGCGCTTTGGCGACCCGGATTTTGCTTACGGCATTGCGTTGGCGCAGACCGGTGGCCGCGCGGTCCTGAGATTTGCCAACGCCGAGGTGCTGCCCTACGCGTTTGGAAACTTCGCTGACACGGTCACAAATTATGTGCGTGAAGTCGGCCGGCTGGCCGATGATATGCGTGACGAAACCCAGGAGAAGAACCAGCGCATAGCAGACAAGACGTTCTGGGCAGTGTCCGACCCAGTGGAAACCTACGTCAGCCCCCGGCCTGATGAGCCGGTGCCGTACCTGAATTTTGCGCCCTTGCGGAATTCTTTGGCGCGGCTTCAGGACAGCGCGCGGAAGTTCGACGCGGCCATGCGAGTTCAGGGCGGTAAACTGACTTCCACAACTCAGGCTGCTTTAGATCAGGCCTTGATGCAGACTGAGCGCGCTATGGTACGCGAGGCCGGATTGCCTCGACGTTCGTGGTTCAAGCATCAGATTTATGCGCCGGGGTTCTATACGGGCTACGGCGTCAAGACCTTGCCGGCCATTCGCGAAGCCATAGAGCAACGCAACTGGTCTGAGGCTGAACAGCAGATCACTCTCGTTTCAGAAACGATTAATCAGATTGCCGCGGCCATTGATCGCGCGACGGCCCAGTTGAAGTGATCATGCCCAAAAGCGCATCGCCGACCGCGTCAAGAGCATTAAGTGAATTGGCGTCGCATCCGTGATGGAACCGGCTTTGCCGCCTGATGTGCGGAAAGCCTCTGGCTTTCCGATCAGGCGACTTATTTTTTTCTGAGGCTACGCCTCGGAATTCCGGGAGGCATAGCCTCCAAAATGAAAAGGGTAACGATCCGGAAAGGCAGAGCCTTTCCGCACATCAGGCGGCAAAGCCGCGGGTTCAGTATCCAGGTGATGACAGCGGAAACCGATCGACCATAAACGGATCAATCACGATTGGAGTGTTGACTCGCCCTCGGCGTTGAAGAAGCGACGCAACCAATAGCTGCCTTCTCTGGCCCTCGGTTATCCATTCCTGTTGGAAACCCTCCGGCAACTTCGTATAGAGTAGCCCCATGTCGAACGTTCGCCGTTTACTCTTTGCCGTTGTCGTCACGTTGGCCATTGTCGCGACCGCGCCACTTGCGCAGACCACATCTTCTCCGCAAACCCCAACGCACGCCAACATCCTTCGCGGCGAGTACGGCCGTTATCGCGCCAACAACGATCTGCTTACCTACGATTTGGACATACGCATTGATCCGGAAAAGAAGTTGGTCAGCGGCAAGAATACAATCCGCTTCAAGATGCTCAGGGACGATACGCGCATTCAGCTGGATCTTTATGAGAACTTGAAGATCGACGAAATCGTTTTCAAGCGCAGTATTAGCTCCGCACCGCTTTCGCCCAGTGATGGCAGAACCTTGAGGACAGATCCCGTCTTAGCTAAATACGAACGCGACTCCGGAGCGGTCTTTGTTGATTTTCCAGAAACGCTTAAGGTCGGCCGCGTTTACTCGATCGACTTTTATTACTCGGGCACGCCGCAAACGATTGGCCGGTTTGGCGGCTTCACGTTTGGAAAGGATCCGGCCGGGCGTCCATGGATTTTCACAGCCTGCGAAGGCGAAGGCGCCAGTATCTGGTGGCCCAACAAGGATCAGTGGAAAGACGAAGTCGAATCGATGAAAATCAATGTCGAGGTCCCGACCGGCCTCACTGATGTTTCCAACGGAAAGTTCTTCACCAAGAGAGATCTGGCTGACGGCTACACGCGTTGGGAGTGGCTGGTGCAGTATCCAATCAACAACTACAGCGTGTCGGTGAATATCGGAACTTATGAGCACTGGTCTGACCGCGTCGGCGATTTACCGCTCGACTTTTACGCGCTGCCTGAAGACTTAGAGCGCGCCAAGAAGCAATTTGCCCAGGCGAAAGGAATGATCGAAGCGTTCCAGCATTACTTTGGCGAGTATCCTTTCAAGAAGGACGGTTACAAGTTAATCCAGGCGCCGTATTCAGGGATGGAACATCAGAGCGCAGTCACTTACGGTAATCGCTTTGCCAACGGTTATCTGGAGCGTGACTGGACCGGTGTAGGCATTTCGCCGCGTTTCGACTTCATCATCATCCATGAGAGCGGACACGAATGGTTCGGCAACAGCGTTACCGCAGCCGACCGCTCTGACATGTGGATTCATGAAGGCTGGACGACTTATCTCGAATGTCTTTATGTCGAATACATGTACGGCAAAGCCGACGGCCTGAAATACACGAATGGGTACCGGGCTAAAGTTCAAAACCAGCGGCCAATCATTGCGCCGCGCGGCGTCAACGCGACGCCGCCCCAGGATCAGTATTTCAAAGGCGCGCTGTTTCTCAACACGCTGCGAAGCGTAATCGATGACGATAAGCGATGGTGGATATTGCTGCGAGACTTCTATCAGCACTTCAAATATCAATCGATTATGACTGAGGACATTGTGAGCTGGTTCAATCAGCGGACCAGAATGAATCTGACGCCGATATTTGATCAGTATCTGCGGCACACGGCGATTCCCAAACTGGAATTAAAGTTCGACGACGCGGCCGGTACGGTTTCTTATCGATGGCAGGTTGACGAGTCAGGATTTGAGATGCCGGTACGCGTTGGGACGAAGGACAACTGGCAAATCATTCGACCGACCACTGAATGGAAGACGATGAAAACCTCGCTTAAGAAAGAAGCGTTTCAGGTGGCTACCGATCTTTATTTTGTCGAGGTGAGTAAGTCGTAGGGTCGTGATCTAATTCCATTGGGATTTTCTCTAGCCCAGGCGTTTTGAGACTGTGTCAAAACTCTGTAGGGGCGTCTCTCCGTGGGCGCCCCCGTCGCTGGAATGCGAACATTCCTGCAAACGCAAGCGGGGCGCCCACGGAGGGACGCCCCTACAAAGGGTTTGACACAGCCTCTAAACGCCTGGGCTACGGAAAGCCCATTTGAATTGGGGTACCACCAAGTCGGAGGTGAGTGGTTTTCCCGTTATGCCGCGGACGGCCCAATCATACTCACAATCGTTCAGCCGGTAACGGAGGAGTCAGTTCAGCTTTGACAGTATTCCGGGGGCCAGGCGGTGGGATATTGTCTGCGCCAGGTTGCCCTTTCCACAAATCCCCGGCGTCCGGTTGACGTCCAGCAGGACTACTTTGCCGTTCCGCAGGACGTAATCAATCTTCCCATAATCCATTCCCAGCCGTTGCCTGATCGCGTGAAGTTCAGGCGGTACCGGCGCCTCTATCAACTGACAGTTGTCGGAACCTTTAACGATCTCGGTTTTGGACCTGAAAAGTTCACTTACTTCCTGGTTGCCCAGAAAGTGGTAGTACCTGACACAGTACCAACCGTCCTGCACCTCCGGAAGGAATTTTTCGACCACCAGGTTTCTGTTCTCGAATATTTCTCCGGGCACATCCTGGAGTGAGGGAAATACCGGATAGTCACTCGTCTTCAAATATTTAACCTGCGCCCAGTCTGAGAACTCCGGGAACCCAGGTTTTGGCTTCGGCGATATCGCGCCGCTAAGTTTCGAGGAGAGCGCCCGCAGTAAATACATTTTGGATGAAAGACGTTTCTCAGGCAGGCCGCCGGAGTTGAAGTCGGTCTTGATGATCACCGGGCCGGTATGAGAATCATCGCGGCGAAGAATGTTGGCGCTGATTCTTGACTTGGAGATGTCCACCACGTCCCGATTGATGACGATTGGGTAACGAGTCAGGAAATCGCGATACTCGTCCGGAATGATGGTCATATCGAGATGAGGAATAACGACGTCAGCGCTGACGAAATGATCGATGCCTCGGGCGACCTCGACCGCGAAACCCGAATCCTCCCAGTGTTTCATCAACAGTTTGATGAGATATTTGAAATAGACGAAAGCTGCGTCGTCTTTATGGACCAGCACGAGAATTTTTCGTTTCTGCATTAGACGCACCTCACCCGGCTAGCCCGCTCTTGATCTGATGAGCTGCCGGCCAAAGCTCAACACGAAAAGTGGATTGAGAATCAGGTATCTACGCCAGAGACGCTTAGGTTCATGAAGCAGTCGGAAGAGCCACTCCAGTCCATAGTCCTGAAGGACCTTCGGAGCCTGCGGCAGCGTTCCCGCATGAAAGTCAAAGGCAGCCCCCACCGCAATCATCGGAGCCTGAATCCTTCCGAGGTGGGCAACGACCCATTTTTCCTGGCGCGGACAGCCTCGGCCGACCAGGACGATGCGCGCTCCCGATTGATTGATCATGCGAATGTCCTGTTCATCCTCCGCCGGGGAAGAGTCCCGGAAGCGGTCTGCTTTCAGCCCCGAGACGATCAGCCTGGGAAACCTGTTCTGCAGATTTCGGCTGAGCCGTTCCAGCACTTCTGGAGTGCTGCCGTAAAGAAAAATCGGCAACTCGTTCGCGGCGGCGCGCTCGCAAACCTTAAGCATGAGTGTCGGTCCGTACACCCGGTCCTTCAACTCTCGCGCTCCCAGTAAATTCAGCGCCCAACGCACTGGCTGGCCATCGGGGGTAATCAGATCCATCTGATTAAGAGTGCTGGCAAAGCTGACGTCGCGGTAAGCTTCCATGACGCCATGTACGGCGAGTGCGGTCGCCCCAAAACTACGCCGCGCTTTAGCCGCCTCTATGATGGCCGCCACCGCCGCTTCGTAATCAACGCGACTCACGTTTACTCCGAGCACCTCCAAAGAAGGTGAGGCCGGCGGTGTGGTTAGCTTGTTATCCATCGTTCCTGCGTTTGCTCGACACGATATTAGACGTGAACCTTCAACAAGCTGCGGAGCAGCGGTCAGAATTAAGCCCAAGGCGAGGCTTTGTAAGCCTTGGGTCAACGTCCCTAAGATGATCGAGCCCCGAAGAGGGCGACACCGATCATTGGTGATTCAACGCTTAATTCTGAAAGTCCGCGGAGCGGACGCCAGCGTAAAGCCTGGGGCGTGAGCCCCAGGATGGCTTAAGGAAAAGCGATCAAAGCCCGCGCAGCGGGCGGCAGCCGAATCATTTGACGAATGTTTGAGCCCTACGGCTATCACCCGCTTCGCGGGTTCAATCAACATCCTGGTACTTGACCTGGGGCTCACGCCCCAGGCTTTACGCTGGCGTCCGCTCCGCGGACTCAAAACACCTTGATGCGTCAAGTATGTTATTGCCCTCGCCAAGCCTCGCCTTGGGCTTAACTCTGGCCGCTGCTCCGCAGTTCGTCCCCCGAAGCTGCCGCTATGCGGCGAAACTCCAGAGCTCACCAAATTTCTCAACCTGGACTTTTTGTGCAAAGCCATCGTTCCTTATTAGCCTGATGAATTTCTGCCAGTATGTCCGGGACCGAATAGCTATGCTGCCACCGCGGATAGTCGCGCTTGAATTTCTTAAGGTTACTGATGTACCAGATGTGATCGCCGATGCGGTTCTCGGTCGAATAGGTCAGGTTCATCCGACGGCCCGTCAGGTGTTCACACATCTCGACTGCTTCGAGCATTGAGCAGTTACTCTCTCGCCCGCCGCCGGCGTTATAGACGGCGCCGGGTCGGGGATGCTCGATAAACTCCTCAAACATTCGCACCAGATCATAGCTGTGTATGTTGTCGCGCACCTGCTTTCCCTGGTAGCCGAGAATCGTGTACGGATGATTCGTCATGGCGCATTTCATCAAGTATGAAAGAAAGCCGTGGAGCTGTGTGCCGGAATGATTCGGCCCCGTCAGACAGCCCCCGCGAAAGCAGACAGTCGGCATCCCGAAATAGCGGCCATACTCCTGGGTGAGAATGTCCGCCGCTACTTTAGAGGCTCCAAACAGACTGTGCTTCGTGTGATCGATGCTCATGGTCTCATCGATGCCGTCGCGATACTCATGGCTGGGCGCAATCTCCCAGCGCTTGTCCTGCTCGATCAGGGGCAGGCGATTCGGAGTGTCGCCGTACACTTTATTCGTTGAGGTGAAAATGAACGGCGCGTCCGGAAAATTGCTTCTGGTTAATTCGAGCAGGTTCAAGGTGCCGTTAGCGTTGACCGTAAAATCGGTCCGCATGTCCCGGACCGCCCAATCGTGCGAAGGCTGAGCCGCCGTGTGAATCACTACTTTGATCTCATGGGCGACTGCTTTGACAACGGACTCGAGCGCGTCGGCGTCTCTGATGTCAACGTCATGATGAGAGTACCGGGGGCCCAGATCTTTAGTCAGCCGGTGCAGGTTCCATTTGGACGAAGCCTCCGGGCCAAAGAAGGTGGCCCGCATGTCATTATCGATGCCCACAATGTGATAGCCGCGAGCAGCGAAAAACCTGGCTGCCTCAGAACCAATCAATCCGGCGCTGCCGGTTATGAGAATTCTCTTCATAAGATCAATAAGTTACCTCGCCTCAGAGGTGACGCTCCGTACTGCTGAATTTTTCCTGCCTCGGGATTCGTTACGATGGTTGGCTACTTCCAGCACGACGGCGCTGGTCTGATCCAGGCATGTTTTCAGGGTGAACTTCTCGAGATACCGTTCGCGCCCTTTACGGCCCATGCTTATTCTCAGTTTTTCATCAGCCAACAATCGCTCAAGCCGCGCGGCAACTTCCGCTGGATTCTTGATTTCGGTCAAAAAACCCGTCACCCCTTCTTCAACGATGCCGGAGACACCGCGCCAGGCGGTGGAAACTACCGGTAGTTCAAACATCATTGCTTCCAGCAGAACGTTGCCGAAGGACTCAGCACTGTAATGAGTCGGGAAGCAAAAAATGTCCGCGGCCCGGTAGTGCGCCCACTTTTCGTCATCGACTTTGCGGCCACAGAAAGCTACGCATTGCTCCAGTCCTTTGACCTTTAACTCGCGTAACAATTTTTGCCGGTATCTGTCCGAAGTGAATTCGCCCAGGAACTCGACCCGAAACTTTCGGCCGGCCCGTCGCAGAAGACGCGCTGCTTCGATAAGAACTTCGACGCCTTTCTCCTCTGTGATCAAACCCACAAAGAGGATCACCGGCGCGAAATTGAGAGGCCCTGGTTGGCGGAATCTTTCGAATTGATCCGGGCAGCCATTAGGCACGATATAAACGCGGCGGGCTTTGATGAATTCACCGTCGGGTGGATTAAGCGATGACTTTTGAATCGCGGCATCGGGAAAGAAAAAGGCCTTCCTGAAGAGCCAGCGGGGAAATCCCCGCCATGACGAAACTCGTTGGCAGAGGCCACTGGCATGAAACGCCAGTATTAGCTTTCGGCGAAAACAGCGGAGCACCAGGAGCGTGGCGATGTCACGCAGGATCGGAACTGTGTCAGCGCCCGGCGGGTAATAGACGACATCGATCCGGTGGCGCACGATTTTGTAGCTACTCTCGACTATCACCCGCAGCAGATGGAACAGCTTTCGGATCCTGACTTTTCCGATTTGGGCGGTCGTTTGCGAGTAATTCATACGCGTGTGAAATACTCGCAGGTCCCGATACTGTGCTTTGACCAGGTTTTCGATCATGATCATCTGACCAACGTAGGGCGGCGGCGTCTGCCCTATGATCAGGAGCTTCACTTTATCTTTTGACTTCATCATCGGTACTTCGCAAATAAGCAGCATCAACGTTAACCCGCTAACTCCTCACCCAATCCTCTCCCAAAAGGGAGGGGGGCCGCTCGCGCCATCCCGGTTTTTGTAGCCGGCGGCGAACACGGCAATCGTGAGCACAAACATGGTGAGCCCGGGGTTAAAGAAAAGTGGATTCAGCATGCCCTGGATCAAGCAGTACAATGTTACCCCCAGAAGCAAAGGGCTCCGAGTCCTGATGCTCCTCTTGATTACGTAGAAAACGAAGGCTAATAAGATCAGAAGGCCGACGAGGCCAGTGGTGATCAGCACCTCAAGAAACGAATTGTGTGCATGGCCCGCCCACGGGAATTCCTTGATCAGGAGATATCTGGAAGCGAAATAGCCGGTCCCGAGGATGGGCCGCGCTAATACGTGCTTCACACTACCGGCCCAGAGTTCCGTCCGTGAATTGAGCGTGGACACATCGTCGGTCATCAAAGAACTGACAGCTGCCGGCAGACGTTCATGAAAAACGAGGACGGCCGCCACCGCAATCGACATTGCCAGCATCAGCACGATGGCTCGCACGTCGTTCCGTCTGAGTTTCAAAACCACCACCGCAGCCATTGCTACCAACAAGCCGGCAGTTGGCCCTCTGGCATCCGTCAACCAAAGCAGGGCCAACAGGCAGGGAATCAGGACCGCTTTCAAAACTCTGCTCAGGTTGCAGGTCAACAGACAGATCACGGCCAGCGCCAGCAGGTCGGCCGTCAGTAACTCATGCTGGTAAGCGAGAATCAGACGTGGCCTGTCCGAGATTACCTCGTGGCCCAGCAACTCCAACGGCAGCGAGGCGTCTCCGGTATTTGGCAGCGGCTTGCCCCAATAAAATATGTTTGCTACCAGCAGGCCGTCGACCACTAAGACCATCGACAAACCGAGCAATGTTTCAAGCTTGCCGCTTCCCAGGCGGCTTCGCGACGCCAAAGTGACAAACATCAAACCAGCGAGCGAGATGCACCAGAGTTCTGCGCTCTTAGCAATCGTCAGCAGCGGATTAAACGACCAGATCGACGAGACGACGCCCCAGAAAGTAAACAAGCTGATGAGGAGAAACGCCGGTGACCTCAGATCAAACGAAAAGGTCCCCTGCGCCTTGAGGTAAATGGCCAACAATCCCAAGCCCGCCAAAAGCAAACCAAATTCGATGATGCCTCGTGCGGTCAACCCCCCTTCAAGCGCGTCGACCATCGGAACCAGCGGAACGAAAGCCAAGACTATCAACACCAAAGCAAAGATCAGCTGAGCGCCACTCGCTGGTAATAATCGTTCCGTGCTGAGCGGCTGCGGCCAGGTGTAGGGCTTGATCTGACTAGAGAGCTGCATAAGTACGTTGTCCGTTGATTCGGCTACGGGCCATGACCTCCTCATACCATTTGGTTATTTGCTCGGCCTGCCGCTCCCAGCTCATGCTTTGGGCATGAATCCAGCCGGCTTGGCCCATCTGTGTTCGCAACTCTGGTGAAGCAACCAGGCGCCGCAGGCCATCAGCCAAAGCGCTGACGGTCTCTTCGGGACTGGTTACTTCTACTTTGATACCTGCCTCGGACGGCACAATGGCTCCCACGCCCTGGTGGTTCAGCGTCAGGATTGGCAGGTGATAAGCCAGAGCCTCTGTAAGAACGGCGCCCGAAGAGTCGCGCAGACTGGTGAACAGAAAAATGTCCGCCTGGCGGTAATGATCCATCATCTGTATCCACGGCACGGAGCCCAGGAATTCCACCCGGTCGCTGACACACAAAGACTGGGCCAGCTTCTCCATTTCAGGCCTGAGAGGACCTTCGCCGACGACGCGCAGACGGACCGGCAACGTCGGTTCAATTCGCGAAAGAGCTTCGAGCGCCAGGGGCAAACCCTTAAGCGGAATCATCCGGCCAGCCCAAAGAATTATTAATTCCTTCCGGTCAGGCGGGCGTGCCTCCGGTGTATAGCCCACTAACTGTTCCGGCACGCCGATGTTGGGAAAGAAGCGCACTTCCTGAGCCCCGGCTGCTCTTAGTGCCTGAGTTGTTTCAGGGTTGGTGGAGAGAATCAGAGCACTTTCCCGCACAGTCCGCCGCAGGTTCGGTGTGAAGGTGGCGACCTTCACTCGCAAAGTGCGGAGTAGTTCGCGGGTCCAACGGAAACCAAAGTAACGACGAAATGCAGCGGGCGCTATTTGTCCTCCGCCCACGGGTCCCCAAACAAACGGGATCCGCAGCCTCCAGACGTGAGGTGGCGCACTAATGGTGCCCCAGCTTAAGTGATGAACGAGGTCGAAGTTGTGCCTTAGGTGTTGTCGCCTCGCTTCACGCAATACGGCCCGTTGCCAGAAAAGATAATGCAGTCTGAGTCCCTTATCGCTTCCCGGTGTGCGGCGCGGGTCCCACCTGTGTGGCAGAGCAACCCAGATGAAGTGCAGATTGGGATTCGGATTGAGGTTAAGGTAGCTTTGCGTCTCGGCCTGGAACTGCGGATCCGTCATGACCCACACTTCGTGAGCGCGCGAAAGATGCCAGGCGAAGTGCCACGTAAGGCCCGATTCCGAGCCACGATCAGGACTGCAGGCATGACCGACAAGCAGTACTTTCATTGACTCACTTCCCTCGTTTGATCGCAATGGGAAACGCCGCCGCCGGCATGGCCGCCGAATTTCCTTAACTGATAATCCGCAAAATTCAACATTGCTTTCTCTAGCAGGTTGCTGAAAAAAGGAAATTTCGGCCACAGAGACACAGAGTCACGGAGAAAAGGGGGACAGAAATTTCAGAAATGCTATTGAATATGGCCGTTTCTATTTCCATCGTCCTCTGTGTCTCTGTGCCTCTGTGGCAAGGAATTAGTTTTCATCAGCCTGCTAGGTCTTCACGCTGCGCAGGATCAAAACGTTGCCGGCCAGCCGTGCGGCGGCCAGTAAGCCTATTGCCAAAATGGCCCCGGACAGGCCAAACCAAACGACCAGCGGCACGACCAGACCCCCGAGCAGCAGACTGCCGCACAACTCAAACACAAACTGCACGCGATTTTTTTCGAGGGCGTTCAAGAGAAACGTCAGCGTCATCGAAAAATATCTAAGCACGTAGACGATGGTTAGCAGCCGGAGTGGTTCTTCGAGCACCGCATATGGCGAGGTTGAACTGTAGAAGAGACCCAGGAGCTGCCTGGGGAAAATCAACAGCGTCACCACAAATGGCAGCAGCAGTAGCCCGGCCTGAGTACCGTGCCGTAGCGCGACGCGTCGCGCCGCCAACAGACCAGCCGCCACGCGAGCCCGCGCCGCGGCCGGAACCACGACATTTCCCAAACTGAGCACAATGGGATGAGAGACGCCCAGCAGGTTCGAGACCGCTTGAAACCCGGCAGCTTCTGCCGGTCCTCGAAGCAGGAAGAGCGCCCAGGGGGCCGCATGAAGGCTCAAGTTGGTCAGCAGGTTGGCACCGAGGACCCAACGACCGGTGTTCCAGAACGTCGACATCCAATCACGGATTTTGATTGGGCCTGTTACTCGTACTTGCAGCTGTGTGCGAATCAGCAATAGTTGGGCGAGCGCGGCCAGTCCACAGGTCAGGCCAATCACGGCAAAACCATTGTGCGTGGAGAGCTTTCCGCTGTGAGCCAATAGGCTGAAAAGACCAGCCTGTCCCAGATAGCTGATTGCATCGGTGAACAATGCGGCGCGGAACGCCATGCGAGCCATTAATACCCGGCGGGTCGTCTCCTGAAGTTGCCAGAGCAATAAGCCAAAACAGGCCCAAAGGGCTAAAGCCGCGCCTCCGATGAGAGATGAGACACAAAAGAGGACCAGCATTTGTGGCAGAGCCAGGATGGTGGTCAGCACCAGAGCGGCGACAATGAGTTCTCCCAGGCAGTCCTCATTCTGCGCAGCGAGGCGCACCACCAGCGGGTATGTGACCAGCGACGCCGGCAGCACGTTAAGAAAGAGAATCAAACCGAAAGTAACAGTCCATACGCCGTATTCGTGCGGACTTACCGTGCGCGCCAGAATGATTGTGGTCAGAAAGTTTCCCAGGCTGACTACGCCCTGATCTGCTATAGCCCAGAAGCCTTGCAACGTAAGACTCCGTTCTCCGCCCAGGCGCTCGAGGCCCGAACGTTCGACAACCGGTGCGAATTTGGTGTCGGCTTCCATTAGAGTCAACGTGAACGCCCGACTACTTTCCGCGAGTCTTGGGAGAGCCGGCCCGCGAATGAGTAGCCGGCCTGGCGTAACTTACCTACCCAGTCATAGCCGCCGTAGAGCTTGCGCCGGAACGACTGCATATCATCTTCAGGATGAATCACAATTCTGGAGATTGGCCTGGCGCGATGGGGTGGCGTGCGGCCCAGTTCAGTGGTGAAGAACATTTCCAGGCCCTGTTCTTTTAACGCTGAAATCGCTTCCTCGGAATACGAACCGTAATGCCCGTAAGGAAACGCAAAGCATTCGGGTAGAACACCGAGTTCTGCAGCAAACAGGGCCAGGCCTTTGGCCGCATCTTCAGTGATTTCTGCCGAACTCAGCAATCCCAGGTTGCGATGAGTATGGCTGTGGAATCCCACGCCAACTTCGGCGGCGCTCATCTCGCGCACCTGCGCCCAGGTGAGTGGTTGCCAAAGATGCGGAAACTCCTTTCTGTTCCCGCGGTCAGCCGGCGAAGGGCGATTGAAAACTTCTACCTGCTCGCGCGCGATCAGGCTGGTGCAAAGAAACAGATTCAGTTTGATCGCAAATTCGCGAGCAATGGGCCATGCCAGCAGGTAGTTATCAACGAAGCCATCATCGAATGTGATCAATGCCGAGCGAGGAGGAAGGGCACGCGCGCCGCGGGCCGCCTCAGAGAACTCTTTCAGCGTGAGTGAAGTGAATCCTTCGCGGGCCAGCAGGGACATTTGATTGCGAAACTGCTCAGGTGTAACCGCGTAAGCAGGCGGTGGGGCCGCCGAGGATCGCGGCAGGACGCGGTGATAGCACAACACCACCGGTCCTGAAAGATCGCCGTTTCGGTCGAGCCGTGTGAGCGGCCAGACGGCGCGAGTGGCCGCTCGGGCAATGATTACCGATGGTCGCATCTGAATCTTCAAAGACTCGCGCACCTAAACAGCGCCCACTCCCTTCAGCACCGCCGGAATGGTCTTAGCGAGGATTTGGAAATCAAGTTTGAGAGACCAGTTGTCGATATACTCGAAATCGTGGAGCACCCAATCCTCAAACTTGATGCTGCTGCGTGCGGTTACTTGCCACAGTCCGGTCAGGCCCGGGGCTACGCAAAAACGGCGCATCAGCCAGGCCTCTTCAAATCTTGAAACGTCGCGCCCCGGAAGAGGACGCGGACCCACCAGGGACATTTCGCCTTTGAGCACGTTAACAAGTTGCGGTAGTTCGTCGAGTGACGTCCGGCGCAGGAGCATGCCCAGGCGCGTCACGCGCGGATCGTTCCTGATCTTAAAGACCGGTCCGCGTACTTCGTTTCTCTGCTCGAGGAAGGTTTGCAGTTCCTCAGCCCTGTTTACCATCGTTCTGAATTTGTACATCTTGAACCGGTGGCGGTTCCGGCCGTAACGCTCCTGATTAAAGAGTATCGGCCCGCCATCCACGAGCTTGATCGCGAGAGCAATGATTAGAAACAGCGGCGATAAAACGGCCAAACCCAACGTGGCGCCAACAATGTCGATGAGCCGTTTCAAGATGAATCGCGCATCGTGCTTCACCGGCTTGAGCGAGGTGACATTAAATCCTCTTAATGACTCGTGACCTTCAGGCGTGAGAGACGGTTGAAAAATATCCGATAAGTATTTGCACTCGACGCCGACCCGCTGACATACCTCGATGGCACTTTGGATCTGGGCGTAACACGACTTAACCGGAAGCGTAATCAGGACATCGTCGACAGGGTTGCGAACAAGAATCTCTTCAAGCTCTGAGAGAGCGCCGATCATTCTGTGACTAATTTCAGCGCGCGGGCGCGCGTCCGCACTGTCGACAAAACCAAGAACCTGGTAATTAGAGATCCTTTGCCCGGTTAGTTCGCCGTCAAGCCGCAGGGCGCGCAGGCCGCTGCCGATGATCAGCGCCCGACGAGGATGCAGACTTGTCGAGGCTGGCGCCTGCAATAATCGGAACGCTAAACGCGTGGCAATAATCAGCGACAGCGCGATGATCCAGGTGAGCAGGACTGCATTGATTTTGAACGTGCCGGCGCGGCTGGTCAGGACAAACAGCAAAGCGAAGGCACTGCCGCAGCCACTCGCGGCGAACAAGCGCAGCCCGGACTGCCGGTCTGTTCGTTTCTCGTAAAGGCCAAAGGCGCGAAGCACGCTGGTCCAGGCAAACGAAAAGAAGGCGGTCAACAGCAAGTTCTTGACTGATACCCGCAAGGCGAGAAACCCTCCGACATCGGCGGGCATGGTGTTGAGATTCGTAATCAGAAAAGCGACCAGAACTGAAGCGATGGCGCTGAGAACGTCGATGATTTCAAGGGCTCGGGGAGGGAACTGTGGATTTATTGATTCCGCACTGGTGGCGGACGACGCGGTTTGAGACACGCCGTGGGGCCGGAAGAAATTCGAAAGTTCGCGTCGCGCTCTCATGGGATTCTTAGAGCATTCGATAGAGCCAACCCGGAACTACGTGACGACGTTTGTTCAGAACCAGAGCCATCAACTCGCCCTGGGCCATTTCAATTGTCTGTCGGACGCGCAGGATTTGATCTCGTTTCGTTCGATCGGCCTCGACCACCAACACGACGCCATCGACGTTTGGCGCCCACACTGCGGCCTCGTGTGAAGCGCCGATCGCGGGGCAATCGATTAGCGTATGAGCGAATACCGCGCGGAGCGTCCGCAAAACATCAACACCGCTACTCACGCCCGGCCGGGAGGCCTCGGCCGGTTCGAGCGGTTTGCTTCCATTTCCATTTCCGTTGGGTGATTGCGGCTTAGGGAGCACCCAGAGGTTAGCTATGTTGGTCGGGACACATCGGGCCGGCAACTTCAACAAATCCGCCGGCGATAGCTGCCCCAGACTCTCGGCCTCAACGATTAAGGTGGGCCGGCCGGTCTGCGCCGCGAGTTGACCGGCCAGGAGTCGCACCACGTGGCTGACGCCTTCGCCGGAATTGCTTGACGTGAAAGCTACTATGGAACCGCCACCGTCACCCGTCATTTTCGAACCGAGGCGGGCGAGCAGAAGCTGCACGCCATTTGGTGACTTTGCGGTATTCCCCGGGCGCCCCGTTGTCCGAGCCCGAGCTCTTGATGATCTATTGAATAGTTGCACTTTTATTCACCGCGGCCAACTCGATCACGGCCTTCCCTGATCAAACAATTCTTCACGACTGGTTGTTATGAAACGTTGCGATCACTGGCATCGTCATCAGTAGTTCCAATTCGCCCGGCGTATGGACTGTGTCACGCAGTAGTTCGGCGATGAAGACGATAGCGAGGCTGACGAACAACGCGAGAAACAGACCCAGCGCGGGGATTAGCCGGCGGTTGGGCCACGCGGGCGTCCGTTGCGGAATCGGCTTTTCGGCAAGGGCCACGTTCGTAATTTTCTTCTGGTCCAGTTCGTCGCCGATGCGGGCCTCTTCCTGTTTCTTTGCGTACAACTGGTAATTGTCCGCGGCCGTCTTCAATTGTCGTTCGAGATCCGCGGTCTGGGCGGTCGCCTGGTCCAGGCGCGCCAGCACTGCCTGATATTGATCGATTTGATGAGTTAGATCGTCTCGACGCGCCTTCTGTCCGGCCAGATCCAGCCGCGCTCTTGCCAGCTCTGTTTCCAACGTTTGGCGGAGAGGATTGACATCTGAAGATTGTTCGACGTTGTTCGTTCGCTTCGTTTCTTCCAGCGCCACCGACGTATCCTTAATCTGCTGGTCGAGTTCTTTGACGAGACGGTCGTCGGGCCTGATCTTGGTCAACAACTGCGTTCGTTTGTTTTTGAGCTCGACGAGCATTGTGCCTAAACGCTCGATCGAGTATTGGTTTGGCAGAGCCCGGCTCTGGGTCGCGATCCGGGCCGGCAAAGCTCTCAACTGCTGCTGAAGTTTGTTAATGCGTTCGGTGATATCTTTCACCGCACCTTCGGCATCGAGATACCGACCTCGCGCTTCCACCATCTTCTGGAGGTTTAACTGCTTCTCTGGTTCCAGCGAGGTGAAATCCTGCTGGCGTTGAAATGTTGCCAGGTTGTTTTCTGCCGTTCTGAGTTGCCCGGCGTATTGATCAGTTTGAACTTGAAAAAACTCCTGAGTGCCGGCAGGGCGATGCAACTTGAGGTGTTTTTCGAGATAAAGGTTTGCGAGAGTCTGTAAAACCAGGGCGGCCACTTCCGGAGAGACTGCGGTATAGCGGACCTCAATTATCTCGGCCTTTTTGGTCGCCTCGATTTCGAGGTCTTTTTCCAGCTGCAGCACAGCTCTTTCGACCGGCGGCACGCTGTCGGTCGAAAACCTGGACTGGCTCGTTTTGTCCAGGCCGCTTTGAATGACCACTTGCTCGAGCAGGTCCTTACTGGTGAGCAAAGCAATTTCCGAATTGATTTGAGATTCGGTGACCTCGCTGTTGCCGCTGGTGGCGTTGGTGGCTTCAGGCGTAATCACCACGTCAGCGCGCGTGTTTTTTACCAGGATCTTCATGCGGGACTGGTAGCGATTTGGAAGCAATAGCGCCAGGCCAAGCGTGGTTGCGGTGATTGTTGCAAACGAGCCCAGAAATAAACCCTTTCGCCGAAATACAGCCGCAGCTAACTGTCTGAGGGTCCACGCGGAGGTCCTCAAACCCATATCAGGGCCTGACAAATCCTGCCTTATCGCCGCGGATGCGCCCGCTTTCCTCATTCCATTCATAAACGGTCTTAGGCCTTCACGACAGTCATCTCGCACAACCAGTCCTCAGACGAAGGCGAAGTGGGACACAGCTGTGCCGTCGCAGAAAAATGCTCCTTGTTGTGGAAAGAGGAAACGACTAAAAGAGCCCAAGTTCCAACGGGTGCTGGACCTGCCGAGGAGTAAAGGCTTCTGAGGGCTTTGCTGTAAAGTTATTTTCCACGTCCGCGAAGCGGACTGAATGGAAATAGCCCAGCGCTTTAGCGATGAGTGGACCTGCGAGTTGAACCGGAGTCCGTGAAGCGGACGACTGAAAGACGTAATCTCCAAAAGACTTTGACTCAGCCGTCCGCTTCACGGACTGGCTCCTGACTACGTCGCCGATCCCACCGATGAGTCGGTGGGCTATTATCATCGTCGGCTTTGCTGACAGGCCCAGGCGAGTCACGGCGCGCTCTAGCATCGGTTCGCTTTCAATGTCGATTCGAAAATACTTGCGAATCAAGCGCGGCGTCATCGTGGCATTCGGAAAATTTCCCTGGCCAGCCGCTCTACCATGGTGTGAAGCGTCGGGCGACGGACAGTTTGCTGGTAGAAATCAACAAACCATAAGCAATATATAAAAACTAAAGTAATCAGGACTGAGCAACCAGCTTGCTCATGAGGCGTCATTCAATTGGTGCGTGATTTCATTTCAACAATGAAGAAAGAACGCTCGAACTTAAAACGCACAGTGACAATATCCTCAACGTTGGTTGTCACCGCGATGCTACTTGCTCCATTTGCAACCAGTGGGGCTATTTTCCTTAATCCCCAGGGCAAGGGCGGCGAGATCGTGCCTAAGCCGAGTCCGAAAACAGAAACGTCCAGGAAACCGACGACAAAGGCAGGCGTGGTCAAAGCGCGCCTGATTGAATTATTTAACTTGTGTAAGGCCGGTAGATACTCGAAAGTGTCGAGTTACCTCCGGCGAGGACAGCCTGACAACGTTTGCCCGAGCGTCAAAGCAAATACCAAAAATGGTTACTATTTCGGAAAGTTCATGACACAGACGCACCCCGACGGGGAGGTTGTCGCATGGGAAGTTTATTACCGCGGCGCCGCGGACACGAAGGGTGAGATTTGGGCCTTCCAGCTCGTGAACGGAAAATACGTGCTCGTAGATATTGATCCCATCAGACAGGCTCCCCAGTGAGTGTGGCCCTCAGACGCGTCGACGCTGATCTTTGTGATGGCGTTCGGGCGGGCGCCGCCCCGAAGTGCGCCAGCCTTTAGAGTTTGTCTCCGGACGAGCGCGAAGAAAGCATTGGGTTTCGAGTGGTGGCCGTCGCGCGGAGAACCCACCTGGACTTAATGCAGTGCAAGTCGCGTCTAACGAGAGATGCCGGTCCGTACACGAGTTGGCCGACCAGGTTAACTGCGTCAGGGCCACCAACAGCAGGCTGACTCTGCATTATGAAGGCCCGCCAGCGCAGAATTGTCCGCCGGGTTTAGGGCGACATTCGGCTTTGACGTCTTACGGTAGAGAATGATTACTTTCAATCAGCTAGCGAACAGATGGGAGCTGAGACCAGTCCGAAATTGCCCCGGAAGATTTATCATCCATACCGCTCCCGCTGAGCTGACGCCACGAGAATTGCTCGGGTCCGAAGTCGCGGTCCAGACTTTTGAAGTGCCGTCGGCAAGAGACACCGTACTTGTTGCTCGTATCGAGGGAGGCGGGTTGATTTCTTACCGTCGGGCAGATGGCAAGCACTTACATACATTGAATACTGATGAAGGGTTTGAAAGGAAATTGATCGACCTGGGGATTGAGATTTAGCGTCCGCCTCGAAGAAAGTAAAGGAGGCCGTCGGTAACGATTTCGACGGGGCCAGGCCTGCGATTTTTGCGATTCTCTCCGCGCTCTTTCTCCTCGTCCTTCTTGGAGGCTTCTTAAGTCCAATAGGTGCGGTCGAGCGAACGGTAGTGCACAGCTTCCGACACGTGAGATGAGTGAATCTCTTCTGAGTCGGCCAGATCGGCGAGGCGTTGTTCCTTTCCGCTTACGGGCCGAATCGCTGACGATATTCGCCTGACTGAATGAACGCCTTAATCAGTTCAGCGGCAAAGTAATCGCCGTTGAACTGGTTCAGCTTGTTCCCCCAGAAGTTGAATCCGGCAAAGTTGTTATCCGGGGGATCGTTCGGGTTCCGGCGCAGGTATCCAAAGTATCCGATCTGCACAAACCTCCGGTTCGCCTCGCGGGCCTGGAACGCCGTGTTTTGCGTGATGCACAGCAGCGCCCGCCCGCGCGCTCCGGGATCTGCTGCCGTCACTGCGTCAAATTCGAGGATTGCATCCAGGCGTTCCTGGATAGTTACCGGCGCTACGTTAGCATGCTGATACAACTTGTCGACGTACTGGATCGGCGTGTCGGTCGTCGGATAAAGTCCTACGAACTCTGCTCGCATCACAAATTCGTTCATGAACACCGTGCGATTCGCGTCCAGCGACTGTTGCCAGTTGCCCTGGCCTACTATTACACCGCGCTGTATCGCTTGGGTGTCGCGGATGAACTCGAGGTAATTGGGCATATTGTTGGTCGCCGGACGATTGAGCGCTGCCACATAGAAGTCACGCACCGAGTCGCCTGTCTGCCGGAACTCAATCGACAGGGAGAAGGCCGCCGAGGTCCTGATCCGCTGCACTTCAATGCACTGGGCCAGGGTCTGTCCCGGCGGGCGCTGGGCCGGATCGTTGCAATTGTCGATATTGTTTTTCCAGAACGCCAGGCCCGCGGGATCGGCATCACGATTCAGGAAGTCACGATACTGCTGCCGCACAAACGTAGTCGTATCGTCGATTGGGTTCGCCACTCCGGCCGGCGGCGCGGAGTCGTTAATCGTCACAATCGCCGTCGCCGTCGCCGGCGCTAACAGTTGCGCGCCGCCCGTCGGGTCAGATAGCTTCACCGTAAAGGTCTCGGGCCCTTCCGTATAAGCATCAACATTGATGGGAATGTCTATGGTCTTCTGGGTCTCACCCGCGGCAAACTTCAAGTTCCCCAGCATCGTGTTGAAGTCGCAGCGTTGCGACGCCAGGCCCGTCAACAAAGCACCGCAACTTGTCGACGCGCCGATGTCATCTGTCGCGTAGTCCAAAGTGATCGCCTGCGACACGTCGTTTGTGCGCACCACGGTCACCGTAACCACACCCGCACTTTCGTTGACGTTGTAGCTGACGTTGCTGAAGCTGATGAAGCCGCCTTGCACATCATCATTCTGAATCGTCCCCGTGCCGGCAGACTTATCGACCGTCGCGTTGGTTGGGCCTGACAAATTCACGGTGAACGTCTCGTCGGGTTCAAAGCTTACGTCGCCATTGATCGTGACCGGAACTGTCTGGCTCGTATCGCCCGGATTAAAGGTCACCGTGCCATTGGTGGAAACATAATCTGAGGACGTCGCGGCTGTGCCGTTTGCAGTCGCAAAGTTCGCCGTCACCGTCAGACTGCTCGGCGCCGACAACGTCACCGTAAAGTTCAGCGTCCTGGTGCCGATGTTGCCTTCACTGATCGACACATCATTGATCGAGAGTGATGGTTGGGCCGTAACCACTTGCCCGCCGGCAAGCGTTCCTGTCGCTGCCTGGAAGTTTGTATCGCCGCTGTAATCCGCCGTGATGCTGTGATTGCCAGTCGCCAGCGATGAGTTGGTCAGTTGCGCCACGCAACTGGAATTGAGTGTCGCCGGCGCTCCCAGGTTCGCCCCACCGTCCTTGAATTGCACGGTGCCGGTCGGTATGCCTGTACCGGAGGGGCCGGTGACCGTCGCCGTAAAGGTGACGCTCTGACCAAAGCCAGACGGGTTCACCGATGACGTCACGGACGTGTTGGTGGCGGCCTTTCCAATATTGAATGAACGCTGCACGTCGGGCGCGGCGTTGTAATCAGCATTGCCGGCTTGTGACGCGGTAATGGTGCACGATCCAGCGCCCGTAAGATGAACTGTGTTCCCCGCGACCGTGCATTGGCCGCCGGCAGTAAAGCTCAAAGCTAAATTGGATGATGCCGTCCCACTGACGTTGAAGTCAGGATCACCAAAGGTCTTGTTCGTCAGCGCGCCAAGCGTGATGGTCTGATTTGCTTTCTGCGGGGTGATTGATTCAGTTACCTGAGTTGCCGCATTGTAGTTACTGTCACCTGCCTGGTCGTATTTCAGCGTGCAGGTGCCAGTGCCGGTCGTCATCGTGAACGTCGCACCCGTGTTCGTGCAGGCTCCGGCACTGCTGAACGTGACTGGCAAGCCTGAGTTGGAAGTTGCCCCAACCGTGAAACTGGTGTTGAAAGTCGCTTTCGCCGGCGCATGCGGGTTCGCCGTGATCGTCTGGTTTGCTTTCTGAGCAGTGACTGATTCAGTCACCTGAGTTGCTGCATTGTAGTTACTGTCACCTGTCTGGTCGTACTTCACCGTGCAGGCTCCCGTGCCGCTCGTCATGGTGAAGTTCGCGCCCACATTCGTGCAGACTCCAGCACTGCTGAAGGCGACTGGCAGTGTTGAGTCTGAGCTTGCCCCAACCGTGAAACTGGTGTTGAAGGTCGCATTCGCCGGCGCATGCGGGTTGGCCGTGATGGTCTGGTTTGCTTTCTGCGCGGAGACTGATTCAGTCGTCTGAGTTGCCGCATTGTAGTTACTGTCACCCGCCTGGTTGTATTTCACAGTGCAGGTTCCGGTGCCGCTCGTCATCGTGAAAGTCGCGCCCACATTTGTGCAGGCTCCGGCACTGCTGTAAGAAACAGGCAAGCCCGAATCAGATGTCGCCGCTACCGTAAATGATGAGTTGTATGTCGCGTTCGCCGGCGCATGTGTGTGAACGCTGATTGTTTGATCGCCCTTATTGACCTCTAAAGTGAAACTCGCATCAGCAACCGCGCCGCAGTCGTCGGTCGCGCGAATCGTGATCGTGTGCGTGCCGGCAGGCTGCGCGTTGGTGATCGAGACCACCCCGCTGGCATTGACAGTCGGCGCGGTTGTCAGGGCCGGCACGACACTCTGCACACTGTAGCCAGTGATGGAGCCGTTATCCGTGGCCGTCGCCGCATTGACCGTCGTCGATCCGTTGAAGGCGAGGGCGGGCGGATTGGTGTAGCTGAACGTCGGCGGCGGGTTGGCCGTCACCGCGATATTCAGCGTAGAGGTCGCCGTTGAATTGCCATCGCTGGCTTGCAAAGTGAAGCTGGCGCAGGACGCCGAGCAATCCGCCACGATGTCCGCGGTCACGTTCCCACCGGTGTTGACGATATTAGAAATGGTGAAGCCGTTTGACGGATTGGCGCTGGTCACGGTCACACCGACGCCGCCGTTGCCGCCGTCATCGGTGACGATGGCGATTTGTGAATTGGATGCGGGAAAGTCCGGTTCCCGCTCACCGTGCTTTCGATCAGGTTTAACGTACACCCTTCATCTACGAAAATGCCGCCGCCGCCCCAGCCAGTTGTCGCCCGGTTGCCAGTGACAGCAACTCGCGTAAGCGTAAGCGTGCCGGGGAAGTCACCGCCGTTGTCGCCGAGTTTTATCCCGCCTCCCTCACGCTGAAGCCCGTTGGCCACCGTCAAGTCTGACATGGAAACCGCCGCAAGAATGATGAAGAACATTCTGAAGCGCTAATGCCATTTACCGTCAGCAGCTTTGCACCAGGGCCGGTGATATTCATGTCGCTGAAGATGATTGGCAGCGGGCTTGTCAGGTTGATGACCGCCGCCCCGCCCGATTTCAGTGACGGGTCAAACGTGATGGTTTCGGTGCCGGCCAGGGTGTTCGCGGCGTTGATTGCCTCGCGCAACGAGCAGTCATCAGTTGTGCAAGCGCCGTCATCATGGTCGTCGGTGGTGGTCACCGTCAGCGTCGGGCCAGTTTGCACGTCGGGGACGGTGAGCATCCCGGCGCTTGCAGGATCGACATCCCCACGAGCGGCCCTGATCGGCACGACCTTAATCAACACCGCCGCGCCCGCCAGTAAAAGGCAAGCAGCCACAATCAGTTTCTTGAGGTGGGGGCTCAACGCTTACTCCTTACTATCGCCAGGACTGAAGCTGCGGGTGTTTCGTCACCAGGGGTCCGCGGTGCTCCAAGGCCCCTAATTAGAGATTGTCGAAAGCCCTTCTCTTTCAGGCTCCACTGGGGCGGCTTAATCAGTTCACGCAGGTCGGATAGATTCTCTTTCGAGACAAAAGCGCACGCCCCGTCGCTCTCGGCCGCTGCCCGCAAGCTCTGACCGTCGCGACCGGTGACCACCACGATCTTTGCCGCCGGGTTTGAAACCATGATTCGGCGCGTTGCCTCGAGGCCGCCCATCCGCGGCATCATCAGATCCATCAGGACCCAATCCGTTGATGTTCGGCGTAGCAGGCCTCGGCCTCATCGCCGTCGCCACACTCGTTGATGGAATCAGCCAGGTCCGAGACAATGATACGAATCAGGCTCCGCTTCCTCGGGTCATCATCAACAATCAGTAAACTCATCATTAGGCTTCCTGCTGTGGCACACTTTGGACTTACTGGCGGGAAAGGGGAATAGAGGTTACCCATCATATTCATATAGGGGGTAACCCCTATTTTTTGGGATTGAGGTCAGAACCGGGAGCGGTAGCGACCGGGCTGATACCAAACCCAGTTTTCGGTTTAGATCAACCCGGTCGCTACCGCTCCCGGTTCTGACTTCGGCCTTCAGGAGAGTTCCGATTTGTGTTCGACGGCGAACAGGACGAGGCCGTTCTTGGTGTGAATGTCGAGCTTGTCGCCAATGCTGTGGCGATGGTTTTCAACCGTGGTCGGTCATAACCCTGGGGTCAGGCAGTGAATTCGAGCAGTTAGGCGCTGTGCGTCACAGCGACCGGAAGCGACCGGCGCGTAAGCCGAAACCGCCAGCAGCTTAAACCACCCTTCGAGAACCATATCTCGGCCTAAAAAACATTCCGCCCCTTAATTGATGATTCAACCGAACAACTCAAGGCGACCGTAAACGGCTGGCCTCGAGAAAGCCCCCAAAAACCTACGTCCAGTAGGTGCGGTCCAGCGAACGGTAGTGAACGGCCTCAGCTACATGGTCGGATTTGATCTGGTCGGAATCACACAGGTCAGCAATCGTGCGACTCACTTTGAGAATTCGATCATAGGCGCGCGCCGATAGACCCAGGCGAGCCATGGCGCGTTCCAGCATCGTTTCACTCTCGGTATCGATACGACAATAGGTGCGAATAAGCCGCGGCGTCATGGCCGCATTGGCGAAAATGCCTTCGTGGGCTAACCTCTCACGCTGTCGCTGACGGGCGTTGATGACTCGCTGCCGAATTGCCGTTGAGTCTTCCGCATCCGGCGGCGTGTCGCCGGTAAGTTCGCGAAACTTCACGGCCGGCACATCGATATGAATGTCTATGCGATCCAGTAGCGGCCCGGAGATGCGGCCAACGTAGCGCTGAATCTGCAAAGGCGTGCAACGACATTCGCGTGTCGGATCATTCCAGAAGCCGCAGGGACAAGGATTCATAGCAGCTGCCAACATGAATGAGGCGGGAAACGTTAGCGACATCGCGGCCCGGCTAATCGTCACCTTCTGATCCTCCAAAGGTTGTCGCAGTACTTCCAAAACGCTGCGATCGAATTCCGGCAACTCATCCAAAAACAAAACACCCTGATGTGCCAAAGAGACTTCGCCCGGACGTGGCAGCGCACCGCCGCCAATCAAACCGGCATCGCTGATCGTGTGATGCGGAGAGCGAAAGGGCCTGTTAGTCACCAGCCCGGCGCGACCAGTGAGACCGGCGACCGAATGGATCTTAGTCAGTTCCAGTGCGGCCTCGAATTCCAAAGGTGGCAGAATTGTCGGCAGACGCTTGGTTAGCATGGTCTTGCCTGAGCCTGGCGGTCCAATCAGCAGAATGTTGTGACCGCCGGCAGTGGCAACTTCCAAAGCACGCTTCGCAGCATGCTGACCGCGGACTTCGCGAAAATCGACACTGTAATGATCGTCGTGGATCAGGATATCCGCAGGATCGACGCGGATCGGATTGGGAGGGTTGTCGGATCGAATCGCGGCGATCATTTCCACAGCGTTTCGCAGGTCAGTTACCGGATAGACGCTTACGTCTGAAACGACGGCTGCTTCTTTCGCATTCTCATCCGGCAGGAGCAGGTGCTTTGTTTGTGATTGCCGGGCCCGCAGGGCAATCGACAACGCCCCGCGGATTGGCCGTACGCGTCCGTCGAGCGATAGTTCTCCGACTGAGAGAATGTCTGTGAGATGTTCAGCGTCGCCGAGATCACCGTTTGCTCCGAGAATTCCCAGAGCAATCGGGAGATCAAAACTCGCCCCTTCTTTCCGCACATCAGCCGGCGCCAGGTTGATCGTCGTTTTTTGAAAAGGGAAGAAGAACGCGCTGTTGTTGATAGCCGCGCGAATGCGTTCGCGCGATTCGCGCACCGCCAGGTCCGGCAAGCCGACGATAATCACCGATGCGGGTGTGTCCGTTTCGTTCTTGATCGGAGTTAGATCGACTTCCACGTCGACGAGGTTAGCGTCGATTCCATAGACAGCGGCGGATTGAGTGCGAAAGAGCATGCCGAGCGCAAAAAAGAATCAAGTTCTCATAACTCTAAATCTGCCAGGGCGTTGTTTAGGTCACCCCATAAAGCAGGCAAGCGCGCCTCGAAAACGAAGCGCGCTCGCTGGATGTTAGCGGCCGGTAGTGGCCGGATGTTTTAGAAAGTCAGTTAATAACTATCGTCTCTTGGAACTGGTTGCAGTTGATCCCGGCAATTTGATTTCCTGCCCGGCTTTCAATTCGGCGTTTGGTGCGATGCCGTTCAAGCGGGCTACTTCATCAGCGGAAAGCTTGCGGGCGGCGGCAATCTTAGCAATCGTGTCGCCCTTGCGCGCTCGGACTTTTTCCAGAGTTGGGTTCGCAGTTTCGGTCGGATTCACCGGGTCCCGACGCCAGTTCGTCAACCGCACATTGTTGTTGGGAATGACGAGCTTGGTCGCGGACTTAAGATCGACACCGGCATTCATTGTCTGCAGGGTTGCTACGTTGACACCCGTGCGGTTGGCTACGGACTGCAGGTCTTCGCCGGGAGCAATCGAAATAACTCGAGCGACCTCGCGACGATCCGGGGAAACTCGCTTGAGCAGAGCATTCAGGTCTTTTCCTTTGCCCGCCGGCACGCGTACGTTGTAAGCCTCGCCGCGTGGCGTTGTGTCACGGCGTAATTCCGGATTCAGCGACTGCAAATAATCGACGCTGGAATCGGTTGCATCAGCAATCAGACGAAGGCTGGTGGCGGATTGCACCGGCACGATTTCAAAGGACATCGGCGCTTCCGGACGAATGCCGTGGAATCCATACTTCTCAGGATTCTTGGCAATCATGATCACGGCCAAAATGTTAGGAACATAGTTCCGGGTTTCCTGCGCGATGTATGGATAAATCTTCCAGTAGTTGGCTTCGCCGGCGCGCGAGATAGCGCGGTCAACGTTGAGCGCTCCGGTGTTGTAAGCAGCCATGGCCAGCAGCCAATCGCCGTTATAACGTCGAGCCAGATCCTTCAGGTATCGCGCCGAGGCGGCCGTCGGCTTTTCGATGCCATTACGTTCGTCGATCCAGGCTGTTTGTTTCAGACCATACTGGGCCCCAGTGCCGGGGACGAACTGCCAGAGTCCTGCCGCTGCCGCCCATGAGCGGGCTTTCGGGCTCCACGCACTTTCAACCTGTCCGAGCCAGGTAATGTCCTCGGGAACGCCTTCACGGCGGAAAGTCTCCCGAGCAATCTTCATGTAACGACCAGATCGTCGCAGGCCGGCTTCCATCGTCGAGCGGCCACGTCCCTGGTAATAGTTGATGTATTGCTGGACGAGAGGATTAAGGGTGAAGTTAAAATCCAGAGAATTTTTAGCCTGCTCGAGTTCGGCAATATCCGACTCGGAAACCTTCTTTTCCTGCTCGTTCAGAATCAACTTGCTTAGCGGATCGAGTGGAGAAGGGTCGAAGCCTTGCTGCAGAAACCCGATCTGAACTTGTTTCGGTTCTACGGCTTTGGCAACGTCAACTGTTTCAACCTTGGGATCGGGAGCGGTCTGGGCCACGACTGTCGTCGCGTTTTGCTGAGGTTGCACGTTTTGCAGGACCGGCACCTCTTCGCGGTAAATCCGCTCGACCAGTTCAAGATAGAATGTCTGGAGACGTTGGCTGGCGCGGACGTCCAGGCCGGACATCAGGATTTCATCGACAGCCTTGTCGAATTCGTCGCGGGCTTGTTCCCGCTTATTGTCTTCAAGGTTCAGTTTGCCCTTGCGGAAATGATCGTTGGCGCGATCGATCACCTGATCGACACGCGGTTCCGCTTTTTGGACTTCTGTTTGGATTTCGCGCGCGGAAGAACCGGTTGGTCCTTGGGCTTGAATTGTTGCGGGTAAGACGGTCCCGGCTGCAATAATGGCGCTTACAGCTAAACCAAGACGGGTACGGGTCATCAATCGTTGTTCTCCTCTGGTATTGCGTCGGGCGAATCCACGACTGCGACTTCCACCGAGTCGCTGCGGCATTCACTTATAAAACAGTACGGAACACAAAAAAGTTCCGAAAAAGTGGCCTGAAATCAGCCACGTAGGTCGGGAGAGTATCACACGAGCCTAGGGGTGTCAATCAACACAACCAGCCAAAAATGGGCGTATAAACCCGTTCCCAGCCTTAAATAGATGCCTCTGGCTGAGATTGGTTGCTCACGAAATTATTGCTCTGAATTAAGGCAGCGAGAAAGTTAGGTCAGTTCAGCTGCAACTAGATATTTCGCCCACTGGCCGCCTGCGGCAGGCGGGCCGGACGGGAGCCAGAGGTCACCGGCGTTGGCACTTTTTCTTTCAATGCCTCACGAAAGACCTGTCGCATGTTGTCAACGAATACGAAGCTAATATCCTTGAAGGGCTCTTTTGGTACCTCATCCAGGTCGCGCTTGTTTTGAGTAGGTAGAATGATCTTAGTTACCCGGGCGCGCCGCGCCGCGAGAACCTTCTCCTTAACGCCGCCGACTGGAAGGACGTTGCCGCGCAAGGTGATCTCCCCGGTCATCGCCACGTTTTTGCGCACGGGTCTTTGGGACAAGGCGGAGACGAGGGCGGTGGCCAGAGTGATTCCCGCGGAGGGGCCATCTTTGGGAATCGCGCCTTCGGGAATATGAATATGCATATCGTAGTTATGGAAATCTTCCGGGTCGATCTGCAGTTCTTTGGCGCGTGACTTGGCGTACGAGTAGGCCGCCTGGGCTGACTCGCGCATCACTTCGCCCAGCTGTCCGGTCAGGACCAGAGTGCCTTTTCCTTTCATGCGCAGGGCCTCGACGAAAAGCACGTCACCGCCGACCGCGGTCCAGGCCAGACCGGTAGCTACACCGATTTGATCCTTTTTCAAAACCTCTTCGGGAATGATTTTCGGCGCGCCGAGAAATTCGTGCAGGTTGTTGGTCGACACGCGGACAACGCCTTCCTGCCCTTCGCCGAGACGCCGGGCAACTTTCCGGCAAATAGATCCGATTTCACGCTCGAGTTGTCGCAACCCGGCTTCCTGCGTGTAACGCTGAACCATTGCCAGGAGTGCCGATCGTGAAATATTCAGATGCTTCGCCGTGATGCCGGTTTCTTCCATTTGTTTTGGCAACAAATGCCGGCGAGCAATCTCGAGTTTCTCTTCTTCGGTGTATCCGGCGAGTCTGATCACTTCCATGCGATCTCGCAAAGCCGACTGGACCGTGTCCAGAATGTTCGCGGTCGTCATAAAGATGACGTTGGATAAGTCGAAGGCGACGCCGAGATAGTTATCGCGAAAGCTGTAGTTCTGTTCCGGGTCGAGCACTTCCAGCAGCGCCGAAGACGGATCGCCACGAAAGTCAGCTCCAACCTTGTCGATTTCATCGAGCATGATCAACGGATTGTTCGTGCCGGCCTGTTGAATTGCCTGAATTATGCGGCCGGGCATAGCCCCCACATAGGTGCGTCGATGGCCGCGGATTTCGGCTTCGTCATGGACGCCGCCCAAACTCAGTCGCATGAACTTGCGGCCTAGTGCGCGAGCGATGGAACGGCCCAGGCTGGTTTTCCCGACGCCCGGCGGACCCACCAGACAAAGAATCGGGCCCTTGGGCTTCTCCTTCAACTTGCGCACCGCCAGCGCCTCGATGATGCGTTCTTTCACTTTTTCCAGGCCGTAATGATCTTCATCGAGAATTTTTTGCGCTTTGTGGAGATCCAGGTTGTCCTTTGAAGATTTTGACCACGGCAGATCGGTCATGATCTCCATCCAGTTACGAAGCGTGGCGGTTTCGGCCGCGTCAGGATGCATGCGCTCCAGCTTCTTTAATTGCCGGAGAGTTTCGTCTTCGGCGGCTTTGGGCATTTTGGCCGTTTCGATCTTTTCCCGGAACTGCTGCACCTCCTCGGCCAGCTCGTTTCCTTCACCCAGTTCCGTCTGAATAGCCTTCATCTGCTGGCGCAGATAGAACTCGCGCTGCGATCGATCGATGTCGGCGCGGGCCTGGGTGTTGATTTCCTGCTGAACGGTCAGGACTTCGATTTCTTTGTTCAGCAGTTCGTTCACCCTTCTCAGACGCGAGGTCGTCTCGGCAATCTCCAAAACCGACTGCGCATCCTCGACTTTCAACTCGAGATTGGAAGCGGAGAGGTCAGCCAGGCGACCTGCGTCGTCGAGGTTCGCAATGATCGCCATAACCTCGGGCGAGATGTTCTTGCCGAGGTTTGCTGCTTTTTCCATTGAGCCGCGCACATTGCGCATCAGCGCTTCGACTTCCAGCGATCGCTCCGGCGCAGCCTCTTCGGGCAATACCTGCAACTTTGCGTGCAGGCATTCGCCTTCGGTATTCACCGATTCAACCCGCGCGCGCGATACTCCTTGAACGAGGATGCGAATCCGCCCATCCGGCAGCTTGAGCATTCTCATGATCACGGCGACCGTGCCCACCTTGTAGAGATCGTCCTGCTGAGGCTCTTCCTTGTCGAGATCCTTCTGACAAGTGAGCAGAATCATTCGATGTTCGCCCAGGGCTTCGTCGACAGCGCGAATGGATTTTTCGCGTGAGACAAAGAGGGGGACAATCATGAACGGATAAATCACGATGTCGCGCAGCGGAAGCAGCGGCAACTCTTCGGGGATCTGAAGTTGCAGTTCGGCCTCGGCTGGTTCCATCGCCAGGGAAACTTCTTGATCTACGTTATCTGCCATTTTCGGTTAAGCGCGCCTCAGGTTTCGATTTCTTTGATTGGAATTCTGTATTCCGAGCCGCGACGATCCTTAGTTTTCGGTAAATGAATCAAAAGCACGCCGTCTCTTAGTTCAGCTCTCGTGTCTTTGATGTTAATTGTCCAGCGCAACGGTACCACACGGCTAAAACGCCCGTAATTACGTTCTGAGCACAAGTGCGAAATAATTCGTTGACGAACGCCTCGCTTCTTTTTCTCGCCGTAAACACGTATCTTGTCGCCGTTTAGGCCGATCCGAATCTGACTGGCACTCACCCCGGGAACTTCGACGCGAATGCAGATTGAGTCGACTGTTTCGCAAACGTCGACGGCCGGCGTCCAGGCACCAGCAAGCGGTGTAACTTCGGCTTCCGCCGCCCCATGCAAAACTGAGTACAGCTTGCCAATCCGCTCGGTCAGGCGTTTTAACTCGATCCGTTCAAGCCCCGCGGCGCCGACGCTCTTTGCCAATCTTTTCTTAATGCTCTAAACCTCGCTTAACCACGGCCGGCGCGCGCCCGCACCAGCGTCTTCAACTCTGTCATGAATTCTGAGACGTCTTCAAATTCGAGATACACTGACGCAAACCTGACATAGGCCACCTTGTCGAGTTCTTTGAGCCGGCGCATGATCTGTTCTCCTATCTTGCTCGTAGCCCGCTCACGTTCGGATGATTCCTGCACGTACTTTTCGACACTGTTCACTATGCTATCGAGCTTTGAAGATGGCACTGGCCGCTTCTCACATGCTCGCAAAAGCCCGGCCATAACCTTGTTGCGATCAAAAGTTTCGCGGCGGCCGTCTTTCTTAATCACCATGTAAGGTATTTCGTCAATCCGTTCATAAGAGGTGAACCTTCGTTCACATTTCAGACACTCGCGCCGCCGGCGGATGGCGTCGCCTTCGCGAGATTCGCGCGAATCGACAACTTTGTCTTCCAGGAAACCACAAAAGGGGCATTTCATCGACTTTTACCTCGCTAGGACGTGAGCAATTAGCTGCAAAGATTCAACTACTCTCAGCCATCGCCACTTTTTCATCTTCGACTGCATGTTCGACGGCCTTAACTGAAATTAGGGCTCTCAATCTCTCCAGGTTGACTTCACCGCGTAGGAAATAGAACAACCCAACCATCGCCGCGGGGGCGAAGTCCACAAGATGCATGATAATTGCCATTGCGGCCGCCTGGTCCCGGCCTACCCCTAACACCACCAGCGCGGCAGCCGTGACGGCGTGAAAGGCGCCGGCGGCTCCACCGGGGGTCGGCACGGCCGATCCAACCATCGACCAGCCGAGCACAAAAAATACTTGCGAGAACCCAAAGGAAACTCCAAAAGCACGGCAAACCAGTAGATTCGCGGCGGAAACCGATCCCCACATCACCATCGACCAGAAAACGGTGCGCGCCAACAAGCGCACATCAGACAGGACGCTCAAAGCCGTTGCTAATTGTTCGAGGGTGCTCAGGATCGCGTGCTTAATTCTCGTTCCCGTGGGTGAACGCGAGTTTATTCGTCGATCAAGCCAACCGATTACTGTTTGCGAACGCTTTCTGAACCAAATCAGCAGACTTACGGCGACTATCAGCAAAACCACCAGCACGGCGCCGGCTATCCGCTCCCGGGCAAAATCGGTTCCTCCGCCGCCTGCCGGTTTCAGCCAGAACAGACTCAAAGCGAAGAGCAAAACCACCGTAACTGCGTCGTACAATCGCTCGATCATGATCGTTACGAAGGAAGCAGCGGGCCGTACGCGGTGATCACGCATCGGCAAAACGACCGGACGAACGACTTCACCGGCGCGCCCAATTAACAGGATGGCCCCGAAGCCTACACAAGTAGCAACCCAAACCTCACGCAGACTCACCTCGGTCAAAGGCTTGAGCAAAGCCTGCCAACGGACTGCACGCCAGAGATATGCAAACAGGATGACTACCACGGCCGCGAGAATCAGGCGCCAGTCAGATTTTCGGATGGCGAGTTTGACCTGATCCCAGTCCAGGCGCCGGCCAAACCACCAGATAATCAGGCCGGCCAGCAAGAACAGAGCCGCGAATTCGAGGTACTTGCGATACTTTGACACTGCCGTTTTGAGTAAACAGACCCAGGGACTTGCTTGACTAATTCAAGAACGCAACCACAAGATATGGGGTGGCCCAGCAAGGCTACAACACTTTAATGGTGGGCGCAACGATCCGTTCTGACGCACGCTTGCTACGATGTCGTTCCATCATCGGAACTTTGAGTGGCCGCCCAGCGTACGACGCTCGTGTCAGGCGATGAAGTTCCAGCCTGCCAAACGTCGAAACGGATCGGAGACGCACAGGTGGGAGCCGCCAAACTCTTGGCTACCAGTGAAGGCGCTGAGTTGGTTAGAAGATGTCGCGCAGGCGATGGTGCGGCCTGGGAGGAGATTGTCCAAACCTACAGCCGGCGCATTTACAACCTTGCCTACCGCTTCACTTCAAAGGCCGATGCTGCCGAGGATTTAACTCAGGAAGTCTTCATTCGCGTTTATCGATCACTCGATCAATACAATCCAAAACAGGGAGACCTGCAAAACTGGTTGATGCGCCTCGCGCGCAACCTGATCATCGACGACTATCGCAAGCGGCAACGGGCCCCGCAGGATGAAGCTGCTGAGGACCTTGAAGATCACCAGTACCATCTGCGCGCGGCAGGCGGAACCGTCCAGCGAGAAATGGAACGGCGCGAGCTTGGCGTTCAGGTCCAGGCTGGGATAGACAAGCTTTCTCCGGACCTCCGCACCTGCGTGATCCTGCGAGACATCGAAGAACTTAGCTACCAGGAAATCGTGGATTTGTTGCAAATTCCCGAAGGGACCGTGAAATCGAGAATTAATCGGGGTCGCATTGAACTTGCGAAGATTCTGCGTCGTATGCGAGTAGTGGAGGCGTAGTGTTAGATCGCCGAAATTTGGAATTTTAGACTAGAAAATGAGATTTGAACCTGATGCTTTGTTACGAATTTGAAGATCGATTGACAGACTATCTCGACGGCGGGCTCGACGTTGAGACCCACAAGAATTTTGCGGCGCACGCCATACGCTGCCCGGTCTGTCATGATCTTTTGAGTGAAGTCAAGCATACGCTGATCGCTTGTTCCGCTTCTGAGGCTCCGCCGGCGAGTGTCGGTCTGGAGGCTCGCATTCTGATGAAGACCATGCCAGAGGCCTCGCTTACGTGTGCCGAGTTTGAAGAGCATCTGACTGATTACCTGGATGGTTTTTTGATCGCTCCCCTTTATCATCGCTGGGAACGCCATGCGGCCCTATGTGACAGTTGTAGTGAACTGCCTGGCGCTGTCGTGCGAGCAATCGGAGCCTGCTACACCTACAAGCAGGACGAGCTGACAGTTCCCGCCGGTCTCGAAGCTCGAATCCTGCAAAGCACGATTGGCAATGTTCTGCCGCAACAGGTCCGGGCCCCGCTCACTTCACGTTTGGTCGAGTGGCTGCGCGGAGCACTTGATCCAATTGTCTCGCCGCAGCTCGCTTCGGTCGCTACGATGTTGCTTGTGTCGATTTTTGTGCTTACCAACACCGTATCGACTGATGGCTCAGTTGGGGGGATCTACCACGCGACTGTGCAGCTGGCTCAGCGGACTGCCGATAACGCCAGCAAGAGCTCGGCCTTTCCGAATGGAATGAAGAAGTTGGAAGGCAGTGTTGACGATCTGATGGGTGGCGAGAAGGCTGCGGAAAAGGGAAGTGATTCCAACCAGAATCAGAACCAGGCGAATCAAAACACCGGATCGCAAAACACCGGATCCCAAAATACGCAGAGCAAACAAAAAGATAATGGTTCACAGCAAAAGAACCGCTGAGGCTGCGTCCGAAAAACAGTTTGATGATGCTACGTTTATAGAAGAATGAGCTGCTCTTATCACACGAAGAATCCGGCCACCGTGCAATGCAGCCAGTGCGCGCGGTCCCTCTGCCCCGCATGCGACCATCGCATTCGTGGATTTCCTTTCTGTCAGGATTGCATTGTGGCGGGGGTCGAGATGCTTCGTTATCAGCAGGGACGGACATCGGACGCGCATGTTATTCGCCGTAAGACGTCACCGTTTGTAGCTACCTTTCTTTCCTTTTTTGTACCTGGATTGGGCGCGGCTTACAACGGCCAAACCTCGAAGGCAATTGTTCATTTTGCGATTTTCGCCAGTTTTTTTCAGATGGCGGTGGTGACCGACGGCGTTACTTTCTTTGTCCTCGGAGTGGTCGGAACGTGGCTTTTTGCGGCCGTGGACGCCTGTCGCACCGCGCAATTGATGCGGGCAGGACTGGCGCCTGACGCCGAAGAGGATGCGATCACGCGGCAGCTTTACGGTAATCCAGTGGCCTGGGGAATTACTCTGCTGGCCCTCGGTGCGGTTTTTCTCGCGCACACATTGATGGGTATTCAGTTTCCCGTAAAGCGAACGCTGCCAGTTGCGCTGTTAATCCTCGGTGCGTACATGCTCTGGGATTATTTGAAGCGCCGGAAGCGCCGCGAGGAATTGCGTGGATTCGAAACCGGCGCTCCACCGCCTTCAGTCGTAACGAATTGGCCAGTCGAGTCGGCCAGGTTCGATCGCAGTGATTTTCCGACGCAGGTGAGTTCCCGCCAGTTGCGTTCGGTAAGGTCCAAGTAGTCTTTAGCTTGTTTTCATAAGGAATATCCACCATGGGAATTTTGGGAATTGGTCGAGGCGCGATCCTGGCAGTGGGGATTATGCTCGCCCTGGCGGTGCTGAAGCGACTGATTATTGTCTTCGGAATTTTCTTCGCGTTTATCAAGTTCGCGATCGTGATCGCCTTCGTCGTTCTGATTGTGTCGATCGCCGTCGCGATGTTTCGCGATCGTTCCGCATCCAAGCAGTCCCAACCGCTGTGAGTCTTAGGGCCGGGTTGGTCTCCTCGACAATCTAAACCTCGACACACCCGGTTAAGACGAAATCAAAACAATTCGAAAGCCGCTGGCGCTTGGGTGTGGAGTTACACGGCGACGATAAGTCGAACGACACCCTCTGGCTGAGCTTTCAAAGGAACCGCCACGCAGTACCCGCACCGCTGTCTCCTGCAGGCTCTCTCGGCCATCAGTCGCGTCATACGGATAAGGCTTGTACTTTGATTGACACCATTCCCAAAGGTTTCCGTTCAAGTCGTACAAGCCGAAGGCATTTGCCTGCTTCTGACCAACCGCATGCGGGTGGCCCGCTGAATTAGCGTCGAACCACGCCGTAGCTTCAACATTTTCTGTCGACGATTTTGTGGAGCCGGCCCGGGCCGCATATTCCCATTCAGCTTCCGTCGGTAAACGGTACTGACGGCCAGTGAGCTGAGCGAGTTTGCGGCAAAACTCGACAGCAGAATCCCACGATACGCTGTCGACTGGAAGGGCGTCTCCTTTAAATCTGGAAGGGTTTGCGTTCATCACCGCTTTGTATTGAGCCTGAGTAACCTCGTACTTGCTCATGTGAAAGCCTTGTACGGTTACCTCAGTCTGGGGTCCTTCGTCCTGATCGCGATCAGGATCCGAGGCCGGTGACCCCATAACAAATGTCCCGCCCTTCACGAATGCCATGTCTATCTCAGAACCGTTAACAATTTCTGCGAAAGCTGCGGCCGCCGGCGCCGTCGCTTTGCTTCCCCCGGTGTTTACTGGTGCGTCGCTCCTGCTTGCCGCGGGTCTGTTCGCTGCTTTGTTGTGCTTAATTAACCAGAAGAGCCCGCCGGCCATAACGATCACCACGACGAAAGCGCCAGTCACGAATAACCCTAACGGCTTCCTTCCTCCAGAGCGAAGCTGTCTTGTCGGCTGCGAGCGTGCTGAAGGTATAGTTTGACGGGGCTCGCTTTCGGCCCCTGAAATAGCGGGACTCTGAAAAACCATCTCCGGAGCCGGCGCGACCATCGTTTTCATTGGCGGTGAATTCGGTTCGCTCGCCGGCGCGGCTTGCGCAGGCTGAGTCGGCAGCGGCGCAGGCTTCTTTGGCGCGGAGGAGTCGGTGTGGAGCACGTCGCTTTCAGCTGGGACGAATGACGGTAACGTTGTCGGCGGAGCTGTTTCCCGCGAAGCAGTCGGTGGCGGTTCAACTGGCGCCGGATGCGACCCTGCGAAGGCATGAGCGTGCGGATATGTCAGCGTCGGCGGTGCGGATTTGGAGGCCGTTACTTCGCGGCGCTGAGCGTTTGGATCAAAGGGCGCTGATAGAATCGAACCATCCACCAGGCAAAAAGTCAGCGTGTCTTCAAAAGTGCGATTACAGGTAGGGCAGCTCTTCATCCTAGTCTCCAGGGGTCTGGCATCTTTTCCGGCGAAGAATAACATGGAGAGGTTTTTGTTGAGCTTATCTTTTTCCGTTCGGCCAAGTATCAGGCCATCAATCGTTTCGCGCCACTTGTCGTGATCCGAGTCACGTCGACGGCAATTTCGCGTTTGACCTCCTCGCTTTTCGTGTGATAGGGTTTCGGCCTTCTAGCAGCAATTTAGCAATATCGGACCCCGACTGAATTGCGAACTCGCGACGATTCATCAGGTCAGTTCAGCTGCTACGTCAAGCAGGTCAAATCAAGGTTTTGCTGGTAAACCTCCCGATTTTAAGTTGAGTGTTTTCAGTCGCCCTCGATCGGCGTCTGTTACTTTTGCGGTCGTTCATGCGGCCCCCGAAATATAAGCTCGCATGAGCGATCGAATGGAGCAGGTTGATGACTAGAGACGACCGGTTTTATGCCTTTATTGTTGCTCGTACCTCCAGATCCAAAGCCCACATTCGCCGAATCTGTGTCCATAAGCGCTGGCTAAAAGCGTCGGCCGCCGGGCTGTTCGTCTTGGTCTGCGGGCTTGTGTACGGATTCTATGGTCTGACACAGCAAGCGGAACATCTGCGGATCGAACGTGAGAACAAGCGGCTGCGGGTAGAAAACGATAAGCAGCGACAGCAGTTGCAGAATCTGAACAATCGCGTCGACGCGGTCGAGGATCAGTCGCGCAAACTGGCCGAGGTGTCTGGCGTTGACAACGCCCAACTACCGGCCCGCGGACAGGGTGGTCCGGCTCGTCCGGTTGACAGCGCCGCGGTGCTGGCATCTCTGGAAGCCAAAACCGCGAAGCTCGAGCGCGAGATGCGTATGTACGAATCCTTTATCCGGTTTCATGGCTCCAGACCATCCATCTGGCCGGTCTTTGGGAGACTTGAAAGCGGTGTTGGCGGACGACGCAATCCTTTCGGTGGCCGGGGTTTTGAATATCACGAAGGCCAGGACATCGACGCCACCTATGGCACGCCCGTCCAGGTTTCCGCCGGTGGCCGTGTGACGATTGCCGGATGGCAGCGTGGTTACGGCAAAGTCGTCTATGTTGACCATGGCGATGGCCTTTCAACCCGTTACGGTCATCTTTCCGAGATTGATGTAGCTGTGGGACAGTCGGTCACGCAGGGCCAGACCATCGGTTTAGTTGGTTCCACGGGTCGATCGACCGGTCCACACCTGCACTATGAAGTGCGGATAAATAATCAGCCGGTTGATCCAAAGCCTTACTTGCCCGGCGCAGAAAAACAGTAGTTCAGAGTTCAAGCTTCAGGTTGCGCCTTTTCGCAGGCTAAAGGCTGAACTCTGAACTCAACCCCTTTCCTTCCAGATTCCTCACGCGTCTGCTAACATCGCCTGACCACTTCGGATTTTGATTAACGGCAAAGGAACAACTTGATGACCTCGAAGTACTCGCGCGTTGGCGCGCTTTTTCTTTCTGTTCTGCTTCTCGTCGGCGTAGCTCCGCTGTCCGTCCTGGGTGACGAGGGAATGTTTTTGCCGGATACGCTGGGCGAATTGCCGCTCAAAAAGCTTCAGCAGCGCGGTCTGAAAATTCCTATCACCGATATTTACAATCCAAATGGACCGAGCATTAAAGACGCAGTAGTTATCGTTGATGGCGGTACGGGCGAGTTTCTTTCTAATGAAGGCCTGCTGCTGACCAACCACCACGTCGCCTTTGAAGCCCTGGTGGGAGCGTCTGACGCCTCGAAGGATTACGCCACTAACGGCTATCTGGCTAAAACGCGCGCGGAAGAATTGCCGGCCAGAGGGTACAACGCGCAAATCACTCAGGATCTGAAAGATGTGACAGCAGAAGTTTTGAACGGAGTGACCGACGATATGTCCCCGCAGGATCGAGCGGCAGCTATCGCCGGCAAGACTCGCTCAATTCAGGCCGCTAACGCAAAGCCTGCCGAAGGCATCACTGCCCAGGTACTGCCCTTGAACGAAGGTCTTTCGTATTATCTTTTCACTTACCTGACCTTGCCCGACGTTCGGATTGTTTATGCTCCGCCGAAGAGCATTGGGTTTTATGGTGGCGATCCGGACAACTTTGAATGGCCACGTCACTGTGGCGATTTCACGTTCATGCGCGTCTATTCGGCGCCGGACGGGAAGCCTGCTGAATACTCGGCGTCGAACGTGCCGTACAAGCCAAAGAAGTTTTTGTCCCTTTCAATGGACGGCGTGAAGGAAAACGACTTTGTCATGGTCATGGGCTATCCCGGCTCGACCCGCCGCTATCGCGAAAGCTATTCGGTGGCGTACAACCAGGATGTGTTCCTGCCTTTCGTGGTTGATTTGTTTCATACACAAATCGATGCCTTGCAGGACGCCGGCAAGACGGATCGAGAGCTTCAGATCAGGTTGCAAAGCCGGATCTTTGATATCGCGAATACGTTGAAAGATTTCGAGGGCTCGGTTACCGCGTTGCACCGTGAGGGAATTGTAGATCAAAAGCGCAAGCAGGAAGCCGACTTCACTCGCTGGGTAAGTGAAAATCCAGACCGCCAAAAGAAATACGGGGAAGTCTTACCTTCGTTGCAAAGGGCCTACGATGAATTATTAAAGGATCAGCCTCGCGACACGCTGATTGGACAACTCGCCGCGGCGAGCGATCTCATATCGGTTGTAAGCGTGGCAGTGGCGGTCGCGGCCGATAAAGAGAAGCCGATGGGACAGAGGAACCCAAATATGGCGATGGTCTCAACCCGGGCCCGAGCTGCTGTGGCCGAAGTGTTCACCGAGCGACTGCCCGGGTATGATCGGAAGGTGCTGACTTTTCTGCTGCGAAAGGCAGCCGAACTGCCGGCCGGCCAGAAGATTGAAGCGATCGAAAAACGTTTCGGAAATCTCAAGGAGTCTGAGCGCATCCGTGCTGAGGAAGAATTTGCCGCGGCCGTGATGGAAAGCAAAAAGCTGGCAACGGCGGAGTCCGTAGAAGCTCTTTTTACCATGACCGCAGCGCAAATGCGTGAACTGCACGAGCCGCTGATCGACTTCGCCGGCGAGATGGGGGCTCTAACCTCCGACGTCCAGGACCGGACCCGCTCCTTCAACGGCAAAGTCGCTCGCTGGAGACCGATGCTGGTGCGGGGCATGAGCGAGATGCGCGGCAGCAAGCCCTATCCTGACGCCAATCGAACGTTGCGATTCAGCTACGGCGAAGTGAAAGGCTATGTCCCAAAGGACGCGGCAGTCTACCAAGCCTTTACGAATCTCTCGGGCGTTATTGAGAAAGATACCGGCCGCGAGCCGTTCGACGCGCCCGAGAAACTGAAGGAGCTTTACCGGACGCGCGATTTTGGGCCGTATGCGACTCCCGATGGAAAAAATGTGCCGGTTGATTTTTTGTCGACAACCGACATCATCGGCGGCAATTCAGGCTCGCCGATTTTGAACGGGCGAGGAGAGCAGGTTGGCATCGTCTTTGACGGAAATTATGAAGGTCTGGGCAACGACTTCTTTTACAACGACGCCAGGGGCCGGACGATTTCAGTCGATATCCGTTACGTCCTGTTCATTGCCGACAAATTCGGCGGCGCTGGTTACCTGCTAAAGGAATTGGATATCAAGAATGCGCCGGCGAGCATGCGGCGCGCAGCCTAGTGAATCGATCACCCCAAACTAAGTAAGGAGAACCTCTTGAAAAAACTAGTTATCAGCTTGTGCATCGCGCTAATCGGCTCGGCGTTAGTTACAACGAATTCATTGACCACCAGGGCCTTCGTCGCAGCTGCCGCCGCCCAGGCCGGCAAAACATTTACGCACCCGGATGCCGGAGTTCAGTTCCAGTTGCCCGCGGGCTGGAAGGCCAAGCCCGACGGCGAAGTGATCACAGTCTCGTCGGCCGACGATGGGCTTCAGGTCGTGTTCTGGGTTCCTGATGAGAGTACCTTTGACGCAGCCGTGAAGGAATTAGACAAGGAACTCAGCAAAACAATCAAGAACATGAAGACGGAAGGTAAGCCGAGCCAGGACGTACTTAACGGCATGCCGCACTATGGAGAAACCGGTACCGGCGACGTGAATGGCGCGACGATAGTGTGGAGCGTTGACGTCCTGGGAGCGAAAAAGCCCCTGATACTTCTGACGTTTGCTGCACCGAACCTTTTTGAGAAGAACCAGGACGCTTACGAGAAATTGCTCTCAAGCCTCAAAAAGATCTAACCGGGCCGGCGCCATACGGCGCCGCCACCATTTTGGGATGCCGGGGCCGGTGCGGAATTTCTTCTTGACATGCTAAAACGGCATCGGCTAGCATTCGCCGTCGTTTCAATCAGTGCCAGGGTTTGGATTTACACCTGCCTTCGCATTTCGATTTGCAAGCGCAAATTTCAAATGAGTTTTGTTTTTTTGCCCGTAGTAGGTGTCTGACGAGTTCCCATTTCCAGGAGCCCGCCAGCACACTGTTCGTTGTGTGTTTCCGTATTGCGCCCCGATTGTAAGCGCGTCCGGCTCACAGCATTAACCAAAGAAGCCCTGGTGAACCTTCAGTCACTCTCGGCTTCTGTTTTATCGAATCGTTAGGAGGATTCGTTTGTATGTCTAGAATAACCGGTAAGGTCAAGTGGTTTAACAACTCGAAGGGCTATGGCTTCATTGAGCAGCCAGGCTCCTCGGACATCTTCGTTCACTACAGCGCCATTCAGGGCGATGGCTTCAAGACTCTCGAAGAGGGTCAGGAAGTCGAGTTCGAGGTGACGCAGGGCCCCAAAGGACCACAGGCCGAAAAAGTGACAAAGGCGTAGGTCTCCCCGGCTTGCTCTTCAAGCAGCCACTGACCACCTTCCGGTCGTGAGCCCGGAAGACGCGAAACAAAAAGGGCGATCTCGTTAATTCGAGATCGCCCTTTTAATTTGTGACATAGACTTCAGTCTGTGCAGTGACAGCGGAACACAGGCTAAAGTCTGCGCCACTACTTGTCCATCTTTGCCTTGAAACTTACGTGACCGTTTTCCACATCAACTGAGAAGATCATGCGATTCGATCCTTCTTTCAACGCTTCGGTGCGCTCCATGACAAGCCGGTGAAATTTCGCGAACGAGAGATCGCGCGTGGGCTCGCCGCAACTCCGCTTCGCCTCGATCAATGCGTCGTAAACGCCCTTCACAGTTCGCACGTCATGCCGTACATCCCCGCAGGAGAACTCTGAACGCGCAAATGCCGGCGCCGCCTCCCGCGCTGCGGCAGCGCGCGCGCCATGGCTGCCTCGTCCCTCTTCGCGATCCTGCAGTGCGCGCCGCCACATCTCGCGAAATGAAGAGTAGCGCGTCGCCAATGAGTTGTAATGATAACGCTGAGCGAAGGTCAGACTGCGATCGTCCCCCAGACGTTTGAGGTGCGACTCGACACGCAGCTTGGTGTCGTAGGGTGGACGCTTCGATCCGCCGTTGAAATAAATATCGAACTCGACCTTTAAGCGCCGAATGTCTTCTTCAATGCGTCCCAAATGATCTTCGACCGTGGGTTCGTTATCGAGGCCTACTGATTTCAGCCGGCCGCGGCGTTCGCGGGCGAGTCGATTCAGTTTAGTTTCTTTGGGTGCCAACTGTGAGTCTCCTAAAAAAGCAGCGCAAGAGGGTTCGCCGCGGTTAATTTGAGTGTAGGTGCTGGCTTCACAACCTGTCAATACACTTTTTCGTGATTGCTTCAGGCGGGCTAACCGTCCTATTCTTTCCTGCGTTTGCGAGCTTTCCATGGAGAAAACTGACAACTCAAATGATCTGCTGCGCGCCCTGCCGTCCGTCGACTCGGTTTTGAAGAGCGAGATCGGACGAAGCCTGGCTAGAGAAGTCGGGGCCGCGAAGCTGAGTGCCTTTGCTCGGCGCGTAACCGATGAGCTGCGAAACGAGTTGCTGGCAAATTCTCGTGAAGTTGTGGCCGGTAGCAACGGCGGAGATGGTGTGCGAATGGATCTGTTGATCGAAGCGCAACGGCGGTTGAGCGAGCTACATCGCAGAGAGAAAGCCAGCGGCCTGTCCAGGGTCATCAATGCGACGGGTGTTATTTTGCACACAAATCTCGGGCGGGCGCCGCTCTCAGCCAATGCTCGGCTCGCAATTGAAATGGCTTCGGGTTATTGCGCGCTGGAATACGACATTGAGGCCGGCGTACGTGGCCGACGTGGTGGCAAGGTCGAAGATTTCCTGGTCGAGTTGACCGGCGCGGAGGGTGCGCTGGTGGTGAACAACTGTGCGGCCGCGGCCCTTCTGGTGCTCAGCACCCTGGCCCGCGATGGCGAAACGATCGTGTCGCGAGGCGAATTGGTTGAGATTGGCGGCGACTTTCGCGTCCCCGATGTGATGGCTCAGTCCGGCACACGCATGGTCGAAGTGGGAACCACAAATCGGACCCAACTCGCAGACTATCGCAAAGCGATTTCTCAGAACACCAGTCTTTTGATGCGGGTGCACACTTCGAACTACCGAATTGTAGGTTTCACAAAGACGCCTGCACTTTCGCAACTCGCAGAATTGGCGCACGGCGCTGATTTGCCGCTTTATGAAGACGCGGGTTCGGGCGCGTTGGTCGACCTCACCGAATTCGGCATCGAAGGTGAGCCCGTTATCCGAGATTCGCTCGCGGCCGGAGTCGATGTGGTGACTTTCAGTGGGGACAAACTCCTCGGAGGTCCGCAGGCTGGCATTATTGCCGGTCGCGAGAAATTGATCGAACGAATGCGTGCGAATCCACTTTACCGTGCGCTGCGTGCTGACAAACTCCGCCTGGCGGCGCTTGAAGCGACGCTGGAAGAATACTCTCGGGAAAACAGAGTTCCTGTCCAGGAGATGATGGCATTGACCGCCGCAGAAATCGACGCCCGCGCGGACAGGTTCATCGCGAGCCTCGGCAAACGACTTCCTTCCACGCTCACCATAGAAAAAGCCGAAGGCGCCTCTGCCGTCGGGGGCGGCTCGGCCCCAACCTCGCCGCTGCCAACAGTTTTGATTTCTGTCAGCAGTTCTTCGCGAACCGCCAACGAGATCGAAACCCTTCTGAGGCGGCGTGAACTTCCGGTGGTCGTCCGAATCGTCGGAGATCGAGTTATGATCGACCTCCGCACCGTCGCCGAGACTGAAGAACCGGAGATCGAGAAGGCCTTGCTGTCGCTCTGACGACTTAATCCAACTGGCTGAAAGCCGGAAACGACTCGACTGGAGCCCAGGCGTCCCGGCTTCGAGTTCCAGCCGACGTGAGTGACTGGGGCAGTCGTGCTATAAACGGCAAAACTCGGCAAAATCGGGGATTTTTTTGTTAGTTCAAACCACGACTGTCAGTGTATAATCCTGTTGGCAGTTGGCTCTCACGTCGTATCCGACCTCGCGATCCATCCCCCTTCGAAGTTGAAGACCTTTTCCTGGAAATCCCTGTTCGTCTCCGTTGTGCTCGCATTTGTCGCGGGTGTGGCCACCTGTGGGGTGTGGCGGGCCGGCCTGATCGATTCCCTGCAAACTGCCTTTGTGGTGAGTGTGGCTCGGGGCGAGACCCCGCTTCAAACACCGCAAACCTGGCTGGGCTTACTGCTGATCGTTGGCGTCAGTGTCAGCGCCGGTTTCCTCGTGAGCCGCGCCGGCGCCCGGCGATCGTTTTGGATTCTGGGCCTGGGTTTTCTGGCTACGGCAGTTGCCAGTCTGCTCGCTTCGCGTTATCTCAAAGTAGACATCCTGTTTGCACCGCTCGCGGTCGGCGCAGTGACTTCGGTCTTTGTAGTCCAGCTTTATCGACTCTGGTTGATTGATTCTTTGTTGACGGATCGCGTTAACGAAACATCGCAGCGCACGAATAAAATCGAACCGACAGTCTCGTCATCGAGGCTAACCAACGGACTGAAACTATTGCAGACGATTCTGCCTTTGGAAGAAGCAGTTGTATTTCAACCGGATGAATTCGGAGCGCTGGTTCCTTGCGCCCGCCTGCGCAGCAATCCGAGCGGCGCACCTGAGTCAGGGCGCAATACCGTCTGGCGGCGACTGATTGAACTGTGCGATCGCGCGGTAAAGTCGAACGAGATAGTTGTGGCCGCCTCAGGCGAGATTGATACGCTTGAATCGGTCGCGATGCCGGTCAACCACGAGGGAAGAACAGTTGGCGCGTTGCTTTTACGCTTGCGCGAAAGCTTCGACCAGGCTGACGAGCGCCTGCTCACCGCAGTCGGCGGCCAACTTGCCCGCAACCTGCAACGCGAAGAAGCGCGCCAGAAGAAGCTGGATGGCAATTTGCCGGCCTTCGTTTCAGCGCGCACGTCGAGTCACCGTCTGCATGCGTTCGACTACTTGAGTGGTGTAATAACCGAACAGAAATTCGGCGCGCATGTTCTGGCCGAAGCCTCGGACGCGTATGCCCTCGCTTATCTGGACGGCACCGTCGGCTATATGAATGCCGCGATGCTTTTTGCCGCGTCCATGGGCAAGGAAGAAGCGCAGAATGTTGATTTGCTGGGACTGCTCGATCGATTCAGGTCAGGCGTGTTCGACGAACCGTCGATTGCGGTGCGGCGCGTCTTGCAATCCGGTCAGCCGTATCAGACCGAACTGAAATTTCCCGAGCGCAACCAGACTTTGGAACTGCGCATCTCCCTCGCCAGCGAAGTGAGCGCGGTTGACAGAAACGGAAACGGAAACGGGCATGGGAGCGGGAACGCGAACGGGCACCGGAATGGGAGCCATAAGCCGCTCTGCTTTGCGATCAGGATACGCGACGTAACGCGCGCTAAAGAGTTCGAGCAGATGAAAAGCGACATGATCTCTTTGATGTCGCATGAATTGCGAACGCCTTTGACCAGCATCAATGGATTTTCTGAGCTGCTGGCACGCGACGAGAAGATTCCCGAAGAGTCACGCGAGTTTCTGCAGATCATTTCGAACGAATCGCAACGCATGGCGCGCATGATCGACACGTTCCTGTCGGTGACTCAGCTGGAGCGCGCGGACAAAAAAGAGGTGACAAAGATCGCTTTGCGCCTGGACGAAGTTGCGCGCGAGGCCATCGCCACGATGCAGCCGATCGCGAAAAAGAAACGAATCCGCCTGGTAGAGCAGCCGAACGGCACGATTCCGCCCGTAGCCGCCGACAAGAGTTTGATTACGGACGCGCTGATGAGGTTCCTGGACAACGCGATCCGCTACAGCCCTGAACGCACAACCGTTACGGTATCGACTGTTCTCGAAGCCGAAGCCGTGCGCGTAATTGTTGAAGATCGCGGCTACGGCGTGCCCACCGAATCAATCGATCGCATCTGGGAAAAGTTCTATCGCGTCGCGCGCGACGGCCAGGAAAAAGACGAAGAATCGACCGGATTAGGTTTGGCTTTCGTGAAAGAAGTCGTCGAGCAGCACGGTGGTTCAGTTGCTGTCGAATCCGAAGTCGGGCGCGGATCGAAATTCAGTTTTGCGCTGCCGCGGTTGTGAAGTGGCATCGACTTCAGTCAGAGATCGTGAATGCTATCAGCTTCAAAAGGATGGTCGAGATAAACACGACTGAAACCATCGGGTTAACTTGCGCATCTTAACCTCTCACATGTGACTTAGGGTTTCTTCTTTGGGCCTCAAACGTATGGTTGAATCCTCGCACTCCTCGAGCGTCTCGCAGGCAAGATCGATATCGGACGTGCTTAGACGGGTGTAGATTTCTACGGCCCGACGGGCGTAACGTAGCGCGTCTTTCTTCTTTCCTTGCCGCACTAGAGCCTGGGCGATGCGAAGACAATTGGAGGCGATCAACTGCTGCCGGCCGAGCTTTTCGGACAGTGGTAAGGCTTCGCGGGCTAGTGCCTCGGCCGTTGGCCAGTCTTCTTTATCCAGCGCCAGTCCTGCTAGATTGCCGGTGAAATTGGCTACGCCTTCAGCGAAGCGAACTGCACGAGAGATCCGCAGCGCCTCGCGATAATGACGCTCCGCCGATAAGAGGTCGCCACAAAGTCGCTCGGCATCGGCGAGATCGTTAAGATCCGTGGCCACATCAGCGCTTTCGGCTGCCAAAGTACGATCGAGATCCAGTGCTTCTTGGTAGGCGGTGATGGCGGCAGGGAAATCTGCCTTCAACTCATGTCCTACGCCTCGCAGGCGCATAACAGTCGCGCGTTCGTAGGCTCCGGCGTTAGCAGTCTGAAAGTGACCTTCCGCACGCTCGGCACAAGACAAGACATCGTCGGCCTCTCCGCGAAGACGGTGAGCCCATCCCACGTCACACGCTCGCCAAGCAGCCTCGTCATAATCCCTGGCTGCCACCGCCTTCGCTTCTGCCTGCTGACTGAGCGACGACCATTCATCCCAGTAACCAGTGAAATCAAGAAATTCACGCAGCGCGTCGCACACAGTCTGAAGTCGCTTATTCTGCCCGGCGACAAAGAGCGGGAACGCGGGAGCGACTGTCGGCCAGGCTGCCTCCAGCACAGGAAAGCGATTATGCTTGTCGTAGCCATTCTCCAAGATCAGCGCATAGGTGCGTTGCTCCAAACGGCTACCAGTTTCCGCGACGACTTCCGGCCGTTTCCGCCGCAGGAAATCGGCGACCATCGGGACGAGTACGAACCGTTTCTCTTCCTCGTCCGGTACAACCAGTGCGCGGTTAGCGAGATCGGCCAGCGCTGTTTGAGCGGCGGTCCTGGAGATGTTGGCCAACTCGGCAATCAGTTTCACTTCGACTTGTTGGGTGAAATAGGTTAGCGCCGAGAGAACTTTGGTCTCGTTCTCCGTAAATGTTCCGAGCAGATCGCCGAAGGCGAACTCTAGCGGATCATTATCTTCCGCGGCGTTCCGGAGCAACTCGAGAGCGCTAGCGATTGTGCGGCATTGGCCCCTGCCAAGCTGTCCGGCGATCCAGCGTAGCAGAAGCGGATTGCCCCCAGTCTCTTCGTAGAGATTGATGCGTTCTTCCGCGCTGGCCTTCGCGAGCAGCGGCCGGTCGGCGGCGAGTTCAGCAATCAGCTCGAGCGCAGCATCCTGATCGAGCTTTGCTAGCCTGATGATACGCGCATCGACGTCGGTACGAACACGGCTGGTCACAATTGCTTTACAGCCCGGTGGAAGCTGGCTTAGGAATTCGAAGAGTCGGTTCTGCTGATCCTTCGGCATAGATTCAAGGTTGTCGAGAATTAGCAAAGCTTTTGCAGGAGCGAGCGCGTCGATGAGGAGCCGCGCGCGCTCGGTTTCCGGCTTCTTAGAAAGTTCGGGCTGTTTCAACAGACGGGCCATCTCATTCAGCATGTCGAGATAGCCGGCCGTCACAAAATCCGAGAGGCGCCGCTCTCCCTCGGCCGTCAACCTACGATCTTTTGACGAGAGAAAGAAAATGTTTTGGAATTGTTCGGCGGGCGCTAACTCCGCGGCGCGAACTGCCAGTGAGGTTTTGCCCATTCCGCCAGGCCCATCGATGAGCACGCCCCACGTGCGAGTTCTCGGCGCAAGGGCGTCCCCAATCTTTTTCAACTCGTCAGCACGACCGAAGAAGTATTCGAGGCGCGGGAGATTGTTTGGAGTTGCAGTGCCGACAGGATGGGATGATTTCACGCTCCTTGGTTTCGGTTTCTTCGCTGAATAGAAGCACGCGGGCTTACCTTCGTTGAGGGCCAGACGCTCAAGAACTTCCTTGGCGGTTTCCCCCGGAGTCATCTCATCAAGATCGGTGTAGCCAGCCAAGCCTCGAAGTCCCTTACCTTCTACATGTCCGAAACGCGTGAGCATTACTTCGCCGACTTGACGCGCTTTCAGGAGTCCGTAGATGGCGTTCCATTCAAGTCCACACCAGGGTTTGTTTTCGTAGTCAGGGCAGAAAACTGCCACTACAAGATCGGCGTCTTTCTCGTATAGGTCTGGCAAATAGAAGGCGAGATCGCTGCGAGAGAATTCTGCGTTGTGATATTTGTCGTAGAGGATCTTGTCTTTGCCGAACTTCTTGGCGAGTAACGCTGCAACCTTCGAGACAAAATCTCTCTTCTCACCGGCAAAAGAAAACGCAATGCGGAAACGCTTGCTGCTCATACGAGTGGTTCGGTTTTGTGAGTCTCTGAAAGCTTGGGACGCAGTAAACGCCATCCTTATACACCCAGCGATTCCTGTGCGCAACGATTTCGCGCTTTGCGCTCACTGCGGACAGGGATGTCCGCGCTCCCAGCGTCAACTTGTCACATCCTCCGCTCTCATCGCATACTTGATTTCGCTTTTGTAATTATTCAAGCAGGCAAGCAAGAGACGCGCGCGTTTCGCTAATGCGTTTGGAGGTCCGCCTTCAGGCGGCCGCCTAAAGGCGGAACTCCGAGCTAGTGACTCGCTATTTGGCTGAAGCGCGGAATCTCGCTTGCCTATATGCAGACTTAGTGACCGATAACGAAACAGAAAAGCCGAAGAGGTCGGACTACGAGTTGGCCCAGGCCGCCGCCCAAGGCGACATGGCTTCTTTCGAGGAGCTTTACCAGCGGCACAATCGGCGAGTATATTCGCTCTGCTTGCGAATGACCGGGAATGTCGTCGAGGCCGAAGACCTGGCGCAGGAAGTCTTCATTCAGCTGTTTCGCAAAATTGGAAGTTTTCGGGGAGAATCAGCTTTCACAACCTGGTTGCACCGTTTGACTGTGAACCAGGTTCTGATGCATTTTCGCAAGCGCGGCGTGCGCCTCGAGCAGACGACCGAAGACGGCGAGGCCCCGATTCAAATCGTCAAGGGCACCGAGAACCCCAACGCCATGCCGGTGGTCGACCGGATTGCCCTGGATAAAGCAATTGCCCAGCTGCCGCCGGGTTATCGGACAGTTTTCACTTTGCACGACATCGAAGGCCACGAGCACGAAGAGATTGCGCGGATGCTGGGGTGCTCGGTCGGGACGTCAAAGTCGCAATTACACAAGGCCAGAATGAAATTACGCGGTTTGCTCAGGCAACAGAACAAGCCGAAGGAGCAACCAAAGAGCGGCCCCAAATAAGGGGCTGGCTTCCGTGCTCCCAGAGCGGGCCAGTTTGACATTCTAGCGAGCGAAATAGCCGCTACTTTCGAACAAGACGACGCAGTCTCCCCTTTATTGCTTGAGACCGCGACAGTTGCGCGTCAAAGCTTTTGAAATTGCGCGACCGCAGAGGTTGGAAGAAATGAACTGCGAGAAGTATCAAGATTTGCTCAGCGACCTGGTTGACGGCCTGTCCACCTCCGAAGACCGCGCCAGGGTCGAAGCGCACGTCAACGGATGTGTGGTTTGCGCTGAGGTCCGCGACGATTTCGTCGCGATTGTCGCCTTTTGTCAGGATCACCGCGGCGAGTACGACGCCGTCCCAAACGAGCGCGCGCTTTGGCTGCGAATCAGTAACACGATTGAAGCCGAAGACTCAGGCGCCCGGACGAAAGTTAATGTGCCGAGCGGCGCCGGTTGGTGGTTTCGCCTGATGAACAGCAGTTGGCAGCTTTCGTTTCCGAAGGTCGCCGCTGCCGCTGTCATGATTGCGGTGTTCGCTTCGTTGGGAACGATGTTCATCGGAAAAATGTCGCCGCAGGGTGGGGCAGGTATTGCGACACAGGGTTTTGCGCCAGTTATGAACGGCTTATCCGTCGACGATCGTTATCGCCAACAGCAGCAGGCGGTTGCTTATTGGAACCAGCGTGTTGAATTGAACAAGGCCCGTTGGAACCAACAAATGCGCGAAACATTCGATCGGAACATGAGCGTCATCGATGCGGCGGTCAACGACTCAATGACCCAGCTGCGTCAGAATCCGCACGATCCGGTTTCAGAAGACATTCTGAATGACGCGTTGAATGATAAAGTAGCTTTGCTAAAAGAATTCTCTGAGCTGTAAACCGACCAAGATGAAATTGTATTCGCCAGCCTCCGGAAAAGGATTAAGAAAGTTTTTATTGTTTTCGATCATCCTCACTTCTATCAGTAGTAGTGTCTTTGCTCAATCGCAACAGCGACTGTCGCGTAATTATCCCGCCGGCAAGAACGTTCGTCTGGAACTTCGGAATATTTCAGGCACAATCACCGTCGAGACGTGGGCTAAAGATGAGATCCGCATTACTGCGGAGATGGACACTCGGAAAGCCACCTTCAATCCCAGGCAAACTGAGTCCGGACTCGTCATCGATATTGTCGGAGACAATCGCGGGAAAGACGTCGGCGACATGAATTTCAAAATTCAGCTGCCGGCGAGATCGTCGGTCGATCTCGAAACGCGCAGCGGTCAAATCTTTGTCACCAACATCCAGGGCGAACTGGTGCGCGCGCACATCTGGACCTCCGGTGATATCACTCTGTCAGGAATCAACGCCGCACGCGTATTTGCTACCAACACGATTGGCGATATTTTCTTCGACGGCGAGTTTGCTTCCGGCGGAACTTACGAATTCAAGTCAGGCAAGGGAAATATCACGCTGCGCCTGCCGGCGAATTGCGGCTTTCGTCTCGTAGCTACCGCTCCGACGAAAGAAATCAAGATGGGTCCGTTCTGGCATCCCGGCATGAAATTGATGGGCGAAGGCCGCCGCATAATCGGCGACGTGGGCGATGGCCGGGCCTCAGTAACCGTCACCGACTACCAGGGCAACATTAATTTTCTCCGCCGTTAGGCTAGACAAGCCTTTCAATCTCACGCACAATCAGCCCAAGGTGAAACGGACCAAAAATAGGTACGCATGCCTCTGGCATGCAGCCGTTGGCACGCCGGGCACGCGCGAATAACTTTAGCCAGCACGCCGGAGGCATGCGTACCAACAATGAAAAGTTCAGTCCTGATTGTGCTCTTCAGCCTGGTCCTGATTATTCTCTTTTCTTCGCCAGTCGTCGCCCAAAAAGACAAAGACAAAAAGGAAGTCGTCACCGGCCCGCTGTTGACGCGCACCATTACGCGTCACGAAAACGCGAAACTGTTATATGGCGGGACTCTGACTGTTTCGGGTGCTCCCGCTGGCTCGATCACGATCGAGGGTTGGACTCGCAGCGAGCTCGACGTTGAAGCCTCGATTGAACTGCAGGCGCCGACCGCTGCCGACCTCGATCTGCTGGCGAGCGTCAATACGTTTATCATTGATGCGGATGTCGATCATATGCGGATCCTTACCGGAGGGACGCATGATCGCGCTTTCATGAAGAAAACGTTCAAGAATTTTCCGAAGGCGCTGATCGGCCTGCCCTGGAAAATCGATTATCACATCAAGGTCCCGTTGATGACTGATTTGGACATTGATGCCGGTAACGGTCCGATCAGTCTTTCCGGAGTGGAAGGCGCGCTACACCTGAACGCGCTGAATAGCGACGCAAATCTTTCGCTCACCGGCGGTTTGGTCTCAGTCCTGATTCAGACGGGAACAGTGAATCTTAGAATTCCGGCGCGTGGCTGGCACGGGCTCGGCGCCGAATTTAAAGTCGCTGCCGGAAAACTCAACGTGGAATTAATGCCCGGCTTCAATGCTGATCTTAATGCCGTCGTCCTGCGCTTCGGCACCATCGCGGTCACTGCTCCGGACGTGAAGCCGCGGGAGCGGGACAGCATTTCGGCGCGCGCGATGCGAGCGCGGGCCGGTAGCGGCGGCGCCACGCTCGAGTTCACAGTTGGCGACGGCACGATCGAGATAAAACAAATTGCCGAAGGTGTAAAGCCTTGAAGTCCAGCCTTAGTATCAATGTCCGATAACATTCAACTCGATGTGCTGGCGATCTTCTCGCATCCTGACGATGCCGAGTTGACGATGGCCGGCACGTTACTCAAGTTGAAGTCGCTGGGTTATCGCACCGGAATTGCTGACATGACTCGCGGCGAGATGGGAACGCGCGGAACACCCGAGATTCGCGCGAAGGAAGCGCTTGATGCAGCCCGGGTGATGAGACTTGATGCGCGCGTAAATCTCGGTTTGCCCGACGGACACCTTGCTCTGAACGAAGAGCACCGGCTGACGGTGGTGCGAGTGCTAAGGACGTATCGGCCGAAAGTTGTCTTCACGGCTCATGCAGACGATCCGCATCCCGACCACGCCGCAACGGCCCACATCGTGCGCGAGGCCGCGCGGCTGGCCACCATGAAGCGTTACGACAAAGATTCCGGGATGAATGCGATCAAGATGCCGGCCATCGCGCACGCGGTCTACTCGCGTCTGGTGGTGCCTTCATTCATTGTCGACGTTTCAGAGTTTGCGGAAACGAAGATGGAAGCAATTCGGGCCTACGCCTCGCAGTTCTACCTGGCAGACTCAAAAGAGCCCGAGACGCGCATCGCGCAAAAAGGTTTCTTGCGGCAGATCGAAGATCGCGCACGGTATTACGGTTCGTTGATCGGAGTCGAGGACGGCGAGCCCTTCTATGTGCGTGAGGCGCTGAACGTCGATGATCCAGTGGCGCTGCTCACGCGGCCGATGAATATTTATTCTTAGTTGTCAGTCGTCAGTAGTCATTTGTCAGTGGCTTCCCATAAGTGCTTCTGACAACTGACCAGGGACAACTGACAATCCTAGTGCTTCTTTTCCGTTAAGACCGATCGGGCGATTGCTATCACTGCATTTGCACGAGGTGCCTCGTGTTGAAAGCCGCGCGCCAACTCCACAGCTTTTTCATAATCTTCGTTCGTCAGTTTTGTGAAAATGCCGGCGATGTCGAAATCAGAAAATCCGTGCTGGTGACTTGAAATAATAGTCCCTTTGTTATCCAGGCGAAATGCGATTTTCTCGTCCTCGCCGATGAATTTTTCGGCGGAATTAGCCGCTTTGATTGCGTCATTCATTACTTCCCAAATGCCCGGCCGGTTGAAATCAAAGACGACGTTGGCAATCGCAAAGAATGCTCGAGGGTGGTCCGGATCGGAAGTTTGGATCCGGCGGGCCTCGGTGGCCGCATCGTCAACCAGACTCAGGAGCTTTTCGCGATCGCGGCCGCGCACCATCCTCGCGGTAGCGGCCAGCAGCCACGCCTTCTGAAAATGAGTCAGCTCCCCTGTCCTGACCAGCTCCAGCGCGCGATCGACATCTTTCTTGCTCGTTAATTTCCAGGCGATCGAGGCGTCGACATAGGCCCGGGTGCTGTCACGGAGTTCCATGTCATCGATCTTATCCACGTAATCGCGCGCGCGCCGGTCATCCCTGTCAACCATCTGAATCGCGAGATCGACGTTGACTCGATCTCGCTCGGCGGGAGTCCTGGCACGATCGCGTTGATCCATCAGCGATTGCTCGCGATCAGGAACGGGTTTATCGGGCAGAATCCCGCTACGCATAAATTGGTCGTCGCGATTGCGGGCGTTGGGGCTCGCGACCGCACTGAGCCCTGCGAATTGAGCTTTCAAAGCGGCGGTAGTTTCGGGGGGAGCATATTGCTCAAACAGGGGCATCATTCTTTTGACCGCCAGGTATTGAGCGTCGGATGCCCCGCTGGACTGATCTTCCAATGGCCGCAAAAGAATCGCGGTGGTGATGCGAAAGAAGGCCGCGAGTAAATCTGGGCTGACGCTTACCGGCGTGGGGGTTCCTCCTCCGAGGCTGGTCGAAGAGCCGTCGGCCCTAAATACAACAAAAGTCTGCGGTGTCAGAATATAGGAGGCCAGCAGCGAAACGGTGTTAGCGTCCGACTGGGGATTGTTGGGGGCATTGGCTAACATCGCGGCATAGCGCCGGTCGGCGGCCTCAGCATTCTTTTCCCGTAGCCGCACCAGGAAAGGTATCGATTGAAGATCTATCGAACTCAAACCCGGATCAGCAACCTGAAGTGCGCGCTCGATTTCGCCCCCGGCTACCAATTCTCTGGCTAAGCTGAATCGCTGCCCCCTGGCTTCATCGCGGGCGGATCGCCGGCTTTTTTCTTCTAAGGTCTCGCTGGCTTTCTGTTCCCCGTACTTGCTCAGAAACTCTTCGCCCAAAGCCCCGTCGCGTCTGGCGGCGAGACCCAGCACTTCGCGGCGCAAGCTCGCAGGAGGTGAGACAGAGTAACCACCTCGCGGGTTTTTGGCTCGTTGTTGACGAATATCCTCTTCAATGCGCTGCCGGTTCTTCTCATCAGCGATCTCAGCAGCCTCCCATGCCGAGCGAAACATTGAACGGCTTCGCTGTCGATCACTCTCCCACAGCATATCGGCGATGCGCGCCTGCACGCGGGCACGCACGTTGTCGTCAATAAAGTGTTGGGCATCGGCGGCAAGATTAATCAGCAGCGTTTCAGCGTTGGCCCGGCGCTCTTTCAGTAGCCGTTCGGCTTCGAGTTCGGGCTCGGTTTTTTCTTTCGCGGTTTTTGTTTGCGGAACACTCGTGTCCTTTGTTTGAGCGCCGGCAGTCAAACAAACAGCGAGAGAAAAAATGAGGACGATTAGCGGATGACGAGTCATTAAGGCATCTCCCATCAGAAGTTCACTGGTTGCGGATTTTGGGTGGGGAGTCGTTAATCCAAAAAGGTCCTGGGCCGCGAGCTCTATCGTTACGTAACCAAACCCGCAGAATCTTCTAATTCTTCTTCTTCTCCTCAAGCACAGATCGGGCGATGGCAATCACGGCATTGGCCCGCGGCCCTTCGCGTTCAAATCCGCGCGCCAGTTCAACCGCCTTGTCGTAATCCTCTTCAGCCAACTTCGAAAAGACTCCCGCGACATCTAAATCGGGAGAAGAATTCTGATGAATTGAATTCATTCCTTTGCTGACCAGGCTAAAGGTGATTTGTCCGTCTTCGCCGCTGAATTGTTCGGCAGAGTTCGCGGCCTTTATCACGTCGCCCATGACATCCCAGACTCCGGCGCGATTGACTTGCGCCTGCACGTTCGCCAACGCCAGGAATGCGCGTGGGCGGTCGGGATCAGAATTCTCCATCCGCCGCGCCTCACCAGCTGAATCCTCGATTAATCCTCGGGCCCTTTCCCGATCGGTTTTGGCGAGAAGTTTCGCAGTCTGCGCAAACACCCAGGCTTTCTGAAAATGAGTGAGCTCGCCCGTCCTGGCTATCTCCAGCGCTCGATCCGGGTTCTTCATTTCGATTGCCCGCATTGCCATCATCGCATCAATGTAGGCGCGCGAGCTCTTGCGCAGTTCGCTTTCGTCAATTTTGTCGACATAGTCGCGCGCACGCAGATCGTCTCTGCGAGCCAGAAAATTGGCGAGCTCCAAATTAAGCCGATCTCGTTCGGCAGACGTCTTCGCCCGATCGATTTGATCCAGCAGCGATTGCTCTCGATCAGCAAGATCTTTCTTTTCCGGTGTAATCCCCCGATGGAGCCATTCATCGTCGCGCTCCCGCGCGGCATTACTGGCGATTGAACTCAATGCCTCAAGCTGGGCTTTTAGAGCCGTCGTCATGTCCGGCGGCGCAAACTGTTCAAACAAGGGCATCAGTCGCTTCATGACCAGATAGTGGCCGTCCGGTCCCGATGAGCTTTGATCCTGTCCGGGGGGCGCCAATGGGCGCAACAGAATGCCGGCCGCAAAGCGCAAAAAAGTCGCCTGCAATTCCGGAGAGACATTGGTTGGCGTGATGGAGCCGCCCCTGGTTGACGACGAGGTGCCGTTGCCGTTGAAGACAATGTACATGTGCGGTGTGAAAATGTAAGAGGAGAGAAGTGAAACAGTATTTGCGTCGGTTTGTGGATTCAGCCGCGCGCCCGCGATCATTGCCGCGTAACGCTGATCTGCCGCCGCCGCGTCCTTTTCGTGTAAGTGCGCAAGAAAGTCCACCGACTCCATATTGATCGAGCCCAACACGGGATCGGCAAATTGCAGCCCGCGCTCGACGTCTCCCGCATCCACCAACTCGCGCGCCAGGCTAAGTCTTTGACTGCTCGCCTCGTCAATGCTGTTCGGTCGATTGTTTTTTAGATCGGCGGCTTCACGCGCTTTTTGGTCCTTGAACTTTGCCAGAAACTCTTCACCCAGCGCGCGGTCGCGTTTGGCGGCGAACGCTAATACTTCGCGGCGCAGGTCCGGAGGCGAGGCCATTACATAGCCGCCACACCCGGTTTTTGCCTGTTGCTGCTTGATTTCTTCCTGCATGCGTAGCTGACTCTCAGCGTCGGCAACTTCCGCAGCGTCCCAGGCTGAACGAAACATCGTCCGGCTTCGTTCGCGATCCACTCCCCAGAGCGCGTCCGCAATTCGCGCCTGGGTCCTTGCGCGCAGAGTTTGATCTTTGAAGTTACGGGCATCGGCAGCGAGATTGAGCAGGAGTGACTGGGCATTGGCCCGTCGCTCTTTCAGGATTCGCTCGGCTTCGAGATCTCTGGCCGCCTTCTCATTGGCAACAGAATTCTTCGCGGCTGAGTTTGCGTCCTTTGGTTGAGCCGCAAGACTCGAGAAAAGAAGCAGCAGCGTCAGGATGGTAAAGAGACGAGACCTCATATTGACCTCCAGAGGCTTGGCGATACCGCCATTCTACCGTGGACGGAACTGGTCAAAAGGTTGGCGGCGCGCATTTTGCCCGCCTGTTTTTTGTGTCAAGTACCGAGCTGCGCAGCAGCGGTCAGAGTTAAGCCCAAGGCGAGGCTTTGCGAGCCTTGGGTTATCGTCAGTTATACGTAGAGAGCCGCGAAGCGGCGCCAGAGAATAAAAAGTCTTGCTTACCTGTGATCGCTGTCGCCCCTTCGGGGCTCGATCACTTTAGATGGTTGGTACCCAAGGCTCGCAAAGCCTCGCCTTGGGCTTAACTCTGATCGCTGCTTCGCAGCTGATCTCCGCAGCGACTGTTCCCGTCATGCCTTCGAAAATTGCCATCCTACTTCTTCTTCTCTGCCAAAACCGATCGCGCAATGGCAATCGTAGCGTTGGCTCGCGGCGCCTGTCGTTCAAAACCACGCGCCAGCTCGATCGATTTGTCGAAATCCTCGTCGGCCAGCTTTCCAAAGATGCCCGCGACGTCAAAATCAGGGACGTCCATCTTATTGATTGATCCCATTTGTTTGGTTTCAATTTTGATGGTGATTTCGCCATCTTCGCCGGTGAAAGTATCCGCAGAGTTGGCAGCCTTAATTGCATCGCTCATGAGATCCCATGTGGCGGCAGGATTTACCGTCAGCAAAGCGTTGGCAACCGCCAGGAATGCTCGCGGTCGATCCGCATCAGAATTATCCATTCGGCGCGCTTCGGCGGCTGACTCTTCGATCAGACTGAGCGCTTTATCACGATCCTTCTTTGCCAGCAGGTTTGCTGTCCGGGCCAAAAGCCAGGACTTTTGCAAGTGCGTTAGATCGCCAATCCGAGCAATTTCGAGTGCCAGGTCGCTTTTCTTCGCGTCCACGGCGCGAGCGGCCAATGTCGCGTCAATGAAGGCGCGAGCCCGGTTTCGCAGTTCGCTATCGTCGATCTTTTCCACATACTCGCGCGCCTTCAGGTCAACCCTGGTGGCCAGGCGCTCGGCGAGTTCCACTCTTATTTCGTCTCGTTCAGCTTCCGTTTTTGCATGTTCCAGCCGATCCAGAAGCGATTTCAAGTTTAGCTCGGGTGCTTCCGGCTCGAGACCGCCAACCACGGAATCATCGTCCGCGCGTTTGCTCGTGTTTCCGGCCGTTGACTCAAGGGCGACCAGCTGGTTCCGCAATGCCGCGGTCAGTTGCGGTGTGGCAAACTGTTCGAACGATGGCAGGAGTTGCCTGATGACCATAGACTGGCCATCATCGCCCGCGGTCTGACCCGGCGCCGGTGGCGCTAACGGCCGTAACAGGATGGTCGCCGCTGTACTAAGGAAACTGGCGCGCACTTCGGCCGCTTCAATTGGCGGACGCCGCTCGTTGGAAGACATTTGTATGTTGCTGCCACCGCTGCCAAAAGAGAAATAGAGGTGCGGAGTAAAAACATAAGACGAAAGCAGTGAAACCAGGTTCGCGTCTGATTGCGGATTTGCCGCCGCCGCCGCAAGCATGGCCACATAGCGCCGATCCCCGGCCGCCGGGTCCTTTTCGCGAAGGAATGAAAGAAAGTCGATCGTCGGAATGCTGACCGTCGTCAGCGCCGGATCGGCAAACTGCAAAGCTTTATCAGTATCGCCGGCTTCCAGCAGCTCGAGGGCCACCGCCAGTCTTTGCTGGATCGCCTCGTCGGCCTGTCCGAAAGTGCGAGCCCGCGCACCCTTTTCGTCAGCCTCGTCCTTTTTCTGAGTCTTGAGTTTTGCCAGGAACTCTTCACCAAGTGCCTTATCGTGTTTGGCGGCGAGACGCAGAACATCACGGCGGATGTCGGGTGGTCGATCTACAGGACCGCCTCCGCCCCCACCTGCCTTCGCTCGCGCCTGGCGCCTGGCTTCCTGGAATCGTTCGTCGCTCTCCTTGTCGGCAATTTCAGCGGCATCCCAGGCCGCGCGAAAAATAGTTCGGCCGCGGTCGCGATCCATCTCCCAAAGCGCGTCAGCGACGCGCGCAAGAGTACGTGCGCGTAAAGCCTGATCGGTGAAATTGCGCGCGTCAGCCGCTAGATTAACGAGCAGCGACTGTGCGTTCGCCCTTCGCTCTTTCAGGATTCGTTCAGCTTCTAATTTTCGGGCGGAATTCTCTTTGGCTGCTTCATCCCTCGCAGCGGAATTCTTGACGTCCTTTGATTGGGCGCTGGTGGTGGCAGCAACTAAGAGGATAAAGAGCGGAACTAGTAGTCGGCGGCTCACACTAACCTCCACGCAGGGATTATCGATTGGTCGGACCTAAGACACCAGGCTCAACGCGGAGGTTCCCGCCATGGCCCGCAACATTAGCGAGACTATTTCTTCTTCTCTTCGAAGATTGACCGCGCGATGGCTATCGTCGCACTGGCCCGCGGAGCTTCGCGTTGAAATCCTCGCGCCAGTTCGACCGCGCGATCGTAGTCTTCATTGGCTAAGTCAGCGAAGATTCCCGCAACGTTAAATTCAGCAACCGTCGAACTTCTAATCGTATTCATTTGCTTGAAGTGAAATGCGAGTCTGATTAGGCCATCTTCGCCGGTGTAGCCCTCAGCCGAATTTGCCGCTTTGATGGCTTCGTAGACCATGTCCCAGGCTTTGCTGCGGTCCAGTGGCAGCAGGGCATTGGCCACGTTCATGATTGCCCGCGGACGGTCCGCATCCAGTTCCTCGATGCGGCGCGCCTCAGCGGTGGCCTCCTCAATTACTGCCAGTGACTTGTCACGATCGGTCTTGACCAAAAGTTTGGCTGCCTGAGTCAGGCCCCATGACTTCTGCGGATGAGTTAATTCACCCGTTTTCACCAACTCGAGAATCGTGTCCGCCTCTTTTTTGCCGACTGCGCGCAGTAGCAGACTCGCGTCAATAAAGGCGCGCGCTTTATTTCGCGCTTCGGTATCTTCAATCTTCGCGACAAAGTCTCGAGCTTTCACATCTCCGTTTTCCACATACAGCCGCGCCAGTTGGATGTTGAGCGCGTCCCGCTCATCAGAAGTCTTCGCCCGGTCAAGGCGATCGAGCAGGGCCTTTTCCCGATCCTCGCTGCTTTGCGGCGGGCGAATTCCTTCGCGCACGGCGTCGTCATCGTCTCGGCGTCGGGCGTCTTCAGGCACGGCCTGGGCCAGCGCCTCAGCTTGCGCGCGAATCGCTTCGGCCAACTCGCGGGGCGCATATTGATCGAACAACGGCCCGAGCCGCTTCAACATTAAGTACTTGCCCTGAATTCCTGCGGAGGTTTGATCTTGTCCGGCCGGGGCTAACGGCCGCAAAAGAATATCGCCGGCGGCGCGCAGGAAGGCCGCGCGCAATTCGGCCGGTACGTCCTGAGGAGTCGAGTTGGAAGATGATGAGGTCGACGAATGGCCGCTACCGGTGAAAGTCACGAAGGTATGCGGAGTGAAAATATAGGATGAGAGGATGGAAACGGTGTTCGCGTCGGACTGCAAGTCTCCCGCGGCCCTTCCCAGCAACACAGCGTAGCGTCGGTCGGCGGCCGCAGCGTCTTTATCTCGCAGGTAGGAAAGAAAGTCTAGAGCGTCCCGGGTGATAGTTGTTAAGACCGGATCGGCAAACTGAATGGCTCGCTCAACGTCGGTGCTCAGCAGTTGTCGCGCCAGATTTAGACGTTGGGAAGCCGCCTCCGGGGCGTTGAAAGAATCTGATTTAAACCTGTCCGCGGCCTCGGTCGCTTCGCGCTCTTTTTCAACCTTCAGCCTGGCAAGTAATTCTTCGCCCAGCGCTCGATCACGACGCGCCGCCAGCCGCAGCACTTCCGCCCGAATGTTCAGAGGGAGGGATACCGAAACGTTGCCTCCGTTTTTCGCTGCTTGTGCCGCGATGTCTTCCTGAAGTTTTTTCTGGCTTTCCTGATCGACGATCTCGGCTGACTCCCAGGCCTTCCGAAACAATGCCCGGGCCCGATCAGGATCAGTGGCCCAGAGCACATCAGCAATGCGCGCCTGCGTCCGGGCTCGCAGGGTTTGATCGTTGAACCGTCCAGCGTCTGAAGCCAGCGACATTAACATCGATTGGGCATTCGCGCGCCGCTCGCGGAGGATTCGCTCAGCCTCGGGATCCTTTTCGGCCTTGTTGTTGGCCGCGACAGTTTTCGCGGGCGCGGTCTTGGTTGATTCAGCGGGCTGGGCAGCCAGGAACGATGAAAGACAAAGCAGGCAGACGATAACGAGCAAAGGTCGATATTTCATTTTCGAAACCTCCGGGGACGACTTGACGCTGAATACACTACGCTGCTGGGAAAACGCTTCTGCAAACCTTCAGGTTCCAGAATATTGGCTGATTATCTCTTCTTTTCGGCCAGGATTGCCCGTGCGATGGCGATTGTGGCGACGGCGCGCGGCGCCTCTCGAGTAAGACCCTGCGCTAACTCGATGGCCTTATCGTAGTCATAATCCGCGAGCCTGACGAATATTCCGTCCAAGTCAAACTCAGGCACATTTTCAGTTTGCCCCCATGACATTCCTTTGAAGGTCATGTTGAAACTGAGTTGGCCGTCCTCGCCGCCAAAATTGTCAGCCGAGTTTGCGGCTTTGACAGCCTCGCTCATGGCGTCCCAGATGGCCGCGCGATTAACGACCAGCATGGCATTCGCTATCGCAAAGAATGCGCGCGGACTGTCCGGATCCAGCCCGCCAATGCGTCGGGCTTCAGTGGTTGCGAGATCGACCAGAGTTAAGGACTGACCGGGTTCGGACTTCGCCAATAAAGTTGCTCCGGTGGTGAGGAGACGGACCTTTTGCAGGTGAGCGAATTGGCCAGTCCTGACGAGCTCTATGATTCGCGGAACGTCTTTCTTATTCACCGCGCGGGCTGCCAGCTTAGTATCAATGTAACTTCTGGCATTGTTACGCAAGTCGCTATCGTCGATTTTGTCCACGTAATCGCGGGCGCGCAGTTCGCCTCTTCCCGCATAGAACACCGCTAGATCGAAATGGAGTTTGTCCCGCTCAGCAGACGTTTTGGCGCGATCTAATCGATCGAGCAGCGACTGTTCCCAGTTGTCCATCATCTTATCGGGACGGATGCCATTGCGGACCATGTCGTCATCGTCGCGATCGCGCGTGGACTTACTAACCAAAGCCGACAAAGATTCAAGCTGAACTAGCAAAGCCGCAGTTAAGTCTGCCGGCGCGCGCTGTTCGAACAACGGCATCAGCCGTTTGATTATCAGGTAGTGACCGTCGTGCCCGGCCGAGTTTTGTTCAGCTCCCGGCGGGGCAAGCGGTCGCAACAGGATGTTGGCAGCGGCGCGAAAGAACGCGAGTTGCAAACTCGGATCAACGTTCGGTGGCGTAAAGTTTCCCAGATAGCTGTTGGTGTGAGTGCCTTCGCCGGTGAACCCCACAAAGGAATGCGGAGTGAATAGGTAAGATGATAGGAGCGACACCGCGTTGGCGTCTGATTGCGGATTAGCAGTCGCCAGGGCCAGCATATTCGCGTAGCGCTGGTCCGCCGCGACCGCATTCTTCTCGCGCAAAGATGACAGAAAGTTGACGGTCCCCTGATCGATTATGCCCAGCACGGGGTCGGCAAATTGCAAAGCGGGTTGGATCAGATCAGCGTCGAGCAATTGCCGCGCGACCTCCAGTCTCTGTCTGACCAAAGGGTCCGCATTGCCAAGCGGACTGGGTGACGAACTCTGCGGTAGTTCACCACGTTCTTTCAGTTGTTTCTCTAAAAATTCTTCACCCAGGCTCCGATCACGTTTGGTCGCAAGTCGTAAGACTTCGCGGCGTACTCCTGGTGACGCGGGAAGAGAACTGAAACCGGGTTTGGACTCTTGCTTTCGCCAAAACTCCTGGTACCGTTCGACCACTTCCTTCTCAGCGATTCCGGCGGCGTCCCAGGCGGCGCGGAACAGCGCGCGCCCCCGTTCCTCGTCGCTCTCCCAAAGTTGGTCTGCAACTCGCGCCATTGTCCGCGCGCGGGCGACCGAATCCCTGAACCTGGCCGCGTCGGCAGCCAGGGTTACCAGCATCGTCTGCGCGTTAGCTCGTCGCTCGATCAGAAGTCTCTCGGCTTTGGGATCTTTCGCTGGATTCGTTTTGCCGGAAGTGGCCGGTGGAACTGCGGCGCGCTTTGGCGCTTCACTCTGAGCGTTAGCGTTTTGTTGAGCGGGTATCGAACATGAGGAAACCAGGACAAAGAGAAGCGCGCAGGAGGGTTGAAAGCGCATCGTTATTAAGCCGGAGGTTGGTTAAACTGCTATGACTTCAAGATCCGGATCTATCTCCTGTTTCAGCATGCCTTCGATGGCCATTAAAGTTCCGCTGAGCGAGCTGGGACAACTGCCGCACGCGCCCTGATAGCGAATCTTCAAAGTTTGATCAGTAAGATCGATAATTTCGAGGTAGCCACCATCGCCCATCAGGGCCGGCCGCACTTTCTCGTCGAGGATTTCGTTGATCCGCAACAAGCGTGGGTCATCACTGGTTACCGCGGCAATCGCTCCGCCGACTGCGGATGCGCCGTTGGTTGGCGTGCCTGAGGCTGATTGCGCCGCGCGAATCGGCACGGCCAGAGTCGGCAGCAATTCATCCCAATCCGCCGCGTCTTCCTTCTCGACCGTGATCATATTGTCCATGTAGAAAACGGACACGACACTGCCGACATCGAAAAGCGACTTGGCGAGGGTATCAGTCTGCGCTTGATCGACGGAAGCAAACTGCTGGGCGACCCCGTGCGAGACCGGTTCGCGCAAGATGAACTTTACGGCATTTGGATTCGGCGTTTCCTGGATGTCACTAATCTTTGGCATGTTTGGTTTGCGCGAACTCAATCCTGATTACGCCCGCGCTGCTTTCTATCTCTTGAGTGCATTATAGACGTTGATGACGCGCTTTTCTAACCGGCACGTATCGCAACGTTTCAGAACCAGGAGCGATAGCGACCGGATCAAAACGATTGTCGAGACATATGGCATTCTGCCTGCCGAACCAGGGGAAGCTCGGTTACCTTCATTTCACAGGCACGGGATTGCTGTGGTCGATTCTGGGCGTGTGGGGCTGATCCGGCCGCGAACTCCTCCGGTTCTGACACTGTCAGTTGCAAAAATACTTGCAAGAACCAGTAACGAGTCATATACTCCCCGGCCTCACTTGCCCCTTTTCTCATAAAGCGCGACAAGTAGAGACGGGGCAGGTGATTTGCGAGGGTCGCCTGCCTCCTTTTTTCTCGACCTCAATTGCCCCGCCAGTTGGCGCCGGAGCTTGAAGGCGGTCGGTCTGCTCGGAGCCGAGCAGGCTTTTGTCTGGCTGGAAAAAGCTCTCGAGGAGCGCAATCGTTCTGCGTTTGAAGTGAAGTCCAATCCTCTGTATGGGAATCTGCGAAACGACCCGCGCTTTCAGGACTTATTGCAGCGAGCGGGATTTAATTAACCTGAAGCCTTCAGCGGCTTTGCCGCCGCACATCGCGGTAAGCCTCCGGCTTACCGAAACCTTCATTTGTTATTCGCGGCTGCGCCAGGAAACGAACGGCAACGGCGACAAGGTTAGAACAACAGCGAGGCTCCTTTAGGGGCCAAATGTTTATAGAACCAGTGTTGTGTTCGGGTCTTAGCTCCTTTCGGAGCGCAACGCTCATGGAATCACATTGCACTCCTGGAGGAGTTTGTGGTCATCCGAGGCGTAGCTTCGGGGTAATTAACTACCGTTCGCCCGAAAGGCAGAGCGTCTCCGCCAAAGCCGCTGGCCGCAACCGAATCAATTCACGCCCTGCCCATTAGTTAATGTCGCCTCAAGGCTTTTTGCCTTTTCCTTTGCCGCCGCCGCGAGGTTGCGATTGGCCCGGCGATTGTTTGTTCTCATGCTTCGCCGCACCCCGAGCAGGTGGCCCACCCTGAACCTGCGGTTGCGCAGCTTCCCTGACCTTCGGCGGCTTGAGCTTCACCGGGTTGCCGACTTGTTCTCCCTGAGTTCTTGGGAAACTCTTCTGCTCCACCTTCTGCTGTGCGCGCTGTTCCTTTTGATAGTCCTTTCGTTGCTGCTGCTCAATCTGGCGGACTTCCTTGCGCGCATCCTTATTCTCGCGAGCAGCTTCTTTACCCACATCGATCTGCTGCTTGCCGTCGCCTTCGACTTGGGCGGAGCCAATGCTCCGGCCATCCTTGACCTTAAACTTTTGGTTCTTGATTTTTTCGTTTACCGGTTCGACGCGCAGCGCCCTGGCCAGGTCCTTCCTAAAAGGTGGCGCCACCGGCGCACTGCCGACGACGACCGGCGTCTCATAAAGTTTCTTTGCAATGCCCGGCGGCAGGTCAATCTTGCCGCGTCCCCAGGCGGAATGCAGCACCGCATTGCGAAGCGGAGTCAGCGTCAGCGGCTCCAGCGTCGGCCGCACCTGCGCGACTGTCTGCGGATTGACTCTCATCACCATGCCCGGATTGATCGGGCGACCAAAGGCATCAACCGGCACTACCGTGACCGCGTTCGGCACGGCCATGTTAACCAGATTGGCCGCGATAACATCGCCACGGGTCAGATAATGCGGTTGCCAATTCTCATCATAATATCGCGGCACGTAAGCGTCCCCGGGGCCCAGCGGTACCCAACCAATCTGGCTTTGGCTTAGCGGCACAAACGCCACCAGCGCCGGCGAGTATGTCGGCCGGGCATTAACGCCTTCCGGAACCCAGTACCACTGATTGTTCACGTTGGCCCAGCGCCCATAGTGATATGGCGCATATCCCCAGGGCTCATTTGAAACCCAGGTAAGGCCATAATGGTTATCGTTAACCCAGGAGCCTTGCTGGTAAGGCACCCAGCTCGCATCGACGCGCGGCCGCCAGGCATAACCATAGTTGCTGATTTGCTGCCAGTCACCGTAGTTGTCCAAATCGTTTACCCCGGGGATTGTGTAGTTGACGTATTGATAACTCGCGTTGCGCCGGTAGGGATCGTAGTAGTACGGATCGTTTGTGTAAGCGTCATAGCTGGCATAGCGTCCGTCGTAAACGTTTGGATATTGATAGCGATAATAGTCATCAACCAGATAACCTGCATCGCGATTGTTAAGGCGAGACAGCGCCGCTTCAGCCGCAGTCGCGCCGAGGATGGTGAGCATTTCGCCTTTACTGATCCGGCCGCCGGCGCCCTGCCCGACTACCTGCGCCAAACCGCTGAGCACTGAAACGATCGCGTTGCCGTTGTCGAGCCTCATTTGGTAAAGGCCCGGTTCCTGAAAGTCGACCGCGCCATACGGTGTGCCAACTTCAAACAGACCGCCCGAAGGCAGATAACCGACATCGAAAATCGCCGTGCCTTCGCGCAACGCGAGCTGGGTGCGGCTGTCGCTCAGATTCACACAGTCGAGCGACGTATTGGGATCCAGACGAGCGAAGTTTCGCCCGCTGAAGGCCAGCGACGTGCGCGAGTTTTCTCGTGTGTAGATCCGATCGCCGACTGAGAACGGCTGGTTAGGGGCCGCCGCAGTCCAATTCGAATTGTCATCAGTGAGGTTGTCATTAAAGGCCACCTGGCCGTCCACTCTTTGAATACGAGCGGCGTCGGGCAGCTCTGCCGCCTGTGAATTCTGGCCATATCTGGAATAGAGCGCGACGCCCAGGCCGGCGACGAGCGCACACCCAAGCGCGATAACCGCGCCATGCGGCCAAAGTTTGATGTTTCTCATAAAGACTTACCTCCTGCTGAATCCGAATTTTCGCCGGGACGACTCTTTCCACACTGATCTAATTTCGAAAGCGGTTGTCCCCCTGGCCGCTTCCCTTCAAGGTTGTTCGTAACTGGAGAGTTTTTCGTAAACGAATTACAGCAATAACCATGCCCGCCTCAGGTCACGATCAATTAGGCGGAACCCAGTGCCGGGTCCTGGGAAAGTCTGACCGTTTGAACTCCGGGATTTGAAACGCGATAGCCGGCCAAGCCTCCGTCATCGGAAGCAAAACACAATTGATTGGGAACACGGTTGCAAGAGAGAGCGCTGAATAAGAATCGTTCGGGCGCGACCCAGACAACGAAGTAATACCGGACGATCACGTTTAGTCGTGTGGCCTGCAAACACCCGGTCGCTGAGTTATGGCTCTGCCACGCCGATGAGCGGCAAGTCTCCGACTTGCCGGGAGCGCCCGCTTCTTTTTCGGGTCTCCGACCCGCGGTCATAGACCGCCAGATCTTCAGAAGGCCTTCCGGCAAGTCTGAGACTTGCCGCTCATCGGCGTGGCAGAGCCATAGCATAGGAACCAAATTATGCAAGTGAGATTGTTGCGCGGCGTAGTGAGACTTGCCCTTCAGGTCGCCTTTGCGTGTAACGAAACCTTTCGGCATGCCGAGTGAGATCCGGACTCTTCAGACTCAAAATTGGCAGTTCGCGGTCAAGGGTCTACAATGCCTGAGCCTTCCATACTTCGAGCTCTAAACGAGGATGAACGGGCTCGAGTCCCTCGGAAACTGACTATGACCACCCCCCGACGCTCACAGGAAATAGATCGCATCGTCTCATCGGCACTCGAGCGCGAGCCGGCCGGGCGCGCGGCGTTTCTGGATGAAGTCTGCGATGGCGAAGAGCAGTTGCGGGAAGAAGTTGAGTCACTCCTGGCGCTCGACCGGCCCGAGCGTCTGGTAGCCGGCGCGGCAGTTGAGGAGGCCACCCAACTATTAGCGAAGCGGACGCCGGCGATTGAAAAGCTGGGCCGCTATCAGATTGTCCGATCTCTGGGCGCAGGTGGCATGGGGGAAGTCTACCTGGGACATGATGAACAACTGAATCGTCCGGTAGCGGTAAAACTCCTTACGTCCTATCACGCGGCCGAAGAAGAAAGGATGCGGCGCTTTCGCCAGGAGGCCCTTTCAGCCTCAGCGCTAAACCATCCAAACATTCTCACCATTTATGAGATAGGAGAGTCTGACGGCGCCAACTTCATCGCTACGGAATTCGTCGATGGTTTGACTCTGAGCGAACGCATTGGGCGCGGCGCCATTTCGACGGACGAGAGTCTGAGAATTGCCGAGCAAATTGCCAGCGCCCTCTCAGCTGCGCACGCGGCCGGGATCATTCACCGCGATATCAAGTCCGCCAACATCATGGTCCGCGCCGATGGCCTGGTGAAAGTCCTCGATTTCGGAATTGCGAAATACGAACAACCTGAAAACAAGACGGACCCGCAGAAGGCTTTGGTTGAGACTATGCCGGGCGCGGTCATGGGCACCGCCGCATACATGTCGCCTGAGCAAGCGCGTGGACTCTCAGTCGACGCGCGCACCGACATCTGGAGCCTGGGCGTAGTTTTTTATGAAATGCTTGCCGGACGTCGTCCGTTTGTCGGAGACACGGTGATGGATGTGATGTCCGCCGTGCTCGAGCGACAACCGGCGTCATTGTCCACGACTGGCGCTACTGCGCCGGAACTGCTGGAACGAATCGTTTTCAGGGCCCTGAGCAAGGATCGGGAGGCAAGATACTCGAGCGCAAATGAAATGCTTGCGGACCTGAAGGACCTGTCGAAGAAGCTGGAGTTCGCTGCCGAGAGCGAGCGCCAGTCGGCCGAACACAAACCTGCGCCGAGTTACCTTACGAGGGAAGCCAGCCGCTCGATTGCCGTGCTGCCCTTTGTAAATATGAGTTCGGAACCGGAAAACGACTATTTCTGCGATGGCCTGGCCGAAGAACTCCTGAACGCGCTGACTCGGATTAAAGATCTCAAGGTCGCGCCGCGCACGTCTTCTTTTTCATTTAAAGGCAAGAACGCAAACGTCAGCGCCATCGGCGAAGCCCTGAAAGTTAACTCGGTCCTCGAAGGCAGCGTCAGAAAATCTGCCAATCGACTGCGGATAGCCGTTCAGCTCATCAATGTCGCTGACGGCTATAACCTCTGGTCAGAACAATATGATCGCGAACTGAAGGACGTCTTTGATGTGCAGGACGAGATCGCGCTCGCCGTCGTCAACGCGCTGAAGGTGAAGTTGCTGGGAAAAGAAAAAGCGGCAGTGCTGAAGCGAGCCACCGATAACGTCGAGGCTTATCAACTGCTCTTAAAGGGACGTTACCACTGGTACAAGCAGACACCGGACAGCGTTCGGAAGAGCCGCGACTATTTTCAGCAGGCGATTGAACTCGACCCAGGCTTTGCGTCAGGTTACGCGGGACTCAGCGAATACTATGGTTTATCCGCAGCGCTCGGAATGATGCCGGGAGCCGAAGGATGGCCGCTGGCTGAAGCCGCCATGGTGAAAGCTCTGGACTTGGACGACACGCTGCCGGAAATCCATAACGGGCTGGCCGCAATCAGGATGTTTTATTACCGGGACTGGCAAGGCGCCGAACGCGAGATCAAACGCACCCTCGAGTTGAATCCAAAGTTTGCTGAGGTTCATTGCCTTCATTCCTATTGTCTGGTCGCGATGGGCCAGCTTGATGATGCTATAGCTGAGGTCCGCCGGGCGTGCGAACTCGATCCGCTCTCGATCACCTACAATCGTTACTTAGGTAAAACTTTCTATTACGCGCGGCAATACGACGAGGCAATCGCAGGATTCCAACAGGCGGTCGACCTGGACGCGAACAATGCGCCCTTTCATGAGGACCTGGCCCAGGTCTTTCACCAGACTGGATATCACCGGCAGGCGATCGCTGAATATCAAAAGGCCTTAGAGCTAGTGGGCGATGTCGAAGGAGCGGCAACTCTCGGCCGCGTCTATGCCAGGGACGGTTTCGACCGGGCTATCCGGATGGCCGCCGAAAGAGAGCTGGAACAGTTAAAGGCAAGACTCGATCAGGGTGAATACGTTCCCGCAATCCGTTTGGCTCACGCTTACACGACGCTTGACCAGACTGAGGACGCCTTGGCCTGGCTGGAGAAGGCTTGTGAAGAACGCAACGCCTTTCCTTTATTCATTCACGTCGATCCTTTCTACGACCGTTTACGAAGCGACGCCCGATTCACCGATCTCCTGGAACGCTTCAGTCTCGCCGGCGCAGAAGACACGCCGGCGGTCGCTAAGAATCCAACCTCCGCGGCCCGGGGTTCAAACACTCGCGCGGAATCCGGAGCCATTGAAACCCAGCTTAGTACGGATCAAACGCCTGGGCCCGGGTCAAAGACAACACGTTATCTACTCTGGTCAGGTCTGGGAATCCTTTTGCTGATTGCCGCGGGACTCGTTTACTGGTTTTACCCCAGCCGGCGCCCGCAAATCGAATCGATCGCGGTGATGCCGATCGTTAATGCGAGCGGCAACACGGAAGTCGAATATCTTTCGGACGGCATGACCGACATGCTCATCACCAGTCTTTCGCAAGTGCCGAATCTCTCAGTCAAAGCTCACAGTTCCGTGTTCCGCTACAAAAACAGAGATGTTCAGCCGCAACAGGTAGGCAAAGAACTCAACGTGCAGGCGGTCTTGAATGGACGTGTGGTGCAACGCGGAAATGACCTGGCGTTACATATCGAGCTGGTTGATGTCCGCACCGAAACGACTTTGTGGGTCGCCGATTACAGTCGCTCAATATCAAATCTGGCAGCCGTGCAGAACGAGATTGCCCGGGATGTTTCGCAGAAGTTGCGGACCCGTTTGTCGGGACCTGAGCAACAGAAAGTCACGAAGGATTATACCGCTAACTCAGAAGCGAGGGATCTCTATCTAAGGGGGCGCTTCCACAACTTGAAGCTGACCCCGCCGGAAGTCCAACAAGCCATCGTTTATTTTCAACAGGCAATTCAGCACGACCCAAACTATGCGTTGGCGTACGTTGGTCTTTCAGAGGCTTATCGGGGCCTGACCCTTAGCGGTGAGCTGAAGCCAACTGAGTTTATGCCCAGGGCCAGAGAAGCCGCGCAAAAGGCCGTTGACCTGGACGATGCGCTGGCCGAAGCGCACACCGCCGTCGGAGTAACAAACTTTTGGTATGACTGGAATTGGAGTGCGGCTGAGAGTCAATTCAAACGAGCACTCGAACTTAATGCGAACAGCGCCGATACACATTTGTTCTACGCCCACATGTTGTCAAACACTGGTCGACATCAGGAGGCTCTCAGCGAAATAAAACGGGCCCGGGAACTTGATCCATACTCTCCAGTTATCAACGCACTCGAAGGCCAGTTTCTGGTTCATGCCGGAAAGCCCGACGAGGCGCTGATCAGACTCCGTGAGACTTTTGAACTCGCACCCGGTTTTTGGTTTCCGCACTTGTTTGCGTCTAGTGCCTACATCGAAAAGGGAATGCTTGCTGAGGCGGTGGTTGAGGCGCGAAAAGCCGGTGAGCTTTCGAGCGCCCAAACGGCGTGGATCGCTTACGAAGGATGCGCTCTTGCGAGGATGGGACGAAAGGATGAAACGCGCACCCTGCTGGAAAAACTACTGAAGCTTTCGAAAGAGCGTTTCGTCCCGCCCACGCACATTGCGTTGCTCTATAACGCGCTGGGTGAAAGTGAGGAGTCATTTAAGTGGCTGGAACGGGGGATTGAACAACGCGATCCAAAAATGGCCTTTCTGAAAGTCGAGCCGAAATGGAATAACCTGCGCGGCGATCCCCGGTTTCAGGAAATCATGAGGCGCGTGGGCTTCTAAGCTCGGAGAGTCACGGTCCAAACCTCTGCCGGTATTCAATCGAAGTAATGAAGGCCTTGACCATCTCGGCATTGATGTAGTTGCCGTTGAATTGATTCAGCTTCGCGAGCCAGAACTCATAGCCGGTGTAGTCCGCATCCGGCGCGTCATTCGGGTTACGTCGTAAATAACCGAAGTACTGCATCAACACGAAGGCGCGGTTAAACTCGCGCTCAGTGAAGGCCGCATTTTCGCCCAGCTTGCGGAGCACACTCGCCCGGGTTTCGCTGGCGTCATTGAGTCCCGCAACCAGCGCATTACGTTCCGCGGCCAGGAGCGAGGCGCCGCTGTTCGCGTTCAAAGCGTCTACATATTGTTCGTTGGAAAGCCCGCCATAAATGGCGACAAAGTCCGATCGGCCGGCGAAATTTGTCGCGAACTGTCGTTTGTTGGCGTCCAATTGCGCCTGCCAACTGCCCTGTCCGACGATGACGTCGCGGCCGACCGCCTGCCGGTCGCGGGTAAATTCGCTATAGGATGGAAAACGTTTGAAGGCCGACTGGTAAAGGCGCTCCACCAGAAACCCCGTCTGCTGAAACTCGATGGAGAGGAAGAAAGCCGCCGAGGTGTCCACCCGCCTCCGGCCGCGACAATCTGCGTTTGTCTCGCAGGACTCGATGTTGTTGGTCCAGAACGCCAGACCGGCCGGGTCCGGTTCGCGTCCCAGGAAGTCAAGATAGTGTCGGCGAACGAAGAATGCGGTGGTGTCCAATGGATTGATCGTGCCGCCAGCAGCTGTGGCAGTAAAAACTGCAGCCGTAGTGGTGACGAGCAATGAGAAACTGCGGCTGGAGGGACTGAACGAATAGTTAGCGCGCGCCGGAGTGATGATATAGAAGCCGCCAACTTCCAAATCGGTGAATGCATAGACTCCATTCGCGTCGGTGATCGCCTCAGCTGGGTGCGTGCCGCTCAAATTGATCGTCGCACCGTCAAGCGGCGCGCCATCACTGGTCAGGATTCGGCCGCTGATTGATGCGGAAGAGGCTGTCGGGCTGAGCCCGTTGCCGCTAGCCCAAAAACCCGCGGTTTGTGAGTAGGGCGGATTCCCTAACAGCGTGCCGGCCGCGTGTTCTCCGACAGTGCTTTCGTGGCCGAACCGATTGTTGACTACGTCCTTGCTTTCACCGCCGCCGGCGGCAACCACGGAATTGGTGATTTGAAAACTCCCGCCTGACTGAGCTGACAGCGGGATGCAGCCGCCCACAATCAAAGTAATTGCGGTGAACACGCTAAACGCGCGCCGTCTGTTTCTGGTATTAACAGTGCACATCTTCAGTCTCCGGCCGCGCTCTACAGTTCCCTCTGCCGCTCCTTCTTCGAGCCCTCGACCCGCGAAATTTTTCGCTAGGGTTTTTCTACACCTACTGCCGATAAAATAAGCTGAGGTTTTAGGCGCCGATTTTCGCGAACAACCGATTAGCAATTTAGTTAATTGCCTGTTCCTTCGTTGGCGAAAACCGGCGACTGTTTTCCTCTCTTCGTTGCGTGCTTGATTTGATTACATCCGAGCAATGCCTGTTTCAATCAGTCTTGCTCCAGCATTTCTCAACTCCTGCCGCAATCCTTCGTGGGCGACGGTGGCCGCGTTTTGCTCAAACACCGCGCCCACCGTCAGCAGTTCGAGACCGGAAAGAAATTCGTCCTCATCGCGTTTTGGCTTCGGAAATGGAATTCTGACTTTGAAGTTGTTGCCGCATAGTTCATCCACCAAAAGCGTTAGCCGGCCGCCGACGATGATGATGCCCTGCTGTTCGCCGGTTTGATTCAGGGCATCGGCAACCTCCTGCATCAGCAGAGATCGGTCAATCACCTCTTCGGCAAAAGCGGCAAGAAAAGCAGCTCGCGGTGGCAGCGGTTGCGGATTAAGCGCCACGCTGTTCAAGCGGCCACCCCCGATGACGTCGAAGATTTCCGGATGGCGGGCGGCGATGATTCCCAGAATTAACCGATTCGTACTAACTTCCGAGCGCCAGGGCACGGGATGACCGAAATCCAAGCGCCAGGGTTCCGGTTGCGGGCCGAAAACCAAACGCCAGGGTTCTGGATGCGGACCGAGAACTCGTTTTGCAACTTTGCGGATAATCGGATCCCATGGTCCCGGCGGCAATGGATGTTCTTCATCTTCGCGTCCAACGGTCGTGCCACCAAAGACGTGCGTGACAAACGAAGCCAGTTTTTCACGCGGGATGTTAAAGGTTTCGCTCGATCTTTGTGTTGCTGTTTGCATGATTGGTACTCCTTGTGTGAAAGCACTGATGGTGCTTTGTGTTTATGGACAAGCAACGGTGGACAGGGCCACCGCGCCTGCGTTGTCGATCGAAAGTAGTTTGCAAGTGGCGCCGTTCGGTGATTTCAAAACGATGCCCTGGCCGGGCGTGCCAATGAGAATGTTGCCGCCCGTGACATCCAATATCGCTTTCGGCGCAGTCGTGCCGATGCCGACGTTTGTATTGGCAGTCGCGCCGTTGAGGCCGCTGATGCTGCCAAGCACAAGTGAATTGCTTTGCGTGACTTGTGCGCGAGCGCCGATGCTGGTGGCATTTGTGACGCCCGCCGCGCCGCTGGCCGAATAGCCTATGGCTGTATTCTCAGCCTCGTTGCTGTTGCCGAGCCCAGCGAGGGTGCCGATGAAGGTATTGTTCTCACCCGACGCGTTAGAGAAGCCTGCCCCATAGCCGACAAAGACATTCGCGCTGCCGCTGACGTTGTTCACCCCAGCAGAGCCGCCAAAAAAGGAATTTAACTTGCTGGCATTTTTTAATCCGGCGTTATAACCAAAGAAAGAGTTATTAGTTCTCGATGATATGAGGTCGTTCGCAATATTCTCGCCCGCCCCTAAGCCAACGAGGGTGTTCGCAAGTTCGCTATTGGTGCTCATGAACCGCTGACCTTGCAGGTAGTAATGCGTCGCGGAGTCGAGGACGTTCGCCGTGCCGGTGCCGTCAATGTTGAAATTTGCTGAGGCTTGCAGCGTCGTTTGATTCAGGATTCCCCCGCCGCCGCTGCCAGTCGAGGCAATCGTCAGTGTGTTGCCCACCGGCGTAATCGTGATATTCGAACCGGCTGAGAGCGTGACGCCATCCGTCAAACCGTTGAGGCTTTTGACTACCTCGCCGTTGGCTATCTTCGGAGCCGTTACGGCGGAGTTCGCCAACAAAGCGTTGCTTACGCCGAGATTGGCGATCGACACGGTCACGTTCCCAACGGTGCCGCCACCGCTTAGTCCCGTGCCTGCCGTGACTCCGGTGATCGATCCGGCGCCGCTCGCGGTTGTTTGAATCGTGCCGTCCGGGAATTTCACACCGGCCGTGGTCGTTTCGATCAAACCGGCGACAGTAAGAGTTGAATTCGGAGTATTGGTGCCGATTCCCACGTTGCCGCCGGAGTTATTGAGCAGCAGAGTCCTGGGAGTGAACGTGCCGTAGTCGAAACTGGAGATGTATCCCAGCTCGCCGGAGAATCCCATCACGATACCTTTGCCGGCACTGGCGGGCAGCGGCGTGTTGTCGCCCTGAAACCAGCTTGAGCCCACTACGTGTAAACGAGTCACTGGCGAGGTCGTGCCCATCCCGACGCTGGTATCTGCGCTGGCGCCATTCACGCCGTTGATGCTGCCCAGTACTAACGAATTGCTGGTTGAAACGAAAGCATTCCCGCCGATGGCGTTGGCGTTAGTGAGATTGTTTGCGCCGACATTGGCTTGAAAACCGAGCAGAGTGTTATTGCTGCCAGTTACGTTCGATAGCCCCGTGTTGATTCCAAAAAAGGCGTTCCCGTTTCCGGTTGTATTAGCGAGTCCCGAACTGGCTCCAAAAAATGAGTTGCCGCCACCTGTCGACGCTACCTGACCGGAACGGTAGCCGTAGAAAGAGTTGTCGTCTCCAGTCATCACAAAGGCGCAAGGGAAAACATCACAGCCTCCCCCGCTATTGAAGCCGGTGATGGTATTGTTCTTACCGGTTGTATTGTTGCTTCCGGCCTGCGCTCCCAGAAAAACATTGAAGTCTCCGGTTGTGTGCAGACCGCCTGCGCTATCGCCAAAGAAACTATTGTTGCTGCCCGTCGTGTTGTTAGAGCCTGCGGTGGCGCCAAAGAAAGAGTTGGCGGTGGCGGTATTCGCTCTGCCGGCAATGACTCCGAAGAAAGCGTTGCGACCGCCCGTTACATTCAAAGCTCCAGACTGATCTCCGAAGAAGGAATTATTTTGGCCGGTTGTGTTGCTCGAGCCCGCACCGTCGCCGAAGAATGAGTTATTGCTGCCGGTGGTGTTGCTGGAGCCGGCATTAATCCCAAAGAACGAATTGACATTGCCGGATGTGTTCGATCCCCCCGCCAAAACACCGAAGAAAGAGTTACCGCTGCCACTTGTATTGCTTAGCCCGGCAGAAAGACCGAAGAACGCATTGGCGCCGCCCGTCGTGTTAGCTTTCCCAGCCAGGGATCCGAAGAATGAATTATTGTCCGCGGTGTTGTTGAGTCCGGCATTGCGCCCAAAGAAACTGTTGTTATTGCCGGTGACGTTAAAACCGCCCGAACTCGTGCCGACGAAGGTATTGTCCGTGCCCGTGGTGTTCTGTTCACCTGCGCCGGCGCCGAAGAAGGCGTTGTTGCTCGCATTGTTGTTGAAACCAGCGCCGCGTCCGAAGATCGAATTAAAGCTGCCGCTAATATTGAAGGTGCCGGCCAGGCTCCCGAAGAAAGAGTTGGCGACGCCCGTGGTATTGGAAGGCCCTGAATTCGATCCGAGGAAGACATTCTCTCTGCCCGTCGTGTTTTGTCTCCCCGCGTCCGAGCCGAAGAACGCGTTGGCGTCACCGGTAGTGGTTGCTTGCCCGGCTCCGGCGCCGAAAAATGAGTTGTGGCCGGCCGTCTGGTTAGTGGCACCTGCGTTTGCACCGAAGAAAGAATTCTCAGCTCCGCTTGTGTTAACCAGTCCTGCCCCGCTGCCGACAAATGTATTGAGCGCCCCAGAGGCGTTATCGCGTCCCGCATTCAAACCTACAAAGAGATTTTGTCCGCCCGCCGCCGCACTCAAGACACGATTGCCGCCGAGGTTGTATTGCGTTTGGGCGTTTACCGTGTTGAGCGAAAACGACCCGCCGACAGTCAAACCGCCCGCGACATTGACGTTCCCACCCGCGTCTGCTTGCACGAAGCGCGCGGCATCAACGCTGCCGAGTTGAGTGGCGTTGGTCGCGGTGTCCGCGGTCGCTGCCGTTAGACTGCGAATCGCATACGGAGTCGAAGTGATCTGCTGACGTGGCGAGAGCGTCGTAAAAGGATCAAGAGCGTTACGTCGAACACTAATTTCCAGATAGCGGTCTGCTCCGGGAAAACCGTTCGCGCCAAAGTCTAAAGGCTGCACTGTGAAAGCGCCGGCGCTCACTTGGACATTGGCGCGCGTGACCACAACGGGGGCAGGTTGTGGTTGCTGTGTGCCCCCTGCCGTTGCATCCCAGAGGGTGAACTGGATTTCATACGTGCCGTTGGCGGGCGTGCCGCCGTCGGTCAGGCGTCCCTGATAAGTAAACGACGTGGTCTGCGCGCGGCCGGCGCCGGCGCAGGCCAGAACCAGCGCAGTGGATAAAAAAAGAAAGCCCAGCGCCCGATTAGCAATTTTGCACGTCAACATTTTTCTAAATCCTTTTGAACTGTCTTTCATCGACCTCGCTCGGGTACTCTGAAAAAACTTGATAAGTCCGGCTCGCGCAGCTGAACTCCTTTGGTGGTCACTTCCGACACGTCTAAACCTTCAGACAGCCGTGACCGCAATCTCCGTCCGGCAGCGAAGAGTTAGAGTGTGCGGGCCAGGGCGATGAGAGTGTTTGCCCTGGTGCGGGTTAGGGTCTCACCGGTCACTGCTTCCACCTGATGGATATACGCTTCGAGCCAGCGCTGCTTAGCTGCCTGGTCACCGCACGTCTCTGCCGCCTCGGCTCTTCTAAGCTTCGCGCACATGGCATGGGCGGCTCCGTCGTGGTCGTCGTTGTCCCTGGAACTGCAATCCCCTTTGTTGACATACTGTCGCGTCAATTTGCACAACCCGTCATAAGAGAAAATCTGCGCCGCCTGATCCTCGCGCAGGTCCGATAGCTGAACGGCGATTGTCGACTTCAACTCCGGGCTGAGCAGGTCTAATTTCATCTCATCGCCGGCGAACGCGAGGAATTCAGCGAGTGGGCCACCCTGGTTTTGACCGTCGAAGTTTTGGAAATTTTGGATCTCCGCGATGCTCACAGTCCGGTCACCATTGGCGTCGAACATATTGAAGACCGAAGCGGCCTGGCCGGACGAATTGACGTACTCCCGCGCCAATGGCGGGGCCTCCCGATTCAGTTTGAGCAGGTTACTGAGAGTTTGGGCGCCTTTGTCGCGAATGCGTGCGAACATCCGTTGCCGGCCTTCATCCGCGCCGGGAGTTGGAAAGCGCCTGACATTGCCGTGCTGATCCAGGACCAAACTCTCGGACCCGGTAATCCCGGGGAACATTGGCTCGGCTTCCAGTTGAAAGCGTGGCTGGTTTGTCTCGTCAAGTGAGTTGGAACGGCTGACGCCGCCGGCTGGCCTGAGGGTGAACGAATACTGCCAGCCATTTAATTGCCCGGCCTGCCTTAGTTCGATGAATGATGGATCACAGTAATTTGGATTGCGTTGGCACCAATCCCCGAACTCATTCCAGGCGGGTGGGTAGCTACGATTCTGGGCGTAGTATGTATCGAACACAGTGCTGAGTTGATTCAGGTTGTTAACCGCGTGCCCGCGGGCGGCAGCCTCGCGCGCTGCTTGAACCGCCGGAAGAAGCAGCGCGATCAGCACCGCGATGATGGCGATGACCACGAGGAGCTCGATGAGCGTGAAGCCGGCGCCTTTGCTCAAGGTTTCGCTTAAGCGTTGGCCCTTGGGCAAGGCCCTTGTATTGGTCGCTTTGGAATCTATCGCTACGGTGTGAACAGTGTTATTTCTCATGTCAGTTTCCTTTTTCATTTTCGCTTTCCAAGCTGCACTGGGCAGCAAACAAACGAAAATCGACTAATGCAGACGTTTCGGTAAACGTCTGCTGGTGATTCTTTCTCCTTACCTGGCTATTGCTGTCCGAAACGCTGGCGGTATTCGATCGAAGTAATGAAAGCCCTGACCATCTCGGCGTTGATGTAGTTGCCGTTGAATTGATTCAGCTTCGTCAGCCAGAAGTCATAGCCCGTGTGGTCTGAGTCCTGCGGGTCGTTTGGATTGCGGCGCAGGTAACCAAAGTACTGCATCAGCACGAAGGCCCGATTTGATTCCACGTTATTGAGGTCGGTGTCTTCGGCAACAGCCCTCAGCACTTGTCCCCTTGTCTTCGCATTCGTCGATAGATCAGTGACCAGTTGATTGCGCTCAGACGATGAGAGCGGATTGCCGGCGTTCGCGTTCAACGTATCCACGAATTGCGCCGCCGTCATCGAAAGCGGAAAGGCGGACGTGAATCGCGAGCGTTGAACGAACGAAGCAGTGAACGCCTGCTTGTTGTTTTCAATCTGTTGCTGCCAATTGCCCTGGCCTACGATCACGCCCAGGCCAATCTCCTGCGTGTCAGAGAGAAACTCATTCAGGCGCACTACCGGCACCGGCAACTGATGCGACGAAGGAAAAGTTGAATTCCCCGCGGCATCACCATAAGCGGCCTTGTATATACGTTCGACCAGATAACCAGTGTCCTGGAATTCAATCGAGAGAAAGAACGAGGCCGAGACATTGATGCGACGCGCTTCGCTGCAGGCCTGATCGGTTCCGCACGAAGTGATTTGATTGGTCCAGAACTGCAGACCGGCAGCGTCCGGCTGTCGATTAAGAAAGTCGTGATAGTGCTGGCAGACGTAAGTTTGCGGATCGTCGATGGCATTCGCCGCTGATTCAGAGGCATCGTCAGCGATGGTTACTGTGGCGATCGCCGGCCCGCCGACGGTGACACCCGAAGGATTGCTCAGAGTGATGCTGAAGGATTCGTTTCCTTCGACGAAGGAGTCTTCGTTGATGAGTACTGAAAAACTCCTGGAAGTCTCGCCCGCCGCAAAGCGCAAAGAGCCCAGGGCGGTGATGTAGTCCTTGCGCTCAGTCGCGGTCACATCAGAGGTTTTGTAATCCACGGTGGCTGGGCCGGAAGTATCGCCGATGCGGTTCACGGTGATCGTCACGGTCGTGCAGTCTTCCTGTACGTTGTAATTTGCAGAGCTGAACTGCACGGCATTCAGCGTCGCCCCATCTTGCGTCACGGTAAAAGTTTGACCCGCAATGGTCAGTGTGCCGCTGCGCTGGCTGGACACGTCGTTCGCCGTCAGGGAATAGCCGACGGTCCCATTACCCGAATCACTCGCTCCTGAGGTAACGCTGATGAAAGCCGCGTTGCTCACCGCCGACCAGGCGCAGCCGGCGCCGGAAGTGACGTTGACCGCTCCCGCGGCAATGCTCGCGGGAAAATTTTGCGCGGTCGGGCTGAGTGCGAAGGTGCAGCCGCTGGCTTGCGTGACCGTCACAGTCTGTCCCGCAACGGTAAATGTTCCCGTACGCGCAGGCCCGGTATTGGCGGCGACTAAGTAGTTGGCGACGCCATTACCGCTGCCGCTGCTGCCGGAAGTAATCGTCAGCCAGTTGTCATTACTGATCGCAGTCCAGGCACATCCGGCTGTAGCCGTAATGTTGATAGCCGCCGTGTTGCCACTGGCAGAGAAGTTCGGCGCCGTCGGAGCGATTGAGTAACTGCAATTCAAGCCGTCTTGCGTGACGGTGAATGTCTTATTGGCAATGGTAATGGTGCCGGTCCGCTGGCTGGGGCCGGTATTGGCCGCGACATTGAAACCGACGTTGGCAGGGGCTGTACCGGTGGCGCCGGAGGTGATGGTGATAAAAGGCGTATTACTAACGGAGGTGTATCCACAGCTTCCGGTGGAGGTTACGCCCACGATGCCGGGGCTGCCTGCGGCTGAGAAGTTCGGGTTTGGACTGAGGCTAAACGTGTGCACGGTCAGGATGACTGGCCTTGAAGTGGCACTGCCACAGGAGTTCGAAGTAATCACATCATAGGTTCCTGCATCTGCGGCGCTTATGTTACTGAGGGCAAACGTCAGTGAGGTGGCACCCGGAATAATTATCCCGTTCTTTTGCCATTGATAGGTTTTTGGGGCAGTGCCGTCAGCGTCAACTATGAAGAGGGTGCGCGCATTGCCCGGACAAGCGGAGGCGGTAGGGAAAGCGATAAGCGGATCGAAAGAGGCAGCGGAGCGATTGGATGGCGGTACGCAGTCGAGACGGTAGACGTAAGACACACCGGCGTTGGCGGTGCCGTCGGATGCTGCCGCCTCGTGGGGCGCACTGACGATTACGGTGTCCCTGCTAATGCCCACACTGGTGCCGAACTCATCGCCCGGCGCGCGGTAAAAACCACCGGCGGAAAGTTTAGTCTGCTGGCTCCAAACAGTTCCGCTGCGGGTAAAGATGTAGGCTGCACCCGAATTGTCGCCAGGATTGGAGCTGGTTAGATCCTGGCGCCGCGCGCCGACGACAATCGTATTGCCTTCGATGGCCACGGCGTTATAGCTGAAGATGTCGTTCGCCTTGCCGTCGCCGGCGGTAAGCTTCTGTTGTTGGCTCCATTGTTCGCCGGCGGTGCGAACAAAGACGTAGGCGGCGCCCGCGTCAGTTCCTTTTTGGTCGTTACCGGCGGCTCCAATGACTACCGTATTGTTACTAATAGCGACGCCGGTTCCGAATAGGTCGCCAGTCGCGCCATCGTTCGGGTGCAGAACGGTGGTAAAGAAATCGACTGGAAGGGAAGGGTCTCTTGTCACAATGAGAGCGGCCCCCGCGCTTGAGCCGGGTGCGCCCGCGATTATGGTGTTGGAGTCCAGTGCCACACTGGCGCCGAGTTGGGTTTCGCCAGACCAGGGGGCTGCAAGGGTGAAATCCGAACCGGGATTGCCGGCTGAATCCAAAGTAAAGAGGTGCAGTTTACCGGCGTTTGACAGTTCGGTGAAATCGAATCCCGGGGCACCGACAAGGATCCGGTTGCCACTGATGGCGACACTCGCTCCGTACATATCACCGGCCCCCAGCTCGACTGGAATAAGCTCCGTGGGAAGCCCTCTGCTCAAATCAATGAAAAAAGCCCTCCCCGTATTGCTACCTGCTCCGGCGCAACCGTAAGCAGCTCTGGTACCGCTAATTGCTACGCTGTAACCACATTCATCTTTGGTATTGAGTCCGACCGGCGAGGTTGCGAGAAGATTCCAATTGGAGCCGGCTCGAGAAAACAAAAAAACGCTCCCACAGTCTATATATGGCAGGTCCGTCAACCAGGCGCCCACGATCGCTTTGTCCCCATCAATCGCCACTGCATCGCCGAACTGTGCGCCGTTTTGCCGAGGGCCGGCATCCAAAATCTTTTCCAGCGAGGCGGCAATCGGATCAATCGTAATTGGATAGGTTGCGCCTCGTTCATCGACTACCAAGGCTATCTCACGTCCGTCTGCGCTTGTCTCCATGCGCGCCGCCAGCTGCTTCCCAGCAGCATCCACGGCGGTAAGTTTGCTGTAACTCAAAGCCGGCGTACCCCGGCGGTCCGTCAGTTCAATCGATCGCCCGGTGTCTTTTACCTGGGCGCGCAAGTCTCCACTCAGCGAAATCACTAACCGCAAAGGTTCGCCGCTCACCGTTGCGGTTTTGTGCTCGGGACGCGAGCTAATGGTGAAGCCCTGCTCAATACCCTCGGCGCGGTTTTCGTACCACTCCGTGATTGTCGAATTGTCGATAGCCGATTGAAAGAGCGAATCTTTTTCGAATTTGAAATTTGAAATCTGAAATTTGAAATCTCCGGCCCGCTCATATTCAATCCGATTGTCTTTCACGTGCTGCGAGACGATTGGCGGCGCGGCGACGAGATCAGTTCCGTAGCCGTAAGCCTTGAGCCGCATCTCCAAATGCCACGCCCGCGCGCGTTCTTCCTCTGCAACCGTCGGTCGCACAGTTACGCCGTCTTCAGCAAACCAGGCATTCAGGTTCTGTTCATGGCTCATCCCCAGATAACCACTGCCAGGTTCGCCGAATGGTCCGCGCTCCTGACTCTTCAGACCGAAGCGCGCCGCGGTGATCGCCTGCATCAACGATTGACCCTCGCCGGGCTCCTGCAAGTACTTGCGCGCTGCTGCGCCGGTCATCTGCCGCGTCGCGGGCATGGTTTCTTTTTGGTTCACAACCTGCTCGCGCTGTACCTGCGAAAGGCTATTACCCGCGGACCCCGGAGTATTAATTCGGGATTGGCGAATGGATGAGAGCGCCAGCAAAACAAGACTGAAAGACAGGCAGGCACCGAGGCGCCGACCGGCGGTTGACCGAAGACTGGTTGCGAACAAATGCTTAAACATGGAAACTCCTCTTAAAACTTTCTGAGCAATACTTCCTTCACCTACTAACGCGAGTGTTGCGCTCAAAAAGCCACAGGTCTGGCATGCGATTTTTGAAACCCTTCTCATTTGGTGGGTTTTCCTGGATCTTTGCGCCGCTTTGCGTTCTTGCGGATCGTTGGAGGGCGCGGGCAGATGCGTATGTGAACTGAACGAAAAGAACCGCGTCGCGCTTACCCCCGGGGAGCCAATCACGCCTTCTAATCGAGACTCAGAAGCAACGCTATTGCTGCCCGAATCTCCCGCGATATTCGATTGAGGTAATGAACGCCTTGACCATCTCGGCGTTGATGTAGTTGCCGTTGAATTGATTCAGCTTCGTGAGCCAGAAGTCATAGCCGGTGTGGTCCGAGTCCTGCGGGTCATTGGGATTCCGTCGCAGGTAACCAAAGTACTGCATCAACACAAACGCGCGATTGGACTCAGCACTGTTGAGATCCGTATCTTCGGCCACCGCTCGCAAGACTTGCGCCCGCGTCCTGGCATTCGTCGATAGCTCACTCACCAACTGATTCCGTTCTGATGATGAAAGCGGATTGCCGGCATTCGCATTCAACGTGTCTACAAACTGGGCCGCGGTCAGGGAACCGGGAAAGGCCGTTGTGAATTTCGTCCGCTGGACGAAGGCGGCGGTGAAGGCCTGCTTGTTGTTTTCAATCTGTTGCTGCCAATTGCCCTGGCCCACGATCACGCTCAGGCCAATCTCCTGTGTGTCTGAGAGAAACTCATTCAGGCGCACTACCGGCACCGCTAACTGATGCGACGAAGGAAAGGTTGAATTCCCCAGCGCATCACCATAAGCGGCCTTGTAGATACGCTCGACCAGATAGCCGGTGTCCTGGAATTCAATCGAGAGAAAGAACGACGCCGAGACATTGATCCGGCGCGTTTCGATGCAGGCCTGATCGGTTCCGCAGGAAGTGATTTGATTGGTCCAGAACTGCAAACCGGCAGCGTCCGTAATTGTCCGAGCTCTGCGTACTTTGATCATCACTGGCTGCGCTAGCAATCCAGACCGTTTTGTAAAGAAATGCCGAGACATGCGAATCCTTTTTCTTCAATCTTGCGACCTTCGGGAGTTGGCGTTCTCTTTTCCTTCACTTACTAGCGCGAGAGTTACGCCCAAAAAGCCACAGCGCAGGCGAATACTTGCTAAGAAATTGGTCAGCAGCGGGCTGGGCGGCTACAATCTTTAAACCGTGTTTGTTTAGAAAGTGCCGTCGCGAACGAATGAACCGAGTTATGCCGGAACCGCAGTCCCAGGAAGTCACCCAATTACTTGCTGCCTGGAGCGACGGTGATCGGTCGGCGCTGGATAAACTCTTGCCTTTGGTCCAGGGTGAATTGCACCGGCTGGCTCATCGTTACATGAGTCACGAGCGCCAGGACCACACCCTGCAAACAACTGCGCTGGTTAACGAGGCTTACCTCAAGCTCATCGATCAGAAAGTAGATTGGCAAAGTCGCGCTCATTTCTTCGGCATCGCCGCACAAATCATGCGGCGTATTCTGATTGACCACGCGCGCAAACATCTGGGCCCCCAACACGGCGGCGGAAAGACGATCTCACTGGAAGATGTGGCGGTGGTCAGCGACGAACGCGCCTCTGAGTTAGTGGCGCTGGACGAAGCTTTGACCACCCTCGCGAAAGTTGATGAGCGCAAGAGCAGATTGGTGGAGCTGCGTTACTTTGGCGGTTTGACTATCGAAGAGACCGCCGCCGTCCTGGGCGTTTCCGACGAGACGATTAGACGTGAATGGATCCGGGCCAAAGCTTTTCTGCACCGCGAGTTGAGCCGGATTGACTGATATGGAACCACAGCGGTGGAAAGAAATTGATGACATCTTCGCGGCGGCCCTGGAGCGCGATTCGGCTGATCGTCCGGCGTTTCTCGCGACAGCCTGCGGTGAGGATCAGCAGTTGCTAGCCGAGGTTGAATCGCTGCTCGGTCATGTGACGCCTGAAAGTTTCATCGATGGCGCCGTGGTCGAGGAAGCCGCGCGTCTGTTGGCGAGTGAAAGACGCGAGCCTGAGCTGACCAGCATTGGACCATACCAGGTGGTGAAACTGATCGGCGCCGGCGGGATGGGCAAGGTTTTCCTGGCTCATGATCCGAGGCTGAATCGCCCGGTTGCGGTGAAATTACTTTCCCACTATGGCGCCGGTGAAGAAGAACGGAGCAGACGGTTTCGCCAGGAAGCACTTGCCGCTTCGGCGCTCAACCATCCAAACATTCTCACGATACATGAAATAGGTGACTTTGAAGGTCAGGACTACATCGCCACCGAATTTATTGACGGTGTTACCTTGCGGGCCCGTTTGGGCGACGGCGAAATGCCGCTGGCGACGGCAATTGAGAATGCGATTCAAATAGCAGGCGCCCTTTCTGCGGCCCATGAGGCGGCCATAGTTCACCGGGACATTAAACCAGAGAACGTAATGATTCGGGTCGACGGGCTGATCAAAACGCTCGACTTCGGGATCGCCAAACAGACCCCGACAACTGGGACGCCCGCACAGGACCAACTCGAAACAAAACCTGGATTGGTGATAGGTACTGCGCCCTACATGTCGCCGGAGCAAGCTAACGGCTTGCCGGTGGACGCACGTTCTGACATTTGGAGTTTGGGCGTTGTGCTTTACGAAATGGTATCTGGCCGCGTGCCATTCCAGGGCCAGACTGCGACAGAAACGATCTCGTTAATTTTGCAAAAAGAGCCTGCGCCATTGGCAAGTCAGGCGCGCGAAGTGCCGGCCGAACTTGCCCGTATCGTCACCAGGGCGCTGACCAAAGATCGCGACGAGCGCTATCAGACGATGAAGGACATGCTGATCGACCTGAGCAGCTTGAAGCACAAAATGGAGGTCGATGCTGCGATTGAGCGCACAGTCTCGCCTGAGCTTCGGCGCCGGGAATCCTCTGGAAGCGTCGAACACACGCAGGCAACTGCCTCGGTCGCGTTGGCCGCAACCAAGCCGGATGGGTATGTTGAGTTAACGAGTAAAGTTTCCACGTCAGGCGCGCGCCCGCGACTGCGCCGGATGGCCGTTGCGGCGCTGCTCGTCGCGGCCGTCGCCGCGACTACTCTGGGTATCTACTGGATCTTCGTTCGGCCACCGAGAGAAAAGGCGCTCCTTCGCGTGCCCTTCCACGAAATGAATATCTCGCGCCTTACCACTTCGGGGAAGATCACGCACGCGGCCATCTCGCCTGATGGCAAATATGTCGCTGCCGTGAGCGAAGACGCCGAGGGTGACAGTCTCTGGGTCAGGAATATCGCTGCGCCAACAAACGTACGGGTGGCGGGCCCTGCGGCAACGGAATACGTCTGGGTGACCTTTGCGCCGGATGGCGATTCCATTTATTACCTCGCTTTGGATCGTGACAAGGGAGACACCGACCTTTACCGCGTGCCCTTGCTCGGCGGCCCGCCCAGCAAGTTGGCGGTCGACATCGGCCCAGTTGCCTTCTCGCCAGACGGGCGACGGATAACCTTTGTCAGTATGGACAAAGGTGAGAGCAGTTTGGTTGTTGCTGACGCTGACAGGAGAAATGAGCGGAAGCTGGCTACCCACCGGCAGCCCGACTTGTTTCGTATGACCCGGAACGCGCCCGCGTGGTCGCCCGACGGGAAAACGATCGCCTGTCAGGTCAAGCTCAACGAGGAGCGCGGCAGTTACGAGACTATCGTCAGCGTCAGTCTCGACAACGGGGCACAGCAGACGCTCAGTTCCAGGCACTGGCATCACGTCGGCCAGCCCGTGTGGCTCGCAAACGGGAGCGGACTGCTGGTGACAGCTAGCGAGAGCGCGACTACACCAGACCAGGTCTGGTATATCGCGCTCAGTAATGGCGAGACAACCCGCGTCACGCACGATCTCAACGACTATCACGACCTCAGCCTTACGGGAAATTCGAACCGGTTAGCCGTGGTGCAGGTTCAGTCCGTCTCGAGTATTTGGGTCGCGCCGGACGCTGAGGCAGACCGCGCTAAGCAGATCGCCTCTGACACTACCTCGAGCGAAGATGTGGCCTGGACTCCTGAGGGACGAATCGTCTATCGCGCGAACGTCGGCGACAGTGCTGAAATTTGGGTATTGAACTCTGATGGCTCGAATGCAAAGCAAGTCACGAGTGGCGCACGCGTGAGCGGCGGCCTGACCGTTTCGCCGAACGGTCGTAATATCTTCTTTACCTCGGACCGCGCCGGACATTCCAACATCTGGAGGGTCGACGCCGACGGTAGCAACCTCAAACAACTGACCTCAGGGGACGGCGAGTACTACCCGCAAAGCACGCCTGATGGGCAATGGATAGTTTTTCAGGGCGGCGACGTCTATCCGACACTGTGGAAAGTGTCGACTGCAGGTGGTGAGGTAGTGGAAGTGGCCAGGACGCGCGCGTTGCGTCCGGCAGTTTCGCCTGACGGCCAGATGATCGCTTACGATTATCTGGACTCGGATTTGAACAAGTGGGGTATTGGGATTGTTTCATTCCCGGGAGGAGCGCGCGTGACGCGGTTCGACTTCCCGCCGACCGTGTCATCCAGATTTGTCCGCTGGTCGCCTGACCGCCAATCGGTTGCATTCGTGAATAGTCCGGGAGGCGTCTCGGACATCTGGCTGCAACCAATCAACGGTGGTCCGGCGAAACAACTGACCAGCTTCAAAGCCGAACAAATCCTTGCCTTCGACTGGTCACGCGATGGGCGCTCATTGGCATTCGTGCGCGGAGTCAAGACGAGCGACGTGGTGCTGATCGAAGAGGGACAAAAGTGAAACCGGAGGACTGTGAGCTCCGCAACCGGATAAGGCTGCTGCAGGTCGCAGCACTCGGAATATGAAAGTCCAGCGCTGGAAAGAAATTGATCGAGTTTTCGCGGCCGCGCTTGAGCGCGACTCGGCCGAGCGCCCGGCGTTTCTCGCGTCAGCCTGCGGCGCGGACGCACAGTTGCGGAAAGAAGTTGAATCCCTCATTGCGCATATTGTTCCGGATTATCTAGCCGGAGGCCCCGCCGCCGAAGAAGCCACCCGCCTGTTGGCGAACGACAGGCATGAGCCCGACTTAACCAGCATCGGACCATATCAGGTTGTGAAAATGCTCGGGGCCGGCGGCATGGGCAAGGTTTACCTCACTCACGATCCGAGATTGAATCGCCTGGTCGCAGTGAAATTACTGTCTCACTATGACGCAGCTGAAGCAGAACGAAGCAAACGTTTCCGGCAGGAAGCACTGGCCGCCTCGGCGCTGAACCACCCGAACATTCTCACCATTCATGAAATAGGCGATTGCGAAGGCCAAGACTACATTGCCACCGAGTTTATTGATGGGGTCACTTTGCGGGCGCGTCTCAGCGGTGCCGAACTGTCGTTTCCGATGACACTCGAGATTGCCACCCAGATTGGCGCGGCGCTCACCGCAGCTCATGAGGCAGGAATAGTTCATCGCGACATCAAGCCTGAAAATGTGATGATCCGCGCGGACGGCCTGGTCAAGGTCCTGGACTTCGGGATTGCCAAGTACACCCGGGCGGCAGCCGGGGAAGAACAGGATTTGGTCGAGACAAAACCGGGATTCCTGATCGGCACGGCGCCCTACATGTCACCTGAACAAGCGCGCGGACTGCCGGTCGATGCGCGCACCGACGTTTGGAGTCTGGGTGTAGTGCTTTACGAAATGGTGACCGGCCGCGTGCCATTCCGTGGTAAGTCTCCGAGTGAAACCGTCTCCCTGATTTTGCAGAAACCGCCATCGCCCATGGCGCATTATGCGCACGAAGTGCCTGCGGAGTTCGAACGGATCGTCACCAAGGCGCTGACAAAAGATCGCGAAGAGCGCTATCAGTCGGCGAAGGACATGCTGATCGATCTGCGCCACCTGAAACGCAAGCAGGACGTCGATGCCGAGATTGAACGCACCGTCGCGCCTGAGCCTGAACTCCGGGATTCAAAAAGCAGCGTACCGATTGTGCCGGCAACCGTCTCAGGCTCAGTCGCCGCAACCGCACCAGCCAATGATTCGCGTTCCACTTCGAGTGCTGAGTACGTTGTCTCAGGAATCAAGCAGCACAAGCTCGCGGCCATCCTGGTGGTGGTCCTCCTGACTGGCAGTGCTGTTGGTCTGGGCCTTTATCTGCGCGCGCGAAACGCGACAGTCGCAATTGATTCGATCGCTGTTCTACCCTTCGAGAATAAAAGCAGCGAACCGGATGCCGACTATCTCTCAGATGGGTTGGCCGAGTCGCTGCTCTATCGCCTTTCGCAGTTACCCAACTTGAAAGTCAGCCCCAGCAGTTCAGTCCTTCGCTACAAGGGGAAGGAGATCGACGCCGTCAAAGTTGGGCAGGACCTTGGCGTAAACGCCGTGCTCTCCGGGAGGATCGTGCAGCGTGGTGACAATCTGACAATTAGTATCGAACTGGTGGACGTCCGCTACAACAAGCTTCTATGGGGCGAGCAGTATGAGCGCAAAATATCTGACTTGCTCGCGACCCAGCGCGAGATTGCGCAAGAGATTGTCGAGAAACTAAAGCTTAGAGTTTCCGGCGAAGAGAAAGCACTTGGCAAACACTACACCGAAAGCAACGAAGCTTATCAACTCTATTTGAAAGGCCGCTTCTACTGGAACAAGCGGACGGCCGAAGCGCTCACGAAAGCCATCGAGTATTTCAACCAGGCGATTGAAAAAGATCCGAGTTTCGCCCTGGCCTATGCCGGCCTGGCTAACTGCTACGTTTTGCACCATGGCAACGCGCAGCCGCCGCGAGAAAAAATGCCTAAAGCCAGGGCGGCGGCCATGCGGGCCCTGGAACTGGACGAGACGCTCTCCGAAGCGCATACATCACTAGCGCGTGTCTTAGCCGTATACGATTGGGACTGGCCGCGGGCCGAAAAGGAGTTCAGGCGCGCTATCGAGTTGAACCCGCGCGATGCGTTAGCTCATCAATGGTATGGTGGATATTTGGAGCTAATGGCCCGGCCTGTTGAATCTCTCGCCGAGAGAAAAAAAGCCCTGGAACTGGATCCGCTGTCTCTCTCCAGCAACTCGGAACTGGGGTTGGCCTACTACTTCGCCCGCGACTATGACAAGGCGATCGAACAATTCCGCCTGACGTTGGAACTGGATCCGAACTTCCCTCTGGCGACCGCCCAACTCCCGGTTAATTACGAGTTAAAGGGGATGTATGATCAAGCGATTGCCGGATTTCAAGAATTGGCCACGCAGAGGGGAGACACTCGCTGGTCAAATTCATTGGCCGGGCTCGGCCATGCTTATGCGATGTCTGGCAAGAAAGCTGAGGCGCGGGCGGTGCTCGCCGAATTGAAGCAGCGGTCGCAACAAGAGTATGTGCCGGCGGACAGCATCGCCCTTGTTTACGCAGGCCTCGGTGAGAGGGACGAGGCTTTCACCTGGCTGCAAAAGGCGTATGAGGATCACGCGTTCAAAATGGCCTGGCTTAAAGTGGAGCCACAATGGGACAGCCTGCGCTCCGACCCGCGCTTCGCAGACCTCTTGCGCCGCATGAGGCTGACGCAATAGCGCACAGTGGTGGTCAGTTTGCAGAAGTAGCACGGGCGTCCCGCCCGTGAAATCACGCGCAAGATGCGCGTGCCACCTCAAACAACAGCGCGAACTGAATCCGGATTGACTGACAATGGAACCGCAGCGCTGGAAAGAAATTGATCAAGTCTTCGCCGCCGCGCTCGAACGCGACCCGGCGGAGCGGCCTTCCTTTCTCGCGGAAGCCTGCGGCGGAGATGCCGAGTTGCGCGCGGAAGTTGAATCATTGCTTGCGGCCCATCAAGCGGCCGGCTCTTTCATCAATGGCTCGGCATCTGATGTGGCTGCGTCGTTATTAGGGAAGAACCCGACCGGCCGAACCCAATTGGGCCAATACAGGATTGAAAACCTGCTCGGCTCCGGCGGCATGGGGCAGGTTTATCTCGCTACCGACCGAATGGGTCGCCAGGTCGCGCTCAAACTTTTGGCTCGTCAGCACGATCAGGACAAACGTCACCTCGCTCGCTTCGCCCAGGAAGCCCAGACTGTCCTGACCTTGAACCATCCAAACATCGTCACTATCTACGACATCGGAGAGGTTGAAGGGACTTCCTATATCGCCAGCGAGTTGATTGAAGGTGAGACACTGCGCCATCGTCTGGCGGCAGAGATCAATCAGCAGGAGATTCTGGAGATCGCCATTCAGATTGCCAACGCGCTGGTCGCCGCTCACGAAAAGGGAATCGTTCATCGCGACATCAAGCCAGAGAACGTAATGATCCGCGCCGATGGTTACGTGAAGGTTCTGGATTTCGGGATTGCCAAGTTGACGGATGATTTTACCAGCCCGGTAAGCGAGGACGCGGCTACCAGGCTGAAGGTGGAAACGGGAGAAGGAGTAATCATCGGCACGGCATTCTACATGTCTCCAGAGCAGGCGAAGGGAGCTCCGGTGGATATGCGGACCGACTTGTGGAGTCTCGGCGCGGTGCTTTACGAGATGATCACTCGCCACGTTCCCTTTCCCGGCGAGACTCCAGCCGAAACAATTTCTCTCATTCTGCAAAGAGAACCGGCGCCATTGGGGCGCTACGCGAATGGAGTATCCGGAGAACTGGAACGGATCGTCAGTAAGGCCCTGACCAAAAAGCGCGAGGAGCGTTTTCAGACGGCCCGAGATTTTCTGATCGACTTGCGCAACCTGAAACTTAAACTCGAAGTTGATGCGGAAATCGATCGCACGGGAACACCGGAGCTTCGCGCCGCGCCGTCGTTGGCCAGTGGGCAGAGCGCTCCCGCGAGGGTTTCTCAATCCGCGGAGGCGACGTCGCCGCCAACGACCGCGCGGCAGAGCGCTTCCAGCGCCGAATACATTGTCTCCGGGATCAGGCAGCACCGGCTGGCGGTAGCCTTCGGCGTGTTAGTGCTGGTCGCCGCCTTCGTCGGTCTGGGCCTTTATCTGCGCGCGCGAACTACGACAGTCGCAATTGATTCGATCGCCGTTTTGCCTTTCGAAAATAAAAGCAGCGAACCGGACGCTGACTATCTCTCGGAGGGGTTGGCAGAATCGCTGCTCTATCGGCTTTCGCAGTTACCCAACTTGAAAGTTAGCCCCAGCAGTTCAGTCCTTCGCTACCGGGGCAAGGAGGTAGACCCCGTCAAGATCGGTCAGGAACTGGGCGTAAATGCCGTGCTTTCGGGAAGGATCGTTCAGCGGGGCGACAATCTGACAATCAGCGCCGAACTGGTGGACGTCCGTAATAACAAGCTTCTATGGGGTGAGCAATACGACCGCAAGATGTCTGACCTCTTGGCAACCCAGCGCGAAATTGCGCGGGAGATTGTCGAGAAGCTGAAGCTCAAGGTTTCTGGCGAAGAAACAGGGCTCGCCAAACATTACACAGAGAACAACGAGGCCTATCAGCTTTACATGAAGGGCCGTTTCTACTGGAACAGACGGACACGCGACACGCTCCAAAAATCAATTGATTATTTCAACCAGGCAATTGAAAAAGATCCCGGCTTTGCCCTGGCTTACGCTGGCCTGGCTGACTGCTATGTCGTACCGGTCAACAGGCTGCCGCCTCGAGAGGCCATGCCCCGAGGTAAGGCGGCGGCGATCCGGGCGCTGGAGCTGGACGAAACCCTCGCCGAAGCTCACACGACCCTGGCGCGCGTGATGGCAAACTACGATTGGGACTGGCGGGGCGCCGAGAAGGAATATAAGCGGGCCATCGAGTTGAATCCGCGCTACGCGATCGCTCATCAATGGTATGGCGGCTGGCTTCAGGTAATGGGCCACCCGAACGAAGCGATTGCCGAAAGAAAACTGGCCCTGGAACTGGATCCCCTTTCCCCTATTATTAATTTTGAGTTGGGCCTGGCTCTTTACATGGCACGGGACTACGACAAGGCAATCGAACAATTCCAAAGGACTTTGGAATTGGACCCGAACTTTCCTCCAGCTAACCAAATCCTGCCCGCCGCTTATGAACAAAAAGGGATGTATAGCGAAGCCATTGCTGGATTTAAGAAAGCGATTCCACTGATGGGAGGTAGTGAATGGGCACTTACCAGAGGGGGGCTCAGCCATCTCTATGCGATATCGGGTAAGAAAACCGAGGCGCTGGGGATGCTCGATGAACTCAAGCAGCTCTACACACGAGAATATGTGCCCGCGCCCAGTCTGGCCATCGCCTACGCAGGTTTAGGCGAGAGGGACCAGGCGTTTGCCTGGCTCGAAAAGGGTTACGAAGAGCATGCCTTCCAAATGCAATGGCTCACCGTGGAACCGAGATGGGACAGCCTGCGCTCGGACCCGCGCTTCAAAGACCTGGTAAGACGGGTTGGTCTGCCGCAATAACATTTGCTCCCCTCCCTTTGGGGGGGTGGGGCCGGGGGAGGGGCGCAGCTACGGCAAAGAGAAAAGCAAATTACCTGCGTGCGCGGGCTTTCAGCCCGCGCGGGATCTTTTTTAGGTATCGACTCGTGGCTGCTCCCCTCCCCTAACCCCTCCCAGAGGGAGGGGAATCTACTTGATCTGAGCTTCCTAAAGTTTGTCGGACATATGTTTTCAAATTGACCCACTACGCGATGAATTGGTGGCTTGCGACTGCTCACGCCTCACTGCATACTTCATTAATCCATGAACATCGGCATCACGGTCTATCCAACTTATGGTGGCAGCGGCATTGTCGGTTCTGAGCTCGGCAAAGAGTTGGCCGAGCGCGGCCACACGGTGCACTTCATCGCTTCGGCGTTGCCCACCCGGCTCACCGAGCTGAACGAGCGCGTGCGCTTTCACGAAGTCGAGATGTTGTCGTATCCGCTGTTTGAGCATCAGCCGTACGATCTCGCTTTGGCGACGAAGATGGCCATGGTCGCGGAAAGCGAAAATCTCGACCTGCTGCACGTGCATTACGCGATTCCGCATTCGATCAGCGCGATCCTCGCGCGTGAATCCATCAAAGCACATCGCCGTCTGCCGGTAATCACGACGCTGCACGGAACTGACATTACGCTCGTCGGGGCCGACAGGTCTTACTTGCCGATTACCAAGTATGCTTTGGAACAATCGGACGGGGTTACCGCGATTTCGAATTATCTGAAGCAGGCGACGATCGAACATTTCGGATTCGATCGGATCGAAGTTATTCCCAACTTTGTTTGTCCCGAGGAATACAAACCAAAGATCGATTGTGAGCTCCGCGAATCCCTGTCACCCGACGGTTCGCCGGTGTTGGTGCACGTCTCTAACTTTCGTCCGGTAAAGCGGCCGGTTGATTGTGTGGAGATTCTGGCGCGCGTTTTGAAGCAAACCAAAGCACGACTGGTGATGGTCGGCGACGGCAGCGAGCGCACCAACTGTATTCACCGCGCGCGTTGTCTCGGCATCTCGGACAATTGTCTCTTCGTCGGCAAGCAGCCCAACATCGTCGATTATTTGTGCGCGTCTGACGTCTTGCTCTTGCCGTCCGAACAGGAGTCATTCGGACTGGCGGCGCTGGAAGCGATGGCGGTCCAGGTGCCGGTGATTGCTTCGCGTGTCGGAGGCTTGCCGGAAGTAATCGATGACGGCGAGACCGGATATCTCAGCGCGGTGGGTGATGTGGATAAGATGGCCGATGATGCCGCACGGCTGCTGATGGATCCCAAACTTCGGAAAGAAATGGCCAGGCGCGCCCGCGCCTCAGCCATAGAGCGCTACAGCACGCACAAGATCATTCCGCAGTACATTGAGTTTTATGAGCGGATACTGAGCGGCAAGTGATGCGTGCGTCCTAATTGAATGACTTTACCTAGCCCAGGCGTTTAGAGGGTGTGTCAGAACCGCGAGCGGTAGCGACCGGATCAGGAAGCCTCCTCGAATCAACAACGAAACCTCGCGGAAAAGAATTGGCCGCGCTGAATTTCGCGGTTCTTCCTAATCCGGTCGCTACCGCTCGCGGTTCTGACACACTCAGGCGTAAACGCCTCGGCTAGAGAAAACGGTACGATGAAATCAGGAGACACCCAGCTCGGGTGAAAACCTTGACAGGCTTTCAGGCGAACACTAGCATCGGCTTGCATTTATGATTGGCCCTGCAAACCTGCGTGCGTTATTTGGGATCACGATGCTGGCATTCCTGGCAGCGTCTTCTCGCGCTCAAACCCCGCTCGAATACAAAATCACGGGCAAGGTCTTTGACGAATCAAACCAGGGCGTTGAGCGGGTCAGGGTTTGTGCCATACCGGCGCCTGACGATTACCTGAAACTGTCTCAGGTTGAATGTGCCCTGTCCGACTCGCAGGGAAATTTCCTGATCAGAACCGGCCGGCCATCTCACTTTCGAATCATTGCGGAAAAGTCGGCCGCCGGTTATCAATCTCCGCAGTATCAGTTTTATCGAAATCCCGCGTTGCCACCGCCGCCGGAAGTCACCCTGAACCAGACCGTTACGACTGCCAACGTTTTGGTTCCCCTGGGAGCAAGGAATGGACATCTAATCGGTAAGGTCATCGACGCTACCACAGGCTACGCCGTCGAGTATGCTCGCTTCTCAATGTGTCAGGCGAGCAACCCGCGCGTTTGCAGCGGCCCCATTAGCAAGAACAGTGACGGTGTCTTCAAGGTGGCCGCGCCGCACGTGCCGTTCACACTCAAGATCGTCGCCGAGGGTTACGAGGAATGGTGGGGGCCGAACGGTTCAGGAAAGAACAACGCGATGAACGTACCTTCCGGAACTCAGATCGAGTTGCAGTGTGCGCTTCACCGCAAGCCGGAGTTTGCCAACCGCCCGATGACCGAGGCTGAAAAACAGCCCCTGGTAAATCTTCCGGCGCCGGTCCTTCTGTCTCCGGTCGATCGCATAGAGTTTCGGATCTACCCGCGGCACACCAAATTGGAATGGCAACCCGTCGAGGGAGCCGCTTACTATTTGGTCGAGATCGATGTCTGCGATGGCCGCGATCGCGCGTTGCGCGAATGCCTCAATCCCGGACCTTTCTCAACGAGCAGCAATTTGGGACCAGTCAAAGTCGAAGGCACCACTTATGAATTCGACTTCGTGGGTGCGCAGCCTGGCCGTTGGCGTATCTGGGCCGTCGATGGTAAGGGACAGGAAGGGTTCAAGAGTCCCTGGAGACTTTTCTTTTACTTGAAGTAGCGAGCCCCCTCATGTTCAAACGTTACCTGCTGGCGGTTTCCCTCATCACGCAAATGATTTGTGGCGTCGTCGCCCAACAAACAAGCACACCGCCTCCGCCGCCTCAGCAACAACCGCAGAAACCTGATGACGCCGATGTCGTCAAGATAACTACCAATTTGGTCCAGGTGGACGCCGTCGTGTTCGACAAGAACGGAAAGCCCGTCACTGACCTGACCGCAGACGAAGTGCAGGTTTTTGAGGACGGCAAGCCGCAAAAGGTCACTCACTTCATCTACAGCACGAGCGGAACTGCACCGGTAAACCGGTCAATAAAGGCGACGGCGCCGGCTAAAACCAATGAGGTTGCGCCGCCCGCGGCGCCGGAGACGCCAAAACCCGGAAACGTTCACCGCACGATTGCGATTGTGGTTGACGACCTCGGTCTGTCGTTCGAAAGCATAAGCATTCTCCGGCGGGCTCTGAAAACGTTTGTCGATGAACAGATTCAGCCGGGAGATCTGGTGGCCATCATTCGCACCGCCGGCGGAGCCGGGGTGCTGCAGCAGTTCACTTCAGACAAGCGCCAGCTTCATGCGGCGATCGAACGCGTGAAATATAATTTGATGGGGCGGGCGGATGTCAGCGCGTTTTCTGCGGTGAGACCGCCTGACCTCAAAATTCCGGACGAACAGGCAAGCCGCGTGCAAACTGCTGAGAACTTTCGCGAGGAAGTGTTTTCGGTGGGCACGCTGGGAACTCTGCGGTACGTAGTCCACGGACTTCGGGAGATGCCGGGGCGTAAGTCGGTGCTCTTGCTTTCTGACGGACTCAAGATCTTTAATCCCGGCGACCCTAACTCAACGGACCGAGTGCAGACGGCTTTGGAATCTTTGACCGATTTCGCTAACCGTGCCTCGGTAGTGATTTATACAATGGATGCGCGCGGTGAAACCCCAATCGGGTTGCAAGCACAGGACAACATGCAGATGTCGGCGCCTGTGGGCCGTCCTGGGCGCGGAGGGCCGATCGGAGTGACCCGAAGTGTCAGGGAAGTGGACCAGCTAATGACCATTCGTCGCAACTCTTTCTATGAATCGCAGAACGGTTTGAACTATCTCGCACAGCAAACTGGTGGACTCGCGATCAGAAACACGAACGACCTGAGTGGCGGAATCCAGCGCGTGTTGGAAGATCAACGCGGCTACTATCTGATTGGCTACCGTCCCGAAGAATCGACCTTCGATGAGAAGTCCGGCCGGCGTAAATTCCATCACCTCTCGCTTAAGGTTACCCGGCCGGGAAAATACAATGTCCGCATGCGCAACGGCTTCTTCGGGATCAGCGACGAGGAAGCCAGGCCCGCGGAAAGAACAGCGGCGCAACGCCTGGTGGACAGTATCAGTTCGCCGTTCGGTTCCAGCGACGTGCACTTGCAATTGACCTCGCTGTTCGCCAACGACGCGACGAATGGTTCGTTCATGCGATCTTTGCTTCACATCGACATGCGCGACCTGACTTTTAAGGATGGGCCCAACGGAACGCACGAATGTGTCTTTGACGTGCTGGCTATGACCTTTGGCGACAACGGGGTTCAGGTTGACTACACGGGACAAACCTTTACTCTCGCGCTACCGGATGCCGAGTACGAGCGAGCAAGGCGGCAGGGTCTGGTCTATAACATCACCGTCCCGGTTAAGAAGCCCGGCGCCTACCAGTTTCGACTGGCCCTCAGAGATACGGTCACCGACCGGCTCGGCTCCGTCAACCAATTTATCGAGGTGCCTGACCTGGGAAGCAAGCGTCTGGCTCTTTCGGGCGTGGTGCTCAGCGGAAAATCAATCACGGGCGGTGCCGTGAACTCAAACTCTCACGCGCCAGCGGGGAATGCTCCCCCGATCGATCCTGAAGCCAGTCCGGCTTTGCGCCATCTAAGACAGTTGATGAGGTTGGAATATGGCCTGCTGGTTTACAACGCCAGTTTGGACAAAGCCTCAGGGAAACCCACGCTCACGACGCAAATAAGACTGTTTCGGGAGGGGAAACAGGTTTTTGCAGGCAGCGAATTGCCCTTTGATCCAACTGGCCAGACAGACCTGGGTCGTCTGGTGGTTGGCGGCGCGCTGGATTTGGGAACTGACCTGGCGCCCGGTGAATATATTTTTCAAATCATCGTTTCGGACGCGTTGGCCGACAAGAAATACCGTGTGGCCACGCAATGGATGGACTTTGAAATAATTAAGTGAACGGTACGCACCCCTCTGGCGTGCAATATGGCAATTCCCCGGCGCGAAGGGATTGCGACAGAGCACGCCCGAGGCGTGCGTACCGAACTGCAAAAATGAATCGTCGCCTTGGTTTTCTTTTTTTGCTCGCCGCGTTCGGCCCTAATCTGCTTGGTCAACAGGGCGTGACGCCGCCTCCGCCTGTCCCGCAATCAACCCCGCAGAAGATTGAGGACGCAGATGTCGTGAAGATCACGACCAATCTGGTCCAGGTCGACGCCGTCGTCACCGACAAGAACGGCAAGATCGTAACCGATCTGAAGCCCGAAGAGGTCGAGATTCTCGAAGACGGCCGCAAGCAGAAGATCACCCATTTCTTGTATAGCGCCATCGAAACTCCTGCGTCACCCATTCCAGCCAGGTCCGGACCGGCGGATAAGAATGCTCCACCCATTCCGCCGGGTAAATTAAAACTCGAAGACGTGCGCCGCACCATCGCGATAGTGGTTGATGATCTCGGTTTGTCCTGGGAAAGCACTTCTTACGTCCGCCGCGCGCTGAAGAAATTTGTTGATGAACAAATACAACCGGGTGATCTGGTCGCGATCATTCGCACCAGTGGCGGCATGGGCGCTTTACAGCAATTCACCGCTGATAAGCGACAACTCTACGCCGCTGTCGAACGAGTGAAATGGAATTCGCTGGGCCGGGGAGGCGTTAGCGCTTTCGCGCCAATGGAACCGCCCCTGCCGGGCGCGGACCTGCAGGCAGCGAATGAAGACTTGAATCGATTTCGGGAGGATGTTTTCGCGGTCGGCACGTTGGGCGCCATCAGCTATGTAGTCAAGGGGCTGCGGGAGTTGCCGGGCCGAAAATCGATCCTCCTGGTGTCGGATGGTTTTCGCGTTTACGAACGCAACGATCTGAGCAAAGAGTACATGGCTCTGGATCGCCTGCGCCGGCTCATCGACCAGGCGAATCGGGCTTCGGTGGTGATCTATACGATGAACGCGACCGGCCTCCAGTATTTTGGCCTGACGGCGGCCGATTCAACTTACGGAAGGTCATCAGATCAAGTTGGCGAGGAACTCGGCAAGCGCCGCGACGCCGCCTGGGAGAATCAGGACGGTCTCGACTACCTGGCGCGCGAGACGGGCGGCATCGCCATAAAAAACAACAACGATCTTAGCGGTGGAATCAAGCGAGTATTGGACGATCAGCGCGGGTTCTATCTGATCGGATATCGTCCCGACAATGCTACTTTCGATCCGCGTACCGGCAGACGGACCTTTCACAAACTGTCTTTGAAGATTACTCGCCCGGGCAAATTCAATGTGCGAATGAGAAACGGTTTCTTCGGCGTCACTGAGGCTGAGCGAACTGAGCCCCGGACTCTGGGACAGGAAATGCTGGCCGCCTTAACTTCACCTTTTGGAGCCACCGGCGTGCACCTGCAATTGACTTCGTTCTTTGCCAACGATGCCAGGGCCGGATCCTACATGCGCTCAGTGCTGCACGTTGATGGGCACGATCTGACGTTTACCGACGAACCGAACAACCTGCATAAGTGCGTTTTCGACGTGGTCGCCATCACGTTTGGCGACAATGGGACTGTGGTCGATCAACCCGTCGGTAAAACGTATACCCTGGCCTTGCCCGACGAGGTTTATCAACGCGCGATTCGTGACGGCCTGGTTTATTACCTGACGGTGCCAATCAAGAAAGCAGGAGCCTATCAATTACGCATTTCGTTGCGTGATAGCGCGACGAAGCGAATTGGCTCAGCCAGCCAGTTCATCGACGTTCCGGACCTGAAGAAAAATCGTCTGGCTCTCTCCGGGTTGATCCTGGCGGGCACCAATACCAGACGGACCGCAGGCCGCGCGCCTGCGAGCGGCAACGATGCAAACAACGCTGCCGCCCCGAATCAAACTGATGAAGGAATAGGGCAGGGAAATGCGGACGCGAGCCCGGCCGTGCGTCGCCTCAAAGGAGGGATGTTAATCGACTACTCGTTTATCATCTATAACGCTGAAATCGAGAAGACGGGCAATCAACCGCGATTGATTACCCAGGTGCGGCTGTTCCGTGGCTCGACGGCAGTATTTACCGGGAAAGAAATTCCTTACAACGTTAACAACCAGACCGATTTGAAGAGACTAATTGCCGGCGGACAAATTCAACTGGGAACTGATCTGGCTCCCGGAGATTACGCGCTCCAGGTGATCGTCACTGATCTGAATGCTGACGAGAAACACCGCACAGTTTCGCAGTGGATGGATTTTGAGATCGTGAAGTGAACGGTACGCACGCCTCTGGCGTGCTCGACAAGGATCCCGGTAAAGCACGCCAGAGGCGTGCGTACCTCATCTATTTGCACATGTGTTGGGCGATTAAATCTGCCGCCAGCCGGTGTCCCTCGGCATTCCAGTGTCCATTACCCAGATCGCTGCCGAATCCATGCAGGAAAACTTTGTTTTGATCGGCGTAGCTTTGCATCGGGGCGGCCAGATCCAGGAAATCGATCTGTTCGCGTCCGGCCAGCGCTCCCAATCTCAGGTTTGGATAGAAAATCGTTTCGGACCCGATGTGCTGAAGAAATCGCTGGCGCACGTTTTGATCAGGATAGACTTGAATCGCGTTGCTCAAGGTGACGAGCAGGAACTTCGCACCTTTCTCTTTCACCTCATCCCGCATCCGCTGAATTAATCCTTCGGTTATATGCCAGGCCTCTTTCCAGTTCTCGTCACGCGGTTCGACATAGATCATGTTATCGATGCCGATATCTTCCGCGTTGCGAATCGCCGGCGCTTTTTCGGCGGTCTGTGATTGCGTCTCAGCCAGTTTGCGTTTGTTGCGCCAATCAGTCAGCCGCAGTTTGCCGACGAACTGAAGATAATGAATCAGTTGCACGGTCCGTAAGCGGTTATGAAACCAGCGACCGAGCCGGTTGATTTGCGAATCCCGCTGCCGGTATGTTTTTGATTCGCGAAAGCTGACATCTTCAACCAACTCGCCGTTGCGGTAGCTGAAGTAAGGAACTTCTTCCGTCTTGCCAAGCGCGCGCGAATTGTCATAGACGTCGTTATAAGTCGTGAAGGCCAGAATCACGAGGTCCGGCGAATAGGCCCAAACCTTCTGCCGCAGGGTGAGCAGTTCCTGCGCCGTGCCATATCCGGAAACCCCAAAGTTAATCACCTCGACCTGTTTACCGGGAAACGCATTGCACTGTTGTAGCTTTTGCTGTAGCAGAAACCAGAATGTCTGTTCCATCGGTACGTGCATCGCCTCTGTAAACGAGTCGCCCAGCACGGCAATACGGACGGTGTTGGCAGGTTTGCCCCCGAGGTGTTCGCGATCCCGCAACCCATCGCTGTTGATGCGAACGTATGAAGTACCTTCACGCTGATACTGGCCTTCGACGCCGGGAGCCAGGGCAAAGCCCCGATAGTAGTCGGTGGTGTAAAAAATCGGATACGAATAGCCAATCACGCGCAGGAATATTTCGCTCATCAAGAGGCCGAAGGCCAGGCCGAACAGCACCAGGAGCAATTTTTTTCGCAGGGCTCTTTTGCGCGGCGGCTTCATGATGAATTGGCAGAAACCCGACCGTAAGGGAGGGTGCTGCAGCTCGTGCTTAACGTTGGAGGCACCCTCCCTTACGGTCGGGTTTCTGCATTTCTGTCCTTCTGATAGACGATCCAACACCAGGTCGCGAGTTGATAGTTCTCGAGCAATCGATGCGAGCTGCCGGCACGCCAGGCCGGTTGACGGGTTTCGGAATGCACTACGCGCAAACCCGCCTTTTGGCCCAGACGTTCGAGACTCTTGATCGAAAAAACGAAGTTGTGATGGCCAAGCGCCAGATGTTTGTACGGGCGGCTCTTCAGCTTCAGACGGGAAAGGGTGTCTTTAATGCGCGTATCCAGGCTGCGATAGTTCGGCACCACGACGATGATAAAGCCGCCATGGTTCAGGATTTCCTTGGCGCGATTAATCGTCGAAAGCGGATCAGTTGTGTGCTCTAACACATGCAGCATCGTGACGATGTCGTACTTGCGAGCGAAATCTATCCTTTCAATCGTGCCGTGATGGACCGGAATGCCGGCCTTGGCGGGAAGGGTTTCGCTTACATGTTTTGATAAGTCAGTGCCCTCCACCTCATAGCCGGCGTCGCGGGCGAGGTGCAGTAATAGCCCGCTGCCCGTGCCGACGTCCAGCAAAGATTTGCCTTGCGTGTATTGTTTGAGAAAAGCGAGATACTCGTTGACCTGACTGTGGACCGCGGGCTCGAAACGTTCGTAATCGAATTCCAGATTGCAGCCCCAGCCGTCAAAGTATTCCGGATCGTCGTACTGCGCGGCGTCGTTATCGTCGGTCGGCGTCGTCAGGTATTCGCAATCGTCGCACTTATAGATTTGCTTGCCGGTAAAATCCTGGCCCAGCAGTCGCAAAGGACGTTTGCAGAGAAGACAGACAGGTGTTGGAGTGGACAGGGTCATCGACGAAGCAGGATGTTTGTACTATGTCGAGTGATCCAACTCAAGCGGGGGCGCACCGTCAGTACCACCTCCGTGAGGAGGTGGGGCAGTAAGGCCCGCCGCGGATTAGTGTCGACCCCTCGGGCCTTGATTTCACCGATGCTAATGAACAAGGCCGAACGACTTTGCCTCAAAAGTTCGACAGTTCAAGATCTCATTCACACCGGGCTTGAGCCCGGTGATCGGTGGCTGGAAGAAATTCGCGAACCGTTTTAACGGTTTCGTCTTCTTCCCGGACCACTAAGCTTTCAGCACGAGGCAGCTTCCGTGACCGCCCAAACTGAGAAACCGTTGAAACGGTTTCTTGATCAGTCACTGGGGCTCGGTCACCGGGCTGAAGCCCGGTTTGAATGAGAAGGCGGAACTTTGCCAACTTTCAGACTTTTGAGGCAAAGCCACGCCGATCGACTTTTGGGAAATAGCCCAACACCGTTGGCTTTTCATTGTGTTAGATTCTGTCGCGTGTCAGAAGCCCGGCCGCCGGGCACGGCAGCCACGAAAGACGCTTCCTTATCCCATCCGCTAACGCGGATGGTACTGACACCAGCAGCCCATGCGCATCCTGCAAATATGTTCGGCGCGAGAGATTGGTGGTGGCGAGAGACATCTCGCGGACCTGGCGAACAACCTTGCCACTCGCGGCCATGAAATTTTTGCGGCCATAACACCAGGCTCGCCCTTGCGCTCCGCACTTTCTTCGGTGGCTGCGGAAAACATAATCGAATTACCGATGCGAAATGCTTTGAATGTACGCAGCGGCTTGCGACTCGCGCGCCTGGTGCGTGAGCGGCGAATCGAAATTGTGCATGCACACGTCGCGCGTGACTATCCACTGGCAGCGCTGGCGGCGGGAAGAGCGGGCGCGCGCCTGGTTTTGACCCGTCACGTCCTCTTTCCGCTAAGTAAGATTCATCGCCTTACTCTGCGCCGGACGTCAAGGGTGATTGCCGTGTCAGAGGCGGTTGCTGATGGCCTGCGCGCGCAAAACATTTTTCCGGCTGACAAAATTATTACGATTCATAATGGGATCGACGTGAAACGGTTCGAGCTGGGAAGCAGTGGCACGGGCGTCCCGCCCGTGAATAATCGTACCCGCGTCGGCACGATCGGTCACCTCGCTCCCATTAAAGGTCAGGAAGAATTCATTCGCGCGGCCGCAATCGTTTGCGGGACCCGGAACGATGTCGACTTCATAATCGCTGGTGAAGACAAATCGCGGGACGGTGAGAATCGAGCGCACATCGAAAAGGTGATAAGCGATCTCGACCTGAAGGACCGCGTGCAACTCACCGGATGGACCGACGATGTCGCAAGTTTGCTCGCAACTCTGGATCTTTTTGTTTCGCCGGCGCGCTCAGAGCCGTTCGGCTTGTCGATTGTTGAGGCGATGGCCGCCGGCGTGCCCGTCATCGCGACGGCGTCGGAAGGTGCGCGCGAAATCATCGACGCGGAAGACTCCGGCCGCCTCGTGCCAATTGGTGACCTTGCAGCCTTAGCGGAGGCAATCGCCGATCTCCTGGGCGATGCGAATCAGCGCGAGCGCCTCGCGCTTAACGCGCGCGCCGTCGTGAATTCGAAGTTCACGCTGGAACGAATGGTTGATCGGACTGAAGAGTTGTATCGAGCGGTGATTGCGGGACCCGAATAGCCGGCGACTGCCTCAAAAGTTCTTTCTCATTCACACCGGGCTTTAGCCCGGTGGTCAGCGCATGCCGAAATCGAGGGGAACCGTTTCAAACGGTTTCATTGCGCGTATGTTATTAACTCGTTCAGGGTACGACGTGCCCTCGCGAAATGAAAACCGTTAAAACGGTTCTCTTGTTTCTTTAGGCGAGGCGTCACCGGGCTGAAGCCCGTTCTGAATGAGAGGCGAAAAAGACTAAGGACCGCCACGCTAATCCCCCATCGCCTGGCGCACAATCCGTTCGCGCTTTTGCACAAGTCGCTGGAACGCTTCGCTATCGTTTGGCCGGGCACAGTCGCGCCCAATCTTTTCCCAATCCGAGTCGTTCGGATCCATTCCGAGGGCTGCCACAACTTCCGGCTTACAAACGAAATAATGTTTCTGATAAGGAAATAAAAAGCCCCCTCCGCTCTCGAGGGCCGCGCGCGCCTTATCGTAATCGGCAAACCACTGATTGAGAAACACGTCGAGGTTTGGGTGATACCAGAGCTTTGTTCGATCTATTTCATCCATGAGTCGGCGCTCCTCTCAAACATCGTAAGGATCTTTGTCGATTAAGTACGCGATTAACTCTTCGCGATTGGTTTTGCCCTCCAGCCAGTAACGGACACGTTTGATTTCGGCGTAATCGCCTTCGCCAAACCTGCCGGTATAGATCTGCTCGAACTTTTTCTTGCGCGCGAGCCTTTGCGCTTCAGTCTGCCAAAACGCAGTGAACATCAGATTTAGATCGTCATGCAGGTTGCGCTTGCGCAAAGCCTCCCACTCGTTGCCATCGAGCCAGATTCCTTTGCAGCCGTGACAATGATCGATCGTGAAGGGCAGGCCCCGGCCGGCCAGATACTTGACCATGCGAAAGCGGCATTCGGGGCAATCGAGCGGCAGCGCCGGCTCGGCCAGCGTCAGGGTCTCGACGTCATGCACGCGTTCAGCGGCGTCGCTGCGATGTTGTTCGATCCACTTGAAGTACTCGCGACCGTCAATCCAATTTCCGAGGCAGCTGGGACATTGCCGCGAAGAAAGATTCGGTTCAAGTTCTTTCGTAACGAGTTCAGGTGATTTGCAAACCGGACAGTTCATATCTCAATTGTAACGGGTCAGTACCGGGGAGCGGTAGCGACCGGGTAGCCGCTGGCAGTGTGCATCCTGTGGCTACCCGGTCGCTACCGCTCCCGGTACTGACCTCATCGCGATGCGCTCCCGTACTGACCTCATCACTGGCTCAACCTCAAAGAATAGCGCGCGTGCGGCACTCCGAACCGCTGTCCCAAATCCGATTCCTTGGTGAACCCCAGGCGCTCGTACATTGGTCGGGCCACAGTCATCATCTCAGCCGTCGTCAAGCCGATGTTGTCAGCGCCGTCTCTCCGCGCGCGCTCGATACACTCGCAGGTCAGGCTGCGTCCGATCCCTTTTCCCCGATGTAAAGGCGAGACGGCCAGCGTTTGCAACCACGCCGATTTGGGCGAACCGCTTTGGTCCTGGCGCGGCGGTATATAGAGGACAATGCCCAGGACGCCCGACGCGTCTTCAGCGACGATCAGTTCGCCTTCGTAGCTTAAGCTCGATGCTCTCGCGAGTGTTTCGCGCAGCCGTTTCCAGTTTGATTCGCCGATTACGGGGCGGAATTCCGCATACGCTTTGACGCACAAATGATTGATTGCCTCAGAGTCGGGTGGGCGGGCGTCGCGAATGATAAATCCTCTTTGTTCCGTGGCGGATGTTTGCGGCATGAAGTTATGCGAGACGCTTTTCGAAATACACGCTCAAAGGATCGACGCTATATTCACCGAACGGGGGCCGGCGTTTGAAGCCCCAGCTCTCGTAAAGCCCAATGGCTTCCACCTGGTAAATCCCAGTTTCCAACCGCAGGACGTTAACCTGTTGCTGCTGGGAGTAATCTGCCAGGTGATTGAGCACCGCCCTCCCCAGACCTCGTCCACGATAAACCGGACGCACGTACATCCGTTTTACTTCGCCATAATCCGAGCCGAAAATCTTCAGCCCACCACACGCGGCAGCCTCGTCGCCGATTCGGGCAACAAAGAACGCCACGCCTTCGCGAATTAGTTTTTCAACGGTGAAGGCATGACGACTTTGCGGTGTATAGGGATGCTGCCAAAGAGCTTCGTCCAGCTCGCTCAGGAGTTTCAAAGCGTCGGGCGAATCAGGTCGCGCTTCCGTTATAGTGATTTGCATAGCCTGTGAGTTACTCATGTCGGTGACTTAAGTCTGAGATAATACTTTTAGAATTTGAAAAAGTGTAACGTGGTTTGCTGGATAAGTTTTCAGCAAAAGTCTCAGCTCATTCACGCCTCGCTTAAAGAGTCTGTCGAGAAAATCGATCTCCGTGTCTCTGTGCGATCTCTGTGCCTCTGTGGTGAATACTTTCCAGACTAATTCCACCACAGAGACACAGAGACCGCACCGAGGCACAGAGAAGACCTCTTTTTCGAAAGACTCCTTAAGCGAGGTGTGAATGAGAGAGCCAGGAAATCACGCCCACTTGGTGCCTATCAATCTGCCGCGTTACCATCAGGCCAATGCGGCAACTTCCCGTTTTGGCCCCAGGACAATCAAGTAAGAAGGCTGTCGACCCGGTCTGCGGAATGACCGTCTCTATCGACGAAACCACCCCTTCGCTTGACCATGAAGACCGCAAGTACTACTTCTGCCGGCCAGAATGCCTCGCACGGTTCCGCGAGAATCCCGATCAATTTACTTCCGGTTCTGCCAACGCTTTAGTTCATGAACACGAGCCCGCTACTCAGGGTCGCTTTGAATATACCTGCCCGATGCATCCGGAGATTGTCCGTGACAGGCCCGGGTCATGTCCCATCTGCGGTATGGCTCTGGAACCAAAAACCATCTCCGCTGGGGAGGAGGCGAACCCCGAACTTGACGACATGACGCGGCGGTTTTGGGTGAGCGTGATTCTCACGGTGCCGCTGCTGGCGATCGCGATGAGCGATCTAATTCCCGGCCAGCCGCTGGAAAAAATTCTGTCAATGAAAACGGCCGGCTGGATCGAGATGGCCCTGGCCACACCCGTGGTCGTGTGGGGCGGGGCGCCATTCTTTGCCCGTGCATGGCAGTCGATTGTTACTCGGAATCTAAATATGTTCACGCTGATCGGATTGGGCGTCGGTGTAGCTTACGTTTACAGCGCCGTGGCCCAGCTCTTTCCGCAGGTCTTTCCCGCATCATTTCGCGAGGATGGCGCCGTGCCGGTTTATTTCGAAGCTGCGGCGGCAATCACTACGCTCGTGCTGCTGGGCCAGGTCCTGGAATTGAAAGCCAGAAGTCGCACGGGAGCGGCGATCAAAGCTTTGCTCCGTTTGGCGCCGAAGACTGCGCGCCGGTTGAAATCTGACGGCGATGAAGAGGATGTGCCGCTCGATGAAGTGCGGCCGGGAGATCTCTTGCGCGTTCGTCCGGGCGAGAAAGTTCCGACTGACGGCACGGTAATCGAGGGCCAAAGTTCCGTCGATGAATCGATGGTTACCGGTGAACCGATTCCCACCGAAAAGACGAAAGGCGGACGAGTAATCGGCGGCACGGTTAATGGGAATGGTTCGTTGGTGATGCGCGCGGAAAAAGTCGGGGCTGAGACCATGCTGGCGCAAATTGTGCAGATGGTTGCCGACGCCCAACGGACCCGGGCGCCAATCCAAAAGCTGGCGGATCGAGTGTCGTCATATTTTGTCCCAGCCGTGATCTGCGCGGCCGTCGTCACTTTTGTGGTTTGGGCGTTGGTCGGTCCCGAGCCGCGCATGGCCCATGCCCTGGTTAATTCAGTGGCGGTCTTGATTATTGCCTGCCCGTGCGCGCTCGGGCTGGCGACGCCGATGTCGATCATGGTCGCGATGGGGAAGGGCGCCGGCGCCGGTCTCCTGTTCAAGAATGCCGAAGCGATTGAACTGATGCATAAAGTGAACACGCTCGTCGTCGACAAGACCGGAACCTTGACCGAAGGCAAGCCAAAACTGGTTTTAATCGAAACAGTCGCGGGCCATGACGAGTTCGAGGTGTTGCGACTGGCTGCGAGTTTGGAGCGCGGCAGCGAGCATCCACTGGCAAATGCGATCGTCACCGGCGCCGAAGGGCGCGGCTTGCGACTCGCAGGTGTTGAAGCCTTCCTCGCAATTCCCGGCAAAGGCGTGCGCGGCCGGATTGATGGACGGGCCGTTGCTCTGGGAAATCTGGCGCTGCTGGATGAACTCAAAATCAACGCTGGCGAACTGTCACAAAATGCCGAAGAGCTCCGGGCGAATGGACAAACGACGGTATTCGTATCAATTGACGGCCACGTCGCCGGAATAATTGCGGTAGCCGATCCGATTAAAGCGACTACCGCCGAGGCAATTCAGCAATTGCACAAAGAGGGCGTTCAGATCGTCATGGTCACCGGCGACAGTGGCACCAGCGCTCAGGCCGTCGCGACAAAACTCAATCTCGACGAATTCGTTGCTGAAGTCCTGCCCGATCAGAAGGTAGAAGTCGTAAAGCGTTTTCAGGGCCAGGGCCGCAGCGTGGCGATGGCCGGTGACGGAGTTAATGATGCGCCGGCGCTGGCCCAGTCTGACGTCGGCATTGCGATGGGGACGGGCACCGACGTCGCGATTAGCACTGCGGATGTCACTCTGGTGAAGGGCGACATGCGCGGCATCGTGCGCGCTCGGCGTTTGAGTCGGGCCACGATGCGAAACGTCAAACAGAATCTCTTCTGGGCTTTTGTTTATAACGTGCTTGGCGTTCCCATCGCCGCCGGCATCCTCTACCCATTTTTTGGTTTGCTCTTAAGTCCGGTGATTGCGGCCGCGGCGATGAGCTTTAGTTCAGTTTCAGTCATTGGCAATGCGCTGCGCCTGCGGCGCACGACGCTGTGAGGTACGCACGCCTCCGGCGTGCTTTATTTTGGAGTGCGGCGACTCGTCGCCGCTTTTGCGTTAGCACCGAAGCGGCCAAGCGGCGACGAGTCGCCGCACTCCAAATTCGGCCGGTCCCCCCCATTTCAAATTGGCAGAACATTTTTCAGCGGATAATCCGGGCTGGTGTAGCCTTTGCGGTGTGCTTCCAAAATCTCGGCGTGATGTTTCGTATAGAACCGCGTACACCCACATTCACCACAAATAGCTGCGCGAAAACCTGTGGCCACCGATTTGGGCATCCAGATGAACGGGACTTTTGCCGGCGTTGGCTCAACCAGCTTCACGTATGGTGGCCGTTCACTCGTGGTCGCGTCGCCTGAGAAAACCAATAACTCGGATACAATTTCAGTCGAGCCACAGTCCGGACAAGTTTTCATCATGCAGTTCTTCCTCACCTCATCAGCTTCTGAATTTCTTTATCGAGCAACTCCAATTCTCTTTGCTTCAGTTTGAATGTCGGCCATTCTGATCCCTCTGCTTCCAAAAGCACGTGTACTTCAGTAGCCAGAGCTATTCTCCGGAGAACGAGACTTCCGAAACCTGAGGTCAGTTTGATCACTTTCGATTCTTCGACCTCCGCCATCTTTTTCATTTCACTCTTGAGTGTGTCCAACTCAAACTGGACTTTCTTTGATGTGGGCCAGTCGCTAGTGTATTCACTCAAGAGAGTTTCCAGTTCAGCCTGGAGCTTCACCTTCTGCTGAATCAACATGCTGTAAGCCTGCGTGGTTTTTGGATTCTGCTGCGGCTCGGAAGGCTTTTGGGCCAATACTGCCACCGGCAAAACAGCAAAGGCGAGTACGATGATTAGAGGAAATCGTTTCATAGTGACCTTCCTTCGTTGGAATTATCTTTGATCGGTCTGTAAATAGACCCACGCGTCCAAACCCGATCTTAATTGAATCCGCACGCGTTCATAATCGACAGGTTCGTACTCATCGGCTTGCTCAAGCTCCTGTCGGGTCAGGGCCAGGGCCACACCTGCAACCACATCCGACGCGCTGCCGGTGAATTGAAGAGTGCGTTGACGCACGCCATTCTTCGCAGCAAAACTCGGATCCTCGATCTGAGTCATCTTCAAAGCGTACCCCACCAGAGCGTCAGGTCGGCCTGCTAATCTTCGTCCAAACGTGGCGAGTTGAACCTCTTCCTGACGCAAAGTCCCGTACGAGAAAAGATTTTCACTTGTAAGTTCTTCGGCGCTCATAATGGCTTTCAATAGCCAAACTTAATCGGATTCTAACGAAGTTTCTTAACATCCCGTAGGGATGAAATGTTTATAGACTGCCTGGCGATCTGCGGTTTCATAGCTCCAGAGGAGCGCAACGTGTAATCGAGGCCTTCTTTCGCCCCTCTGGAGCTGGGACCGGTTTTGAGCGGTGTAGCTATAAACATTCTGCTCCTCCGGAGCTTCACGCGTTTGATTGCGGCTCTCCTGCGCCGTCTCTCTGTGTTGAATATTTTGCGGCGATAAGACTCACCACAGACCAGCGAGAAAACCAAATCAGAAGGCTCGCATTCGCGATCAAACTCAAACACTCAAGTGCCGGTCATAGCCGGCGCGGACTAACTCTTCATATGCGGACAAAACGTCATCCGGTATTTCCTGGGGAATTTGAAATCCTTTGTCGGCGTACACTTTGATTCGCTGTAAATCTCCGACCATTATGCTGACCACGTCGTCCGTTGAAAGTTCACCGTTAACGTAGTTTTCCAAATACTCAGCGAACGACACCTGAGGTGAAGTAACGACCACGTCTTTCTCGGGCCAGTTCTTCCGAAAGGTGGCAAAGCTGCGTCGCTCCATGTAGGGCTTTTGCACCAGAATGAATTTCGCCGGGTCGATTTGCTTTTGCATCAACAGTCGCTTTGTGAACAGGACGTTTTCGCCGGTGTTGGTTGACTGGTTCTCGATCAAAATCCTTTCGGGCGGGACGCCCAGAGCGATCGCGATTTCGGCGAACTGATCAGCCTCAGGTTCCTGCCACATGTTTTTGGTAATCACGCCCAGTCCGCCTGAGAAGATCAGCAGCGGCGCCCATCCATCAAGAAACAACTGCGCGCCGCGCTCAGCCACCTTTTTGTCGTGGCTGCACAGCACCAGAATCGCGTCAGCCGGTTCCAGCTGATGGTTCATTTGATGATAGTGCCAAAGCTTCTCGGCCAGTGCTCGGATGTGATTTTCCATTTGCTGTTGAGCGTTGTCGGAAAAAGGCATTTCTCAGTGAAACTCTGTGGTTCTCTGTGCCTCTGTGGTGAAATTAACTGGGAAAGCCTTCACCACAGAGGTACACAGAGAACCACAGAGTTCTTTTCCTGACAGACTCTGTCAGGTTTGCGGTTTTGATTATTTCCGACGCACATTCGCTCTTTGTTTGCTCACTCGCCCTTTTTCATAAACCCACGTCTCGGATGGGATGTAGCCCGTGCCGCGATTAGGCGGCCCACCGGGAATGAAGACTGTGACCTTGTCCGTACTCCAGGTAATCACTGGTGGCCGGCCGCCACAAAAGCCGATGCTGTTTGACAGCGAATGCGTTCCATTCTTTTTCAGACCGAGAAAGATCAGGTCGCCGCCGTCACAGGCATTTCCCAGCATCTGCATCTGGAAGAGGACCACTTCCTCCAAATCGCCGAGGCCCTCGAGAGACTTATAGTAAGTGTGAATCGTTGGTTCCGGCGTCGCGTAGTAAGTGCTCGATTCATCCTCGCAATCTGTTTTGAGGATCACTTTATCGTTGAGCGTAATGTTGAATTGGCAGTTCGCTTTGACTTCGACAATCTTCAGGTCGCCGGCGATTGTATGCAGGGAATCTTTCGTAGCCGGCGTTTGGCCGGAAGCAACCATCAGAAGACTACAAATGACTACTGGTAAGAAAAGTGCGGGCCTCAAGGTAGCCCCCTTAGAGTCTTATTCATTAAACATCCGGTTCGGAAACAAAGAATTCAACTCGCAAACATTTGGGACAGACATACATCTCCAGCGAGAGATGACCGTCGAAAAACTCGCCGAAGTCTCCCAGCATGCCCCAGTTTGTTCCTTCACGAAATGCTTTGGTGCCGGCGAATTTGAGTTTGGAGTTGCAGCCAAGGCAATTCTTCGGGCGGTGCTTCTCGCTCAGGAATTGCTTAAAGTCGGATTCGGCGTTCTTTTCCGCGGTCGGCGCGTCGGGTACGGTCTCGCAGTTCCAACAAACCGACAGGTTGTCAGGGACGTCTTCTGAACAATTCAAACATTTCCACATAGGCGACTTAGACCGTGGGTCGAATAAACTTTAATGCAACTGCCGCGATTAACGCGACCACAAATGCCGGAATCCCGGTCATTAACGGCCAGACGACCAGGGCGATGGCGAGCAAGCGATGGTTGCTGGTGGCGACGCCAATTGAGTGAATGTTCGCCGAGACGGCGAGTAGAAAGGAGCCCAGGGCCACTGCCAAAGCGGTATGTAAGCCAACGATTAGCGGTCGATTACCAAGGCTAAAGTGCTCGTAGCCGATATGAATCGCGAAGACGACAAGCGAGACCCCGAAAGAGGCGACATTCCATGCGACCGCCATCCGGTGCGACGACCGTGCGGCAAAAGCGCTGAAGGTAATCCCGATCGTGCAGTAGAGCGCGCCCGTGAGCAGAACCGCTCGAAGCCATAATCGCCGTTTTGGTTCATCCATTGTGAGCAGACACGGGCAAGCCTACAATCTAGTTTTCGCGTTTTGCGCGGAGTTCGCGGTCCAGTGTGGGCAGCTTGTTTTGGAGAATGTCCCACACGATATCCAGGTCGACTTCGAAGTAGTGGTGGGCGAGGATGTCGCGCAGTCCGGCGATCTTCTTCCATTCGACGTTCGGGTATTCAGCGCGGATCGATTCGGGAACCATTTTAGCCGCTTCCCCGATGATTTCCAGATTTCGGACCACCGCATCGATCCTCATGCTGTCTTGAGCAAATGATTCACGCGTCAAGGCCGCTGTGTAACTGCTGATCTTGCTGATCGCTTGCAGCATGTCTTCGAGATAGACCTCAAAGTCCCGGGGCATGGATCGCCTCCCGGAGAATTGCTGCACGTAGTCGGGGCTTAATGCCGTCGGCGAGTACCAGATCGACCGGCCGACCGAACAGATCTTCCAAAAACAACTTGAGGTCCATGTACGAGTCGAAGGATTTTGTTTCAAACTCGACGATGAAGTCTAGATCACTTTGAGGCGTTTCCTCCCCGCGAGCGGAGGATCCGAACAGACTCAACCGCAGTACGCCGAAGCTTTTGATTTTTGCTTCGTTTGTGTTGAGAGCCGTCAGAATGTCGTTCTTGCTCATGTTCTAGACGTGACAATTAGCTGGCGAGTGGATTTCCGCGTTTAATCAGCGCCTTAAGAACCCTTTCCATTTCTCGTTCATTATCCCTTTTGCGATCGGCCGGGCTCATTACCGCTTTGATTGATTCGAGATTTTCCAATTCCTTATAAAATTCGCGGACCGACTTGAGTTCTTGCACGCTGAGGTCGCTTGTGTGCAAATTTGGTAGTATCGAGGCCCAAAAATCCCTGTTTAGCTTCGGTAAGCTGTTGACTCGAAACCCGTCGAGAACAAGTGCATGTCCGATCGGAGCGCCAGCAAAGTCCTTCCCCCTTTTCTTGGCTAAATCCTGGTACTTGCCAAGAGACTCTAAGTTATCATCAATCTCCATGCTTAACAGAACTCGAATTCGATCATTATTTTCGGGGCGCGATTCGCGCGATGAACTCGGGAGCTTCAATGTGCTGGGCTGCGTATCAAAGCCGGTTGGAGGACCGTCCGTCAGCCGAGTGCCGTCCTTCTTGCAGAAGTTGAGCGATTTGTCGGCGTAAGGCGTCCGGCATAACGGGCATTGTTTCATGAGAACCCATTCTACATCGCGAATTTCGAACGTGCGAGGATTACGGTTCAACCAGTGCTTTCAACACTCGTCCGCCCGCTACATCCGCTAAGGCTTCATTTGCCTGGTTGAGTTTGTAATGAGAAAGCCTGGACTTTAGCGCCGCCCAGGGTGCCGACCTGTTTTCGTCAGAAACGATTTGCGCGGCGCGATAGAAATGTGAAAAGTCCGATCCCCAACACCCGCGTACGTCAAGATGCTTCTTGTTTATGTCGAGATGTGGATTGAAGGCTGCTTCGCTCGAGACTGGACCGTGATCAGTGTACTGACCGACGACAACTACGCGGCCGGCGTCGCGCGTGAAGCGCATGGCCTGGACCGCGGCATCAGGCGCGCCCGTGGCTTCAATCGTTACATCGGCTCCGCGTCCGCCGGTTCGTTCAAGAACCCATTCCAATCTTTCACTCTCGTTGTGCTCTTCAAAGTTAAGCACGTCTGCCGCGCCGGCTCCGGCGGCCGCCTCGAGGCGGCGATCCGGCGCGCCGATGCACAGCACTCTCAGTGCGCCGCGCATCAACGCCAGAATGATTGCGTTGATACCGACCGGCCCCGAGCCGAGCACCAGCACGGTGTCGCCAATCGAAATGTCGCCCCGTTCGACTGCGTGAAGTGCTGTGGGCAGAGCACAACCTCCGGCCATGAAGGTTTCGCCGTCGGCGCCGAGGCTGATGCAGAGCGTGCCCGGCTTTAGATAAATTTGCTCAGCCCAGCCACCGCAGAGTCCATCGTCGAGCCCGTAGGTGATCCCGTAGACCTTGCGCTGTGGGCAGCGCGTCGATGCTTTCGCTACCAGACAGAACCAACAGGCATTGCAGGTGCGATGCACATCGAGAAACGTGATGCGATCGCCTTCGTGCAATTCGCGCCCGTCGACGTCTTTGATGGATCCACGAATTTTGCTCAGCTGGCCGACAGAAACATGACCCGGAACCAAAGGATAGGGAACACCCTTTAAGCGACCTTGTTGAAGATAAACGTCGGTGCCACAGACCTCGGAAAACTCGACGTCGAATAGAGCTGAGTCTGGTTCGAGTACAGGAGTGGCAACCTCGCGTATCTCGACTGGCGAATTCGGTTTGGGAATGACGGCGACGCGCGGCATGAAGGGAAGGTAAAAGGAAAGGGAGGAAAAGGGAAGCGCGGGTCGGAGCGAGTCAGTACCACCCGCGTAAGCGGGTGGGATCAGGAATCAACTTTGAAAGACCCGGTTACCTCCTGATCCCATCCGCTTACGCAGATGGTACTGACCCGCGAGCCGCGATCACCCTGCGGCGCCGCCAAATATCGTTAAGCGCACGACCGCCTTCACAAAGCGCGCCATGACTCCGTCTTCCGGCGGGGCGAATTGATTTCCGCTGGCACGTCCACCGAATCGTTCGCGGTATTCAAGCGACTCGATGAAGGCGCGCACCATCTCAGCTCTTTGCGCGCGATTGAAAGCCTGCGCATCGTCGCGCATGTCCTCACCCGGCGAACTGAATTGGTTCAGCTTAGCCAGCCAGAAGTCGTAGCCGCTGAAGTTACCGTCGGGCGCGTCATCGGGATTCCGCCGCAAGTAACCGAAGTATTCCATCAACACAAACGCCGGATTGAATGCGGCATTAAAGACCGATCCGCTTTCGATCACGCTCTTAAGCGCTGCGGCTCGTCCAGCGGTGTCTCCGCTGCCATAAGCCGAGATCGCTGCGTTGCGTTCGGCCGCCGTCGGCGTTACCCCACTGTTGGCAAACAACGCGTCAACGAATGTCGCCGCTGAGACGCCCTGGGCGAATGATGGTTTGGTCGTGAACTCAGTCCGCGTGACGAAGTCGTTCAGATAATTCTGCTTGTTCACGGCGAGCTGAGCTTGCCAATTACCCTGGCCGACGATTATCCCTTCGCCGATTTCGCGCTGATCGCGCAGAAATACGTTGTATCTGGGCACCGTCTTGTCGCTGCCAAAGGCCGCCTTCTGGGCGCGAATGACAAAGAAGCCGGTCTCCTTGAATTCAATTGAAAGGAAGAACGCCGTCGATGTGTCGACGCGGCGGACCTGCCGGCATTGCGCGTCGGCGCCGCAACTCTCGATGTTGTTGGTCCAGAAGTCAAGACCGGACAAATCACCTTCGCGGTAAAGGAAATCGTGATAGTGCTGACCCGCAAAGGTGCGTGAAACGTCGATGGGGTTACCGGTTGTTTCGGGACTGTTGTCGAGAATCTGCAACGTTGCAGCATTTGGTGTTCCGAGGGTGCCGTTGGTCGGATTCTGCAACAACAGCGTAGCCGACTCAGTTCCTTCAACGTAACCGTCATCGCTGATTAGCACCGGGAACGTTTTCTGGGATTCATTGGGCGCGAAAACCAGATGCGCGATCACGAAGGTGTAATCGCCCTTCTGTTTCGCCGTAGCATCGGCACTGACCACGTCAACCGCCGCCGTGGTGGTCATCAAAGTAGTGCGCAACACGGTTACATTGATCGCCGTACACGCTTCCTGCACCGAATACGCGGCTGAGTTGAATTGAAAGACGGCAGCCGGTGTCGGCGTGGGTGTAGGCGTAGCCGTCGGCGAAGGTGTCGGCGTGGGTGTAGGCGTAGCCGTCGGCGTCGGCGTGGGAGTCGGCGTGGGAGTCGGAGTCGGCGTCGGCGTCGGAGCTGCGACGCACGCCGCGTTGCCGACCAGCCGGTAACTCATTCCTGTATAAGGATCCTGAGCTCCATCGCCGTTGGTTGTGTCTACGGCGCTATTTGATCGCAGCGTCGTGCCGGCATTGCCGGAAAAAGTTCGCCCGATTAGTGAACCTGTAATGTCGCCGGCTTTCGGATTGCCGACCTTGTCCGCAGAGATTACGATCGTGATCACACCCGTAGCCTGGTTCACATTGGATTCGGCGTCCGCGGCGCCCAGCATGTTGGGCGTGGCCGTGTTTGCCGGAACCGACTCAATTGTCGTCACGGTGCCGTATTCGAAGGACGGCACACCGCCGGCGTCGGTATTCATGCCGACGTAATACGAGCCAGTGAACGGCGTGCCACCATCGACTAACGGATCGCAGGTTGAGCACGGAGTCGGATAGTTCCAAAGCACCCGCCAATTTCTATTGGGCGTTAGCGTGGTAAGGTTCGACACCTTCAGCTTGAACGAGATCTTCTCTTTACCTGAAAGTACATTATCGGCCATGCGTACTTCGACAACATCCAGATCGGCATTAGCCGGAGCCCCGGTCTGATCGCCGATTGCGTCTCTTACTTCCTGCAGCCCATTACAGACCGACTCGCCCAGCGGAACCGACTTGACCTCGTTGCTGCCGCACGAGGATCCCTGAGCATTGGCCGCCGTAACTTTGTAGTAGTAGATCGTATCGGCCGCGGCAGTGGCGTCGTCAAAGGTTGTCGCGGTGCCGGCATTCGCCAGCAGCACTTCGCCGCCGCTCGACGTGCCGCGCAGCACTACATAGTTAGTAATAACGGAGCCGCCGTTGTCTGATTCCGACCAAGTCAACTTTGCGACGCCGCCATCGCGACCCACTGTCAATAGCGGCGCTCCGGGAACAGTGGGCGCAGTTGCACCTGGACTGTCAGGGCCAAACAGCAATCGCCCCCCTGTCTGTCGCGCAATCGCCGCTACTTGTGTATAAGAGTTGCCGGTCGCGTTGTTTGCTCCCTGGATACACGCCGGGCCCATGCAGCCATCGGCATAAGCCACGATTACGCGACCCTGCTTGTCGACATCGATACCGATGAAATCCAAAAGGTTTCGATGTGGAGGGGAACCGCCCCCGAGATGAATTCCGTTTCGCTGGACCGGGTCGTTTGGCGTGGCGTCCGAAATCTGCCAACTCTGGCCGCCGTTGTAAGTGGTGGCAATGTACAGATGCCACAGCCCGGCAAAGGCTTTGTCGTCAGGCGAGCCCGAACTGGTCGAGCCGAGAAACGCAAAGGCAGCGCGGTCGTCGTCACCGGCCACAATCGTTGGAAAGGCGACTGCTTTCACACCGGCCAGGGATCCGACGTCGAAGGTGTTCTTCCAGGTGACGCCTCGATCGTCTGACACGGATACACCGGCGGCGCTATCACCGCTGCCGAAGGCCGCATAGAGACGGCCGATGGGCTGAGGATTGAGTCCGGAGGTCCTGACCACATCACCGCGGCCAATCGCCACCGCGGGATCGCTGTGCGAAGTGTTACTGCCGGGGATATTCCGGATGCTCCAGGTGATCCCGTTGTTTTCCGAAACTACCACCGTCGTCAGGTTGTCGCAGCTCTTGTTTGGCACGTACACGGTGCCGTCTGGTCCAACCTTGACGTGTCCGTGCAGACCCGAGCAACTCGTGTTGGTGTTATAGATGGGCACGCCGGCGCCAAAGGTCAGTCCGCCGTTGTCGCTGCGCGCGCAGAACGCGGTCGCGATATCCTGCGAACAGTAATAGACCGCGTTCGGATAGACAGTGCCCACTAAGGGCGAATGAAACGGGCCCCCGCCGAGGGTCTGGTGATCCACACCGGACGGAACGCCACCGCCCTGACTGGGGATCCACGTGTCGCCATCGTTGTCGCTATAAGAGGTCAAACTATCCTGTCCCGAAAGTTGGGAAACGAACGTCCTGCCGACCGTTGGATTGACCTTGTCGTAACCGTGATCGGTAAACAGAATCGGATCGAGACTGTTGAGATTGTTCGGGGCGCTCTTGTCCTCCCAGGTTGAAGTGGGCGAGGCCGGACAAGTGTCGTCAAAACTCACGCGAAAAGTCGTCAGGTACGAAACGTACATCGACTTACCCGTCTTCCAGTTTGCGCCAATCGATGGTTCACCGGCATCCACCCCTAAACCCGCCGTGATCAAACTCAGCTGCGGATAATGATTCTGAAATCGAGCGATGGGCGCGCCGGTGTCTTGTGGCGCCGACGTTAAGCCCGGCACTACTTTGGCTGAGCCCGCATAAATATCCTGTCCGGGGCTTACGATGGCGTAAGCTACGTGCACCGTGTACAGCCCGACACCGGCATTGGCCGGATCGAGATAAGCAACTTCTTCAGTCGCAGGCTGGCCACCATTCGTACCTGAAGCAGCAACCGGCCCGGACAGATCGCCTTTATGAACGTACAGATCGTAGTCGTGAGCCTGGGATGTCCAGGCGGCTCGCACCTGAATCAGCTTGCCGGTCCAATCGGATGGATTTCCGCTAACCGTTAACGCGAAGCTGTCGCAGTTCTTAGCCGGGCCGCTGTCTATGCACTGGCCCTCTCCACCAGTCGCTCCCGTCGCGAGCGAGTCTCCGTTCCATGTAATTGTCGCTCCTAGCGTGGGAGCAATTGTTCCGCCTGACGGCGTTGCCGCGCGGCCGCGGAAAAACGTCCCTACGCAAGCCAGAACGGCAAGGGCAATCGATAGAAGGATGAACAGGAAAGTGTGGATTCTGCTGTAGCGACGATTACGCATAAGTGCCTCCCGATGTCAGAACCAAATCGAGTTGAGAAAATTGGGGAGAGAAATCGCTTTGATCGTGACTAGATGATTGATCGAAGGGGTTGAGAAAAACTTGAGACTGCGCGGGGACGATCAGCCTGGGGGATTTGTCACGCGATGGACATCAAACCGCAAGAATAGTTGAAGGGGATGCGGGGGCTTGTCAGTAACCACCCGCGTCAGCGGGTGGGATAAGGAAGCTAGATTAGACGATGACGCTCACTTAACCCATCCGCTTACGCGGATGGTACAGACCTCGTGCTTCGCAGACTTACCCACTCCCATTGCCGAACAGAGTGAAGCGCACGATCGCCTTAACGAACCGGGCAACCTGTCCTTCTGCTGGCGGCGGAGATTGATTGCCCGACGCCGCGCCAAAGAAACGCTCGCGGTATTCAAGCGACTCGATAAAGGCGCGCACCATCTCTGCGCGTTGTGCGCGGCTGAAGGCCTGCCTGTCTTCGCGCATGTCTTCGCCCGGCAGGCTGAACTGATTCAGTTTGGCGAGCCAGAAGTCGTAGCCGTTGAAGTTACCGTCGGGCGCATCGTCGGGATTGCGCCTGAGATAACCAAAGTACTCCATCAACACAAAAGCGGGATTGAAGGCGGCGTTAAAAACCGAACCGCTTTCTATCACGCTTCTTAATGCCGCCGCGCGTCCGGCGGTGTCGCCGCTGCCATAGGCCGCCAGCGCCGCGTTGCGCTCAGCAGTTGTCGGTGTCACGCCGCTGTCGGCAAATAGCGCGTCAACAAAAGTTGCCGCCGGCACCCCGGGTGCGAACGATGGTTTCGCCGTGAAATCAGATCGGGTAACGAAGTCGTTTAGATAATTCTGTTTGTTCGTCGCCAGTTGACCCTGCCAATCGCCCTGGCCCACGACGACACCTTCCCCGATTTCGCGCTGATCGCGGAGAAATACGTTGTATCGCGGCACAGTCTTATCATTGCCAAAGGCCGCCTTTTGGGCGCGGATGACAAAGAAACCGGTCTCTTTGAATTCAATCGACAGGAAGAAGGCGGTCGAAGTATCAACGCGCCTGACTTGCCGGCATTGCGCGTCAGCACCGCAACTGTCGATGTTGTTCGTCCAGAAATCTTCACCAGCCGAATCACTCTGTCGATAAAGAAAATCGTGATAGTGCTGGCCCGCAAACGTGCGCGAGATGTCGATAGGATTGCTCGTTGCTTCGGGATTGTTATCCACGATTTGCACCGTGGCAGAGTTAAGCGCCCCTAGCGTTCCGTTGACCGGATTCTGCAACAGCAAGGTAGCCGACTCGTTTCCTTCGACGTATCCGTCGTCGCCGATCAGCGTCGGGAAAGTCTTTTGGGTTTCGTTAGGTGCAAAAACAAGATGCGCGATTACCAGCGTGTAATCGCCCTTTTGTTTCGCCGTTGCGTCGGCACTTATTACGTCTACGGCCGCAGTCGTCCCCACGACTCCAGTGCGTATGACCGTGACGTTCACGAATGTCACTGCCTCTTGAACTGCAAAAAGATTGGCGCTGAATTGAAACACCGCCGTCGGTGTCGGTGTCGGAGTCGGAGTCGGAGTCGGAGTTGGAGTCGGAGTTGGCGTTGGAGTCGGAGTCGGAGTTGGCGTCGGAGTCGCAGTGGGTGAAACAGACGGCGACGGCGACGGAGATGGAGACGGTGTGGGCGTGGGCGTGGGTATGGCACCGCTCGAAACCTGGATTACAGTCTGCGCGACATTGCTGATCAAGCCGTGTGAATCCGTAACCCTGAGCGTGGCCTTGAAGTCACCCGCGGAAGCGTAGGTGTGATCGATTGTAGCGCCGGATTGCGTGACCGGAGCGGAAGCATCACCGAAATCAAAAGTATAAGAGGCAATGCTGTCTCCGGCGTCGGGATCGCTGGAGCCTGCGCCGCTGAAATGGACCAGGAGCGGCGCCGTTCCTGAAGTTGGGTTTGCGGAAAGCACCGCGAGCGGTGCGCTATTTCCACAGGACGCGTTACCCACGAGGGTATATGCGCCGGCCGGTCCGAGATTGTCGGGCATGTTGTCCGGCGTGATGGTGGCGACTCCGATATTTGCCGCAATCCGCGTTAAGAAGCCTGTCAGTTGCTGTCCCGGCTGCGGGTTTCCGAGCGCACTGGTGGGAACCACGATAGTGATTGTCCCGTCGGCATTGAAGGTGCTGGCCGGATCGGCCGCCGCCATCGTTCCTCCGGTTGGTCCAACCTGAAAGATTGGAGTTGAAGTGGCGCCATCCGCGGGCGCATTTGTCATTCGCACTGTGTAGTTGGTGCTGTTGGGTGCGTTGAAGGTAACCGGCCATTCAGTGTTTGGCGGTACGGTCGAAAGACTCTGGACCTTGAGTGTAAACACCAGCTTGTTGGGCGCGAATGAAGCTGGCTCCGCAATTGAGAGACTCTGGACGTCGTGACCCGGCAGCGAATCGAGTTCATCGTTGCTGCCATCGGTGAGAATTGTCAGACCAGGCAGGACGCAGGAGTTCTGCGTCGGCGCGGTTACCGCGAACTCGCCGCAATTGCCACTCTCGCCGAGCGCGTTGGCAGCGGTGACCTTGTAGAAATAGCTCGTGCCGGCGACGCCGGTGGTGTCATCGTATGCGGTCTTACAGGCAGGGCAACCGACACTGATCGTGGCCAGCGGCGCGCCGTAGGCGCCCGTGCTCACACGCCGGTAGACCTTGTATCCCGTAAGCGGAGAAGCACCATTGTCCGGTTCTGACCAGAACAGGCGGACGAGACCCGCAGCAACTTGATTGACGCTGTCGACGCGAGGCGCCTGGGGAATGTTTGGCTCGATCGGATCGAAAGCCGCAAACAGACGTCTGCCACCCGATTGCCGGATGATTGAAGAAAAGGCGCTGCGCGACGTGTTGTATGGCGGGTTGCTTGCCGCCGTCGCGAGGGTACAAGCCGGCGCGACGCAACCGTCTGCATAAGCAGCGAGGACGCGACCCTCTTTATCAACTTGAATGTCATTGAAGTCGAGCAGGTTTCGATCGCCACCGCAGGTAGTTCCCCCGGTGCAAATGGAGCCGAGCTGAACCGGATCGTTTCCGGTGGCGTTCACCAGGGTATACGTGTTGCCGCGATCGAATGTCGTAGCGACATAAAAATTCCAGACACCCCGGAAGTTATTCGTGTCCTGGTAGTTTCCGGAGGTGGTGGTGCCGAGGAATCCAAAGGCGGCGCGATCGCCGTCCCCCGCCGTGGCTTCAGGGAAAACGCAATTCTTGATGGCCCCACCACCGACGTCCCGGTCAAGCCAGGTCAATCCTTTATCCGTCGACATCGCCATGTGCGGATGACCATCGCCATTCTGGTAACCAAGATAGATCGTATTGTCGGAACCGATGCCAATTGAAGGGTCAGTGTCACCCGGGGTGCTTCCCGGTACCGTGCGTATGGCCCACGTTAACCCGTTGTCGGTTGAGACCGCTACGCTGGCCCCACCATTGCAGCTCTTGTTGGGGACATAGACCGTGCCATCGGGACCAACCTTGAGATGACCATGAAGTCCGCCGCATTGACTGAGGTTCCACATCGGAATTCCCGGTCCAAATGTCAGCCCGCCATTGTCACTGCGTGCGGCCAGGGCAGTCGCGATGTCCTGCGACGCGTAATAAACCTGGTTCGCGTAAAGCGGATGAGGGGGCGGTGGCGGTACGGCGCTGTTGTTAAATGGCCCACCGCCGACCGTCTGGTGATCGACACCGGCCGGCTGGCCAGAGCCCTGCGACGGCACCCAGGTCTGTCCGTCGTCATCAGAAAAGGACAAGATGCTCGAGGCGCCGGCGAGTTGCGATTGAAAGACGCGACCGGTTTGGTGGTCGACAAAGCCAATCGGATCGAGCGTCTGCGCACTCTCGGTGGCGTTGGTCTTGTCTTCCCAGAGATGTTTTGCCGGCGACGAACAATCGTCGAAACTCACTCGAAATTCATTCAGGTTGGCGGTGAAGAAGGCCACGCCGCCCGTATTGCGCTTCGGAAATTGAGCGTTGGCGTGAAGATTCTCGCAGCCGGCGGTTGTCGCTGGACAAAGAATATTCCAATCGATGCCGATTGAAGGCTCACCCGCCGAGTCCGCGCCCGCAAGGTTGCTGGGAGCTGGATAGTTCTGATATCTGGGTGCGATCCCGCTGGCTGCCGGCGGCGCGGCGGGAATGTCCTGCAATGAAATCGTGCCAGTGTAGCTTTGACCGGCCGGGATGAACGGAACTACCCGAATCGTGTAGGCGGCGGAGACCGCGGGCAGGAAGACTATTTCCGGATCAGAGGACGAGGCTGCCGTGGCCACGACTGTTGATCCCTGCAAAATGTAAACATCAAAGTCCGCGCTTGAGACTGGCCATCCAACCGACACCTTCACTTGTTTTGTGGCATCAGTGCCCGCCGGCACATTAATCGTCAACGCAAAGTCATCGCAGGGAAGTGCGGCGTTGCAAATCGGAGTTCCATTCGCTTGCGCCGAAACATTGGGCGCCACGAATGGCCCACCGGTATAGACAAGTGGGCCGCTCGCCAGCGTCAGGGTCCCGCTCGACGGACTTGCCGCGCGTCCGCGCTGAAACGTCGCTGTGGATGCCAGGACTGCCAGGGCGATCGATAAAAAAATGAACAGGAAAGTATGGCCTTTGGTGTGGCGACGACGACGCATGAGTGCCTCCCGATGGCAAAACGGAATCGAGTCGAAATTCATTCGGGGAGAAATCTTTGATCGTGACCCGATAATTGATCGCAGGGGTTGAGAAAAACTTGAGACTGATAGAAGAGGGATCAGCTCCGGGGATTTGTCATGCGAAGAAAATCAAATCGCAATCATGCTTCGGGGGGAAGAACGTTTGGAACCGGGAGAACGGATACTGATGCAGTTTGGAATAAATGTCCGACAAACTTCAGTTTGTCGCCAGGCTTCGACGAGCTAAAGCTTGTCGGACATCAAACCGCATCACTTCCGGGAGAACGGGATACAGCGTGTAGGTGAAACTAAGAGAGCTGGAAAGGGGGCGCGAACAGGTTGAATCTAGCATTGCTCAAATTGCGGTGTCAAAAACGATCGAGTCTTCATTGAGATCAAGATCCTGCTTGCCACCTTTGGCGAGCTTTCAAAACTGTGACGCTCGTTCCGTGGCGCACACTCTGCCAGCAACTGACAAAATGCTGATAAGGACAAGCTGACGGTGCTCGGGACTGATTGAGGTCTTAGGCACGAGGCCTGACTCCCTCTTTATACATCCACCAGGTATCCCGAGATACAGACAAAACCAGTGCCCGGTGTCTGCGGGTTGTCACGGTTTACATAGAACTGAATTAGGTTGTCAGTGTAGACACGCAGAGAGTGGGTTGCCACAAGCACGTCTTGACCGGCGACAATTCCTTGCGGGATCAGGACCAAATCCAGATTGGATGCGAATGGGCCCAGACTGGTACATAGCCTGAGGCGCGCTTTTTCTCCCGCGGGAACCGTGATTGTTGCGGTGACCAGCTCAATCACTGCCCGTTTACCCGCGGCTGGTATGCCCGCGACGCTGAGTTTTGTTCCGCTGTTGAAGCCCGGCGGCATATTGAAAGGGATCGATTTGTGGAAGGCGGTCGAGGCGCGACAGTCACAGCCCTCGCCGGCCGCTGCCTCGCGGTTTGCGTTTTTCCCCGAAGCCCCCACATTCTTGCGACCTGTTGTTGGAACCACCTCTTGAATCGTCATTGCTTCTGCCGACGGTTTCTTTTTTGTAGCCATAGTAGCCCTCCCTGACAAAAAGTTGAGAGCAACGCCGTCGAACGCCGCGCTCTCGCAAGTCTGGTTCGAAGATTCGGTTGATCCGCCGTGGTCGAGGGACGTGAAATAGTCTCTCAACCCTCAGCTCTGTGGTTTCCACGTTGCCATGTAACTCTGAAAGACAATGTCATCCAGCGCGCCGCTGAACCCGTAACTGTGCGGGGACTGAAAGGGCAGCGTCGAATTGGCCAGGCCCACAAAGCCCAAGCCGGTGTCCGGACAATACACATAGAGACTGCTGAGAATAGGAATAAAAGGAGTTCCGCCGCCTAGATCTCCATTCTTCACGACGCAGTTTCCGTAGGTCGTGGGCCAGTTGTAATCCCAACCGTACTTGTTGCTCACCATCGTCGGAAGAGTCACCTCGTTCGGGTTGTTCGAAGTCTTTGGCAAATATATGCCCGCCATCAGGTGCGCCATGAACACGCCCATCTCATGGACGGAGAGTTGTACCCCACCGCCACCGCACAAGTCCGTCCAGTCACCCCAGTCGGTCCCCTTCGTGGAGCCTGGCGGATAAGGATAAGACAAGACCGGATTCAATCCCGGCTTACACGTGATCTTAATGTCGGGCGCGTAGACACTGTTCATGTAGTCGAGATAACCCTGGTCGGTCGCGGCGCCGATATCCTTCACATTCGTGTCGTTGAAGCCGTTGAGATATGGAATCATGATGCGAAACAGCGCAAAGTTTGCGTTCTGGTAGGCGTACACTTTGTTGGCCGGCATGATGTTCTGCGCCATGGTCGCTTTGAGATTAGCGTAGCTGGTATCCGGAGTCAGCGTGTCGCGTATGCCGCTGGTGTGGGTTAACAATTCCGCGAAAGTGATAGCGCTGACGCCCGTTCCCACTGTCCAGCCCTTCGGCAGATATGGAGAGATGGAGCTGGTCACGCTCACGTTCTTCGCCGCCAGCAGCTTCAGCGCGGCTACGGCTGTCATTGTTTTATTCACGCTGGCGGCATTCGAGCGCAGGTCCAGCGTCATCGCGGTCTCCGGCGCATCGCTGGAGGTGCGCGCCTTGCCATAGGCGTTGCTCGCCATCTGCAGTCCATTGTTGATGATGATGTAGGCATAACCCACGGCTTGCTGGTTGATCGTGCTATCGATCTTCTGGCCCCAGGTCGCATACTCAAGACAATTGCCCTTGTAGCAAGTGCGGCCGAGGTTCTGGTTGACGTTATTACAGCTCCAGCTCATCACTCCGATGAGGATAACGAAGGTGAGGGTGGTGCGTGCTCGGTGTGTGCGCGATATTCTGTTTTGCATTCTGGAAATCTCCGTTGTAAGCGGTACGTCCAAACGTCGCCGGATGAAGCGACTTGATCAAGCGCCGATCTTCTTACCTCTAATTCCTTGATTATTCGGTTTCGGGGATCGGAATCTTTTGAGGATCGGGAGCCCAAAACCACCCTTGGATGAGGGGTTAAATATCAGAGGACCGGGGAAGTGTCAACGGTTTTGCGGAAGTACAGGGGATGCACAGATCGCAACTTTGTCAGGGTTTGGCTCGCCCCCTCGCTCAATTTGATTGTTACTTCGGCAACCAGGGGGGAACACTTCTGATTTACACACGTCTTCAGGGGTCCGTAGGAAAAAAGCATTTCTTAATTCAAGGCTGTGGCCCTCTGTGTCGACTAGTGTCAGAACCGCGAGCGGTAGCGACCGGATCAAGCGATACACTGGTAACTATATAGTTAACTGCCCAGGTGCATCTTGTGCAGAATTCAATCGCGGTATGAATCCCGAAGGGATTTCGTCCTCCAGCCCAGGGTTGGCGTTTTTCAGCCAACCCTGGGAAGAAAAGAAATCAAATTCGCAACCCTGAAAAGGGTTGTGTCGGTTTTGAATATTGCTTGACGGTCTGACGCAACCCCGTCGGGGTTGGATCTCCTGGTTCTGCCGTTCCCCAGGGTTGGCTGAAAAACGCCAACCCTGGGCTGGAGGACTGAATCCCTTCGGGATTCCCATGCCGGATTTACCGCTGATGAGATGCTGGTGAGTCAAGTATGTTATTACCGTTTAGACGGTTTCGGCACCTGGTTGAAGGCAGGCGTGACTGACCTCTCCCGATGCTTCCGCACCACTAAAAAAATGGCCTCCCCGAGGACTGAATCTCGGAGAGGCGCTTCAAGTGGGGCGAGAGAACTCGCACCAGCAAAACATCACGGAGCCCTAATCGAGTTGGTCACGCGGACTGGAGCGCAAGCGTCCTCCCTTCAGGCAGGGAAGCTCCCCGGCAAGCAAACAGGACGCTTGCGCTCCAGTCAGGTATCACGGCTTTATCAACTTCGAAGTCACCGTGTTTAGCAGCGGGTTATAAGTCAGGCTGTAGAGCACAGTTGTGATTGTGCTCGTCGGACTTGTGCCGCCTGAAGCAGTGCCTCCGCTGCTACCCCCGCCTGAACTGCTGCTGGATGATCCGCCGGCCGTACTTCGATCCACATTCCCAATCACGTTGAAGGTGACGGTGAACGCTTCGTTGTTCGGGTTGTTGAATCTCAGATTGCGAGCCGCGGAAACCTCATTCGCCGTCAGCGCGTTGTCAGTGCCGAGTCTCGTACTGTAATCCCAGGCAGCACCCGCAGCCGTCTTCCCATTGTCTGCATTGGCGACTGTGACGCGACCGCTGGCTGAAGTGATGCTCGCCACTTCAATCCGCAGTGGCGCGAAGATAGTCGTGCTCGACGTGTTCCCGATCGTCATGTCGTACGAGCTGACCCCCAGAGACGTGCGTGCGTTCGACGTGGTTAAACTCACCAACGAAGTCACCGACTGCTCGATTGTCGATGAGACGGTGAAGGTCACCGATGCCAGCGGCGAAGGCGCGCGGCCGTTGATGCGCTGCCGCACGTAAGCGGTATGCGCACCAACGACAAGATCAGCGCCACTCAGTTGCAGCGACCAACTGTTGGCGCTGATCGAGTCCCCGAGCGAGGCCGCGCGCGGCGACGTGAAGTTGGGATCATCGATCGAAACTTCAACTACTCCGTCGAGTTTTGGTCCGCCATCGCCGATCGTATAAGTCAGCGCGCCGGCGGTATCAACCTGGATAGGTAAGCTGGTGACGTTTGGCGTGCCACCGGCGGCCGGCGCTAACGGACCGCGCTCACTAAACGCATAACCGGTCACGCTGGTGAAGACCGTGCCGTTCGCCGGATTGCCGAGCAGCGTCCGCGGGATCTTCATCGTAATGGTTCCCGGCGCAGTGTTCGTTACCGAACCCTGAACCGATAGCGAATTAACTGCGTCCGGATTGTAGGTAATGTATTTCTTGGCCGTGGGTGTGTTGATTGAACCCAGGTCGCCCGTCAGGAAGCGTGCCTGGCCGGCGCGGAATTCTGCGCCCACCCAGAACACGCGGTTGCCGGAATGCATCTGCGTCAGATACAGCACACCGTCACCGCCTGATTGCGCCGGCGCGGTTGCCAACGACGTCGTGGTTAGATCGGCGACCTGCATGGTCACCGTTACTGAGTTGGCGTCGTCGTTAAGGGACACTGACTTCAGATCCAACGCCGGGATGTTGCTGCCGATGACGGCTCCATGATCCGGGAAGTTTGCATCAGCATTCTCATCGCGATCAAAATTCTTCGGCGTGAGTGTTTGTGTTCCGCTTAACGTCATCGCGGTGGTTCTGATCGTCTCTGCGGCTGCCGGCTGCGAAACGGTTACCGTCCCGCTGCCTTCAGTGATCGATCCGACAGATGCCAACAGGCTCGCACCGCCGGTCTGGCGCGCCACCATCACGTACGGCGCCGGCAACTGGTTATTGCTGTCGTTGTACGTAATGTAGGCTGCACCGTGCGAGTCGATGTCGATCGACGGGAACTCAGCAAAGCTGCGGTCCCGCGGTGAGCCCGCCAGCGTATCGATGTCACAGCCGAGACCTTCCAGGCAAATTTCACCCCTGTGAATCGTGTTCTCGTTGACCTTGTTGGTGGTGAATGCGGGCTTGCCGCTCAGAGCGTCGAGCGTCTGGGCCATTTGAATGTCCCAGCGCGCACTTTCGTTGTTGCCACCGTCAGTGTGATACCAGATGACATCAACGCGACCGGGATCACCTGCGACGATCCACGGCATGATATTCATACCGTTCATCGAGGTGGGATTGACCTGGGCCGGCGCGGTCCAGTGCTCGCCGCGATCGGTCGACGCCGCCATCCTGATCTTCGCACCGTCCGACCAAACCGCGTAGAGATTGCCGGCTTTGTCGATTGAGAGGACCGGGAAGACTGTGGAAACGCTGCCACTGCCCGGAGTCGGAATCGTCAAATCGTTAATGATGTAAGGCGAGCCGTCGTTCAGGTCGGCAATGCGAATCAGTTTCAGCGTGCTGCCCGTGAAGTAAATCTGGTAAAGCAGGATCGCGTTTTTCTGGACGCCATTGACGCTGATGCTGCGTTTCGTCTTATCCACCTCGAGCGGGCCCGACTGGCCCACGTTGCCGATGATCTGGGCAGTCCAGGTCTTACCGGCGTCGGTGGTTTTGGACATATGGAAGTTGCCGCTGCCCACGGCGACGGCCAGATTGCGGACGGTCGAATACGCAATGCCGTCGCCGAAGGCCGCGACCCATTGACGGTCGTCAGTCGCACCTTCCGGATCGTCGCCTCCGCCGATGCAGGTCAGCGGATTATTTCGATCGAGTGGGAAGGTGTTGCCTCCGTCCTCTGAAACAGCGGCAGTTGTGCACGCCGCTGACAGATCGACGTAGTACAGTCGATTGCGATCGTCAAAGTCCATGTGGGTATCACCGCCGCCGGGGCCGGTGACCGCGTCACGCACGATCGGTGTGCCGAGCGGAATGAAGGTGCGTCCATGATCGGTGGATTTCCACAGCAGACTCACCGTCGTGCTGACGCCAAACGGCGACGACACGAAAACGTTGTCCTGCTTGTCGATCCGGATGAATGGCTCACCGCCAACCGCGGAAAAGTCTGCCAAAGTGTTATGACCAAAGGTCGCGGCCGGCGGCGCCTGGCCTGGCGTTGGCGTCGGTGTTGCTGTCGGAGTAGGCGTAGGTGTCGGCGACGGCGTCGGTGTGACCGTGGGAGTTGGAGTTGGTGACGGATTGCCGCAGTTGTCTTTCACCGCAAACATCCGCTTGCCGTTTACCTGACGGACAATTGCCGCCTTCGAGGCGAAGTCGTTGCCGCCGGTTCCGTTGATACATGCGGCCGAGATGCAACCATCGTCGTAACCGACGAGCACCCGGCCTTGCTTATCGATAGTCGCGTCAAAGAAGTCGAGCAGATTGCGGCATTGCGGATTATCGCTGCCGCAAATGCCACCGCGCTGAATCGGATCACCCGGCGTCGCGTTCACAGTGGTCCACGTTTGGCCGCCGTCGTAGGTCGTGGCGATAAACAGGTACCAGACTCCGGTGAACGTCGGCAGTTCGGAATCAGTCCCGCCCGTGGTTGTGCCAAAGAAGGCGTAAGCCGCACGGTTGCCATCACCGGCCACCACCGCCGGGAATACACTGTTCTGAATTCCCAACTGGGCGCCGGCGTCGGTATCGCTAATCCAGGTCTGCCCTTTGTCTTTCGATACCGCGATGTGCGCGTGGCCGTCATTGGCCTGATAACCGAAATAGACTGTACCGTCGGCGCCGATGCCTACGGACGGATCGCTCTTGGTGCCATTGCCGTTGCCGGATGAGGTTGTTACCCGGCGAACGCTCCAGGTCAGACCGTTATTCTCGGAAACAATCAACGCCTGCTTGCTGCCTTCGTGATAAGGCAGACTGCCGCCGCATCCTTTGTTGGGAATATAAGCAGTGCCGTCAGGGGCTACTTTGATGTGGCCGTGCAAACCGGTGCAGTCGTTAACGCCATAGATTGGAACTCCGGGGCCGAACGTCAATCCGCCATCAAGACTGATCGAGCAAGTCGCATCGGCCACTGACTGCGAACAGTAATAGACAGCGTTCTTGTAAACCGGAGTGCCGCCGAAGAGCGGCGCCGCAAATGGTCCGCCGCCAAACGTTTCGTGATCGATGCCGGAAGGCAGGCCCGAGCCTTCACTCGGAGAGAACGTGCGACCATCATCGTCAGTGAATTGAGTTGTCGACCCCAGCGGAGTCAACCCCAATAGCTGAGTAAAGAACGTCCGGCCCGTTTCGCGATCGGTGTAGAGAATCGGATCGCCCGCCGCCCTCGGCGCGCCGGTGATCGCCATACTGGCGGTGCGTTCCCAGGTCGCCGTGGGCGCGGCCGGATTCGTGTCATTGAAAATGATCCGCAGACCGGTAATATTCGGAAAATCTCCATCGCCAAACCCGCCGAATGACAAAACAGTTCCACCATTGGGAGTGCCGTTGAATACTTGTTCAGTCTTCCAATTCACACCGATTGACGGCTCGCCCCAACTGTCGCCATAGCCCGGAGGCGACATATGAATCGAGAACGAGGTCGGATCGTTCGCCGGACATCCTGAAGGTGTGGGCGTTGGAGTCGCGTTCGGCGTTGGTGTCGAAGTTGGCGTCGGTGTCGGTGAGCTATTGGGCGTCGGCGTTGGATTCACGCCAACAATTGGCATCGTTACTGTCGAATCACAAGGCTCACCGCCGGTAGCTCCGGGACAAGCCGCCTGTGAATCGTAATAAATGTGCGTGTTGAACTGACCATCGACAAAAACCGGATCGATGTGCAGGACGAACTTACTACTCGCGGTGACTGCCGGAACTGTTACCGTTGCCTGAAGCAGTTGCGGCACGTTCGGCAAGTCAGGCGTGAGTCCGGTGACGCGCTGTTCAAGAACTTTCACGCCGTCAGCCCAGAGCCGGATGTCCCAATCTGTATTCAGTCCTGCCGTTGCGCTACAGCCGCTGCACGAGGCCCAAAACTTCACCATCATGGGACCGTTCAAGGTAGTTGGCGAACCGAGATTCCAGATCCAACTGGGATCGTAAATGTTCTGATCGGCAGTGCCGCTCGCTAACGGATCGGGCACGTCCCAATGCGCAGGCACAGTGTTGCCCAGGGTCTCTCGCGCATCCAGGAATGGACCACCGGCAGCGACGACATCAACCATGCCGAAACCAGTAAAGCCGGTGTCGTCGGTGGCATTACCGTGAAAGTGCAGCACGTTTGATCCTGTTTGCGGTGTCGGAGTCGGGGTGGGACTGCCGGCGGGAGTCGGAGTGGGCGAAGGCTCAGCAGACGGATCGTACGCTGCGAACAAACGTCGCCCGTTTACCTGCCGGGCGATCGTCGCTTTCTTTGAATGCGACGTGGCCGGACCGGAACAGTTGAGACAGCCATCAGCGTAACCAACCAGCACGCGGCCTTCTTTGTCCACGGCTTCGCCCATGAAATCAAGCAGGTTGCGGCACGGGTTGCTCCCGCCCTGCATCCAGATGCAACCGCGCTGGACCGGATCAGTTGGGGTCGCGTCAATCGTGGTCCAGGTCTGTCCTGCATCGAATGTGTGCGCAATGTAGAGATGCCATTCGCCCTGGAAGTTCGCATCCTGAAAAGGCCCTGCGGTTGGTGTTCCGAGAAAAGCAAACGCGGCCCGATCGTCATCGCCGGCGACGACGCGGGGAAAAGATGAGTTCTTAATTCCGAAAGCAGCGCCGACGTTCCTGCTCGCTGACCAGGTCAAACCTTTGTCATGAGAGACGGCTGCTTTGGCGACGCCGTCTCCGTTTTGATAACCGAAATAGACTGTTCCCTGCGCGCCGATGGCGACTCCGGGATCGCCCGCCCCCTGCAGACTGTCCGGCACCGGCCGCACGCTCCAGGTGATGCCGTTATTCTCAGACACGACCACGCCCTGGTTGCCGCCGCAACTCTTATTTGGGACATACACTGTGCCGTCAGGGCCAACCATTGGATGGCCGTGCAGTCCGCTGCATTCACTCGTATAGATCGGGACACCGGGACCGTAGGTCAAACCGCCATCGTCGCTGCGCGAGCAATACGCGGTCACGCCCGACTGGGCGCAGTAATACACCGCATGCGCGTAAGCCGGCGCGGGCAATTCGCGCGGTAACGGATTGGCGAAAGGTCCGCCGCCGATTGATTGGTGATCGGCGCCGCTCGGTGGTCCACAACCCTCGTCTGGAATCCATGTGTCGCCATCGTCGTCGGTAACTGCGGACAGACTGCAGCCGTCAGTCAGCACTGCGAGTGAGTTCGCCGCAGCGGGCGTGATCAACTGCGAGACGATCGTGCGACCGGTCGATCGATCTGTGAACAGAATCGGGTCCATCGTGATCAGGCCAGTCCAGAGAAAACTTTTGTCTTCCCAGGTCGCGCGGGCCGGGACCGTCGCATCATCAAACGTGACGCGCAAAGTTTCCGTTCCGGCGATCATCATGGCGCGGCCTGTCTTCCAGTTGACGCCGATGGTCGGCTCACCAGAGCTGTTACCCAGGCTGCCGGGCGCCGCAAAATTGTGATAGCTGATGTTGGTGTCGGTTCCCGGGACGGCCGGGTTGGCGAAGTAATGTTTGAGCTCGGCACTGGCGGCATAGCTGTTCGTGTCAGTTCCCACCAGGGGCGCGAAAGGCGCGGCCGCCACAACATAATTTCCCGAAGGGGGATTGATCAGCGTCACGAGTTCGACGACACCGGGGCTGTTTCCCGATCCGTCGACAAGGTTCCCGTTTGGGCCATACACCTGCATGTCCCAATCGCCCTGAGGCTGTAATTTGATCTCGAGCAGGTAGGGGCCGTAACTCGACGCCGGCGCCTGAAAGTTAACGCCAAAGTTGTCGCAGCCGGAATTGTTGGCCGAGCCGCACTCCGAAGATCCGGAAGCCGGCTTGATTTGGCCAGTCCAGGCGACTTTGGTATTCGATTCGGAGACTGAACCGGATGCCGGCGTCGCGCCGCGCGAGCTGGGAATCTTCACGATGACGATTGCCACCGCGGCGACACAGAACAGTGCCGCCAGAACGAATCTCAGTTTCTCGATTGTCGAAATCGCTCTTGCATCAGCCAGCTTCGTAAACATTTCCGGATCTCCTTCTTCCCAATTCCACGCCCGCCTTACTACCAACAGCCGTAATTCAACACACCGATAAGGCCAGGCAGCACGAGCTGCCTGGCCTTCGGAATCTTGCGGTTACTGCAACTTGATAAGTTGCTTTGTAACTGTTTTGGTCAGTGGATTGGCGGTGAAACGCATCACGGCGGTGAGTTTCGTCAGCGGCAGAAGCCCGCTCGCACCTCCGCTTGCCGGCGGAGGCTGAGTACTGCCGGATGATGACGATGAACTCGAGCTGGATGACGTGCCGGTGCCGACGTAAGCGGTCACTTGCACATCCCAGGAGAACATCTCAGACGCGCTATCCTGGAACCGCAACGTGCGCGACGAGGTCGTTTCGGCCGGGCTGAACAATTGATCGTCCCCGAGCTTCTGCGAGAAGCTGAATAACGCTGCGGAACCTTTGCCGGAGCCGCCATTGTCCGAGTTGATGACGCGTACATTTCCGGAAGCTGAATTCACCGCGATGACGTTGAAATCGACAAAGGGAACGTAGGCCTGCGCCGAGTTATTGATTAGATTCACATCCTGTTGCCAGACTCCGCCGACCAGCGAGATGTTCGAAATGGGATAACTGACCAGGCTGGTGATATCGATCCTGGATCGTTGTTCGACAACGACACTGACGACGTTTCCAGCATTCGTTACGAATTTGCCGATCTGTCCGGCATGGACACCACGGACGCGGAACGAGTAAGTGTCATTCGCCAGGTTCGTAAGATTGAAGCTGGCAGTGTTCGCCGCCACGTTGGCAATGACTTGCCATTCCGGATTCGCCGAACTGGATCGTTCGATCTCGAATCCCTGCTCGCCACCCGACGGTGTCCAGCTAAGCGTTACGTCACCGTCGAAATCAACCTGACGGTTCTGTTGGTCCGTAAAGTCGGCGGGAATCGTTTGGGCCGCCGGCGCCTCGGGACCCTTCGAGAGGTTGGTAGTAATCGTGACGTCGGTTGCGACATTCAGGAAACCATGCAAGCGATGCGTGTAGGTGCCACCTCGCGTAACGCGCACGCTGACTGACTCAGTCGCGCCGGCCGGACCGCCAGAGCTGGCGATAACGTTGCCATCCGGATCGAGCAGTTCATAATCAATGTCTTCCTGACTGCCTGTCGGCCGTTGGAACCATTCCGCCGAGGCGTTGATTTGAAGAGTCGAAGCACTGACCTCAAAGGGCACGTCAACCGAAGTGCCCGGCGCTAAGCCCAGGCCATAATCACCGGCCGGCACCTGGGCAGTTTGCGTCAATGTCTGGACCGTTGTTTGGGCCGGAAGACTCGGACCCGGTCTGAAGAAAAACGGCATGCGCAGAGATTCCTTGTTGTCGCTGCGCACGGCTGTCACGAACCACTGCATCTGGATTTTTTCAAAAATCACCGAAGACCCGACGGTCTTCGCGGCCATCACGTCGCGAATCTGATCGCCATTGAAGGTAGCGTTGACGGTGAAAGTCGCTGAACCGTTCGCCGGCAGGTTGACACTCGACTGTGAAGCCGAGACGTTGATTCCGGTCAGCTGCAAATCGCGATTGTTGGCAACGCTCAGGTTGTAAGTGCCGCCTTCACCCGAAAGATCGCGAATCGTTACGTTGATTGGCGCCGTGTAGCTGATGCGATTGTTGGCCACCGGCACTTCGCCGTACGAGTAACTGCCGAGAATTCCGGGCTTATCGATGCCGTCGCCTTCAACTCCCATCAAAGCTTTGGCATTGACAGCATGGAACACGTCAATCAGCCCGCCGCCCTGCGCGATGATTGAATCAGCATCAGGTCCATCGGTCTTTGGCGCGCCAGTTTGGCTGCGCATGTTCGTGGCCGTGTTGATGAGGACGGTGCGCAGGACATCAGGCGACCAATCCAAATGCGCCTGCTTGATCAAAGTGACGGCGCCCGCGGTGTGTGGCGAAGCCATCGAGGTGCCGTCGAGGCGATAGTAGTTTGGTTCACCCGCCGTGGCTGCCAACCCACCAAGCAGAGAAGCCGGCGGGACGGCGGCCAGCACTGCCACACCGGGAGCAGAGACGTCGGGCTTTATCTGGCCCAATCCCTGGACCGGGCCGCGAGAACTGAAACTTGCCATATCACCCATGAACACATCGCTGAAAATCGGGTTCATGCGAATCGGCAATTCAGAAATCGCGCCGTTCGGTGGATCGACGTTGTTGTCGTCACTCGAGGAGATCGCGTCGATCAAAATCTCCCCGTCAGCGGGAGAAATCGTCGCGGCCGGAATTGTGGTCGCGACGCCATTCACCGCGCCTCGATCATCGGGAATGATGATGCCTACGGCGCCGGCGTTCGCGGCCTGGGCCACGATGTCAAAGTTTGTGGCGGCGACATCCACCGCTTTTACTACGGCAATGCGGCCGGACACGCTCGCGGGCCAGGTCGGCAGAGTCGCGTTCACGAAAACATAATGCTGGGCCAAAGCGCCGGCGGGCAGGCCCGCGCTGCCGGACATGGCGAAAAGTTTCAGACGGCTGGAGCCGGGCGCTGCCGGAAGATTGTTCGCCGGAGACACCGCTCCCACAGTGCTTTGCGAGACCGCGCTGGCCTGGAGCAACTCAGTTGACCAGACAGAACCTGCGCTGCCCGGATGCGTGGTCGCGCCGACTGAAATGACATGGATACCCGCGGCGGGCGATCCGGTTGTGCCTTCACCCGGCCCCGAGTTCCCGGAGGCGGCGACTACGGTCGCGCCCGCTAACGCGGCATTGCTGGCGGCGATCGCGGTCGGATTATCCGGACCACCGCCGCCCCCGAGACTCATGTTGATGACGTGCGCGACCGGCTTGGGCAGGAGCGCGTTGTTCAGAGTGAACGGTGAAACCGAATCTTCCAGCGCCATGATGATGTTTGAAGAATCGCACCCGCCGATCGGCTTGACCTGGCTTACGGTTGATTCGATGTCGCTACAAACTTTGTAAGACATGAGCTTCGCCTGCGGCGCGACGCCATGAATCCGCGTCCCGTTCATCGTCTGGGATAAAAAGCCGGCGACCGTCGAAGCGACGTGGGTGCCGTGACCGAATCCATCTTCGACGCCGACATCGGCGAGCGGCAGGTAGTACACAACTTTCTGATTTGTCTTGGCCTGAGTTGGACCGGCCGGCAGCACTGCAAGTCTCGGCGGAGTTGGATCGCCACCGAACATCGGATGCGTCCAGTCGATGCCGGTGTCGATGATCGACACATACATTCCCTGGCCCTCGTAACCTTCGTTCAGAGTGTCGAACGGTGTCAGCTCCGCAGACTTTCCGTAAACCTGTGGCGCGCGAATGTAGGGCACGCTGTTGTTGAGATTCGTCGTCAGTCTTTCATCTGCGTGCACGCTCTTCACTTGCGGCATGCTGCGAATGGCGCCGATGGCAGATTCAGGTACCTTCAACGCCATGCCGTCAAAGACCAGCGTGTAGCGCAGTGGCACCGCGGCCGCGACACTGCCGTCATAATTCCTGACGTTGCGAGTCACGACCGTGGCGGGCACACCCCTGGCGACCAGGGCTTTAAGGAAGTCGTCCTGTTTCGCGCTTAACTGATCGCGATAGGCTTTGAGCTGATCCTGCGAAACCGCGCCACCGGACTTTTCCGTGCGGGCTTTGTAGACAGCGCCCGGCTCGTCCTTCAATTCCACGATCACCGAAACCAGGCTGTTGTTACTCGTCGCGGTTGAGACAAAGAAAGGCAAGGCCAGCAAAGCCGCCATCGACGCTGCCGCGGCGAAAAACTTAAGAAAACGAAACATGTCGGACCTCCTCGGGCGTTTCAACTGAAGTTGAATTTCAATGGCCCGAGGTTAAAAGAGGAGGGTTGAGTCAGACTTGAGCGATCCTTGAGAAGGTGGTTGAGGTGTGGTTTGTTGGGCAGAGGCAAGAAAAATGCAAGAAATGGTGTGGAGGTGGAAAAAGCGAGAAGCCGGGCAAATGTTTTTGGTTGACTCCGGCCTTCGGCCATCAGCTCTTGTTCCGATGGCTCTGCCGCGCATCAGAACGGCACATCCAATAGCTCAGAAGCTTTGGCACACTGCAAATTTCGCAAAGCGTTTGGAGTTCCGCCTTTAGGCGGCCGCGTAAACGCGGAACTCCGAACTATCCATTTGGGCCTCGATTCGCGTAGGGAGGAGGCGCGACCGGTTTGATTCGATCATAACTGGTGGCGTTCAAGAAGAGGTTGGTGATTTAAGCGGCACCGACTCTGACTCTACGGGCTCAGCTATTTCAATCGCGAGATACATCGGCCCGGCGCCCAGGAGTTCAACCAGCCACGAGCCAAAGCCGCGCTTATTCCAAGTCCGGTAATGAGCCTGTTCGCCGGCGCTGACATCGAACTCAACCGTCTTAGCGTGAAAGGTGTTGTCTACTCGCAGACGGTGATGGCCAGGTTCAACCTCAACCAGGGTTGACGTGCCGCTCTTGAGAAGGTTTAAGTCGTCATCGTCAAGGGTGAGTTTTATGCCCCTCGCCAGGTAATCGCCTTCGTCTTTGTGCGTCACGCGCAGTTGGGCTGACGAGGCCTCGTTGGTTTTTGTTGCATCGTTCATACAGCTCTGTGTTGGAGTCAGTACCGGGAGCGATAGCGACCGGGTAACAATAACTAGTCTTGAGAGTCGCAAACAAACCCGGTCGCTATCGCTCCCGGTACTGACTTCAGCTCCGAGGAGTACTCAACCCTACCAAATTTGCTGGACTTTTCTGAGCGAGCATTGCTAAATTGGCGTTGCTTGTCGCACGGCAAGCGCGTTATGTCGATAGCTCACGGGTTTTTGCGTCGTATCGTTCCCCGACACGCCTTCGCTTTCAATCCTTTAGCTGTATTTGATTAATTGATTTACTCGCCGTAGGCGCCCTGGCTTGCTGCGATTTCCCCTGGGTAGATCTCATGGCTTTTGGTACTAAGAAGTTCTCCGGTCGTTCACAGCGAACGACTTTGCTTATCATCGCCTTCATTGCCACCGTTTTCATCACGGCTTCGATTTCAGTAATTCGTTATCGTCACAAGGCGTCACCGGTCCAGACAATTAATTATTCCGAACTCTACACCATCGCGGAAAGCGGATCGGCCGTGTCGGTGCTGATTGAGAATGACACGCTGATCGTCAAGCGTGGCGACGGCACCGTGTTTCAAAGTACGGTAGCCGGCGAGTCATTCCGCCAGACGATCGTTGAGCTGTTTCGCAGGAATCGGGTGCCCGTTGAGTTCGCTTCCACGCAACCGACTCTGGCCACAACTGTTTTCATATACTCGTCACCGGTTTTGATCGTGCTCCTGCTCGGGCTCGCCGGTTGGCGAGTGCACGCGACGGTGAATGGCCGTGGCGGGAATTTTAATCTGGCCGATCACAGTGGCAAGCAGAAGACTACTTTTAACGATGTCGCCGGTGTTGACGAAGCCAAAGCTGAGTTGTCTGAGACGATCGAATTTCTGCGCGACCCAAACCATTTCGGGCGTCTTGGTGGGAGAGCGCCGCGCGGCATTTTGCTTTATGGACCACCGGGCACCGGCAAGACCCTGCTGGCCCGCGCGGCGGCCGGTGAAGCAGGCGTGCCGTTTCTGTCGGTTTCTGGATCGAGTTTCCAGGAGAAGTTTGCCGGTGTCGGAGCAGCGCGCGTGCGGAGACTGTTCGCGCGAGCCCGCAAGCTTTCCCCTTGTATCATCTTTATCGACGAGATCGATGCGTTGGGTCGCCAGCGCGGCCGCGGCAACGACTCAGGCTCTGCCGATCAGGATCAGACACTCAATCAGTTGTTGATTGAGATGGATGGTTTCGATCAATCATCCAGCATCGTGGTTATCGGATCGACAAATCGGCCGGACGTGCTCGACCAGGCTCTCACACGACCGGGCAGGTTTGATCGCGAGATCATGGTCAACCTGGCCGATTTGCGCGGACGTGAAGCCATTCTGAAAGTGCATGCGCGGAGTATTCCGCTCGACGATGAACTCGATCTGAATTGGATCGCGCGCGGCACGCCGGGATTCTCCGGGGCCGACCTGGCTAATCTTCTGAACGAAGCCGCCATCGCGGCCACGCGCGAAAGCGCGGAGTCCGTCGGCCGGAAACACATTGAAACCGCGCGCGACCGGATACTGATGGGCGCCGAGCGCAAGGGTTTCATGATGGACGAAGACGAGCGCTACGCGACTGCGGTGCACGAAGCGGGACACGTCGCGGTCGGCCTGGCTGTTAAGAACGGCGACCCGATTCACAAAGTTTCGATCCTGCCGCGAGGACGCGCTCTGGGAGTCACGCAGTCTTTGCCGGAACGCGATCGTTTGATGAAGAAACGCGAGTATCTCGAAGATCAGATTGCGGTACTTTTGGGTGGGCGAGCGGCCGAACAGGTGGTACTCGACACGATGACCGCCGGCGCTTCGAACGACATCGAGCGCGCAGTCGAAATCGCGCGCAAGATGGTTGGCGAATTCGGCATGAGCCCGCTGGGCCCGATTTATCTTGGCGAATCTCAGAGCGAATACCAGAGTCAGGGTCTTTTGGATCGCGTCGACGAGGCGACCACTCAGATCATCAATGCGCAACTGGTCAGAGCTTCGGAGGTGGTGACTTCTCAGCAGGATTCAATCGCGCGTTTGGTTGACCTGCTGCTCGAGCGCGATACGGTCGAAGCAGAAGATATTCGTAGTTGCTTTCATTGGGTTGATAGTCAGGCTGAGTCTGTGACGCGCGTGTCGGCGTAAAGCCGTCAGGGTCGGCAAATAGCCAGTCGCAGCTCATTGAAGGTCCCCGAAAAGTGGACCTTGTCGGATCGAGCTCGTGAATGCTGGGAACGCGGACGTCCCCGTCCGCACCGTTTGTTGTATGACGCTTAATCGTTATCAATAAATTATCAACGAAACCGTTCGCGCTTCGCGCTCAATGCGGACGAGGACGTCCGCGCTCCCGGCTAGGACGCGACTCGTGCTAACCAGAATCGACTTTTCGGGCAAGGCCGGTTCAAGTCTAATGTCGAGTGGTGCCCTCACGAAAGAGCGCAACTGGTCGTTGCCGCTTCCCGATTCTGCCGGTCACACATGCTGATCTACCAGAATCGGATTTCCGTCGGGATCGACAACCATGAAGCTGGCTGGACCCGTGGTGTTTTCGTCTGCCTCCGTTTGCAACTGAACGCCCTGCGCTTTCAGATGGCGTTGCAGGTCGCGGACGTCGGTAAAAGATCCAAGGGTCTGGGCGTTGCTGTCCCAGCCGGGATTGAAGGTGAGAATGTTCTTATCAAACATGCCCTGAAACAGACCCACAATCGCGTGATCGCCATTCTTCATGATTAGCCAATTCTGCGTCTGATTTCCGCCAAAGACCGTAAAACCCAGCTTCTCGTAAAAGAGCTTCGACGCTTCAATATCCTTTACTGCCAGACTGACCGAGAAATTTCCCAGTTCCATGATTTCCTCCTGCGTGATGTTCGTGACTGTCGTTTTCGGAGAGCAGCATAGGTGAAACTGGCGTTCGTGTCGTCATACTTTCGGATGATTTCGAGGGTGAGAGTGGGAAATAATACTTTCGTTAGGCGACGAGTTGTCCGCAGATTACGCAGATTGAAGTAGTCAGAAGCCCGTGGGGGGATTTATGTGGCGGGGTGGCCTTTCCGGCACCGACCATGCAAGGTGCCGGGCCTCCGCGCCTGGACACGGGCTTCTGAGACGATTCGTGGGGACCCAAATTGCATTGTCCCGTGCGGAGACATCCAAAAAATAAAGTCGCTCTAAACCCTCACCCCCACCCTCTCCCGGTACGTACACTCCCAGGGGAGAGAGGGTGGGATGAATCAGCCGCCCATCCAGCTACGAACCAAAACCGGAAGCGAAATCCAGAACGATCTGGCAATCGACTCACCCGAGAGCACTTCATTGCGCGATACGCTCGTACCCGCCGGATTGCCGCGACTCGCGCCGCCTTGGAAGCGCTCGCGGTACTCAATCGACGAAAGAAACGCCTTCACCATCTCAGCGTCGAGGTAATTGCCGTTGAAGTTGTTCAGCTTCGTCAACCAGAAGTCGTAACCCGTGTAGTCAATGTCCGGAGAGTTGTTGGGATTGCGTCGCAGGTAGCCGAAGTATTGCATCAGCACAAACGCGCGGTTGAATTCTGCTCTGATCAGATCGGAATCTTCCGCGACGGCGCGCAGAACCTCAGCACGAGTCTTACTGCCGTTCGAAAGATCGCTCACCAGTTGATCTCGTTCTGATGTAGATAGCGGATTACCGGCGTTCGAATTCAATTTATCGACAAACGCAGCCGCAGACATTGACGACGGGAAGGCTGCGTTGAACCGGTCACGACCGACAAACTCAGCCATGAAGGCCTGCTTGTTTTGTGCAAGCTTCTGCTCCCAACCGGCCTCGAGAACGATGACACCTTGCCCGATTTCCTGTGTGTCCGTGAGGAATTCATCGATGCGAACAATCGGCACGGACAACTGGTGCGAGCCGTTCAGCGTTGACGTCCCGGCCGCGTCGCCGTAAGCCGATTTGTAAATCCGCTCAACGAGATAACCTGTCTCCTTAAACTCGATCGAGAGGAAGAATGACGCTGAGACATCGATGCGCTTGACCTCGATGCATCGCGCATCGTTTCCACAGGACGCGATTTGATTGGTCCAGAAAGTCTGACCACTGTTATCGCTCTGGCGATTCAGGAAGTCGTGATAATGCTCTCCCACCAGAATCGAAGGATCATCAATCGGATTGTTTGGGCCGTCAGACGAATCGTTATCCATAATTGCCAGTGTGGCCGTGGCCGGAGATCCGAGAGATCCTCCGCGCACGTTCGAGAGTGCCAGCGAAGCGGTCTCCATTCCTTCGGAATAAGAGTCCTCGCTGATCAGTAACTGAACGTCTTTTTGAGTTTCGCCCGGCTCGAACTTAACTGTGCCGGCCGCGTAGGTGTAGTCGCTGCGTTGAGTCGCCGAACCATCGCTGACTACATAACGCACAAGGGTTCTTCCATCGGTGGGCCCGGAACGCGTGATGCTAATCGTGGTCTGCACACAACCCTCGTTGGCCTGGTAAGTATTGGCGCTGAACTGCACCGTCGTCTGAGCGGCCGGAGTTGGTGTGGGAGTCGGCGTTCCAGTTGGCGTGGGAGTTGGCGTCGGCGTTTGACCTGGATTCGGAGTTGGCGTCGGAGTCGGCGTAGGCGAGGCGGCCGGCGACTGCACCGTAATCAAGCGCTGATCAGTATTCAGACTGGTCTTGCCGCGCGAGTCGGTAACCACGAGCTTCACCGGATAGAGTCCGGGGTTGGTAAAGGTGTGATTGATCGCCGGCGAACTTTGCGTGACGTCATCGCTTCCATCCCCGAAGTTAAAAGTGTAAGAGGCGATCGTGTCGATCGCGTCGGGATCGATGGAAGTACTACCGTCGAAAGAAACGGTCAAAGGCACGGTTCCGCTTTCGCTGCCCGCACTTAGTCGCGCCAGCGGTGGCGTATTTGGGAGACAGAGATTGCTTGCCCGCAACTGATAACTGCCGGTGCCGGTGCTGTCGGGAATCGTTTCGTTGGTGCCGCCCGTGCCGGGAAGAACTGACGGCAAAGTCAGACGGACGCTGCCGAAGATGCTGCTTATCGCCTGGCCCGCAGTCGGATTTCCAATCGCTGACTTAGGCAGCACCAGAGTGATGGTGCCATCAGCATTGGCGTTGCTGGCCGGATCAAGATTTCCGAGTGTCGTGAACACGCGGCTGGCGCCCTGGAATACTCCCGTCGAGCCATAGGTGAAGGCCGGCGCCGCGCTATCAGAGGTAACCATGGACACGAACCAATCTTCCTGTGGGCCAACCACTGGATCGTCGGCTGGCTTTTGCGGAGCGCCGAAACGCACCGCCCAGCGCCAGCCTGAAGGTATCGTTGAGAGATTGGCAACCTTGAGTGAAAAGACAATCTTACCGGGCAGCGAATCCGGTTCGGACATCGAAACGGAGGTGATGTCATGTTGCGCCAGCGTGTCGCTGGCGTCGCCGGTTGGATCAGTCAGAACCTGCACGCCCGGCAGCACACAGGCGCCGGTCGGTTCAACCCGCGGGGCTATGGAAAGCGTGACGCTGTTGCTGGCGGCGCCGTCACCCTGTGAATTAATTGCGACGATTCTGTAGATATACGCGGCGACGGACGGGTTGGCGCTGCGATCGTTGTAAGAAGTTTTGTTGCCGCCGGTACGGCCGATTAGCACTTCGGATCCGGGCGCGGGCGTGCTGCGGAAAATTTTGTAACCCGTAATATTCGAACCGCCGTTGTCAGGCGTCTTCCATTTCAGATAAGAAGCCAGATCGTCACGACGTCCCGAGAGGCAGGCGCCCTGCGGCGCTGCCGGCTCGTTCGGATCGAATGCTGCGAGCAATCCTCTGCCGCCTGACTGGCGCGCGATGGTGGCTTTCGAGCTGAATGAATTCGGACCACCCTCCTCGCAATCACCGATACAACCGTCGGCGAACGCGTAGAGCACGCGGCCTTTTTCGTCGGTGGTGATTTCATTAAAGTCGAGCAGGTTGCGCAGCGGGCTGCTGCCACCTTCATTCCAGATTCCGGCTTCGCGTTGGACGGGAGCGTTAGGCGTTGCATTCACGACCGCCCAGGTCTTGCCGCCATCGTAGGTCGTGGCAATGTACACGTACCAGCTGCCTTTGAACGCATCAGCTTCGTGATCACCGGCTTCGGTCGAACCGACGAATCCAATTGCGGCCCGGTTGGGATCGCCCGCGACGGCTTCCATGAAAACCGCGTTGTGTAATCCCTGGTGGTATCCGAGATCGGTGTCATCGGTCCAGGTCACACCTTTGTCGTGACTCACGGCGACGTGCGGGTGGCCGCCGTCGGCTTCTTTACTGACCCAGGCGAAATACAACGTTCCGTCACTGGCCACGGCGACGGACGGATCGAGAATTCCCGGAGGCGCCTTGGCAGTGAAGTTCTGACTTTCTACGTGACGCACGGTCCAGGTCGTTCCGGCATCTTCCGATACGGTGACCGATTGCACGCCGTTGCAGCCGCGATTCGGGACATAGACGGTTCCATCAGGCGCGACCTTTACGTGACCGTGAATGCCGCCGCAGCCATCCAGAAGGGAATTGTAGATTGGAAATGAGCGATTGAAGGTCAACCCGCCCGTATCGCTGCGCGAGCAAAATGCAGTGACTCCGGCTTGCGAACAGTAATAGATGGCGCTGCCTTTATTGATCGCGTTACCGAGCGGCACGCTCGCGGGATATGGCCCGCCGCCGACGGTCTGGTGATCGTAGCTGCCGTCCGGTGGATTGATTTGCGCGGGTGTCCAGGTGGCCCCGTCGTCATCGGTGTAGGCCATCAAACTATTCAATCCGATCAAAACAGGTGACGCAGGAGGCACCACGCTATTCAATTGTGAAACGAAAGTGCGACCGGTTCTTTGATCAGTGAAGAGAATTGGATCCAGAGACTTGGTTTTGGTGATCACGGACGAGACGTCTTCCCACAATGCGTCACACGCACCGCTCGGAAAAGTGACTCGTAGTGTCTGCAAGCCAGAGATATACATGGCCCGGCGCGTCGTCAGGTTATAGCCGATTGAAGGCTCGCCGGCGGTCTCGCCCATTCCGGGACCGGGCGCGTAAGTGTTGTAGCGCGGCGCGACGCCCGCGAATGGCGGCGGTGCTGTTCCTCCGGGACCGGTTGGGGCCGGAGAGTCGATCGTAATCTTTCCGTTGTAAGCCTGAGCGGTGCTGATGAATGGGGCCACGCGCACAAAGAAGTTGTGGGGGCCGGCGCCGATATTACTCAGCGGGATGGTGATGATTTCCGGATTGTCGCCGCCGTTAGCTGCGTGAGCTGGATAAGTGCCGTCGTCAGGGTTGTCTACCAGCCAGGTGTCGAGATCCTGCCCGCCGGTCGGATCGTCCCAGGAGATTTGAATCTTGAGTTGGTCGTTGGGATGAGTGCTCAAATAAGATTGCGGAAAATCAACTGTGAGCGTGAAGTCTTCGCACGGTTGCGTCTGATCGCAGGTCACCGGACCGGCCGCGTTGTCGCTGGCATTTGTCGGGATTAGAAACGGTCCACCCGTGAAATTTACCGCCGGGTTTCCCGGGGAAATGGTAGCCGCGGCCGCGACCGCAAAGGGAGCGGCTCCGTTGCCGGTGTTTTGGATGACAACTTTCCGTAATCTATCCAGGGTGTTAACGGCGCGAAACCGGATCTCTCTGGCGCCGTCATCTGGCGATGTTGCCAGAAGCATTTCGCGTTCTGATTCCGAGCGGAATTTGCGTCGTCCCAGATAATCGCGCGACTCGGACTCTTCGCGCACTTCTTCCTCCTCGCGATCTCGACCCTGAGCGCTTTCTTCAGGCGACTCGCGCGCTTCGGTTTCGGATTCTTCTTCATCTTCCCAAAACTCAAATGATGCTTTGCCTGCGTTGGCGCCTTTGAAGGCGCCGGCGGGCAAGACGAGCGCTATCGCGCAGGAAAAGAGAATGAGTAAAAAGATCGTGCGAGGTTTGGTAAAAATGCATCTCACGAGTGTCGAGTTCCGGGGCATTACGTGTATTCCTCCTGCGGTCTCTTAGTTGACTACTAGCACTCTAAGTAGTCCGCCTTGAGGAATCCTTGAGTAATTCTTGGGAAAAGAGGCGAGAGCTATCGACAATAGAAACGCAATTGATTTGAAAGAGAACCCGGTAGCTATTGGCTGCCACAAGTGAGCGCCGGTAGAATTTCGAGTCAATCAACCGCTGAATCTCGGTCGACAGAAAGGAAGAAGTCAATGAAAGCTAATTTAATTGGGGCGACTGCGGCTGTACTGCTCATGACAGCTGCCACCTTCGCCCAAACATTCACCAGAGAGACGCCAGTATACGAGAGCGACGTGCCGGTCGCGGTGCGAGAGGCTTTCAAGTCTGCTTATCCGCAGGCGAGTGCGGACACGTATACAAAGGTGGAGGTAAACGGCGTGCCTTTCTATAGAGTCGCAAGCGTAGACGCATCCACCCATCGGAATATCTTGTATGACCAGAATGGTACGGTCTCAAGAGTCGCAGAGCGCATTGTGGTTGCCGACTTACCAGCCAGCGCACAGCAGGTGATACCGGTGAAATATCCCAAAGCTAAAATTTCATCCGCCGAGAGAGTTACCGGGGCAGGTCAGGTAACCTATGAAGTTAACCTGAAACAAGACGAAAAAAATTTCAATCTTCAGTTCGACGCCGAGGGGAAGCTAACGGCTGCTCGTGAAATGAAGGTCGACATCGTAGTAACCAGGAACCCTTTCTAGTGTGGGGGCAGAGCCAAGCGGTGACGGCGCTTTGGATTTTGGAAATGCTTGTGCCCTTCGCAAATGCGGTTTTGTACTAGCGGCGGCTGTGTGCCTAAGCGCTGAGCACAAATCTCACCACGGATACACGGCGCGGCAGAACCGCACAGAACGTCTTTAGCTCCGCAGGAGCAGAATGTTTATAGTTACAGTCACAACAAATTGTTCAAGCTCCGTAGGAGCGAAATGAGACTCGAAAGAGATTGCGCCCCCCTACGGAGCGCTAAGACGCGAGCGCCGGGCTGTCTATAAACATTTCCTCCCTACGGGATTAACCTGTCTACGAGCCTTGTTCCAAAAAACAAGAAATTCCGCCTTTGTCACACGCACGACGACCCAGGCTCACAGAGATTCGGAGATTAGGACACGACCCTACCATCCGCTCACGATCACTCCTACTTCGATTCGGTGATATGCTTTTCCCGCCTCCCGTTGACACTAACCCATGACCCAAAGGAATTTCGATTTCGTAGTAATCGGCAGCGGTATGGCCGGGTTGACGTTTGCGCTCAAAGTCGCGGCGTTTGGTTCGGTGGCCATAATTACCAAGAAACAAAGCACGGAAAGTAATACTAACTATGCGCAGGGCGGCATCGCGGCGGTCATGGCCGAGGACGACTCTTTTGATCTGCACGTTCAGGACACGCTGATTGCCGGCGCCGGATTGTGCAAAGAAGAAGTGGTGCGAACAATTGTCAGCGAGGGGCCGGCGCTCGTCCGTGAACTGCTTGATCTCGGTGTGCGCTTCACGAGAAGGGAGAATAGCCAGGATGAGTTTGATTTGGGGCGCGAAGGTGGGCACACCCGCCGGCGAGTTCTGCATGCAGGCGACATCACCGGACGCGAAATCGAACGCGCTCTGCTGGCGGCAGTCGACGCGAATCGGAACATCAGCGTTTTCGAAGAGATGATCAGCATCGATCTGATCACTTCAAAAAAGCTGGGTCTGACGGGCCCAAACCGCTGTCTTGGCTGTTATGCGCTGAATCAAAAAACGAATGAGGTTGAAGTCTTTGGTGCGCGGGTCACCCTGCTGGCAACGGGAGGTTGTGGCAAGGTCTATCTCTACACCAGCAATCCGGACATCGCCAGCGGTGACGGTGTCGCCATGGCCAGCCGCGCCGGCGCCAGTATCGCCAACATGGAGTTCATTCAATTCCATCCCACCTGTCTTTACCATCCGCGCGCAAAGTCCTTTCTGATCAGCGAAGCAGTGCGCGGCGAAGGTGCAATCCTGCGCGGTGCTGACGGAGAGAGATTCATGGACCGATACGATGCGCGCGGAGAACTGGCGCCGCGCGACATTGTCGCCCGGGCGATTGACGCTGAAATGAAAAAAACCGGCGCGGATTGTGTCTGGCTCGACATCACCCACAAGGATCCTGGCTTTATCAAGGAGCGCTTTCCCAATATCTATTCAACCTGCCTGGAGTTTGGCTTCGATATGACCCGCCAGCCGATACCGGTGGTCCCTGCGGCGCACTACCAGTGTGGTGGAGTGATCGCGAACGTCGATGGCGAAACTGAAATCGCGAGCTTGTTTGCGGCGGGAGAAGTTGCGTGCACGGGACTGCATGGCGCGAATCGCCTGGCCAGCAACTCTCTGCTCGAGGCGCTCGTCGTTGCCCACCGAGCTGCGCGAAAGGCTCAGGCGGCTCGCAAATCTACTGAATACGCGCAATTGCCCGAATGGCAGAGCGGTAACGCCAGCGATGCCGACGAGTTGGTAGTGATTACTCATAACTGGGACGAGATTCGCCGCTGTATGTGGGATTACGTAGGTATCGTCCGCACCAACAAGCGCCTGCTGCGAGCGGCCAACCGCATCAAGCATCTGCGTGCAGAGATCAACGAGTTCTACTGGAACTATCGCATTACTCCTGACCTGATCGAATTGCGGAACCTGGCGCTGGTAACCGAACTGATAATCAAGAGTGCGCTCGTCAGGCACGAGTCCCGCGGATTGCACTACAGTCTTGATTATCCCGCGCTGCTGGCGGAAGCAGCGGACACCGTGTTGACGCCGGAATAAAGATTCTGACTGGCCGAAAGCGCGAGGATTCGTGCGTGGCTTTGCCACCTGATGTGCGGAAAGGCTTTGCCTTTCCGTGGGGATCAAAAAAATATTTTGAGGCTACGCCTCCAACTTTTACCGAGGCGGAGCCTCAATAACGGTGGGGCGAGTTATCGGAAAGGCAAAGCCTTTCCGCACATCAGGTGGCGAAGCCGCGTGCTCCCTGACAGTCGCGGCCGTTAGACCGTTACCGGAGCAAGCGTCTCTTCTTTTAGTTTTTCGGCTTGATAATGAGTGGTGAGCGCATCGATGAACGCATCGAGGGCGCCATCCATAACCAGATCCAGCTGATGGATGGTCAGGCCAATGCGATGATCGGTAACGCGATTCTCTTTGAAGTTGTAGGTGCGGATTTTTTCTGAACGGTCGCCAGAACCGACCATTGAGCGGCGGTCGCTGGCGATCGCGTCGTGCTGCTTCTGCTCTTCAAGTTCCTGCAAACGAGCGCGCAGCACACGCATCGCTTTTTCCCGGTTCTTGATCTGGGACTTTTCGTCCTGCATTGAAACGACGACGTTTGTGGGCAGGTGGGTAATACGAACGGCTGAATAGGTTGTGTTGACCGACTGGCCGCCGGGGCCGGACGAACAGAACGTATCAATCCTTAAGTCCTTCGCGTCAATCTTTACATCCACTTCTTCAGCTTCGGGCAGTACGGCGACGGTAATCGCCGAAGTGTGAATGCGCCCGCTGGCTTCGGTTTGCGGCACGCGCTGAACCCGATGCACACCGGATTCGTGTTTCATCCGGGAATAGACGCGGTTGCCTTCTATTAACGCAACCGCTTCTTTGACACCGCCGATGCCCGACTCCGACGCGTCGAGAATCTCCATCTTCCAATGTTGTCGCTCAGCGTAGCGCGCGTACATGCGCAGGATATCGGCGGCAAATAACGACGCTTCGTCGCCGCCGGTGCCGGCGCGAATCTCAACGATGACGTTCTTTTCATCATTCGGATCCTGCGGGATTAGCAGTAGCTTGAGATCGTCTTCAGTCTGTTCCTGTTGCGCTTGCAGAGATTCGATTTCGATGCGAGCGAGCTCGCGCATCTCTTCGTCTTCGGCGTTGTTGGCCAGATCCAGCGCGCCCGCGAGCTCTTCTTTCAGCGTTTTCAACGCGCGGTACTTCTCGACTACGTCGCCGAGGCTGCGATGCTGTTTCGCCGCTTTGGCATAAGCGGAACGATCCGAAATCAGCTCTGGCGAAGAGAGTTCGTTGGTCAACTCTTCATAGCGCGTTTCAATTTGTGCAAGTTTGTCGAGCATTACATTCTGGTGTCCGACAAACTTTAGTTTGTCGATTTCTTTTGGGGCGACAAGTTAAAGCTTGTCGGACTTCAAGACAAAAGCGCCACCTCAGCTTCTTCCGGTTTCGGCTCCAGCTTCAAACTTTCCTTCAGCGCTTCGATCGCGACTTCCAACTGTTTATCATCCGGCTCTTTCGTGGTGACGTTTTGCAGCCACACCCCGGGCAGCGTGATGATTTTGAAGAACGCGCCGCCTTCTTTTCGCGCCGACAGCCGGATGATTTCGTACGAGAGGCCAGCGACCACTGGCATCAGCACGATGCGCACGAGAAAATTGAAGAGCAGAGAATCAAACTTAATCACCGAGAACAGCAGGATCGAAACCAGCATTACCACCATCAGGAAGCTGGTGCCGCAACGCGGATGCTGGCGCGGCTGTGGCCGCGCATTGGCGACCGTCAAATCCAGACCCTTCTCCCAGGTGAACACCGTCTTATGTTCGGCCCCGTGATATTCAAAGACGCGGCGGATGTCCTTTAATAGAGAGAACGTGACAATCATGATCAGGAAAAAGGACATGCGAATAAGTCCGTCGATCAAGTTGAAACCAACCGTCGGCCGCACCGGGTGGAGGTAACCGCGAACAGAATCCCAGGCCCTTTTGAGTCCTGATTCAGGAGCGGCCTGCTGTCCGCCCGCCGTCTGACCCGGTTGTGCTGTGCTCGTAGCCGCGGGCCTGTTGGTCCAGCCGGCCGCCACAAAAATCGCATTCGTCAAGAGCAAAGGCGCTGCGACGAAGAGCAGCACATTGAAGATGAGCGCAAAAACGATCGAACTCGCGGCCGCCGCCGTATTCCCCTTTTTCAGTTCATCCTTCGAACGCTTCTTTTTAGCGATGGGAAACAGTCCCGGCACTCCGCCCGTGATTCCGGCGAAGTCGCCTTCACCTTCGATCACTGCGGGCGTCAGAGCTACCTCGACCTCGGCGGTTTCAGCTTCGGCATATGCTTCACTCGCTGAATAGTTGAGGGCTTTGATTCCGAGGCCCATCGATTGGATCAGCACGGCGCCGCCACGAAGGATCGGCAGTTTCAAAATGGGTGCTTTGTCGCTCCATTTCGGCAGCCGCGCCGCGGTGTTGACGATTGTGCCATCGGCCTTACGCACGGCGATCGCGTAAGCGTTCGGGGTGCGCATCATGACGCCTTCGATGACGGCCTGGCCGCCGACGATTAGATCTCTTTCGTTGGTGCTCATCTTAATGTGGCACAGACTTTAGTCTGTGATTGCTCCCTGATATTTCGAACACAGACCGAAAGTCTGTGCCACTCCAGTTACAACAATGCCGGCTTTTCATTCCCCGGTCGCCTGCTTGGATGCAACTCCAGCGACCGGCGTCTGTCGCGCCGGCATTCAGAAATCAATTGCTGCTAATGCTTGATGGTCATAAGTTTATTTGGCAGCTGCGGCTTCCGGGGCCTCTTTTTTGGCGTACCGGCGGTTAAATCGATCGACGCGGCCGGCAGTGTCAACCAGCTTCTGCTTACCGGTAAAAAACGGATGGCAGGCTGAACAAATTTCCACGTGCAGGTCGTCTTTACGGGTGGAACGAGTCTTAAAGGTCTCGCCGCAGGCGCAGGTAACTGTGATTTCCTTATATTCAGGATGAATTCCGGGTTTCATTTCTTACTCACCTTGTATAGTCGTTAATATCTGAGTCATTCAAACAAGCAATCATACGGGCCGCATATGCGCATCGTCAAGGCACGGAGTCAGTACCGGGAGCGGTAGCGACCGGGTAACAATTCAGCAATTTCGATTATTGCTGCAGGCTTGACCCGGTCGCTACCGCTCCCGGTACCGACCTCATCTCAAATCGGACACAAACAAATTTGATCGTTCGATTGACAACGCAACAAATCGCATGCTAAAAGTCAGCTTCGTCCGACCTGTAATAAATTGCATTTACACGTGAGCGTGGCGTCAATTATCGCGCGCCCGTGGCCGTAAGCCAGAGCGTAATAACTCAAGGTGTATTAACCGAAGGTCAATGGCACAGGAAGGCAAGCCGCCCGAATCGGGTTCATCAGACGCGCCTACAGATGTCGCGCCGCCAAAGGATGACGGTGCCGCACCCCCTTCTTCACTTTCAGCCGACGCCCAAAAAGATCAACAAGTTGAGGACGCAAAAGCGCGTGTAGCGGCGGCCAAAGAAGCCGCGCAGAAGGCCGCTGCTCCCGGCGCGCCGAAAGCTCCGGTGAAGAAGAAGGATGAAGGACCGAAACCTATCGACGCCGGAAACCATCCACTCGTAAAGAAATTGAAAGAGAAGTTTGGCGAGACGGTGCTTGAAGCGTCGGAGTTTCTCGGTCAACTTTCAATTGTGGTCAATGCCGCGCAAATCGTGGAGATTTGTGAGTCACTCAGAGACGATGCCGAAACGCCTTTCAATTATCTTTCGGATCTGACGTGCGTCCATTATCCCGACAACAAAGCAGCGCCCTTTGAGGTGGTCTACCAACTCTATTCAATCTCGAAAAATGAGCGCGTCCGTTTGAAAATCGATGCCAATGAAAAGGGTGTGGGCAGCGTCACGAGCGTGTGGCCTTCGGCGGATTGGCTCGAGCGCGAAGTTTACGACTTGTTCGGCGTAGTTTTTCTAAATCACCCGGATCTGCGGCGCATACTTTTGCCGCCTGACTGGGACGGACACCCTTTGCGGAAAGACTACCCACTCGAATTCGTCGAAAATCGTTGGACCGAAAATCATCTGCCGGAATTTACCGACGTCCAGAAAGAGCAGCTGGAACAACGGCGCGCCTACGGGCTGGAGATTCTGTCTGTGCCGCAGGAGCGCGAAGTGCGGAACCTGTTTCGGAGCGGCAAGGAAGTAATGCCGAAAGATAAATAAGTGCTTTGTACTTTGTGCTTGGTACTTTGTACGTCGATTCTAAAGACTTGAGAGATCCAAAGAACTAAGCACCAAGTACAAAGCACAAAGTACGTTTTATGAGTCCAAAAGAAATCGCCGCCCATTACGAAGCAAAGGTTTTCGATACGCCTGAAGCGGCAACCGGCGCGGGCTTTACGCTGACTGAAACTCACGCGCCGCGTAACGTCTGGAACAAGGCCAGCGCTGCGCAGTCTCTGCTTTTGAAGTTGCGAGATCAAAAAGAAAAGGGCGAAGTGAAAGAGATTGGTTTAGTGCTCGAGCCCTGGAGGGTGACTGGTTGTTACCTTCCAAATGAAGTGTCCGAGTCCGACAAACTTTAGTTTGTCGATCGCGCGAAGACTTTTGAAAGACGACAAACTAAAGTTTGTCGGACAACTATGCACCAGGTCGAAATCGCCACCACCCGGGAATCACTGCTTGACGCGCCAGAGATGACGCTCAACATGGGCCCGCAGCATCCGTCCACTCACGGTGTGCTGCGCGTGATCCTGAAGCTTGATGGCGAAACTGTGATGGACCTGGATTGCGACATCGGCTACCTGCATCGCGGCATGGAAAAAATTGCCGAGAACCGCATGTACACGATGATTGCGCCTTACTGGGATCGGCTTGATTACATTGCCGCTGTTTCGAACGGATTGGTTTGGGTTGAGACGGTCGAGCAGATGATGGGACTCGACGTTCCGCCGCGGGCTCATTATCTTCGCACGATTTTGACGGAGCTGAATCGCATCGCTTCGCATTTGCTCTGGCTGGGAACGCACGCGCTGGACATTGGCGCGATTACGATTCTGCTTTGGGCGTTTCGCGAGCGCGAAGAGATTTTGAAGATTTTCGAGCGCCAGTTCGGAGCGCGTCTGACGTGTCATGCGTGGCGCGTGGGCGGAATGCCGAACGATGCTTACGACGATTTTGAGGCTGACGTGCGCCGCTTCATCGGTAATTTTCCAAAGCGGATTGATGAATACGAAACCGTGCTTTCAGAGAATCGCATCTGGCTCAGCCGCACCGTGGGCATCGGCGTAATCTCGGGCGAAGACGCTATTGCCCTGGGCTTGTCGGGACCGGCGCTGCGCGGTTCCGGCGTGGCCTGGGACATTCGCAAGTCTCGGCCCTATGCAGCGTATGGCGACATGGATTTCGAAATTCCGCTCGGAGAAAACGGCGACACGTACGATCGATACCTGGTGCGCATGGAAGAGCTGCGCCAGTCGCGCCGGATCATCCAGCAGGCGATCGACAATTTGCCTGACGGACCGGTAAATGCCAAGGTTCCAAAACTGATAAAGCCTCCGGTGGGCGATTATTATCATTCGATTGAAGGACCGAAGGGCGAAATTGGCTGCTATCTGGTGTCCGACGGAACTCAACAACCCTGGCGCGTACGCGTGCGCCCGCCTTGTTTCATAAATTTGCAGTCGCTCCGGAAGCTCTGCATCGGCCACCTGGTCGCGGACGTGGTCGCGATTATCGGGACGCTGGATATTGTTCTGGGAGAGATTGATAGATGATCGCAACCACGTCGCGGTTAATGCAAATTGATGAGAAGAAGTATTGCAACCCTGACAGAGACTGTCGGGAAAATGCGGTTTGTCTTTCTCCGTGGTTCTCTGTGTGATCTCTGTGCCTCTGTGGTGAATGCCTTCCTTGGTAATTTCACCACAGAGACACAGAGGGAGCACAGAGTTTGCACAGAGAAATACATTTTCTCAATTATTTAGATCATTTGATGTTGGCTTTATTCGCAGCACCTAATCTGATCGACACCCTGTTGCTGAAATTCTTTAGCGAGCAGACGGTGAACTATGTCATCTGGCCATTCATACAAATCGGTCTGGTGACGGTAATCACGACAGGCTGGGTGGCCTACGCAACTTATCTGGAACGAAAAATCTCTGCTTTCATGCAGGCGCGTTTGGGTCCAATGCGTGTCGGTCCCTGGGGCTTGCTCCAGCCCATTGCCGACGGCATAAAGTTGTTGACCAAGGAAGACTTCATTCCCGAGAATGCGGATCGCTGGATCTTTTTTGTGGCCCCTTACATTGCGGTGGTCGCGGCGTTCGTGGTGATGGCTGTAGTTCCGTTTGGTCCGGACTGGGCCGTGATTACTGATGTGAACATCGGCGTCCTTTTCGTCCTGGCGGTGTCCAGTGTCGGCGTGCTCGCGCTGATTCTGGCGGGCTGGTCGTCAAATTCAAAGTACGCACTGATGGGGGCCTTACGCTCGAGCGCGCAGATGGTTTCGTATGAAGTCTCGATGGGTATGGCCATCATTGGCGCGTTGATGTTTGCGCGCACGTTGTCGCTGTCAGGCGTGGTGGAGGCGCAGGCTTCGGATTCGATCTGGTTCTTCTTTTACCAGCCGGTCGGTTTCGTTATCTTCGTGATCAGCGGTATCGCCGAAAACAATCGCGCGCCGTTCGACTTGCCGGAAGCTGAATCAGAGCTGGTGGCCGGATTCCACACCGAATACTCAGGATTTCGCTGGTCGCTTTTCTTCATGGCCGAATATGCGGCGATGGTGGTGGTGACGGCAGTGGCGACCACGCTGTATCTCGGAGGCTGGTATTTCCCGTGGGTTTACAAGCTCGAGTTGGCCGGTTTCCACAATGTTTATGTGGCGGTGAGCGTAGTTGTATTTCTGGCCAAGGCCGGCCTGCTCCTTTATTTATACTTCTGGCTGCGCTGGACACTGCCGCGTTTCCGTTATGATCAGCTGATGGATCTTGGCTGGAAGTGGATGTTGCCGGCGGCCCTCATAAACATCGTGGTCACAGCCATCGGAATCGTGGTTATCCAGGGTCTTCATAATCCGGCGGGCATGCGCACAATCAAATCACTCGAAGCTGGATTGGGTCTGACGCTGACAGGTAAAGTGATTGCGATTGTTTTTGGTTTCGGCAATCTGTTTGTGACGGCCGGCGTGCTGTCTTTAATTAATTGGCGGTCGCGCGATTTCAACTTGAAGAAACAGCGCCATAAGATTCGTCTGGTTAATTTGCCAAAAGGAAAACCCGCCGTGGCGCCGATCGTGCCGGCGAGCGAATAGTGGCACAGACTTTAGTCTGTGTTTAGTGGTGAGCCACAGACTGAAGTCTGTGCCACAATTGCAAATCGCGACTTTGAAACCTAAGATCTCAATATGCCAATAGTTCCTGTTCCCAAACCGACGTTCGCTGACAAGCTGAAGCGCTTCTTCATGGCCGATCTGTTGAAGGGAATGCGCATTACGCTGGGCTATAACATTGGCGCGCTGACTGATAAAGACGCGGTCGCCGGGAAGGGAATCTACACTGAGCAATATCCCAAAGTGCGCCCGGATGTCGCGCCGCGATTCCATGGTGCGCCGCGGCTCAATATGGATCCGGAAACGCACGACACGCTTTGCATCGCCTGCAACCTGTGCGCGCTGGCCTGTCCCGAAGATTGCATCGACGTTATTCCGATGGACGTCGAAGTGGTGGTCGCCGGAAAGGCCCGCCGGAAAAAAGTGCTCGACGAATTCATCTTTGACACCTCGCGCTGTATGTTCTGCGCGCTTTGTCAGGAAGCGTGCCCGACTTATTGTCTGGAGCTGACCCAGGATTTTGAATTGGCAACCTACTCGCGCGCGGGATTTGTCTGGAACCGCGAGATGCTCGAGCAGGGGCGCGAGACGGTGAAGTATACTTCGTGAAGAATTGATCTTTGATCTTTGGACTTTGGTCTTTGTTCGTTTTGCGAGAGGCTCGCTCTGACGAAACCGAGCCGCCTTCGTTACAAGTCCAAAGATCAAAGATCTAAGACCAAAAATTCATGTCCTTATCTGGCTGGGAATCAGTCTTTTTCTGGGTTTTCTCAATCGCTGCGATTCTGGCGGGTCTGTTGACCGTCATGGCGCGCAATGCGGTGCACTCTGCCCTGTTTCTGATTTCTTCGCTGGTTTCAGTCGCGGCGTTGTTCGTTTTGCTGGGCGCGGAGTTTATCGCCGGCGTCCAAATCCTGGTCTATGTCGGCGGCGTGATGGTGCTCTTTCTGTTCGTCATCATGCTCGTCAATGTGGGCGCTGAAGAAGAAGGACGGGCCGCAATCTTTAATCGCCCGGCGCAGGTGACCGCGGCTTTGGTTTTTCTGGCGTTGCTGGCAATTGCGCTGGTGATCTTCGCAATACCCAGGGGTTATAAGGCGCTGACCGAGCGCGACAAGGTTTCGGCCCAGGAAGTCGCAAATGCCAGAAATGCGCAGCAGCAAAAAATGGAGACCGGCGCCACCGGAGTAAGCCGGATTACGAAAGAGACGGAACGTGTCGGCGGGAAGCTATACACGTTTGCCTCTCTGCCTTTTGAAATTGCCAGCGTGCTCTTGCTGGTCGCCATCATTGGTTCGGTGATGTTGGCGCGGACCCTGAAACAGGAAATTGCTGCCGATGACGTCGATCCGGAAGTTTTGAAATCGCGCGGCGACAATTCCACGGACGAGGATTCCGACGGTTAGTAAGAGCGAGGTTTTTCAGTCGCGCGTTCTATAAATATTTCGCCGCCAGGCGGCCGGCTTAATAAACAATGATTCACTTGTTACCACTGCTTGCGGTTTTCTTCCAGGGCGGATTGATGGACCGAATTCGTGACGGCTTGATGCAGGCATGGGAAAGCGTCAAGCATCCGGACCTGTCGAAGTTTCTGGTCATTTCGGCGATTCTCCTGATCATCGGAATCGCCGGCGTGCTGACTCGTCGCAATCTGCTGGTCATCTTCATGTCGATCGAGTTAATTCTGAACGCGGCCAACCTGAACTTCATCGCCTTCTCGCGTTATTTGGAAGACACGGGCCGCGGCGATCCGCTGGCGGGTCAGGTGTTCACCGTTTTCATCATTGTGGTGGCCGCCGCCGAAGCGGCGATCGGTTTGGGCATCGTGATCGCACTCTATCGCAATCGCGAAACGATCTGGGTTGACGAGATTGATTTAATGAAATGGTAGGAACCGTCCGTAGTCAGTTGTCAGTGGTCAGTTGCAATCCTGCCGAGGAGAGCCACTGACCACTAACAACTGACGACTGACAGCTTTTATGTACAAATACATCTGGCTAGTTCCTCTGCTTCCTCTGGCGGGCGCCGCCATCAACGGCATCTTTGGCCGCTGGTTTCGCTTTTCGGAAAAGTTGATTGGCGGAATTGCAGTTGGCAGCGTAGCTCTGGCCTTCCTGATCAGTCTCACTGCGGTCTTCTCTTACGGTTTCAGCGGAAACGCTCTCTGGCCCAATCCTTATGTCACGACGCAGACGGCTTTTACCTGGATTCCGGCCGGCGCGGTTAAGCAGACCCTGGGTGAAACGAGCGAATCGACCACGATCTCGGTTGCTAATCATCCGGTCACGGTCGCCAAGCCGCACGCGTCGGGGCTGAACATCGAATGGAGCTATCAACTCGATCCTCTTTCTTCAATCTTCATGCTGGTGGTAAACGGCGTGGGTCTCTGCATCTTTGTTTTCGCCACCGGCTACATGCACGGCGAAACGGGCTTCTATCGATTTTTTGCCTACATGGGCCTGTTCATGTTTTCGATGCTCGTCCTGGTGATGGGTTCGAACTTCGTGATGATGTTCGTTGGCTGGGAAGGCGTCGGTCTCTGCTCGTATTTATTAATTGGCTATTACTTCAATCGAACTGAAGCCGCGAACGCGTCGCGCAAGGCATTTATTACTAATCGCGTCGGCGATTTTGGGTTCCTGCTGGCTGTCTTTGCTGTGATCGCCACCTTCGGCAGCGCCCAGTTCACGGATGTTGTGTCGCAAGCCGCCGGCTATCCGGTTGAGACCCTGGGTCATTGGGGATTGATGTCCTGGATCGCCCTGGGCCTGATGATTGGCGCCTGCGGAAAGTCTGCGCAATTTCCGTTGCACGTTTGGTTGCCCGACGCGATGGCCGGGCCCACGCCGGTTTCGGCTTTGATTCATGCGGCCACGATGGTCACGGCCGGGCTCTACATGTTGACGCGCACGAACGTCATTTTTCAGCACTCGCAGACGATGATGCTGGTGGTAGCTTTGATTGGCGCGTTCACCGCGATCTTCGCCGCCACGATTGGCATCACCCAAAACGACATCAAGAAAGTTCTCGCCTACTCGACCGTTTCGCAGCTCGGCTTTATGTTTCTCGCCTGCGGAGTCGGGGCGTTTGTGATTGGCATCTTCCACGTGATGACCCACGCTTTCTTCAAGGCCCTGATGTTCCTGGGCGCCGGCAGCGTGATTCACGGCATGCATCACGAACAGGACATGCGCAAAATGGGCAATCTGAAGAAGTACATGCCCTACACGTACTGGGCTTTCATGGCCGGCTGGCTGGCCATCTGCGGAATCATTCCGTTCAGCGGTTTTTGGTCCAAAGACGAGATCCTTTGGAATGCGGCATCGACCACTCAAATTCCTTACGGTTGGCTGGTGTGGTTGGTGGGGACAATCGCCGCGACGTGTACGGCGTTCTACATGACGCGTCTGATGGCGATGACTTTCTGGGGGAAGGAAAGATTCACCGGGCACGAACATGGTTCCGCACATGAAGGTCATGCGCAAAAGAAAGAGCATGGCACACACGATCGTCACGCACATGTGCCGCATGAATCACCAAAGTCGATGTGGGTGCCGCTGGTCGTGCTCGCGATTCTCGCAACCGTTGGCGGCTTTGTCGGCATCAGCACCGCGTTCACCGGAGGCAAGCATGTCGGCGGGCGCATGAACATCGTCAATTGGTTGGAGCCGGTAATTTGGAATCCGGCAACTAAGTCATTTCACGAGAGTGAGGCGCCGCCAGCGGCAACTGAGGCTGCCGCTAAAACGAAAGCTGAGTTGCACGTTGGGGAAACGCCTGCGCACGATACTGGATTCAATCTGGCCCATTCAATCGAAGAAAAACTCGAGAGCGAGACCAAAACTGAATGGGTCTTCATCATCATTTCATTGATCGTTGCCAGCATTGGGATCGGACTTGGTTGGCTCTTCTACATAAAGAGTCCAAAACTTGCCGAGGTTTGGGCGGCGCGACTGAAACCGCTGTATCAGGCCAGCTACAACAAGTACTGGATTGATGAATTCTTTGGCCTGACAGTTACGCGCAGAACGATGGACCTGGCCCGTGGGGTCTTTGCTTTCGATTCCCAAGTCGTTGACGGGGCCGTGAATGGATCGGCCTGGCTGACGCGTCTGACCAGCCGGATTACCGGCAACACCGACAAGTATCTGGTCGACGGTCTGGTCAATGCGATCTCGGATTTTGTAGTGCGGCTGATGTCGCCAATCGTGCGCGCCGCGCAGACGGGCCTGACTGCGAACTATGCTCTGGTGATGGTGATTGGTTTGCTGGTGGCCGTGGCGTTGTATTTTTTCAAGAGCTTTTGAGTAGCTTTCCTCTGTGGAGTCTCTGTGACTCTCCGTGTCTCTGTGGTGAATTATTGCTGGCCCACTTTTACCACAGAGGCACAGAGGTCGCACAGAGAACCACAGAGTTTCCAAGAGGACTGACGTGTTCACAAACAATCTTCTCTCAATCGTTACCTGGCTGCCTGCGGTGGGCGCGATCCTGATCCTGGGACTGTTCAAGCAGAACCAGAATCAGATCATCAAGAAATTTGCGACCGGTTGGCTGGTGCTGGACTTCCTCGTCTCGCTCTGGCTGTTCGGCTATGACCGCGGCCTGGGTGGCTTTCAGTTCCTCGAAGACCGTTCCTGGATACCGGTGATCGGCGCGCGCTATCAGCTGGGGGTGGACGGCGTCTCGGTTCTGCTGATCATTCTCACGACATTTCTCGGCATCCTTGCGGCGCTTTCGTCCTGGAATTACATCCAGAAGCGCGAGAAGGAATACTACATCCTGCTCTTGATCCTGCAGACGATGGTGCTGGGCGTCTTCTCGTCGATGGATCTTTTCCTTTTCTACTTGTTCTTTGAAGTCGGGCTGGTGCCGATGTATTTCCTGATTGGAATTTGGGGCGGCGAAAATCGACTGTACGCCGCCATCAAGTTCTTCCTGTACACACTGGTTGGTTCAGTCGTCATGCTGCTCGGCGTCATTAAGATGTACTTTCTGACGCAGGACCCGACGCTGATAGCCAAAGTCGGGCCGGCCATTAATCTGCTGGCTGGAAATGAAACCGCGGCAAAACTTGTCAACGACACGGCCCAAATAGCAGCCCAGGCCGGCACGGGAAACTTCAGTATCATTTACATGCAGGCAGTCGGCTCAACCATACCGATGGGGACGTTGCAGGTTCTCTTGTTCTTCGCGTTCGCCCTCGGGTTCGCCATTAAAGTGCCGATGTGGCCGTTCCACACCTGGCTACCCGACGCGCACGTCGAGGCTCCCACAGCAGGTTCAGTGATTCTGGCCGGGGTTTTGCTGAAACTTGGCACCTACGGTTTTTATCGAATCAACCTGCCGATGTTTCCCAAAGCCTCGATGGACGAAGCCTTCTTCGGCAAGTTTGGCGTGCGCAGCATAATGATCTTTCTGGCGATTGTTTCCATCCTCTATGGCGCGCTCGCGGCCATGTACTTTGTGGTTAAGAAAGACGGCGATGTGAAGAAGCTGGTTGCTTACTCGTCTGTTTCATCGATGGGTATCGTGATGCTCGGTCTGTTCTCGCTTAATCCGCACGGGTTAAACGGCGCGGTAATGCAGATGATCAATCACGGGATCTATTCCGGCGCCCTGTTCCTTTTGGTCGGCATTATTTATGAGCGGCGTCACACGCGGAAAGTTTCCGAGTTTGGCGGGCTGTCCCATGTCATGCCCGGATACTCAGCGGTGTTTTTGATCATGGCTATGACGGCTATTGGTCTGCCGCTGCTGGCCGTTTTCATTTCCGAATTCCTGGCGATGCGAGGCGCGTTTGAGGCCAATCCTGTCTGGGCCGGACTGGCCGGACTGGGAATCATCCTGAATGCCGGATACATGCTCTGGCTGTATCAGCGGATGTTCTTTGGCGAAATCGAGAACGAAAAGAACAAGGTGCTGCCGGATCTGAATCCACGTGAATGGGCCTACATGATGCCGCTGGTAGTGATGTCGTTCGTGCTCGGAGTTTACCCCGCGCCTTTCCTGCGCTATATCGAGAAGCCAGTGAATGCCGCGGTGAAGCAGATTCGGCCGACCTACCCAATACCGGGTGAACCGGCAACCAGTCCGCCGGTTCCGATTCGAGCGCAGAAATAAAGCTGAATTGGTTCAATGAATCAATGAATCAATCGACAATGCTAATGTTCCTTCTTCAGTCATCCGCCATCATCAATCCGCGCGATCTGCAATTGATCGCGCCGGAGTTAATCATCACGGTCGCCGCTTGCGTGGCGCTGGTGATGGAAGTGATTCTGCCGTACAAGCACGGCAAGTGGACGGCCTATTTCTCGCTGGGTGGGATTGCGCTGGCCATGGTCTCGCTGGGCGCTCAGTTCATCAGCATGGGCGGGACTTTCCGTTTGAATGCGCTCCAGAGCCTGTCGCCGGTTGATGGCTTTTATGGGATGGTGCGCATCGATGGCTTTGCGTTGGTCTTCCGCGCGATCTTTCTGATCGCTGCCGCCCTGGCAATCGCCATCTCCATCCGCTATCTCGACATTGAGCGCGAGCAACACGGCGAATACTACTCGCTGATTCTGTTCGCGACGGTCGGAATGCTATTCCTCGGCGCCGGCTATGATCTGATCTCGCTTTACATCGCGCTCGAACTAATGGCCCTGACGTTCTATGTGCTGGTGTCCTTCACCAAACGCGATCGTCGATCGAACGAAGCGGGAATGAAATACTTTCTGCTGGGCGCGTTTTCGTCAGGCATTTTGCTTTACGGAATGTCGGTGCTTTACGGCATAACCGGATCGACCAACCTGGAAGCGATTGGCCGCGGCCTTAACAATGCCGGGGAACTGAGGCCATTTCTGCTCATCGGCATGATCGCTTTGGCGGCGGGACTTTTCTTCAAAGTCGCGGCGGTTCCGTTTCACATGTGGGCGCCGGACGCTTACGAAGGCGCGCCAACTTCGGTAACTGCGTTCCTGTCGACGGGATCGAAGGCGGCGAGTTTTGCCCTTTACGCGCGCATTTTTTTCGTCGCCCTGGGGCCGATGCAGGTTGATTGGGCACCGCTGCTGGGAATCGTCGCCGCGCTGACAATCGTCGTCGGCAATTGGGCCGCGATTACTCAGGAGAACTCAAAACGGCTTTTGGCCTATTCTTCGATTTCGAACGCCGGTTATCTCTTGCTCGCGCTGGTCGCCAACAACGTCTACGGAAACATCGGACTTGTCATTTATCTGATCGTCTACACGTTCATGAATATGGGCGCGTTCGGTGTGATTATCAGCTTGCGCCGGAAGGGAATCATTGGCGATAACGTAGATGACATGACCGGCCTCGCGCAAAAGTCGCCGGGTATGGCCGCGATGATGGCGATCTTTATGCTGTCGCTGGGCGGCTTGCCAGCCACTGGCGGATTCATCGGCAAGTACTTTCTGCTTTGGGGTCTGCTGCAGAGAGGCGACACCGATCACAAGCGTTGGTATTACTGGCTCGCGGGCTGGGCCGTTATCAACATCGTCGTGTCCTTTTATTACTACATCCGATTCATCAGGGTGATGTACCTTGGCGATCGGGTAGCTGATGAACAACCCCTGACGGTTTCACCGGCTTTGCAAACCGCGATGATTGCAGCGCTGGTGGGAATTATTTTTATCGGCGTCTATCCGCAACCGCTGATAGTTCTGGCGCAGAAGCTATTACCGGCTACAGCCACCGCGCCGCCTGCCGCCTCGAAAAACGTACCGCCCGAGTAGTAAACTACTCACATGAACCATGCTTTACCCGGTGAGGATCTGATTGAAGCAGGTCTCAGAGATCTGCGGGAAGGCCGTGAATCGATCGCGGGGTTGCTGGTAGCAATCGGATCGCCACGACTTCGCCGGCTGGGCCTTGATCTGCCCGCCGATTTGCCCAGCAACCCTGAGCACCGGCTCTACCACTTGCTGGCGAAGGATAATTCCGATTCCGCCCATTCGCGTTACAATGCGTACATTCGGAGATTAGTTAGTTATGAGCGAGCAGCCGAATGCGTGAGCCGTTAACTGCCGAGAGCCTCGAGGTCTTCATTAAGGCACTGGCCACAGCGTCAAAAACAGCAAGTCGAGTCTATTTGGTTGGTGGCGCGTCGGCCGTACTTCTCGGGTGGCGCACGGCTACCATCGACATTGATCTCAAGATCATACCGGAGACGGACGAACTTCTCAGAAGCCTTCCCAAGCTCAAAGAGCAATTGCACGTAAATATCGAGCTCGCTTCGCCGGCGGATTTTATTCCGGAGTTGCCGGGGTGGCAGGACCGCAGCCGTTTCATTCGACAGGAAGGGAAGCTGTCCTTCTATCATTATGATTTTTATGCGCAGGTTTTGGCGAAGATTGAGCGCCGCCATGACAAGGATTTGACCGATGTGAAGGAGTTTATCGAGCGCGGGTTGGTTCAGCCCCGTCGTTTGCTCGAGCTGTTTTCGTCAATTGAGGATCAAATTCATCGGTATCCCGAGTTAGATGCCGGCACATTTCGCGCGGCCGTTGAGCAGATCGTTCACCAGTACGAGGCCGGGGAATAAGCGTGATCGTGTTGTTCGCCTTCTATTTCCTCGCCGCAGTTTCAATCTGGCTGGGGATTCTCTCCCTTCGCGGCGGCCTACGCTTCATCCGCTACATTCAATCAGAAACCGCCAGAGACTATCCGACGTTTACCCCGTTTGCGACCGTCATCGTTCCGATCCGCGGCCTGGATCAGGGCTTACACGAGAACATTACAGCAATTTTTTCGCAGGACTACCCGTCCTACGAAGTGATTTTCGTGAGCGATGATGAAAGGGATCCGGCGTGGGCCATTATCGAAAAGGCGCGCTTGGATTTTAAAGGTTCTTCCGGTCCAACCATGCGCACTATTGTTGCCGGTCGGGCGGTCGATCGCGGACAAAAAGTTCATAACTTAAGTGTAGTCACGAGTGCTTCCGATCGAGCCAGCGAGGTGCTGGTCTTTGTCGATTCCGACGCGCGGCCGGCAGACCATTGGCTGAAATCGCTGGTCGCTCCGCTCAAGGATGAGACATTGGGGGCGACGACTGGCTATCGTTGGTTCGTTCCGGTTCGGGGCGGAGTGTGGTCGCATTTGCGGGCGGTCTGGAATGCGGCAATCGCGTCGGCGCTCGGGGCTGATGAACAGAAAAACTTTTGCTGGGGCGGATCGACGGCAATCAGGCGATCGACGTTTGAATCTTGTCAGGTGATTGAGTATTGGCGCGGGACAGTGTCGGATGATTTCGCCATGACCCGGGCGCTGCGAGCCTCGCAGCGGACGATAAAATTTGTGCCGCAATGCCTCACTCCTTCATTCGAAGCATGTTCGTTTCACGAGCTGGTCGAATTCACGACGCGGCAGATGAAAATCACGCGGGCCTACGCACCGCACTTATGGAAGCCCGTGCTAGTGGGCAGCGCGATCTTCGTGCTGGTCTTCTTCGGCGGACTTGGGTTCGTGCTGGCCCGGGCTTTGATGGGACTATCATTTGCGACGCCGCTGGTCTTACTCATGATTATCTTTGCAATGGGAGCCATGAAGTCGCACCTGAGGTTACGGGCAGTGACCGCCATCATCCAGGAGCGGCGGGCTCGCTCATTTGGATCGACGATCGCGCACCTGACCATGTGGCCGTTGGCCTCGGCGCTTTATCTTTACAACACTTTCGCGGCCGCAATGTCTCGGCGAATTACCTGGCGCGGAATAACCTACGAATTGAAATCACCTGCTGAAACTGTCATCATTCGCAGCAACCGGTCCGACAAACTCTAGTTTGTCGTTGAGTTAAGTAGAGGTCATGAAGTTAGACGACAAACTGAAGTTTGTCGGACATCTATGCCGAATAAAGCAGTCCAGTTAGTTCAGCTCCTACGTTCCACCAAACGCGAAAAACGTCTGGGCACGGTGATTCTGTTTGTCACTTCACGCTGTAATTCATTCTGCCGCACCTGCTTCTATCACGAAGAACTGAACCGTCCGGGCGATATGACTTTCGAGCAAATCGAAAAAGTGTCGCGCACCATGCCGTCGATTACCGATCTGTGGCTTTCCGGCGGCGAGCCGACCCTGCGTCACGATGCCTGCGAAATTATCGACATGTTCGTGCGCAACAACGGGGTAAGACGCCTGATCATTCCCACCAATGGGCTGGTAAAGTCGCGCGTTTATGAAATCGTGGAACGATCGCTGGGCTCTCATCCCGATCTGGATCTGTATTTGAACATCGCGCTCGATGGACAGGGAGAAACTCACGATCGGATTCGCGGAGTGCCGGGTCATTGGGAGAAGACACTCGACTGCATCGAAGAGCTTTATCCCTTGAAGGACAGGTTCAAGGACCGGTTTCGGCTAAATGTGAACACCGTGGTGTGCGCAGAGAACTATGAGGAGATCGAAACCCTGGCCGAGTTCATGTGGCACAGTTTTCAGCTCGACGGACAGTACTTCAACATCGTTCGCGGTGAAACACTCGTCGGCGACCAGATCAAGGCGATTCCGCCGGCAGCATTGCCGCGCATCTATTCGTTTGTTTCGGAACTTACGAAGAGATATGGCGATCGGATGTTTGCTGAGGATGATGCCACCCGACGTTTCGTGAAGAACGTCGCGTATGTGGGGACGATCACCACGCACTATCGGACGCAGCGTGCCAACTTCGAGCAGGTTACCCCCTGGCCGTTTCCCTGTACCGCCGGCGAAACGATCGCGGTGATCGATTACAACGGAGATGTGCGAGCCTGTGAGCTGCGCGAGAAATTCGCCACCTTGAAGGACTACGATTATGACTTCAACGCCTTGTGGTTGGCGCAACCACGCGAGCTGGAAGTCAAAGCCATTGACGGCGGAAAGACTTGCTGGTGCACTCATGTCTGCTTCATTCATGACTCGATGCGACACTCGCGGAAAGCTCTTCTCTATGAGGCCCCTAAGAACTATTTAGCTCGCGAGTCATGGTAAACTTCCCGGCAGGAGTTGCCGCGATGTCTCAACAGATCCAGCCTTACATCAGCCCGCAGGAATACCTGAGACTCGAGCGCCAGTCTGAATACAAGAGCGAATATGTAAACGGTCAGATATTCGCAATGACCGGCGCGAGCCGCAAACACAATCTCATTACGACAAATATCAGCCGCGAACTCAGTCAACAGTTGAAAGGACGACCCTGCGAAGTCTACGCCGTAGATATGCGGGTAAAAGTACGTGCGACCGGTCTCTACACTTATCCAGATGTTGCGGTTGCCTGCGGCGAGCCAGAGTTCGAGGATGATTTCATCGACACGCTGCTGAACCCTACATTGTTAGTAGAAGTCCTGTCGCCGTCCACCGAGCGCTACGACCGCATCGCCAAGTCTTCTTACTATCGAACGATGGAGTCACTGGCCGAACATCTCCTGGTCGCCCAGGACGAGATTCGCGTGGAGCAATACGCCAGGCAGCCAAACGGCGAGTGGTTGCTCTTCGAGTTTCTGACCCTCGACAGCACCGTCCAGCTTCCTTCGATCGCTTGTTCTCTTCAATTGAGCGAGGTTTACGACCGAATAAGTTTCGAGCCACATCAACGTGTCCCAGGATAATGAAAAAGAGGAAACCAACCGCAAGACCGGGCTCGCCTATGCGGCCGGCTTCTCTTTGTTTGCTGGCGTCGTGGCTGGTCTACTGGCCGGATGGCTCCTGGATCGTTGGTTGGGAACAAAGCCCTGGTTGCTCGTAACGGGTTTGGTTTTGGGTGCGGCCGCGGGCTTCTATGAATTGATCAGAACTACCGCAAAGATTGATTAAGTGAGCAAGCCTAAATTCACAAAAAAAGAATTTTGTCGGTCAAAAAGCTCGACTAAAGTTCGACTTGGTTCGTCTAAAAACTTGTTGACCAGGCGTCTGTTCGGCATGCTATATTCGTTTGAACCAGGGTGTATGGCCCGGTGGCCCCTCCACCAGCTTTTCCGTTGGGATCTTTCAGCCTCACTTGTCGCCAATTACTCGGCTGTATTTTAGAGGAAGCTACCTATGAAAATGCGAGCCTTTGCTGTGCGCAAGTGTTTCGTTTCGATCTTCTGCGCCAGTTTAGTCACCTTCTGCGCTGCGGTTACGCCAGCCGCTCCCAGCATTTCACCTTCTTTGTTTACGGCATCGTCGACTTCGACGCGCGCAGTTGCGCTCGAGTCCGTTTCCATGCGTGCTGAGCCCTTCAGCCTGAACTCCGCAGGAAACTTTAGTCCGGCTGACCCGCGAACGCGCATCACGCTGTTCTGCATGAACCTGGATTTTCTTGCCGGCGAACCGTCGAGCGCCTTGACGGTGGACGCAGAGGATGCAGCCCATGCGATCTATCCGCTCAAAGTTGAATACCTCGGGACGGTCCCGAATTTCCCGGGTATTTACATGATTGTCGTGCGTCTGAATGACCTGATGCCCGCGAACCTCGGTGACGTGCTGGTACGGCTCAATCTGCACGGCATGGCCAGCAATCGTGCTCGCGTAGCGATCGGCCAAATTGGCGGCGGCCCGGCAGATGACTCGGCGCCGAATCCGGCCCCGGCAACCCCGCCAGGCGCGGCGACGCCTTTGACTCTGGCGCAGTTCCAGGCGCAGTACAACAATCCGGCGTTTGCGTCCGATCAGGATCTTCGCAGGTTCCTGGAACAGTCGAGTTGGGGCGGTCGAGGCGACGATAGCGATTTTAATCACCTGCGCGCCGTCGGCATACCGGCATACATCAACGAACAGCTCAACATGCCGCCACAGTTCGTGGACTCGTCTAATCCCAAGTTTTCGCTCGCATCAAATTATCCCACGTCAACACCGTATCCGCAGTTTTACCCAGCCAGTCCGCCGGCTCCGGCGTGCGACGCCAACTGTACGCGGGATTTCTATACGATGTATCCGCTCCAGAAGCAGTTCATGTTGAATGCTCTGACGCAACCGGATCAATTGCGCCAACGCGCATCGTTTGCTTACCACAAATTCATCGTTGTGGGAGGGCAGCCACTCAATAACAATCAGCCGTTCTGGTACGCACCATACTTGCAGACCATTGATCGAAACGCGTTCGGACTCTTCCGCACGATGCTCTTCGACATCACTCTGAATCCTGGCATGGGCGAATATCTGAACATGAGAGGCAATTCGGTTATTAGTCAGACCAACCCAACGCCAAACGAGAATTATGCGCGCGAAATTATGCAGCTGTTTTCGATCGGCGTGGACACCCTGAATCAGGATGGCACTCCGGTGCTGGACGCGCAGGGCAATCGCATCCCCAGTTACGATCAAGCGAACGTTCTTAGCCTGGCGCGTGTGTTTACAGGTTGGGACCTCGATGCGAACCTCGTTTTCAGCGTTGACGGCACGACCCCGGTCACCAACTACCGCGATCCGATGGTGCCTAATAACAACCGTAACCGGGTCGATCTCAATCAAAAAACTTTGTTAACGGACATGAACCATGCGACGCCGGTGATCGTTCCGGCTTGCACGAATTGCACCACCGGCACGTCTGCCCAGCAACTCGCGAATACTCAGGCCTATACCAAAGCGTCCCTCGACACGGCGATTGATAATCTGTTCAATCACCCGAACACCGGACCGTTTGTATGCATCCAGATGATTCATCAATTCGTGACCAGCAACCCGAGCCCGGCTTATGTCGGACGCTGCTCAGCGACGTTTGCTAATAACGGAGCGGGTGTGCGCGGAGACATGAAAGCCGTCATCACCAACATACTTTTGGATCCGGAAGCTCGCGGTGATGTTAAGACTGATCCCAATTACGGCCACTTGCGCGAGCCGGTACTTCTGATGACGAGCCTGCTGCGGGCTTTCAACGCGACCGATGCGTCAAAGACCGACGGTGTGCTCGTCTCCAACAGTCCCAGCAATTTAACCAACGTTCTCGGCCAGAATATTTTCAATCCGCCGACGGTCTTCAGTTATTTTCCGGCGGATTTCAACCTGCCCGGAACGGATTTGTTCGCGCCGGAGTTCGGCATCCTCGACACTTCGACGACCTATGGGCGGGCCAATTTCATCAACACGCTGTTTTTACAGAACGGTGGCAACGGCATAGCTGCGAGTTTGCCCAACCGTCCCCAGGGTACCCAGATCAATTTCGCCAGCTTCCAGGCTTTGTCCACCACTCCGCAACAGTTGGTGGATGCGCTGGACGCCAGGCTCATGCATGGAACCATGTCGGCACAAATGAAAGCCAGCATCGTCACGGCAGTCACGGGAATAACAAATGCAAATGCTACGACCCAGGCGTTGCAGCGAACCCAAACAGCAATCTATTTAGTAGCCAGCTCGTCGCAATACCAGGTGGAGAGGTAGACATGAAACGAACAAGAAGAGAGTTTTTGCAAGATTCAGCCTGTGGCCTGACTGCTGCGGCGGTGGTAAGCAGTCTCGATCGCCTGTCGGCAGTCAATGCCATGGTCCAGCAGCAACCTGACGTAGCGTCAGACTACAAGGCCCTGGTTTGCGTATTTTTGAACGGTGGCTCAGACGGTAATAACATGGTGGTGCCTTACACCGGTTACAGCGACGCGAATGGTTATGACGTGGTACGGACCGCGTCGGGGCTGGCGATTCCGAAGACCGCGCTCTTGCAAATTTCACCGCCGAATCAGAGTGGCAACGTATTCGGCCTGCACCCTAATCTTTCGCCGGAAGTGGCGACCCCTGCACAACTCCCCGGACTTATGGGTCCGTGGAATCAGGGCAAGCTCGCAATTCTCTGCAATTACGGCTCGCTTTTGCAGCCAACCACCAAGGCCCAGTATCAAAGCAATGCCGGCGGCGCTTTTCGACCGTACCAACTGTTTTCGCATTCGGACCAGGTGAACCAACAGATGACGTCGATCTGTAAGACGACCGGCCAGACGGGTTGGGGTGGTCGGGTGGCCGATAACACCGGCTCACTAAACGGCGTTACAGTCCTGCCTATGGCCGTCTCAGTTTCCGGCACGAATCTCTTTGAGACGGGAGTCAACACTCGGCAACTATCAATCGGAACCGGCACGCTCTCGAGTGTTCTCAATCTCGGCTGGAATGGGCCGGCTTCAGCGAATCCTTTCACCGCCGGAAGCAGTTTCCGTCAACTGCTGGGGTTTGATACTTCAAAGGCTTTGATCAAAGGCGCAAGCGATACGACCAACCAGGCCTTGAGTGCTGACCAGACTTTGAACCAACCCGATCCGGTTATTACCGCAGTATTTCCGACGACCGGCATCGGTAATCAACTGAAACAAGTTGCGAAACTAATCAAAATTAAAGACACCCTGGGCATGAAGCGGCAAATCTTTTTCTGCTCAATTGGTGGATTTGATACCCACACCAACGAGACTTCTGCCGATCCGACGGTTCCGAATGGTTCGGGCGCCCAGGGAAATCTGCTAACACAATTCAGTCAGGCCGCGCGCGCGTTTTATGACGAGATGGGTGCCCAGGGAAACAGCAACAGCGTCACGCTGTTTACGATCTCGGATTTCGGACGCACGTTTCAGCCTTCCGGCAGCGGCGCTGCGGCCGTGGGCTCGGATCACGCGTGGGGCAGTCACGCGTTCATTATGGGCGGCGCTGTTTTAGGAGGCACTTTCTACGGTACTTACCCCACGCTCGACGTGAACGGTCCGAACGATGATGGCGGCAAGCGAGGTAGATGGATCCCGACAACATCCATTGATCAATATGGGGCAACGCTGGCGGCATGGTATGGCCTGCCGGCCAACCTCTTGACCACGGTATTCCCAAATCTGAGCAAGTTCTCCACGCAAAATCTGGGGTTCCTCGGGTAGGGGCAGCCGTTCGCGGCCGTGGTTACGGTTCGTTGAATGAAGGATCGAAATTGATCAGGCACAAACGAGGCGTGTTTGATCATGCTCGATCCTTTTCTTTTTGGTAAGCTGTCGGCTGGCGACGGAAGTTAACTTTGAAGATGAAGGAATTCGGGCTGAGACGCTACAAACGCGCGATCATTTGTCTGGTGGTGGTGTTAACCCTGGTTCTTCTGTTCTTCAGAATCCAGCCGGAGCCTCAGGCGACCTCTTCTTCGTTACCGCCCCTACCGGAACCTTCATCAATAAGTGAAGCGAAGCTGCGACAACTCTTCGCAGATCAACCGCTGGCGTTTGAACTTAATACCGGCCAGGCCGATCCTCGCATAAGATTTTTGGCTCGCGGTCCGCGCACCCAACTATTGCTCGGCGCAGCAGAAGCCACGCTGCTGGCGGCCCCGGCAAAATTCAGGCTCATGTTTGCCGGCGCGAACCGTGGCGCCAAAATAACTGGCGAGCAACAGTTGAGCGAACGCCGGAATTATCTCCTTGGAAACGATTGTGCGAAGTGGCAGACCGATGTGCCGACCTTTCGCCGAGTCACTTACGAAGAGATCTATCCCGGAATCGATCTGACCTACTACGGCAATCATCACGAGATTGAATACGATTTCACAATAGCACCCGGCAGCGATCCGAGTGCGATTCGGCTGGCGTTTGATCGCGCCGTCGTCAGAAAGATCGCGCCGAACGGCGATCTTGTCTTGCGCAAAGGTCGCCAGGAACTTGTCGAGCACCAGCCGCACGTTTATCAGGAGATAAGTGGTGCGCGGCGAACGGTAGCAGGCGAGTATGTGCCGCTGCCGAATAACGAAGTTGGTTTCAAAGTTTCGGACTATGACAAGTCAAAGCCACTGATCATCGATCCCACGCTGGTATTCTCAACATACCTCGGCGGTAGCGGCGACGATCAGGGCAGCAGCATCACACTCGACGTCAACGGTAATGTCTACGTTACCGGAACGACCAACTCGACAAACTTTCCCACGCAAGGTCCGGCGTTTCCAGGCAACAAGGGTCTGAGCGACATTTTCGTCACCAAGTTCGACGGAGCGACCGGGAATATCTTGTACTCGACGTATATTGGCGGGAGCGGCATCGATCGTGCCGACTCGATAGCCACCGATAGCAATAGCAATGCTTACGTGGTCGGACGCGTCGATTCTACTTCAACCGACTTTCCCTCAACCCCTGGTTCGTTTGGGCCTGCGTATCGTGGCGGAGATTTTGATGGCGTGGTCTTCAAACTCAACCCGCAGGGAAATGGGTTGGTTTATTCCGGATTCCTCGGTGGCGAAGAGAATGATTCGGTTGAAGGAATTGTGATCGATGCTAACAACGAGGCTTACGTCACGGGCGGTACAAAATCAAATTCGTTTCCCACCAGCGTTGGCACTTACCAGGGTTCGCGGGCCGGCGACACCGACGGGTTTCTCACCAGAATCAACGCGAGCGGATCCGCTCTACTCTACTCAACTTTTCTCGGCGGCGCTGGAACTGATCGCGGCAGCGGAGTTGTCTTAGGCGGCAATGGCATCGCTTACGTTGCCGGCTTTGGCGCGTCGCCGGATTTCCCTACGGAAGATCCTTTTCAGGCCGGCTTTGGTGGCAGTTTCGACGCGTTCGTCGCGAAGTTCGACACTAACGCGAGTTCCATCAACTCGCTCGTCTTTTGCAGCTATCTGGGAGGCGCCGGTGACGATAAAGCGTTCGGCATTGCGATCGATAGCGGTGCGTCGAACGTCTACGTAGTCGGCCAAACTTCATCGAATAACTTTCCTGTTCTTAATCCAGCCCAGCCGGCGTCAGGAGGATCGTTCGATGCCTTCATCGCCAAAGTCTCAAGTGCCGGCACCAAGGTATACGCGACCTACTACGGTGGCAGTGGCGACGATCGCGGCACCGGTATCGCCGTTAATGGCACGGGTGTCTACGTCACCGGGTTCACTGCTTCCACAAACCTGCCGGTAGTTGCGCCGCTGCAATTGACCAATGGCGGCGGATTCGATGCCTTTGTTGCCAAGCTGAATCCGGCGGCCACCTCATTTTTGTATTCAACTTACCTGGGCGGCGCGGCGAATGAAAATTTTAACGCGGCGGTGACTGCGACCAATCCAATCACCGTAGATGCATCGACCGCTTATGTTACTGGTTACACTGCGTCCACAAACTTTCCGACGGCAGTCCCTTTGCAGCCGGCCAAGAGCGGCGGTCAGGACGTGTTCGTAGCCAAAATCGCTGACGCTACGCCGGCAGCCGATTTCGCGCTCTCGGTTACGCCGGCTTCGCGAACCATAAACCCGGGTGGCGGGACCACATACACGGTCACCGCAACTCCCGCCGGTGGCTTCACCGGAAACATCTCGTTGAACCTGACCGGCCTCGCCACTGGCGCGTCCGCGGATTTTAGTCCGGCGCTCATCGGCGTCACTGACGCGTCGGCAAAATCTTCAACTTTGACGATTACGACTACTGGAGGCACGCCGCCGGGAACTTATTCGCTTACTGTGATCGCCACCAGCGGCAACCTGCAACACTCTGCGCCGGCGCAACTAATTGTTTCGGGTCCGGCCTCAGCCAATTTGTCTTTGAGCAAGACCGCGTCACCGAATCCGGGGGTGACGCTCGCGAATCTGACTTACCGCATTACGGTGACAAACAATGGTCCATCGCCGGCTACCAGCGTGGTGGTCACCGACAACCTGCCGGGGGGCATTACGTTCAGTTCGGCAACCCCGACTCAGGGCTCATGCAGCGGGACCACTACGGTAACCTGTAACCTGGGTGCGTTAGCGAATGGTTCATTTGCGATCATAAACATTCTGGTGCAACCACAGTCAGTAGGAATCCTGACGAACAACGCGAGCGTTAACGCGGCAGAGTCCGATCCCGACTCGAGTGACAACTCCGCAAGCGTTCAGACTGCTATCGAGTCGCCATCCTCGGGACCGTCGATGACCGACGCCAATCTTTCGGTGAAGACAGTCGTCAGTGGTCTGTCTCAACCGACCAGTATGGCTTTCATCGGTAATAACGATTTCTTCATCTTTGAAAAGAACACCGGAAAGGTGCAGCGCGTCACGAACGGGGTTGTCCAAAGTCCGCCGCCGCTGGATCTGGCTGTCAATAGCGGATCTGAGCGCGGTGGGCTGGGGATCGCACTGCATCCAAACTTCGCCTTTAACGGGTACGTCTATTTGTATTGGACTGAAAGCAGTACCGGAGTCGATTCGACCAGTCTGGCGGAAGTGCCAACGCTCGGCAATCGAGTCGATCGCTATCTTTGGAATGGTTCGGCGCTGAGCTTCGATCGCAACATCATCAAGCTGCGCGCGTTTCAGGCGGACGCGAACCAGCAACTGCGCGGTAATCACAACGGCGGCGTGCTGCGATTTGGTCCCGACGGCAAGCTGTTTATCCTGATGGGTGACAACGGCCGGCGAGGGTTGCTGCAGAATCTGCCGTGCGGTCCGACGGCCACGTGTCCGGGAACCATCGTCGCGGACGATCAATTTGGCGGGCCCGAACCCGATAACAATCATCTCACCGGCTTTATCCTGCGTTTGAACGATGATGGAACCACGCCTCCCGACAACCCTTTCGCGAACATCGTCACCGCTCTGCCGTCTGAATCCGCAGCCAACATTCGCAAACTCTACGCCTACGGTGTGCGGAATGGTTTCGGGCTGGGCTTCGATCCCTATTCCGGCAACTTGTGGGATCAGGAAAATGGTGATGACGCATTCGACGAGATGAATCGCGTGACAGCCGGTTCGAACAACGGTTGGATTCAAATGATGGGGCCGAACAGTCGGGTGGCCCAATTCAAACAAATTGAAACCAGCTACGGTTCCGGCGACTTGCAGCAATTGCGCTGGTCACCCACGCTGATCGCAAGTACTCCGGCGGCGGCGCTGGCGAGTCTCTACATGCTTCCCGGCGCGCATTACAACGATCCGGAATTCAGTTGGAAGTACGCGATACCGGCATCGCCGTTGGGTTTTGTCGCAGGGCGGGGACTTGGGCCGCAGTTCGAAGGCAACATGTTCGTGGGTGCGGCGCGCACGTTTTTGGTGGGAGGCTTTCTTTTCAGATTCAAGCTCACTCCGGATCGGCAGCATTTTCTGTTCAGCGATGCGCGCCTCGCGGATCTGGTTGCGGATAACGACGACAAATTCGATATTAAAGAAAGCGAGACTTTGCTGATTGGCCGGGACTTTGGAATTACGACTGACATTCAGAGTGGCCCGAACGGAAATCTGTTCGTAGTCTCTAACTCGAACGGAGCTGTTTACGAAATCTCCGGCAAACAGCCGGCTCTATTCACTGCGAATTTGACCGGCGCCCAGGAGACACCGGGGAATAACTCAAACGGTACCGGCAGCGCTACTTTGTTGTTGAGTCCCGACGAAAAGACCGCGCGAGTGTCTTTGAACTTCAGCGGGCTAACCAGCGCCCAGACTGATGCGCACATTCACGGTCCGGGCGGCGCCGGTGTGGTCGCGCCCATACTGTTTCCTTTGCCCAACGGCAACGTCAGCGACTTTGAGATCACTCTGACACCGACTGACGTTTCTGATCTGAAGAGCGGCCTGCTTTACATCAATGTTCACAGCACGAACTTTCCGAACGGCGAGATTCGCGGGCAGTTTGGCACATCGTCGTCGGGCGCCAGCCTTCAATTTACTGCGGCAACTTATCTGGTCAGCGAGTCAGCCGGCCGCGCCACCGTGACTGTGACGCGCCTGGGCGATACTTCAACGGCCGCGAGTGTTAACTATTCCACCAGCGACAACAGCGGAACCAACAATTGCAATGTCGCGAACGGGAATGCTTCGTCCCGCTGCGACTACACGCGGACGATTGGCACTTTGCATTTCGCTGCGGGCGAGACGTTCAAAACGATAGTCGTTCCTTTTACCGATGACGCGTACGCGGAAGGGAACGAGACCTTTACGATCAATCTCACCAATGCGAGCGGCGCGCTTTTGGGCTCGCCCAACATTGCTACGATTACGATCGCCGACAACGAAACTACATCAGGCCCGAACCCGATTGATTCAGTAGATTTCTTTGTCCATCAGCACTACATCGATTTTCTCGGCCGCGAGCCGGACGCCGCCGGATTTCAATTCTGGAAGAATCAGATTCTCTCGTGCGGCACAGACGCGCAGTGCATCGAAGTGCGCCGCATCAACGTCTCGGTGTCGTTCTTCCTTTCGATTGAATTCCAGGAGACGGGTTATTTTACTGAGCGAACCTATAGGGCGGCTTTCGGAAACGGAGTGAGCAGCTCTACCCTGGGCGGACTGCACTTACTATCAGTGCCGATTATCAGGTTGAATGAATTTCTCCCCGACTCTCAGGCGATTGCCCAGGGCGTGATTGTGGGGCAAGGCAACTGGCAGCAGAAACTCGACGATAACAAGAATGCTTTTACCGCCGAGTTTGTTCAGCGTCCTCAGTTTCTTTCCTTCTTTCCCCTGTCACTGACCGCGGCCCAATTTGTCGATAACCTGAATTCGAAGGCCGGAAATCCTCTGTCCACGTCAGAACGCAATCAGCTCGTGAACGATTTGGCCACGAACGCGAAGACGCGCGCCCAAGTTTTGCGCGCCGTGGTCGAGGACTCAGACTTCGTTAATGCTGAATTCAATCGCGCGTTCGTCCTGATGCAATACTTCGGTTACCTGCGCCGCAACCCCAACGACCCGCAGGACACAGACTACACCGGCTATGATTTCTGGCTGACGAAACTGAATCAGTTCAACGGGAACTACATCAACGCGGAAATGGTTAAGGCTTTTCTGAGTTCGATTGAATATCGACAGAGATTTGGACCCTGAGATTCCGCTTCGATTAGTCCTATTGGCAGATTTTCGGCTTGCAGCGTTACTGGAAGTGGTTTAACCTCCTCGCGTTTTCCCGGCTTCGTCGAGGAGCTACCTACCTCGAATAGTTCTTTTGAGGCGCGCTCAACCATGTCGCAGTAGATCTGGTGGGCGCGCCTTTTACATGCAGTTCCAAGCCTCGCACACGCCCGATTTCCTGACAGTGCGACGCTCCTTAGGAGAGATCGCACATGTCGCCAATTCGCCTTCTTCGCACGCGTGCGTTGTTAATCATTTCACTCTTTGTCACTTCTTTGGCATTCACTTCAGTTTGGACCGTTAGCCAAAGAGCGTCCGTTCAATCAAAACACCCCGCGCGCCGTTCTTCACCCGGCCAATTCTTCCCCAACAAGGGTGGAATTACGCCCTTGGCCGGCAGCATTACGGTCAACAGCACTACCGACGTGGTGAATGGTAGTGACGGTTTTTGCACGCTACGGGAAGCGATTACCGCAGCGAATGGCGATACCGCTTCGGGCGCGACGGCAGGTGAATGTGCGGCTGGCAGTGGTTCAGATACGATTGATCTAACAACCGTGTCGGGTACGATCACCCTGACGAGCGGCGAGTTGATGGTCTCCGGGGATTTGACCATTACCGGACCGGCAGCGAACTTACTTACCATAAACGGAGGCGGCACAGGACGAGTCTTTCAGGTGAATGTGGCGAATCCGGGTTCAGTTACCCTTTCCGGGCTGACCATCACAAATGGGAGAATCACCTCTGATTTTGGCGCCGGCATCAACAATGCCAACACCGGGACACTTAACATTAACGGCTGCGCGATAACCGCGAACTTGGGTCGTGGCGGCATCAACAACGACACTAGCGGAACCCTCAACGTCATTAACAGCGTCATTAGCGGTAATGCGACGGACGCTGGAGGCGGCGGGATTTTCAATAGAAGAGAAGGTCCATTGAACGTTACCAATAGTACGATATTCGGTAACACTGCCATCGGCGGTGGGGGCATTGGAGCCAATGGCTTTGCTACCATCACCATCGTCAACAGTACAATCACCGGAAATACTGCGCTTAACAGCACCTCAGGAGGGATCGCTCTACCTCCGACCGTGACTTTCCTGCGGAATACGATCGTGGCTGGGAACCTGGGTAATGGCGGCAGTGGTCCGGGTGACATTGCCGGCCAGGTTGACCCTTCGAGTTCCTTCAACCTGATCGGCACCGGCGGCTCCGGGGGGCTGACCAACGGTGTCAACAATAATCAGGTTGGGGTGGCTGATCCAAAACTGGGTGCGCTCGCGTTCAACGGCGGACCCACCCGGACAATGGCGCTCCTGGCGAGCTCACCGGCTCTGGACGCAGGAAGCAATACGAACGCCAGCAATGCCGGCCTGACGACAGACCAAAGAGGGGCTGGCTTCAACCGGGTCGTAGATGGACCTGATGCGAACTCCACCGACACTGTGGACATCGGCGCCTTCGAAGCACAGCTCTGGCTTGAAGACATCACTGACAAGGCGACGAACGAAGACACGCAGCTGCAATTCACGTTCAATGTGGGCGGCGTCGCCAGTATCACTTCGGTGACGGCTACGTCTTCGAACACGACGTTGGTGCCGAATAACGCAGCTAACATTGACGTGAGCGGCTCAGGCTCGACACGCACGTTGACGATTACTCCGGTAGCAGAGCTGTCCGGTATTTCGACAATCACTGTCACCGTTACCGGAAGTAGCGAGACGATGACAGACACTTTCGTCTTGACCGTCAACCCGGTTAACGATGCGCCATCGTTCATCAAAGGCGCGAACCAAACGGTAAATGAAGATGCGGGGGCGCAAACCGTAACGAATTGGGCCACGAGTATTTCCCGTGGACCTGCTGACGAGTCGGGTCAAATACTGACGTTTACGGCAACCAACGACAACAATACGCTGTTCTCGACGCAGCCGGCGATTAGCTCAACCGGCACGTTGACCTACACCCCGGCGGCAAATGCGAACGGGAGTGCGACCGTGACGGTAACACTGAAAGACAATGGCGGCACTGCCAACGGTGGAATGGATACTTCGGCGCCGCAGGCGTTTACCATCACCGTCAGTGCCGTGAACGATGCGCCGTCGTTTACCAAAGGCGTGAATCAGACTGTGAATGAAGATGCCGGGGCGCAAACGGTCAACAACTGGGCGACGGCCATCTCGGCGGGACCGGCAAACGAATCGGGCCAGACCGTAAGTTTCAATATCACCAATAACACCAACGCGGCACTGTTTTCCACGGCCCCGGCGGTGAGCCCGACCGGTGCGCTGAGTTACACGTCGGCCGCCAACGCGAACGGCTCGGCAACGATTACCATCAACGTGCAAGACAATGGCGGCACAGCGAATGCTGGCGTGGATACTTCGGCTTCGCAGACTTTCACAATCACAGTGAACGCGATCAACGACGCGCCGTCGTTTACCAGGGGCGCGGACCAGACGGTAAACAACAATGCTGGAGGGCAAACTGTGGTCAATTGGGCGACAGCTATCGCCGCAGGGCCGACGAATGAATCAGCCCAGACCCTGAGCTTCCAGATAACCAATAATACAAACAGCGCATTGTTTTCGGCTGGTCCGACTGTTAGTCCGGCCGGAACGCTGGCTTATGTTCCGGCGGCGAACGCCGGGGGCACGGCCACAATCACGATCCGGCTTCAGGACAATGGTGGCACGGCCAACGGGGGCATCGATACTTCCGCTTCACAGAGCTTTAATATCACGGTGATTCCGGCGGGCGGTTTTATCAATTTCAGCGCTGCGACCAACAACACGACTGAGAGTTCCGGGTTCACTACGGTGACCGTGAAACGCACTGGTGACCTGACTCGGGCGGTGACGGTGGATTACGCCAGCAGCGCCAACAATGGTTTGCCGTGTTCGACGGCGAACGGAGTGGCGACGCCGAAGTGTGACTTCACCGCGGCGCTGGGCACGCTGAGTTTTGCGGCCGGCGAAGACACCAAAGTGGTGAACATCCTGGTCAGCCAGGATGGGTTTGTCGAGGGGCCGGAGACGTTCACGGTTTCTTTGTCCAATCCGACCAACAATGCAGCTCTGGGAACGACTGCCACATCCACGACGACGATAATAGATGATGCGACTGAGCCGGCGCCGCCCACCAACGTGATCGATGATGCGCGGAACTTTGTGCGGCAGCATTATCACGACTTTCTCAACCGCGAACCTGACCAGAGCGGATGGGACTTCTGGACCAATCAGATCACTTCCTGTGGCAGCGACGTACAGTGCAATGAAGTCAGGCGGATAGATGTATCGGCGTCGTTCTTCCTCTCAATTGAGTTCCAGCAGACAGGCTATCTGGTGGAGCGCTTCTACAAGGTTGGCTACGGCGATGCGACGGGTAATTCGACGTTTGGGAATCCGCATACGCTGGCGGTACCGATTGTGCGGGCCAACGAGTTTCTGACGGACACGCAGCGAATCGGCCGGGGCGTTGTGGTCCTGGCGCCGGGCTGGGAGCAGTTGCTGGAAAGTAACAAACAGGCTTATGCGCTGGAGTTCGTGCAGACGACGCGATTTGTAACGGCGTTGCCGACAACGATGACGCCGACGCAGTTCGTGACGCGGCTAAATCAAAATGCCGGCGGGGTTTTGACGCTGGCGGAACAGCAGACGGCGATCGACTTGTTCGGCGGAGCCGGGAACACGACGAACCAGAATGCCCGGGCGCAGGCGGTGCGGATGGTGGCTGAAGATCAGGACCTCTATAACGCTGAGTTCAACCGCGCGTTCGTGCTGGCGCAATACTTCGGCTACCTGAGACGGAATCCGAATGACGCGCCGGACAACGATTACACCGGCTATGACTTCTGGCTGACGAAATTGAATCAGTTCAACGGGAATTATATCCAGGCGGAAATGGTCAAAGCATTTCTGTCGTCGATTGAGTACCGGCAGAGATTTGGTCCGTGATTCGTTGAAATCGGCTGCGACCAACAAAACTGACGGCGCGCATCTATTGATCATGCCGCTTTAGCGACGAGCTATCAACACGCGCACTACACTCTGCCTCGGTCGTTAAGACGCAGCGTTTATGTCATCAACATTTTCGTAAACCGGCAAACCCTTGGCCTTGACTAAGTCCCGCTCGCGATTCGCGCCGGGCGAGTTGCCAATCATCAGAATCGCATCGCATTTATCGACCAGGGCCAGCGAGATCTTCATCATGGCCTCGTAATGGTCTGAATTTGCATCAAGGCTTTGTACGATCGGCAGTGCCGCATTCACTCCAATCATAGGAATGTGACCGAGTTTCAAGATGGCTGCGGCTGCTTCGTTTAACGAGTCCAAATTGCGCTGACGTTGTTCTTGAGTCTCTGCTGAGTATGGCCCGGCTACCGCTATCAACATCGTAATTGTTCCTCAGTTGTTGGAATTTCGCACGATAAATTCGAAGTCACTAGTCTCGTTCATCAGCCAACCATCTAAATAGCAGGCTCACTCCGGGCAAAGCCTCTTTATATCTCGTCTCAGGCGTTCCGCCAAGAGTCGTCTCGGCATTTAACTGATTCAGAGCGACCTCCACGTTTCCAGTGATGGTCATGGTTCACGTCTGCGGAACATGTGCAGTAAGATAGGGGTCTAAGCGCAAATAGTGAGTTAAGAGGAGGAGTGGCAAGGGATCATTATGCCGGCAGAACACAGTATTCCTGAAGAGAAGTCACCGCGCACAGTAATCATTGTCGTGGCCGTAATCGCGGCCGTGGCGATCGGCGGATTCTTTTATCTTTTGCTGCGAAAGAGTGTTGCGGTCGGACCGCCGCCGACTTTGCAGGGGGCAATTCGTCCCGGCTCGCCTGATTGGGACAAGTACAGCAAGCTAATTCCACTCGATGATCCTGAAGCCGATGAGGCCAAGCGCGCGCTGGGCGATACGGTGATGACAATGCATACGACGGCGCGAAACTTCACTGGCCGCACGATCACGGGCCTGGAAATTCGCGCTTCAGTGGTTGATTCTGATGGGAAACCGGTGAAGCAGAGAACTCTGGTCGTGGTTCCTGGCCGTCAACCCGAATTGGATCCGCTGAAGACCATGCGCGTGTCGATCATGATTGACGGCTTCAGCGACAGCGATAATCGCGCAAACATTAAGATGGAAGTTACCGGATTTATTCTAAGGTGAGGTCAGAACCGGGAGCGGTAGCGACCGGGCTGGCGTCTGCCATCCAGGCTCGACGTGACCCGGTCGCTCTGACTCCGGTTACATGAACAACTCTTCCAGGGATTGTCTTACCGGCTGGACCGAGATCAACTTGCCATTCACGCTTCGCAATGCCGCGATCACCGCATCGACTTCCTTCTCATCGGCAACCTGAATCCGTAAACCGCTGGGGGTTGTGGTCACCTCAGCCTCGCTCGAGAGGTTCTTTCTCAAAGCTCCGGCATCGGCGTCTGTTGCGATGATTTCGATGAGACTGGTTTCACCGGCTCGTAATTCATTAAGAGAGCCCGCATGCGCCAAACGGCCGCCCTTCAAAATCGCGACGCTGTCGCACAGCACTTCAATATCGGAAAGAATGTGCGAACACATGAAAACCGTCTTGCCTTCGTCGCGCAGCGCGGCGATCAGGTCGCGGACTTCGCGGCGGCCGACGGGATCCAGGCCGCTCATAGGCTCGTCGAGAAAAACGATTTCCGGATCGTTAACGATGGCTTGCGCGAGTCCGACACGCTGCAACATGCCTTTTGAAAACTTGCGCAGTTGGCGATCCCAACTTTTCTTTTCCAGATTCACACGGGTCAGCACATCTTCGGTGCGGCGCACGCGAGTTGCCTGATTCAGGCCGAACAACTCACCGCAATAATTCAAAAACTCACGGGCGGTGAGATAGTCGTAAAAGTAAGGAGCTTCAGGTAAGTAGCCGATGCGCGCGTGCATCGAAGTGTTACTGATGTCGCGGCCGAGAATGCGCGCTGTGCCGGCTGTCGGGAAAATCAGTCGCATCAAAAGCTTTAGCGTGGTCGTCTTGCCGGCGCCGTTGGCGCCCAGAAACCCAAATATCTGGCCCGGTTCTACTGTCAATGACAGCCCATCGAGCGCGCGGGTTTTGCGCTTGCGCAAAAATCCGGTTTCGTAATCCTTGGTCAGATTGTCGATTTCGATGATAGACATTTTCTTGATTAGCCGTCCTTTACGATCCGGCTATTGCCACGATTTGATCGAAACACAGCGGCGTCGTTGCTTCGCTCTGCCGGCGCACTCCAAATCAATTCAAAGGCACCTTTGTGTTTATGCTCAAACCAACGTCGCACCCATTCTTAATCAATTCGTACGGAACTCCTGAAGGATCAATTGGTGCGCCCGTCATTGCCTCAAGGTTCAGACGCGCCGCACGCAGTGGCTCGATGAGTTCACGCCAGGACAGAGCGCAGCGGCCCGATCTCATTTTGAAATCGTTCAGGACGGCTCGAATGGCGTCGCGCTCATCCAGCGAATTCAACCGTATTACCTGCTTTGAAACCATCCCCTTGATTGCATCATCCGTGGTGGTTTCGTACAGATGTCGATACATCTCGCGCGCTGAATCACGCGAACCGCCTTCGCCTTTCAATCGGGCGCTCATCGCCCCCATCCAAGGCGGGGCGTCGGGCAGTTTCGCCCCTACCGCGTAGACGTCGCCGGCCTTGAGGTAGTCCTTGCGTTGCCAGTAGATGTAACCGAGGTGGTGGTAGAGCCGCCACGCCGAGGGATTGTGCTCAATTCCGTAATTAAGCAAAGCGATTGCATGCGCTGAATCCACTTCCGGCAGAATCATTGCCCCATATTCGTAAGGCGCCATGAATTGCGGATCGAGGGCGGTGCTCACTTGCAAAAGTTGCGGCAGCAATTGCAAATTGAGCGACCCGAGATTGCCAAAATCGACGCGACCCTCATGGGTATCTTCATAGTTGACGATCTTTCCCCCGACGTATTGCAGCGAGCGCATCCAATACCAGTCCGAGGCCAGGCCATTGAAAGCCAGACTCAAACGTTTTGCGGTGGGCGCGCTTACATACAAAGGTTCATCGGCGAGTTGGGCCGAATTGTTTGCGCGCCGCGCGTCAATCGTGCGCGACAACAGCGTAACGGCCGCGAGGCCAACGACTATTGCGGAAACCAGTAGCGCATTCTTCTTCATTTGAAGTTTCGCCGGCTGAAAATCAGGGTTGCGGCTGCCAGCAGCACGCCCACATAAACAAACATGTACACAGTCGTCAGGGCAAAGGCGCTTGCGTTTGGAGTAGCACCGTGGGCCGCCGGAGTTATTACACTGAAATTGGTCAGGTTGGGAAGCAGATAGTACAGCGTGCGAAAAATCAGTCGTGCTGCCGCGCTGTTGCCGGTGGTCGCCAGACTTTTGAGGTCGGCGCTGAAGTGTCCAATGATAAAAACGAAAAATGTAAGCAGAGCTGAGAGTGCCGGTGACGAAAACGAAGAGAAGAGCAGAGCCACGGCGGTGATGATCATCAGCTCAAAGTAGATTAGAAAGATGGCCGGCCAAATTTGCAGGGCCAGGGGATTCCAACCTCGGCGAACGTAAATCAAAGCCAGCGACACACCGATTCCCATCACCAGGACGTTAATCAACAACGTCAGACACAGTCCCAGATATTTCCCGAGCAGAAACTGGCCGCGGCCAATTGGCTTGGACAGGATTGCATAAAGCGTGCGCCGTTCGATCTCTTTGTAAACGAGTCCGACGCCGACGAAAATCGCGATGAAAGCTCCGAACAGCAACATCGCGCTGAGCCCCAAATCCACGATAATCTTTGCTTCCTGTCCGGCGGAGAGTTCGCCGAGGAAGATGGCTCCGGCAATCAGCAGCAAAACAAAAAGCACCAGATTGTAAAGCACGCGATCGCGCACTGCTTCGCGAAAGGCGTTACGGGCAATTGATAGCACGCGCATCGTTGAGCTGATCACAGTTGGCGTTGGTGCTGCAGGCGTGGAACGGTTCATCGAGTTTCGTTGAACTTAAAGATCGAGAGTACTCGGTTGGCGATCAATCGCTGAATATACACAGGACGACGCAAACTTGTCAGCAACTTTCTCTTTTGCGTCAGTAGGTTAACCTTCGTCACTAATCGACGCACCAAAATCTCTGAAGGCAAAAAGTCTGGTGGCGGCGGCGAAGTCCGGGTGTTTGTCCTGATACGCCAGACTTAGAATGCTGTCGCTCCGAAAGCGCATGTTGACACGGGCCAATTCCAGCAGCCGGAGACTTGTTCGGGCCAGCCGCCACGGAACCGGGATTAGTTTCACTCTCTTTTTGCTGACGGTTTCCGCCAGCAATTTAATGATCATTCTTAGAGCATAAGGATGCGGATTCGCGGCGACGAGTGGCTGGTCTGGAGCGGCCTGGGACGTTTGCAGTAACAGTTCGATGAAGCGTGCCAGATCGTTTTCATGAGTCAGATAGAGTTCTTGCTTGCCGTTCCCGATAAGCGGTACCACGCCCCCTCTCCCAATGCTGGTCAACAGTGCACCGACCATGCCTCCCGATTCTGACAGCGGAGTGCTGTAAATCAGACCTGGCCTGACCGAGAAGCCTGGAACAGTTGCACCCAGGGCATTTTCAATTTCCAGCTTTGCCTGCCCGTACAGGGATCGACATCCCGTGAATGCGCTCATCGAAGAGATAAATACTACGCGCTCGACTCTTTCTGCGCGAGCTTGTTTGAATAAGTTGATCGAGCCTTTGACGTTGCGATCCCAAATCGCTTCTCGCAAGCGCGGATTGAAATCGTAAGCAGAGTGAATCAGCGAATCAATTTTGTTGTCCGAAAAAAAACTTTCGGCGGCGCCGCTTGAAAGTGAAAAGTGTGATGCGGGCAGTGTTGGATCAACGTTCCGAACATCGCCGGTCAACTGGAAGACAGACGCGCCACTCTCTTTGAAATAGCGGCACAAGCATTTGCCCAGGTATCCTCCAGCGCCCGTAATCGCTATCCGAAGAGTTTTCGCCATTGTCGGATGGGCTCAATTCACGCAGGGATTTCCGTGGCAATCCGGTGCGCGTTGGCCATAGCCGTGAGGGTTATGGTGCTCGCTGGGACGCTCGGGAAGACACTTGAATCAACGATGTGGACCCGACGAGAACCGCCCGGCGTGCCCAATATGTCCGTTTCGAATTCGCCGGGCGATGACGTCATAGGAAAGGACCCACCCGTATGAAAACCTCTGCCGGGCGCGCTAATTTTCCGGAGCGCGCTCAACGGCACGCCGCGCATGAAGGGCCTGACTGAGCAGAGTTTCCTTGTCAACCGCCCGATTGCCACATCCGTTGCCGGGTTCTGCTTAACTTTTAGCGACAGCCGCGCAGTCAGTGCTTTATCTTCGCGAGGCAATAGACGAGCCTCGATTTTGTGAGAGTAATCCGAATGCAGATAGCCTTGTAGCAGGACGAAGCGCTTTAAGAATGAATCGATAAACGGTTTACCTAAGTGATGGAGGGGACCAATCGCGTTCTTGATCGCTCGGCGATAAAGATTGTTGTAGCCGTACACCTGCAAGTGCACGCTTTTGGTGCTGACTGCGTCATCAAAGATTTCGATGAAGGCCTGGGCCAGCGTGTGCTCCGGCTCGTCTTCGTTGAAACCAGCGGGCGCGCGATAGCGAAGAAACGGCAAAAGAAAGTACTGGCTGTCCTTGAACTCAACGCTGGCATTTGTAGCGTAGAGACTCTCTAAAACCAATCTCGTTGTCGAGAGGGTTCCGGCGGCAATAAACAGTCGCGCTGCGTGAAACAAAACATCACTCTTAGTCGGCACATCATGGGCCTCGATCTCGACTCGTTCGCCCTGCTCCCGGAAAGTCTTGACGATGATATTTCGGCGGTAGGTAAAGTTTGGATCGTTCCGCAGAAGCTTCAGCGTGTCAACGGAGTTGTAAATCAACCCGAGCGGGCACCCGTACATGCACATTCTACAGGATGCGCACGCGAGTTTGTGTTGGTTCGATTCTGAAACCGCCAAACGTGACCGCCCAAAGATCACGTTGCGCTGCGATAACTGCTCACGATTGGCTCGCATGTCTTCAAGCAGCGAGTTGATTATTGAACCGCTCCGCAGACCGTTGTGCGGTCTTGTGTAGAGAGGGAACTTGCTCGTTAGGTCATCGGACTCTCCAGCCAGACCTGTAAACTCGAGAACCGCGCGATAGTGTGGTTCAAGGTCACCGACATTAATTGGCCAGTCGGTAATATCCTCCGCCGCGTAGGGCAGCATGGCCGCGCCCCAAACATTGCTGAGGCCGCCTTGCGCAAGCGACGGCACGATGCCGGTGTCGCCGTTCGCAGCTATGAACTGCTCACCTCCGCGGTAGGGGAAATCTGATCCGTACGCCATTTTTAGGGTAATGCCTTTGGCCGTCGCCTCAGTCCCAGCCATGAAATCATCGAGGTCGTCACCCTTCCATTCCGCCTGGGACGTTGAGGTAGTTCGATTCAACGCCAGCTGTTTTGATTCTTCGAGAGACAGGCCCGCGTCCAACATCGTAACCTTCAGTCCGCGCTTCAATAACGCGCTCGCCGCCGCGACGCCGGTGGGGCCAGAGCCGATGATGAAGTGCTCACCACTCACTGATTCATTGCTCCGTTATTGCAGAATTTCGACGAGCACCATGTCCGTTCGGGTAAATGGTGAAAACATCGGGATGCTGACCGATTCAGTTGGGCCCAGGCGCAAACCCAGCGGCGCGCGGGCTAAATCTCTACGCGCCTCTTCGAGTTTATCCTTCAAGAGTAGCGTGTACATGCGCTTACCACTCTGTTTTTCCAGTATTGCGCGAACGCGTTGGCGCGCTCCCTCAGCCTTCATGTAGTCAAACAAATCCAGAAACTTCGCCACGGAGATCATTGGTTTATCGGGCGCGACAATGGCCATTACGCCGCTCGTGGCATCATAACAGTTTAGCCAAACATCGACCTTTGAAAATCGCGTTCGTTCATCGCCGCCGAAAAAATCCTGAGAGTTGCGATCGCGAAGAAAGAAGCGAGCCTCTTTGAAGTAAGTCGGCGACGGGCTTGTGTCGATGTTTGATACGAAGACTTGCTGGTAGAGGTGGTACGTGGGCTCGGCGTAAGCCGTCATGAAATAGGGTTGCATGGCCCGACTGCAAAACTTACCGGAAGAGAAACACTCGACGTGGATAAGTGCGAACCAGATCGACAGTGACGAGAAGAGAACGAGCAGTGAGGCGTAGAGGCCAAAAGCGAGATAGGTTTTGAAGCGCTCTCGCGGCAGCGCTGGCGTTCGCGCAAGTGTCAGCACGTGAGCCAGCACAAAGACGCACAATACTCCAGCCAGCGCCTCGTTCAGCAAAGCGTATCGGATGTCTCCTGAAAGCAGGCTCCACATGAAGCTGCTCAAAACAATTGCGACGCATACCTTCTTAATTGCAGGCGACGCCGTGCGGCCCAACAGCAACGCGCAAGCGAGCACGAAGCCGATGTTTACTCTGCCTGTGTAGAGTGGCGCACTCATCGCCGAGAGTCGTTCCGGATAGATAAAGGACAGCACCGGCCACAGGATAGCTTGCCAAAGATTCTCCGGCCCGTGCACCAGATCTCTGTAACCCAACGGCAACATCATGTCTGAATGGAAGACGTTATTGAGGTAGGGAAAGACCGGGTTGCCCGTTTGGTAATACATGTAACCGAAGAAAAACAGGGACGGCAGTGCTCCGATAATAATCGCCGCAGTGAAATGTTTCACTCGCGGAAAATGCTCGCCTGCTTTATAGGCTCTCCAAAGCTCCAGCAGGAGTAATAGCAGGATCGGTAAAGCAAAGCACAGGTTGGTGAGCTTGAAGGCCACAGCGATCCCCATCCAGAGAGCGATCCTCATCAACGCATTAGCTTTGTTTGCGGCCCGGCTGAAACGAATCGTCAGCAATAGAGCGCTCAGCAAAAGTGGCAGCGAAAGCAAATCGACCATGTAGAGATTGACAAGATATAAGACGTGGTCGGTGCCGATGGCGAACAAGACGGCGACATAACGCAGCGCCCGTCGTTTGATGAACAACGCGAATATTTCATTCAAAAGAGAACCTAGCCAGACAAGCACCGCAATGTTTAAGACCGGTGCCAGTCGATAGCCGACTAAAGCTCTCACCACGCCAAAGGCCATGTCGGGCGCCGGATTAACCAGCAGGGTTCCGGGAAAAAAGTCGCCTTCAATCATGGGCCAGCCGCGCAGGGCGCGTTGCGTGTTGATAAGGTGATAGTTCAGATTGTCAATATCGAGAGAGGGAAACGGAGCGCGCAGGAAGAAGAAAATGAAAAGTGGCGCTACAACTATCGCAAACCAACGCCAGTCCGCGCAAAAGCGATAACGGTGTTCGCCTTTTACTGTTTCGGGTTGGAGCCAAAGATGCCAACCTGGGTCCAGCTCCGAATCCGTCCCTTCCCACCCCATTCCTCGTTTCGCAGAGACTAGCCAAATAACGACACCGGCAATCAGAGTTGATGAAGCATAGGCCAGGCCGTTCTTGAAAGCGCTGCCGCCGAGCACCCAGAGATACTGTCGGACGATGCACAGCAGAAACAGAAACAGAATCGCATCAGGCAGCGGATAGAAACGCCGTAGCCTTACATTGAAAACAGCGGAACGTAGAGAAAGGGTGTTCATTGAAACTACCAGAAGTCGGGATCCACTCCTGGTGAATGTTAAGAGAGGGGAGAGGGAAGATTACCGGCGTCTAAGCCGCAGCACGCCGAGGAATAGGCTTGAAAGCATGGTTTGAAATCCCAACGCGATTGCGGTGACTGAAGGGATCACCACCCGGAGCGTCTCAGAAGGGTTAAGCAGGCCAAAGCCTTTAAGTTCCCAATTGACGACGGCCAGGATCGATCCAGCAATGCCCAACAGTAACGCGAGACCGCCACAGATCAGACCCTTCTCTAAGCTGACTTCGGATAAACGCTTCTCTAGTTTCGGATCCGCGGGAAGCAAGCCTTCGCTGATCGCAAACACTTTCGTAAACACCGCAAAGATGGTCGACTGATATCCAAGCGTCAACAACAAAGCACCGTACAGCAACGTGTGCACGTCCAGCCGAACGCCCTGGATTAATTGGGCGCTGGGCAGCAGAAAGGCCCAGATCAGAAGGCCCAAAACCATCGACACCAGGCCCGGATAAAAGAAGAGCCAGCGGGGACTGTAAAGCAGCAGGAACCGTAGATGCCGCCAACCGTCGTGCCAGCTGCGCAGGTGAGGCGGTCGGCTGCGACCATCCTTAGAAAGCGTCGTAGGAACTTCGGCGATCTGTTTCTTATTGAGGGTCATCTTTACAACCATCTCGCTGGCGAACTCCATTCCAGTAGTCCTGAGATCGAGTTCTATTGCCGTGTCTTTGCGAAAGCCGCGCAGTCCGCAGTGGAAATCTCCACACGCACTCTTGAACAGCAGCTTGCCGATGAAAGTCAGCACGGGGTTGCCAAGGTACTTGTGCAACGGTGGCATCGCGTTCGGCATGATCCCGCCGCGAAAGCGATTTCCCATCACCAGGTCATAGCCGGCGCGCAGCTTTTCAACAAAAGGCATCAGATTCACAAAGTCATAAGAATCGTCGGCATCTCCCATGATGATGTACTGACCGCGGGCCGCACGTATTCCACCCAGAAGGGCGCTGCCATAGCCTTTGGCGGGCACGTCGATTACGCGCGCGCCGCATTTCGTTGCCAGGCCTTGCGAGCCGTCGGTGGATCCGTTGTCCGCGATGATTACTTCGCCGTCGATCCCATGCTGTTCCATGAAGCCGCGAGCTTTCTGAATGCAAACTTCCAGCGTCTCCGCCTCGTTCAGGCACGGCATTACGATCGAGAGTTCGCAAGTAGGCAAGTTGGCGTCTTCCGTCCGCTGCCTGTTGCGGGACGAGGCGGCCGACGCCATGTCTGGGGCGGTTGTTTCCTTTGACGCGACGAAAGATCCAAGGGATTCGAAAGCATTTTGGTGAGCAGTCATGACGATTTTCTCCTTGAGCGAAGGTCTTAGGAGTTGAGAATTACTCTTGAGACCGGAGCGGGGTTGTTTGCGCGAATAGCCAGCAGCGCGATTCCCGTTAAAACGAAAACCGCAAGGATGCTGAGGATGTTGGCTAAGGTTTGGTGGCGAGGACGAACAAAACTCATTTCAATAGTTTGTTTTCCGGCGGGAATGTCCGTAAGAAGAACTCCGTCGTCGTCCGGACGAGTTGAGAGAATGTTACCGTTGGCCGTTCGCAACTGCCAGTAAGGATAGAAGAGAGTGCGCAGCCGAGCCACCGTTTTGTCACCGTCTTCGACCGTGAATTCTCTCTTCTCTGACTGCCAGGACTGAATTGATAACGATCTGCCGCCGGCGATCACTTGCGGAGCGTTTTCTTTTTCCATTCGTTGCACTGCTTCCAGCGTCGTCCATCGCGGTAGCCACTCTTCCAGACTGGTCGAGGTCCTGCTCCATTGCAGCATCGCGTCAAAGGAAGCACGATCCATGAATCGAGCATTCCTGATGGGATACGACCAGGAAAATGCGAAGGCGATGACTACGGCGCCTAGCGCCAAAGTAAATCGTAGCCGTGCGCGAAACACTTTGTTGGACTTGTCGGTTTCGCTTTTGATGCTTTCGCCCCGCGAGCGCTGAAACTCCTTCCACAGGAGAGGTAAGACGATGCCGGCTAATCCGCTCGCGAGGATTGATGAGGCTGACAGCCAGCGCCAGGGAAATTCCATTGAGGAGAGTTTGGGAATCACTTTCCACAAAGGCGTCGAAAGCGACGTCGCCATAAAGAACGTAAAGAGAGCCGCCACTGCAGACGCGCGGATTGAACGATGAACCCCATGCCGCACCGATGAAAAAATAAACAGCGCGGCCGGAACCAGCAACGCCAAAGTTACTATGAAAATCAGGTTGACGTACCATGTCGAGGTGTCATGTCCGCTCGCGGAAAATGCAAAGTTAGCGCGATAGTCGAATCGTTGTCCGGGTTGGATCGTCGCGCCTTTCAAAAGCGGCAGCTCGCGGACGAGGTTCACCCAGTAGAATCCACTCAACAAGAGTCCGAGCGCTCCAGCGAGTCCAAGATCGATGAGCCTTCTGACTCTGAAAGCTCGTTCAAAGCGCAAAGCTGCATAGAGCGGGATCGTCAACCCGGCCATCATCGCCAGCGGGACGTGAGTAAAAATGAGCGCCGCGAATAGAATTGCGAATAACGCCTGGAATCCGAGCAATTTGCTTCGAGGAACAGCTTCGCCGGCCACTCTCTCCGTTACTCCCAGCAGTAACGCGAACAACGTTGCTCCTGCGAATTGTGAGAGCAGCGCTGCTTGATACGCTTCGTTGAGGCGGAAAGGTGTGCACGAATAGACCAACGCACCGACCAGCGCTTGAGTTTGTGTGGTCCATCCCCTGAGCCAATAGAAGACCGAATAGGCTCCAGCCATCGCGAGAACGACGAACAGGAACTTGAATGACAACATCCAATCAGCAGCGAAAAACCGCACAGCGGAAAGCAGGTAGTAGGTTAGCGGTGAGTAAATGCGAAAGCTGCCGTCGCCATAGCCGGCGTTCGACAAGTGTTGCCAGGCGGGATAAAAATTTCCTTGTCTGAGGGACTCGTCGAAAGCCTGAGCGAAGCGAAGATGGGATGCCAGGTCAGGACCGTTCGGCACCCCCCAAATCAAGATCGGAACTACGGAACCAGTTACACCAACCAGGAGAATCAACGGCAATCGCGCGCGCGAGGATTTGGTCCGCGCCTTTGCAAGACACTCGTGCACTGCCTTCCAATGATTGACCGAGATGTTGGTTGCGTGAAGCGACATGAGGACGTTTGCACTCCGTGTCTCTCCGAAGAGAACGACCTGAAACCTTGGGGGGCGAGATAATTGAATGCGGACTTGTTTTGTTCAATATCGTGTCAACCCGGAACCGGTCAACACTAAAACTCCGTCGGATTTAATTCCCCAGTGCACTCATCGATATGACTGCGGCCTCGTCAGCCGGCGCGGCAAGGTTCGAGTCGCCGCGCAGAACTCCATCTTCAGTAATTCCGAATCGTCGCGACCCGGTCTTGCCAAGTCCACTGGTATTTGTCGGGATTGCGTAAGCCCAAAACTGTGCACCGTTCGGATTTACTACAAAGGAATAACCGCTCTTTGTGCCAGTTGACAGGACCGAGTCGGTCAGAGTCTGCTGGCCCAGTTGAGTCAGGTCCGCAAAGCTACCCGCACCCTGGGTGTGTAGATATGTGATTTCGCACGAAGCAATGGTGCGCATTGACTGTTGCGCCGAACCTTCATTGGCCGCACGGCGCGAGGCGAGCAGATTGGGAACGGCGATCGAAGCAACGATCCCGATGATCGTGACCACGATGAGAAGTTCGATTAGTGAAAAGCCGGCATGGTTCTGTCGTTGCATGTCTTTTTCCCGTCCTTGCTTGAAGAAAACTCCTGTGTAACCCATTGCGGTGGGGGTAGAACGGGGCAATCTATTGGCCGACGGCGGTGAAGCCGCTACACGACGTCGCCACCGTCTGGCCGGTGGCAGTCCTTTTGGTCAACACTCCAGTTTGATCGACACAGAATTCGCGAGTTCCGGTAGCGCTAAGGCCGCTTGAAATAATCGGAGCAGCAGCCATCACAAATCCGGTGGTCGAAGCAGCCGGAGCATCGCCGGTAGTAAAATTGTAGCCGTCCTTTGAACCGCTACTCAGGGCGCCATCCACCAGGTTCCAACTGCCTAAAACACTTACCGTTCCATATAGGCCTTTGCCAACTGTGCTGCGATAAGTAAGTTCGGCGCTGTTCATCAGACGCAACGATTTCTGGGCCGAAGCCTCGTTAGCCGCGCGGCGCGACGCCATGTGATTGGGTATCGCAATCGAAGCGATGATGCCGATGATGGTTACGACTATGAGCAGCTCGATCAGCGAGAACCCTGATTGGCTGCCGTGTTTGCTCCATTGCAAGCGGTTTATCAAAGGTGTTTTTCTGGAGCGGCCCGAGGGAAACACTTGCCAAAATGCCCGAGGCGTCCCTCTCGGAAGTCCGAATAGAAGTAAGATTACGATCCATGCCAGCAGAGTTACGAAAGCAGCGATGCGCACTCTTGGAGGTTCATGAAAAATAATCTCAACATCGGCGGTCCCGCTCGGGACGCCAACCTCTATCACTCCGTCTGTGTTGGCGGTGACGGGCAGAGCACGACCTCCCGCGAATGCGGTCCAATGGGGATAATAGTATGTCCAAACCCGCGCGGACGTGGCAGCTCCAGCTCCAATGTGAAAAGTGCGACGCTCCGGATCCCATGAAGTAATTGTGACGGCGCGGTCACCGGCCTCGACCTGCGCGTGCATTTTTTGTTGGTGGACTAGATTGTTCGCCTGAACCGGCGTCCAGTCTTTGAAACTGAGTGCTCCAGGTAAATCGCGCAACATCGCTTCGAAGGCTTGCCGCTTAAGATATACCCCGCCATCAACGACGATCGATCCCACGAAAACCAGCGACAACGTAAAGGCAAGCAGACCAGCCAGCTTACGCGGCTGGAAAGCCATGCGCAGCGAAGACGCCCAATGAGGCAGGCTAAGCGCCAGAAGCAGCGACCCGGTCAATGACGTTATCGCCAGCCAGCGCCAGGGAAACTGTATTTCTGGCAGTTTGGGAATGACTCGCCAGAGCGGCAGGCTCAGCGGAGTCGCCATCAGCAGAGATGCAACCGTAACGGCTATCGCAGCCTTGAGGCCTTTTTCGCCGGTGCGGTAGAGTCGGACGATGAAATAAACTGCCGGCAGCATAAAGCCGATCATTGCCAGACCGAGTAACGTCGCATACCAGTTGTTCAGGTTTGTAAGCGAGGATGGAGAGAAGAGGAAATTTAGACGGTAATCGTAATAGGGATTAGGCGTAACCGAACTTCCTTTGATCCATTTCAATTCGGCCAACATTGTTCCCCAAAAAAACACACTCGCCGCCAACCCCAGAACGACAGCGAGAGCAAGGGATAGCAACGTTCGCGACCACGTCTTCCTTTCCAGCCGCATCAGTCCGTAGCCTAGCAACGTTAACGAACCAATCACTGCCATTGGCAAGTGAGTCAGAATCAGCAAAGCGTAGCAGGCAGCTAAGCCAGCCAGATCCGTTAAGCTGCGGCGACGGCAAATCTTCTCGACGAACATGAACGCAAACGGCAATACTGCACACGCTGCATATTCGGAAAGAAGCGACGCCTGGTACAACTCATTCAAATGATATGGCGCCAGCAGATACAGAATCGCCGCAAAGACTGCGAGCCTCCGTTCGCAAAACAGGCGCGCCAAATAATAAGCGCCTAGCCCGCTGACGAGGGTGATCAATGCAAAAGCCGCGATGGCGGCGTAATACCAGTTGCCGGTGATCGTTCGCGTCGCCGCGAGGAGGTAATACAGACCCGGAGGATAGAAGCGGAATCGCGCGTCCCCAAATCCCCAATTCGAGTCAGCCAACCAACCCGGATGCCAATTACCTGCGCGTAGTTCATCGTAAAAGGGAAGCGCGAAGTGGAAATGATTTGGAAGATCGCCGCCCTTTGGTATGCCACGCAATACCAGCGGCACGCTCAACAGAATAGCTGCGGCGGTGACAATGAGGACGGGTGTGAGCCGTCTCATGGTGAGCCCGAGTGGCGAGGCGAAACCCCTTGGGTTATCAACATTCTCGAGAGCATTATCCATTGTTTGTCACGAAAATATCTGTAAGAACAGATTCGCAAAGCCTGACTTGGCAAGTCGAAGCGAAGATTGGCAAATCAATCTAAACAAACTGCGAGGCTGAATACCGCTTCATCCTCACATCTGGATATAACGGAGGCCGACAAACTCAATTGCCCTTCGGCGTTATGTCTCCAGCTTCCTTTTCGTCTGGGGGGCCGGTAAGGGTGGGGGCTCTGCGCATCACACCATCTTCGGATATTACAAATCGCCTGGTCCCGGTTTGGCCGATGCCGGACGTAGAGGTTGGTACCGCAAACGCCGTCATTAGTTGCCGACCGGAGCAAAGCCCGTCGCAGTGCAATCCGTAGGCACAGTGCCGCTGGCGGTTGAATTGGCATTTAGCACGCCGCTCTCATTGATACAAAAATCGCGCGTTCCGGTCGCGGTAATACCGCTGGGCGTAACCGGCGTTGCGCCGATGGTGAATTCTGTGGTGGAGGCCGCCGGATCGGCAGCGCCTGACGTGAACTTGTAGCCGCTCTTAGTACCGCTACCGAGCGAGCTATCAATCAAATTTTGGCTTACCAGACTGTCGATCGGACCATAACTGCCGTTGCCGGCGGTTGATCTATAAGTTGTTTCGGCGCTGCTCATGGTGCGCAACGACTGTTGCGCCGAACCTTCGTTCGCGGCGCGCCGCGAAGCCAGCAGGTTGGGAATCGCGATCGCGGCGATGATGCCGATGATGGCAACCACGATCAATAACTCAATCAAAGAAAAGCCCTGGGCATTCGTTCTTTTCAACATGATCGTCTCCTCAATAGCTTTGTAAAGTCATGGATCCTTTGTCTTTGAATCAACAGCTCCGAGAGCTTGTTAGATTCGTTCATTTTGTAAAAAGGAGGGCAGGGTACTGTGGCCCTGCCCTCCGGGGAGGGAAATTCAAAGCTGTTAGAAAGCTTAGTTGCCAACCGGAGCGAACGTCGAATCGCACGACGCTGCCGGTGTAGTGCTGGTGGAAGTTCTCGAGTTCAGCACGCCCGTCTGGTCGATACAAAAGTCGCGCGTTCCAGTCGCAGTAACACCACTATTGACGGTCGGGGCAGCAGCCGCCGCAAAAGCGGTGGTGGAAGGCCCGGTAATCACAAACTTATAGCCGCTCTTCGAACCGGCAGAACTGCCAAGCACGCTGTCGACCAGGCTCTGACCGACCAAGTTTGTCATTGCTCCGTAAGTGCCGTTGCCGACTGTCGCATAGTAGGTAGCTTCAGCACTGCTAATCGTACGCAGTGACTGTTGGGCGGAACCTTCGTTAGCCGCGCGGCGCGATGCGAGAAGATTGGGGATAGCGATAGCGGCGATAATGCCGATAATCGCAACGACGATGAGCAACTCGATAAGCGAGAAGCCCTTCTGATTCTTGTTCATCATATCTTTCATTTGCTCCTTAAGAGATAAGCTGGTTTTTTTTGCCGTCGCGCCACCGGCTTTGTCTCGTGAACAACCGCAGCGCGCGATTTGTCAGCACGTCCCATTACAAGCCGCGTGCCACCTTTAGCTAGAGGGAGCGATGTCCACAAATGCTAAGTGTTTTGCAAGGTTCGGGCCGCCAGGGCCGTCCCACGAGACGGATGCTCGGCCCCAGTGACAACTTCTGTCAAAGACCTTGTGTCGAATTCTGTCAGGCCCCGGGTTTTTGGAGAGCTGGGTTATTTTGAAAAGAGGAGAGAATAGAGCTGAGCAATCCGGCTTGACCGCGTTGCGTTGGGCGTAATTTGCTGGGGTGGCTGAAAATTGTAGAAGGCTTGGATCTTCTGAATTTCAGAAGCGATTGTTTGTTCGTATTCGCTGACGAGTTCATCATTGATGCTAATACGCTGGCCGCCATAGCCATGCGCCAGATCGTAAATGTATGCTTGATTCTTTAGGGCGTCAGCTACGAAAAGGGTCCGGCCACTATCACGCAAGATTGCGTACACAGGGCCATAGCTATCCGCAATCAGATACGAGTCGCGCAGATAAGGCTGCTGCTCATCCATCGTCATGGTAAATAAGGGTCGCCCAAACATCGGATCATTTCGTATGGGGCGGTGTCCCAGCAGGTAATACAGCGTTGGCGTGATGTCAGTTGAGAAAGCGATTGTGTCTGGATCATAGACGACGTTGCGCTTCAACTTTTCCGGCAGGTGAATAATCAGTGGAATGCGAATCAGTTCAGGATAGATTGCGTTGCCATGTCCCCAGTGGCCACCTTCTCCGAGAGAGTCACCATGATCAGCCGTCAACACAATAATGCTGTCATCGTAGATTCCGCGTGATTTAAGAGATTCGACAAATTCGCCAAAGGCTTTGTCGATTCGTTGAATTTCCGCAGCATGCTGAGGCTCAAAGCCGACATAATTTCCTGGCTGGGCCACCCTCCTGTTCAGCTTAAGAGACACCTGGTGGAGATTCTGCGGCTGCGAATAGACAAACCATGGTTGATGTCCCGGTTCGCTCTGCAACCTGGCTTGAAGCTCAGATAAAGTTGCCACCAGGTCGTAATGCTTCCAGTCCGCACCACGGTCAAGCTCAATAATTTCGCTTGACGGACGGAGAATTGATTTCAACACCGGATCCATGGTGATGAATGAAAGGTAATTCTCGGCATCAACCAGCCTTTGCAGCGAGTTCATCGGATAAAACGGTTGCACGAATTGTTTGTGCACCTGCATTCCACCCGACCAGATTGAAGGCTCAGCCAGAGCAGTGCCACCGTAACGAGTAAATGAGTTTTTCATTACGACGCTGTCACGCGCGAAATCTTCGATGGCCGGCGTAAAATGTACCGCCCCGTTGTACGGCGAGAGATAATCCTGTCGCAGGCTGTCAATCACAAAGATGAAGATATTTGGTTTCTCAGTAAGCGACGAGCTGAGCTTTTCCACCAGTTTGAATTTCACGGGCGACACGGCGACCTCCGGCGGGAGGTTAGTATTTTCACGCAACACCGCGAAGAAGTGGTCTTCGCCCGATCCTTGAAACACGTCAACTGTTGTAGGCGCAAGCATTTCGGCGGCTACATTAAATGAAGGGTCATAATCGGCGTACTGTTCGATCAGTAAAGCTGCCGGACCTGCACGTTGGTGCAATGTTCGTGCAATTCTCGGCCTCATAAAGTTAATCGCGACGTAAAAACCAACACCGGCGACAAGGATCAGAGTTAAAGTGGCAAGAGAATACCGCGCGGCGGGACGAGGTTGCCGGACAGAGCGAAATACCGCGAACGTCGCGAGCCACACCAGCAACACCGAGATCCTCTGCAGTAAGCCCTGCCAATCAACGCCCTGAAGGGTGATGAGCGTGGTGTAAGCAAACATCGAAATGACGGTTATGGAAACTGCGCCGAGAAGCCAGCGCGCCCAGCGACGTTTTGAGATCTTTCTGGAAATAACACCGACCCGCGAGACGTGACTCATCAAGCCGAGACTGCGATAGCGGAGCAGCGACGTTGAGAAATAAATTACGAACGAGAATGAGAGCGCGATTGCCGAGAAATCCGCCAGTACGCCATTGAAAGAAACGGAGCGGAAAACGACTTTCCGCATCATTAGCGCCAGCGCCAACGCCAGTAACGCGCCGCGAACGAGCAGCGCAAGTTTTGACGATTCTGAAACGGTTCGCGTAATTGCGTCGGCGACTCTAAAGGCTGAGAAAATGAGCCCAAAGAGGAGCACGTGTAGTACAAAGCTGCTGAGCGCAAAAAGAATCAGCTGAGAACGATTGAAGGCCGGTGCTCCAGCCACAACATATCTGATCGCAAATATTCCCAGGTACACACTCGAGACACAAGCCGCCATCGCCACGATGTCTATCAGACGGACGCGTTCGAAGCGCTCCGAGCAGCGGGGCTGAACAATTTGCTTGAAGATCCAATCGAGTGCCGCGATCCAACACAGTGGAAACAACGAGACTACGCTCCAAATCAGACTTCGTTCATCCGGCGGTAAGTTTGGCAGCAACGGATGGAGCAAAACGATGATTCCCGTCGAGCCGAGCGCGACTATGAGGCCAATCGTAGGCCGACGTAATTTAGAATCTTTCAGATATGCAACGATGGTCAGACACGCGGGAAGCAGCACGACCCAATAGGCGAAAGCATGGTATTTGGCGAAAAGAGTTAACGCTGGGACGACGTTCCAGCTAAACAGGGCATGCCGGGAAAACGGAACATAAAACAGTAGACAGTAGAATGCCGTTATGAAAATGAAGGCCCCAAAGACGACTCGTAAAGCGATAAAGGTCGCGCGAGACTCCGTCAGTTTCGAGAGTTGCTCTTGTCCCAATTGCCGAAATTGTTTCATCTGGGATTCTTGATCCGGGGGGCAGAAAAAACTTCAGGCGGCAGAACTCAGCCTTCTCGATTTTGAGCAACACTTATGCCACGGGATCGTGAGAGTGGAGGGGAACAGGAGTCTCTCTTTGAGAAGGGCCGGCCAGTGCTTTCAGCTGTTACCCGGCTTCGCGAAGGCTCAAGAGCCCTCGCCGGCACTCGCGGCCTGACCGGAACCTTCTGCTCGGTCGTCGTCGTCGTCGTCCGAACGACGCCGCGGATAAGGATCGGTTGAACGACGTCTGGGAAGGGCGTCCGAGCGCCGTTCGTCGCGCATCTGGGCGGTGAGACCGCGAATGCCATGCTTATCAAGAAGATGTCGGAGCGAACGTACGGACATCTTCAATAAGTCGGCGGCGTTCGTCTGATTTCCTTCAGTGCGCTTCAACGCTTCCATCACATAGGTCTTCTCAAGCTGGTCGAGATGCGCCGTCAGATTAATACCGTCGGCCGGCAGTTGCAGATCTGAACTGATCCGAATGGGATTGTAGTTGGTGATCTGTTCCGTCAGGCGCTCAGGTTGGATCATATCTGTCCGTTCGAGCGCTACTGCGCGTTCAATTGTATGCTCTAATTCGCGCACGTTACCTGGCCAGGAATACGCTTCCAGCAGACGCATCGCCGGTGAGCTGATGGTGATTGATCGTCCTGTCTGCTGACAATACTTTCCGATGAAGTGCTCAGCCAGTTCGGGGATGTCGGATCCGCGTTCGCGCAGGGGCGGTAGTTCCATGGGAATCACTGAGACGCGATAAAAGAGATCTTCACGGAAGGTTCCCTCCCTGACCAAAGCGCTCAAATCGCGATTCGTGGCAGCGATGACTCTGGTATTGACTTCCATTTCATCATGCGCGCCGACAGGGCGGACCTTCCGTTCCTGTAACACACGCAGAAGTTTCACCTGCATGGCTGCCGACATTTCGCCAATCTCATCCAGGAAAATCGTGCCCTGATCCGCTGCTTCGAACAAACCTTTCCGATTGGCAGTCGCCCCGGTGAACGAACCCTTCACAAAGCCGAATAATTCAGATTCCAGCAATGTTTCCGTGAAGGCCCCGCAATTTACCGAGACGAACGGTTTCTGCGCACGCGGGCTCAGATCGTGAATTGCCCGGGCCACCAGTTCCTTACCGGTGCCCGATTCACCCGTGATCAGAACAGTCGACTGCACCTGGGCAACCGTTTCGATCATCTGATACACCGACTGCATTCGATCAGAGCGACCGATGATGTTGCCAAGCTGGCCGCGGGCCCGTTGTCCTTTGATAAGAGCTTCATTCTCGACTTCCAGTGCCTGCTTTTCTCTGACGATCGAAATTTTCTGGAGTGCCCGGGCGACTTTTTCCTTAAGCAGATTGTTGTCGAAAGGTTTGTGGACGAAATCGAATGCCCCAAGTAAGAACGCTTCGTGCGCCGTTTCTTCGTTGGCGAACGCGGTCATCATGATCACTTCGATATCCGGATGAAGTTCGCGCGCGGCACGCAACAAGTCGATGCCCCCCATGTCCGGCATCTTTACGTCAGAAATAATCACATCTGCACTCTGTTCACGTAACATGGCCATCGCCTTGCGGCCGTTTTCAGCGACCCGAATGGCATGACCGTCACGCTGAAACAGATGCGTCAGAAACTGCCGCATGCTCAACTCATCATCAACAATTAAAAGGTTTGGCATGAATTGTGTTTGATTAGTAGTTACTTGTCAGTTGTTCCCGGCCACTACTGATCACCAACTGCCGACAACTAAACACTAACAGGCAATTCAATCGTGATAGTTGTTCCTTCTCCCTGCCGGCTGCGCACATTGATTGTACCACTATGGTCGCGAATAATTTGATACACAATTGAAAGACCAAGCCCGGTGCCGCCGGTGGTGGAAGTGAACGGTTCGAACAAGTGCTCAACCTGTTCGGGCGTCATGCCACACCCGCTGTCGACAAACGAAAGTCGCAGCCGATTATCATCCACCTCGCCCAGCGAAACCCGAAACGTGCCGCCTTCCGGCATTGCCTTCAAGGCATTCCGCGCAATGTTCCAGCAGACTTGTTTCAATTGTTCCGGGTCGCCAGTCACAATAGTGGGCCGTCCGGGCAGGTCTTCCTCAAGTCTGTGGCCGTCAACGATTTCATTACTATTGCGCAACAATTTAAAAGTGTCCGCCACCAGGGAGTTGAGATCGACGTTTTTGAGTTCAGCCGGCCGCGGTCTGGCATAATTCAAATAGTCAGCGACGATCTTATTCAGCCGGTCAGATTCGCGCAGGATAATCTCCATCAGTTGGGCTTGTTCCGTATTGGCGTCCATCTCGCCGCGCAGCATTTGAATCGACCCGCGCATGGCCGCCAGTGGATTCCTGATCTCGTGCGCAATTGATGCCGCCATGCGGCCTACGGCAGCCATCCGATCCTGGCGTCGGGAAGTCTCTTCCAGCGCGCGCACGCCCGTCAAATCCTGAAAAGTGATCACGAGGCCGCTGGTTTCACCGGATTCAGTGAACAGTGGCGCGATGGTAAAGCCGAGACGCAAAGCCAGACCGTTTGGCGTCAGGCAATCAGCCTGAAAGCGTGGGCTCACCTTGCCGGTGGCCGCGGCCGTCATCGAATCGGCAATCTGCCGCTTCATGTCGCCAAAAAAAATCGAGACGTCATGGCCTCGAACTTCGGACGGTTTGTATCCGGTAATCTCTTCGGCGGCGGCATTGAAGGTGAAGATTCGGCCTTCGAGGTCGGTCGTGACGACACCTGATCGAATCGATTCAACGATTCGTTCATGCAACGCCCGCAGGTCGGCCAGGGATCGTGTGGCAGCTTCCAGTTGAAGATCGGATCGAGCCTGCCGGTGAGCGAGTTTCGCAGCCAAAAGTCCGACTACCAGGAACGAAACGTCTGAGAGGCCGACAAACTGAATTGTGTTGGCGATGGCTTCGCTGGAGAATCCGGCAGTCCCGCGGCTGAGGGCCAGTAGCGCACAGCCGTTGAAGGCGACAACACACCACACTGAAGTAATCATCGCGCCGCGCGGCCCGACGAACAAACTCGCGACTGAGATGATTACAATGTAAAGAGCGGCGTATGGCGAATTGGCATTTCCGGTGATCCAAACCAGCCAGGTGACCAGCAGCACATCGAAGAAAAATTGAAAGCGGGCCTGAGCCAGATAATTCTTCCAGGCGAACCGCGCCACATAATAGACTCCGGTCAAGCCCACCACGACGAGAATGAGCGGCGTCGCCGCGCGTAAAGAGTTGTTAAAGCCCGGGCTTTGCGCCGTCCATTTCCAAGCGATGCCAATGATTAACAGGAGAATCACGGCCGCGGCGCGGCCTGAGATTAACCACCAGAGTCGTCGCCCCAGCGGTAGTTTCGAGGATAGGTGGGCGCCCTCATTCGCCATGGGGAGAGCCTACCACAAACCGCGCGCGTTGTTGCGAGGTGCGGTAAAACATTCAATCAGCGGTGCGCGTAATATTGGGCGCCGGGCAACTCGGGAGCGGTCGCCTTGAATCCATAGTCACATTCGGTTTGAGTCGCTTGAAGAGTGATTCGCTAATTCGGATCACGATACGAAAAACTCGCTGAACAAAGTCTTTGATTGCACACCTGGCTGATCAGCTTTTACGATGATCCTCAATACGAAAGGATAACCAACATGAAGCGGGCCCGCTTACTAACTGGTTCAATTTGCTTCGCACTCGCAATCGGTTCCTTTGTCCTTGCACAGAAGGTGAGCGTGCGAAAACAAAATCGGCAGGCCCTGGTACAAATGGAGCGTGACTTCGCCAGGGCCGCGGCTACGAAAGGAACACGTGACGCGTTTCTCGAGTTCATCGCTGACGATGGGATTCTTTTCCAGCCAGGGCCGATTAACGGAAAAAAGTTCTGGACCGAGCGCCAGCCACGAAAAGGCCTGTTGAGTTGGGAGCCTGTTTTCGCTGACGTCTCACGATCCGGAGATCTTGGTTACACGACTGGCCCCTGGGAATTTCGCCCGAATGGCGCCGATGACAAGCCGGTCGCGTTTGGCCAGTACTTCACAATCTGGAAAAAACAGAGTGACGGCTCGTGGAAATTTGTGCTGGATCGTGGTGTCGGCAGCGAAAAGCCTTTTGCCACAAAAATTCTCCTGTTTCCGCTGAATGACGAAGACTCGACCACCTTCGGGAAAATCGACATTGAGGCTGGTCGCACGATTGTTAAGAAGTTGGAAGCTGAATTCGCCGAGCGGTCGGTTAAGAAAGGCGCTGCGGACGCATTTGATTCTTATCTTGCCGAAGATGCGCGGCTGTTGCGCGAGAATGTTGCTCCTGCGGTTGGTAAGAATACGGCCCTGAGTATGGTGTCGGCCAGGTTAGGAACTCTCTCATGGCAGGTCACGGCGGCGGATATCTCCGCGTCGGGCGATCTGGGGTACACCTACGGAGTATTCGAATTCAAGAGTGGGTCGGCGGCGGCCGAGCACGGCAGTTACGTGCACGTGTGGAAAAAACAAAATGGCCAATGGAAAGTCGTAATGGATATTATGAGTCCCGATCCGCAGAAGTGAGGAATTGGACAGGATTAAGAGGATTTACAAGATGAGTATAAGAGATAGTGGCCGCTACTTTCTCTTGCATCCTGTAAATCCTGTCGATGTTTTCAAACGCGAGAAGCGCCTACTCTTTGTCCCATTCGGCTCGCGTAATCACCTTAACCGGTGGCAACTGTTTCGCACTCAAAGCAGCATTCAATCCCGTCAACTCCTTTGCCAACCAGGCGTCAAAGTCTCTGACGACATCAGCCAACTCGCGTGTGATCGCATCGGTGCGAGCCAGCTGTGCCTCAGTGGGCTTGCCTTCGTAATTGAGCACATTGCTGTAAAGGTCCGCGAGGTTTTCGCGCAAGCGTTCTTCGCCGGTGATGGCCCCGCCCTCCTTGGTCGCCACGATCTTCTTGCGCAGCACATCAATCTCCGCAGAGGCTGCGCGCAGGCGGGCAGCCAGTGGATCGTTCGCGGGCAAGCCAGCCGCGCTCGCTTCCAGCGCCAGACGTACTCCATTGAGTCGATCGACGGCAAAGGTCATGTCGGCAAGCAGATTGTAAAGCTTCATGGAAAGATCAAACTGCGCTTTCCGATCAGCGGGCGTGTACTTCGAACGCGGATCGCCTGTGATCACCAGTTGAGTCGTGTAGACGTTTTTGTCTTTCGACATTCTTACCGTGTAAGTGCCGGGCAAGACGCGGGGCCCAATCGTTGCGCCGAAAGCAGCGCTGGCCGCAGTCGGCACCCGCGGCGCTTTCAGACGCATTGACCATGTTGCCCGATTCAAGCCGCGCCGCTTGCTGCTGGGGATGGTGCTCAGAACCTTTCCAGTTGAATCGAGAATCTCGATTTTCAGATCTCCAAAGATGTGCCGCTTCTGCTGGTAATACGTGATGACCGCCTCTTCAGTCGGATTCTCTCCGACAAAGACAGCGTCACCATTAACCCAGCCACCGCCGGCCGGCAGGCGCTGTACCGTAGGACGCGCATCAATGAAGGCGGCCTCCCTGGCGAGCAACTCGGGCGTTAAGGCACGCAGCGGAGTGATGTCGTCGATGATCCAAATGCCGCGACCATGAGTGGCGATGACTAAATCCTTGTCGCGCGGATGAATTGCCAGGTCGCGTACCGCTACGTTCGGGAAATCACCGCCGGTGTATTGCGCCCATTGCTTGCCGCCATCAAGCGAAACCCAGAGACCTGACTCGGTACCCACGAACAGAAGGTTCTGATTCACCAAATCTTCTTTCACGACATGCGCATAACCCCTGACGTTGCTGATCGGTGCGACGATTTGCGTCCACGTCTGGCCAAAGTCACTGGTCTTGTAAACATATGGCCGCAAGTCGCCAAACGTATGCAGATCGAAAGAAGCGTAGGCAGTGCCTTCCCTGAAGTGCCCGGCATCGATCGAGCTTACCCAGGCATTCTTTGGCAAGTCTTTGATGTTGCTCACGAGATTCTTCCAGGTCTTGCCTCCGTCCCGCGTCAGCTGGACGTTCCCATCGTCAGTTCCAACCCAAATCAAGTTGGGGTTCTTTGGCGATTCACAAATCGAAAAGATCGTCGTGTGCATTTCGGCCGAAGAATTATCCACCGTGATGCCGCCCGATTGTTCCTGCTTCTGTTTTTGGGGATCGTTGGTCGTCAGATCGGGCGAGATGCGCTCCCATGTCTGGCCATGATCGCGGGAGCGAAACAAGAACTGCGCGCCGATGTAAATCGTGCCGCTTTGCGTCGGGCTGACATGAATTGGCGTGTTCCAGTTATAGCGAAGTTTTCCTTCTTTGTAACCGGGCAAGGGTTGAATGCTGCGCGTTTCATGGGTCTTTCGGTTGATGCGTCCGATGTAGCCACCCTGTGATTCGGCGTAGACATAATCCGGATCGGAAGGATCGGCGAACACCCAGAAGCCGTCACCTCCATAAATATTCTCCCAACGATCATTCGAGATGCCACCGGGATAGGCCGAATCGCCAATCCACGAACTGTTGTCCTGCAAGCCGCCGTAGACGTGATAAGGCGTGTCGTTGTCGAGGCTCACGTGGTAGAACTGTGAGACCGGAAGATTATTGCCTTTCCACCAACGGTTACCGCCGTCGAATGAATACCAGAGACCACCGTCGTCGCCGGTGATCAAGTTGTCGGTATTATTGGGATTGATCCAGACATCGTGAAAGTCGCCATGCGCGCCGCCCGAGATGTTGCTGAAGCTCTGACCGCCGTCACTGCTGGCGATGAGCGATCCATCAGGTTTGTAAATCTTGTTCGGATCTTTGGGGTCGACAATCAGGTTAGAGAAATAGAAAGGACGCCAAATCATGTTCTGACTGCGATCGAGCTGTTGCCAGGTCTTGCCGCCATCGTCCGAGCGATAGAGGCCGTCCCTGGGAATTTCAGCTTCGATGACTGCATAAACCGTAGCGGGCTTTGAAGGAGCCACGGCAACAGCGATGCGACCCCACGGTTTCGCGGGCAGGCCTTGACCGGTTTTAGTGTCGATTTCAGTCCATGATGCGCCGCCGTCGGTACTCTTGAACAAGCCGCTACCGCTGAAGGCTTCCGGCCCCTCGCCGCCCGACCTGAACGTCCATCCTTTGCGCCTGAAGTCCCACATGCCGGCGTAAAGCGTGCGCGGGTTTTGCCGATCCATGGAGATCATCGAGCAACCGGTAGAAAGGTTTGCACCGGCCAGAACTCTGGTCCAGGTCTTTCCGCCATCTGTGGTTTTGTAGACCCCGCGCTCTTCACCGTCACTCCAAAGCCGGCCCGGTGCACAGACGTAGACTGTGTCGGTTGAGCCCGGGTCGACCAAAATTTTTGCGATACGTTCCGAGTTCTTCAGGCCCACGTTGGTCCAGTTCTCGCCACCGTCCAGAGATTTATAGACGCCATCGCCGACCGAAACGCTATTGCGCGTCCAGGTTTCGCCGGTGCCGACCCAGACCACCTTCGGATTCTTTGGATCGATCGTGATCGCTCCGATTGATTGCACTGGCTGCTTATCAAAGACCGGCTTGAAGGTGGCGCCTCCGTTCAAAGATTTCCAGACGCCGCCACTGGCTGCACCGACAAAGATCGTCAGGCGTTGTCCCTCCTGCACCGCGTCCACCGCGGCGATGCGGCCGCTCATGGTGGCCGAGCCGATGTTGCGCGCGCCCAAACCGGAGATTGTTTCCGAATCGAATTTTGCCGGCGACTGTGCTGCGGCGATTCCGCAAAGGACCAAAGCCACAGCAGTTGTGTACATCAGAGAAATTAATTTACAGGTCATGAAATCATTCCTCGCTGATTCGAGTTTGTGATGGCGGCCCGGCGGGAGCCAAACCGGAATCTTATGGCTTCGCATCCGCCGGCTTTGCGGTCCTGGGCATCGCGAACCGGTTGTCATCAAGTGTCACGTTGGCTTCTATCTTGTCGTAAACGTATTTTGCTTTGTCCGAACGGCCCTTGGCGTTCACCTCGACCGAATAGGCGAGATACCAACCGTTAACTAATTTATAGTCGGCCAGGGCTGTCTCGTATTCCCGCTCCTCGCCCCGGACGACCCGCTTCGTGTCGATCTTGATGGGCATGTAGAAATCGGTGTCGAGGTAGTAAACGTAAACGTCGCCGTTGGACTTGGTAAGTTTTAGTTTGTAGGTGTCTGTGCCTTCGAACTTATCCATGCCGAGGGATTCGACTTTGTTCCCCTTGCGTTTGTAATCAACGAGAGGCCCGTCGAAGTCGGCATCTTCGACGATTGATTTCATCTCTTCTTCGCCGAGCGCTTCCGGGTCCTTCTTGCCGTTCCACGGTTCGATCTTCCACCCCGTCTTTCCATCAAAAGCATTGATCGCCGTCATCCCCTGAAGCGAAAACTCCTCGCGGACAGAGGCGTCGCGCTTGTTCTCCTGCAAAATCACCGCTTCGAATCCGCCGCCGCCGATGTATTTGCCGCTGCGCCGCAGCGTCCGGACTCCCTGGATCTTATCCATACCGCCGACCGCTTTGATGTAGCGGGCAATAATTTCATCCGCCGTCTGCGCCGCGGCTGAAAATGCGGACAAGACGATGACGGTCGCGAGTCCCAAAATCCTGAGCATGAGATCCTCCTCCTGAACTATAGAGCTGTGGTGTTGATAGTACGCCCGGAGCGGCGGTTAGGTTTTATTTCAAGACCCATCGCCGGTGCAAGCTTTTCTGAACCTGGATTTCGGATTTCGATCCTGCCAGGTCTCGGAGTCAGTACCGGGAGCGATAGCGACCGGGCAACAACACCCGCAATCTCGATTATTGCTGTCGGCTTGACCCGGTCGCTATCGCTCCCGGTACTGACCTCATCCTTTGATCAGGACACTACCTTCAGTCCAATCCATTGACTTTCGCGCTGGCACCGGAATACTGTCGGGTTTCATTCTCGAAATGAAAACGGCGCCCCAAGCCTGCGAACAAACTATCTAATCGGCGTGTGTAATACCGGAATGCGGCGGCAAATAGAGCTTTAATTCATGTACTCCAAATGAGAATTGCGACTCGACTCCTCCTGATCGGGCTGTTTGCGTCTGGCCTCTCCTTTTATGTAGGTATAGCCCCGCTCGCCCAGCAGCCGGGCACGACGACTGTTCGTCCCCGCGTAACCGCAATCCAGCCAAGGCCAACGCCAAGGCCAACGCAAACGGCAAGGCCAACGCCAAGGCCAACGCAAACGCCAAGGCCAACGCAAACGCCAAGGCCGACCCCGACCCCTTTGCCGCCAGTTCCGAGCGTGAGGCTGTCAGCTTCGCCCACCTCGGTTGAAATAAATCGGCTCGTGAGTTTTTCCGCGCAGTTGTCTCAACGCTATCAAAACCTGAAGTACCGGTTCGTGTTTGGAGACGGGTCGGATACCGGCTGGCAGGACGAGGCCAGAGCCACCCACTCGTATCGCGCGGCGAATAGTTTCAAAGCCTATGTAGATATCGGTGTGTTTTCGAATGGATCGGTTAAGCAGGCGGGGGGCAGCGCACGAGAATCGATCAAAGTAACGGAGCCACCACGGCCCGTAACTGTCGGAGTCAAACTCTCGGCCACTCCGTCGTCAATTGAATCAGGTAAGCCGGTGACGTTTACGGCGCGAGCCAGCGTCAGATCCCCGAACGCCAAATATCGATTTGATTTTGGCGATAAGTCTGCGACTGCCTGGCAGGAGAACTCGTCCGCCGCGCATCGATACCGCGCAGCTGGGAAGTATTCCGCGCGCGTCGAGTTGCAAGTGGCGAGCACGTCAAACGCCCCCCAGACAGCCAGCGACTCGACCACAATTGAAGTAACCCAACCTGTAGAGAAAGCGACAATCGATCTAAAGGTCATTCCGGCAACGGTTCCGTTGGGAATGCCGATATTGTTTCAAGCCGTTCCTTCTACGGCTTCCGCGCACGCGGTCTATCGTTTCAACTTTGGAGATGGCTCAGCGCCGACCGAGTGGTCTGCGGATCCGACAAAAGCGCACGTCTACAAGGCGGCGAGAAGTTATGCCGCGTTTGCCGAAATGGCGATCTCCGGCAACAGGCCGGTAGCGAGTGGCAGGAAGCAGGTAAGAGTTACCTCGATCGGTGCGGTTAATAATACGAACAGCAATCAAAACTCGAATTCGGGTAACAACACGAACTCAAACGCCACGCCCAGATCGAATACAAACGCCACTCCCAAATCGAATTCGAACGGCAATAGGAATTCAAACCGCAAAACGAATTCGAATTCCAACGGCAATTGGAGCGTCACCGGTGAAACAAATTCGAACGCAAACTCGACCACGGCCGGCAACGCAAATTCAAACGCCAACAACCGGGCGAATGAGAACGCAAACTCACTTGCGAATGCAAATTCGCACATCGTTGCGAATACAAATGGGAATAACGGGGGTAACCAGAATGCGAACGCGAACTTGAGTTCGCCGGGCTCAAACTCAAACGCGAACTTGAACTCCTCGGGCGCCACAAACTCAAATGCCAACTTTTCGCCAGCGCCAACCCAGAACCCGGAGGGCGCCGAATCTGGCGCGTCAACGAATTGGTGGATGTACGCAATCATCGCCGCGATCATTTTGTTTGCCGCATACCAGGCGTTCTCGTATTTCTTTGCGCCGCGTCCGACGTTTGTGCCTCATTTTGATCCGGGCGATTCAAAGGTCGCCGCCGGCAAGCCCTTGTCGATCGATCTCCAGATAGATGTCGATCCAAACATCCGGGACGGCGCAGTCAGAGTCGAGACCGAGGGCAAGAGTCTGATTAAAGCAAAAAGGATTGAGCCATGACTGAAGAAAATGAAACGACAAAGGTTGGGGAGGAAGCGAAACTGTTTGAAGACGAGCAGACGCAACTGGCGCCGGCTTCAGATAACAACTCTGCAGCTGTTACGAAAGCCGAGGAGGAGGTTTCCGAACCGCCGACCTTGCGAAAGTTTTTTGGGATACCAGAGGAAGCTTCGGATCAGGGCGATGACTACTGGAAGGCTTTTCAGAAGCAGATGGCTGAAGAGACCCAGGGGATTAAGTGGACCGCCGCAATGCCGGACCTGGGAGCAAAAATTGGCGAGTTGCTGGACATCAAAATTCACGACATGTTGTTGACCGCCTGGAAAAAGGTTGAAGCTGTGCGACAGGCGCTCGAAGAGTCAAAACAAACTCCGGACAAAGCCAGCTATCTCGATCTCACCGAACACAATATTGATTACGAGACAAAGCCTTTCATTGACGTGAAAATCAAAAGAGCTTCGGTGAAGAAACTCACTCTCGCAGTGGCGGTCAATCTAAAAGTGAAAGGCTTTGGTTTGAAGGTGCAAAACGGTCTGATTCGCGAATTGCAAACCGGCAAGTGCGAGGGCAAGGGAACGATAAAATACGAAAAGCTCACAATTGCCGAAAAGAAATTCGAGCCCATCAAATTTCCATTTACGATCGCCGTACCAGGCTTGATTACGATTCCGGAAACTCCAGTTAAACCTCCGCCGTCCAAACCTTCTGCGGCGAGCGACTCACGAACCGAGGAGGACCTCGAACGAATTGAGCTCTGAAACGGGGCATTAGCCGACCGCGGCTATCGCCCGCTTCGGAGTCTGTCGGAGAAATTGATCTCCGTGCCTCTGTGCGATCTCTGTGCCTCTGTGGTGAGTGTTTTCGCGAGTAATTTCACCACAGAGACACAGAGATTTTCACAGAGGCACAGAGAAACGCCTTTCGCGGTGAAGACTAAGACATGGCCGATCTCTCGACGGGCGGACCTTTTACGCCCTCCCTCACGGTCGGGCTACTGCCCCGCATCCCAGGATCATTGCGCCCGCTCACGCCTCGCATTACAATCCCCGTCGAAAAGTATTTCCCCCTCGGTTTCCCGGCCCGAACTGCAAACCAATGACCAAGGATTCCAATCACACGCCGTTGCCTGACGAGTTGCGAGGCGACAGCGGAGCCGCCCTGGGAAGTGAGGAACGCTATCGCGAATTATTTGAGAATTGCCGCGACGCGATTTACGTTCATGACCTCGGCGGTCGTTATATCCTGGTAAACAGGGCCGCTGAACAACTCTCCGGCTACCAGCGAGAGGAGATTCTGGGCAAGCACTACTCGAATTTCATAGCACCACGGCATTTGAAAGAAGCGCGAGAAAACTTCTGTCGCAAGCTGGACGTTCCGACTGAAACGACTTACGAAGCGGAAGTAGTGTGCCGGAATGGCGCGCGAATCCCGGTGGAAGTCAGCAGTCGAATGATTTATGAAAACGGCGAAGCCGTCGGCGTGCAAGGCACCGTGCGCGACATCACCGAGCGAAAGCGCGCACAGGAAATCCTGCAGAACTATTCGCACCGCTTAATCGAAGCGCAGGAAGCGGAGCGACAAAACATCGCACAGGGATTGGACGACGAAATCACCCATGTCTTGTCTGAGTTGCGGGATAGACTGACATCACTTCAACACGAGACCGAAGCGATTCGCGCTGAATCCCGGGTCGTCGAGGCAATCGAAACGCTTGACGACGCACTGGTCCGGATCCGCGACCTCTCGCTGGACTTGCGCACGTCGCAACTAGATGAGCTGGGATTGGCGGCGGCGTTGCGTTGGTACGTCACTCGTTACACGATGCGCAGCGGGATTGCCGCCGAAGTAATCGGGGACTCGGCCATGGGAACGTTGCCGCACGACGTCGAAACGGCCTGTTTCCGGATCACGCAGGAGGCCCTGGCGAACACTGCTCGGCATTCGCGGGCAACCAAGGCCACTGTGCAAATCGAAAGACGCAACGGGCAATTGCACCTGGCCGTGCATGACAATGGAATTGGGTTTAATTCCCGCAAGCTTCTGGACGGCGCGACCGCCGCGAGGGTGCCAGGGCTTCGCGGCATGCAGGAACGCGCGCTGGCAATCCGGGGCCAAATTGAGATCAATTCCCGGCCAGGCGCTGGTACTGACATCATTCTTGACGTTCCTTTGAGTTAGATCTAATTCAAACCGGTCAGAGCTAATTCAAAGTTAGGGCCGCAGTAAGTCAGACCTGACTGGAGCGCAGTCGTCCCGCTTTCGTGGGCTCAGCAACCGAGACGGTTGGGCTCCAGTCAAAGATGGTTGCGCTTTAGTCACGGCCGCACGAATTCATCCCCCCAACCTCAGTGTGAAGATTCTCGCCCTGTAACGACATCTTCACTGATTGCCCGGTTCGTTACCCAATTGGAGGAAGCCATGCCTGATTCAGAACCAACCTACACTTATCGTGCGGGCCAAAAAATTGCCCTGGCCAAGGAACCGGATCAGTTTGTCGTGCGGGCGTTGCCCGACGCGCTGCGAGAGATGGGCATTCCCGGCGCCGAACGTCTTTCATCTCACTCATCGCGCGTGCGCACGTCCGCGGCCAACCTGGAACCCATGATGGCGCAGATGCGCGAAGTAGCGCCCACACATCATGCGTACACCGAGGCCGCGACCGGCGACGAGTTTCTGATCACGGATCGCATTCTGGTCACGTTCCGCGAAGCTCTGACTCCGGAACAGCTCGATGCTTTTGCGGCGAAGTACGGATTGTTCCTCAAGACTGCGTACAGCGATCGTGATTATCTCTTCCAACTTACCGATCACACCGGCGTCAATCCGGTGAAACTGATCGTCAAGCTCAATGAAGACGAGCCCTCAGTGGCTTCAGCTGAGCACGATCTGAACAAACGCGTGACCCGCTACGCCTTCGCGATACCCACTGATCCTTCTTATCAGAAACAATGGCACCTGCATACGCGCCTGAATGACTCGCAGTTTGACCGGCGCTCCTCTTCAGGTTGCGAAGCAGCCTGGCAGCTCCTGGACAATTTCGGCAGCGCCGATGTCGTGGTCGGAGTGACGGATGATGGCTGCAAACTCGATCACCAGGATTTCAATTCAACAGGTAAGTTCGCGGCCTGGGGCTACTTTCGCGGCGAGCGTCTGGTCAACAATACCGACATCGATGCGCAGCCGAGTGAGATGTACAAATCCGGATCGAATCACGGAACGTCCTGCGCCGGGGTGATTGCCGGCGAGGCCGACGCCGTTCTGACCGTCGGCGCGGCGCCCGGTTGCCGTTTGTTGCCAATTCAATGGGAATCGGACGGACCCTTTCTGATGATCAGCGATTCGAAACTGCTGACCGCGTTCAATTTTGTGGCGAACAAAGTTGACGTCTTATCCAACTCGTGGGGCAGCACGCCGACCACGCTCTGGTCGACGCAGGTCACCGCTCGCATTACTGACCTGGCGCGCACCGGCGGACGCCGCGGCCGCGGAATTGTTTTTCTTTGGGCCGCGGGCAACGAGAACTGTCCGATTCAGCACACCGCGACCGTGGACGTTCCGTACACTAATGGCTGGAAACAACAGGGCGGATCGTTTGTTTGGATAGGCGTTCAGAAATCAAAGCAGTTTCGCAACAACCTGGTCGGAATCCCGGGACTCATGCACGTGGCGGCATTGGCCAGCAACGCGCGTCGCAGTCATTACTCAAACTATGGCACAGGAATCATGGTGTGCGCGCCGACCAACAATGTTCACGAGTATCAGCGGTTGACTGTCCAGGGTTTAGGCATAACTACCACGACTGGACAAAGCGGCGGCGTGACCAGTAGTTTTGGCGGCACCTCCAGCGCCACGCCTCTGACCGCAGGCGTCGCGGCGTTAACCATCTCGGCAAATCCCGATCTCACTGCGTTGGATGTCGTGTCGATCCTCAAGTCAACGGCGTCCCGGGACATTAGCTTTGATGGCTATCCACGAACGCCTTCGGCCAGCTTTGATACGAATACCAGCTGGGACATTTCGCCGATCGCGCCGTTTGATGCCGGCGCCTTCAACAACATCGGCGCTACCGAAGGAACCTGGAGCCCATGGTTTGGCCACGGCCGGGTCGACGCGGCTGCTGCGGTTGCCGAAGCCCTCCGGCGCAAGACCGGAGGAGTTCCGGAGGAAACCCTCACGCCTTCAGCCTCGCCCGCTTTGAATATTCCGGATGCGAACGCTACGGGCGTCAGCAGCACCATAAACGTGGCTGGGGACATGACGATCTCTTCGATCAAAATTTCCGTGGACATCACGCACACCTTCATCGGTGATCTGAAAATAACGCTCAACACGCCTTTGGGCACCGCGCTTGTCCTTCACGATCGTAATGGCGGCGGAACTGACAACCTGCAAAAGATTTTCGATTTGACTTCAACTCCCGCGCTCGGCGGATTGACGGGAAAATCAGCCAAAGGGGATTGGGTTTTGTTGGTTCAGGATCTGGCGTCCGCCGATACAGGACGTTTGAATCGCTGGTCGATGGAGATCAAAGGAAGAACCAGCGGCGTCGTAAATGTCTCCGAATCACCCGGCGTGGCCATTCCCGACAACAATCTCACGGGTATCGAACGAACCCTCGTGGTGAACGACGCGGGAAACATCAATGACGTCGAGGTGAGCGTGGATATCACGCACACGTTCATCGGTGATCTCAACGTAACTCTCGTTTCGCCCGCGGGTACGAGCGTGCCCCTGCATCAACGAGCCGGCGGCGATGCCGACAACATCATCCAAACCTACACACCAGCCACGAAGCCGCAATTGCAGACACTACGCGGACAGCCGATGCAAGGGAACTGGCACTTGAGGATCGTTGATTTGGAAGCGCAGGACTTGGGGAAGTTGAATAAGTGGGGGCTGAAGATTACGAAGGGCGTTTAGGTTTCTTTGAGGGCGGCAAGGCCCTCTTCCTGATTTAAGAATGGTGAGGCGTGTAGGGATCGAACCTACGACCCGCAGATTAAGAGTCTGCTGCTCTACCAACTGAGCTAACGCCCCATAACGGAAAAGAAATTATACGTCTCAGTTCTGCTTAGTCAACCGCAGAGACTCCGCGCTTGCGGCGACCCGAAAGCAAAACGAGTCTAAGCTCCGTAGGAGCAGAACGTTTATAGCCAAAAACCTCCCAATCCAGTCCAAGCTCCGCAGGAGCGAAACAACCCTGAGTCCACGTTGCGCTCCTCCAGAGCATATGAACGTCAAGCAAACACGTGTCTATAAACATTTCATCCCTACGGGATTGGAACAATGTCCGACAAACTTCAGTTTGTCGCCTGAGCTGCGACAAGCTGAAACTTGTCGGACATCAACTGCTCCGGACTCCAGGCTGCTTATCGTTTCGCTTCGAGGCACGCCCGAGGCGTGCGTACCGTTCCGTTTTGCAAAACCGCATCACTTCGCAGAGAATGTCTGTTCTCGATCTCGCATTGGCCCACAAGGGCGCGCTACGAAACCGACATGACATATTACGACAACATTCTGGGGCTTATCGGCCACACGCCACTGGTAAAAATCAATCGTCTCAATAAAGGCCTGAAGCCCTTGATTCTCGCCAAGATGGAGAATCTCAATCCCGGCTTTTCCGTCAAGGATCGCATCGGCATCTCGATGATCGAAAGCGCCGAGCGCGAAGGCAAACTGAAACCGGGCGGCACAATCGTCGAAGCCACGTCCGGTAACACCGGCATCGGCCTGGCCCTCGCCGCTTCAGTCAGGGGCTACAAGTGCATTTTTGTCATGACTGACAAAGCCTCGGCGGAAAAATCTCGTTACCTAAAAGCGTTGGGCGCGGACGTCGTCATCACTCCCGTATCGGCGAAGCCGGGCACGCCCGACCACTACGTCTCCACGGCCCGTCGCATTGCCGGGGAAACTCCGAACTCGTTTTACCCGGATCAATACTCACATCCGGCAAATCCCGAAGCGCACTATCGTTCGACCGGACCGGAGCTTTGGGAACAGACGGAAGGCAGGATTACTCATTTCGTCTCAGGCATCGGTACCGGCGGAACAATTTCCGGCACTGGCCGATTTTTAAAAGAGAAGAACTCGAATATCAAAGTCGTCGGCGCCGATCCCGTCGGATCGATTTATAAAAGCTACAAAGAAACCGGAAAGATCCCCGAAACAACTCCGTACCTGGTCGAAGGGATTGGCCAGGAAGTGCTGCCGGCAAACGCTCAGATGCAGTACGTGGACGAAGTCCTGAATATCACCGACCACGAATCATTCGAAACCGCGCGCCAACTCAGTCGCGTCGAAGGAATCTTTTGCGGTGGGTCGACCGGGACGAACTGCGCGGCGGCTTTGCGCGTCGCGCGCGAGGCGGACGCCGATGCCGTGATCGTGTTTATTGTTTGCGACACCGGCGAACATTACCTGACCAAGTTCCATTCCGACGAGTGGATGAAAGAGAAGCGCCTGCTCGAACCGCAGAAGATTACAGCCGGCCTGATTGTCGAAACGAAGGGCAAGTACGCGCCGCGCGAGATGATCGCGGTGCGGTCGGATGATCTGGTGTCGGCGGCCCTGGCGAAGATGAACGAGATGAGTTTGAGCCAGGTGCCGGTGATCGATGATGGCAAGCCGGTCGGGTCACTGCGCGAGAGTCACTTGCTGGCGAAAGTTTTCAATGAGCGCGAACTGCTCGACTCAACGGTCAGCAAGCTGATGGAAAAAAGTTTTCCGGTCGTCGACGTTGATGACGACGTGAACCTGGTGTCCCGAAAGTTGCGCACCAGTCCCGCCGTCCTGATTGAAGAATACGGACGTATTACGGGAATTATTACGCGTCAGGATCTTTTGGATAACGGCAGGAATGGGGATTAGGCGGAACGCGTCTGCCAAGCTCATTCACACCTGTCCAGTCGCAAATTAGTCTCTGTGCCCCTCTCTGGATCTCAGTGCCTCTGTGGTGAATGTTTTTCCGGGCAATATCACCACAGAGACACAGAGAACCACACAGGGGCACAGAGAAAAGCTTTTATCCGGCAAAATGAGAAGTTCGAATCTCTCACCGTCAGGACGGACTTCTTTCATAAACTTTCACCCGCAGATTCTCGTCCAACTGTCGCAGTTCGAACATTTCAAAGCCTTCAAGGAAGTTTGCCGGCATGAAGGTGTCAGCGCCTTCGACTGACAGGGGAACTTCGGTAACAACCCACCGCTGAATGTAAGGCAGGAAAGCTTCATAAACCTTTGCGCCGCCGATCACGAACAGGTGCGCGTACTGTTTCTTCGACAGTTCGATTACCGCGTCAACATCCCGCATTACGATTATTGAATCGTTGGAAGTTATCTCAGGGTCGCGACTCAAGACGACGTTAGTGCGATCCTTGAGCGGTCCTTTCAGAGTCAGCCAGGTGCGGCGACCCATGACGACCGTGTTTCCAAGCGTCATCTCTTTGAAGAACTTCAGGTCCGCAGAGTAATGCCAGGGCAGCTTGCCATCTTTGCCGATGGCGAAATTGCGATCGATTGCGACGATGCCGATGATGGCCATTCAGGAGTGGTTATCGCCCAGTAGAGAGAAGCGCTTTTTGGACGACGCGCGGAATTTCAAGAGAATGAAATCGCCTTGCCGCAAAAGCATAGTCTTCACCACTCTCATCAATAACCCGGATGAGGTCGTTGACATCAGCATCGACGTCCGGGATTACTTGATACAATTTCCCCAGCTCAAGCGAAGCCTCATACCCCTCGTTGTTGATGCAGACAGCGAAATGTAGGTCCTTGTTCTTCTTCATTGTCTAATCCAGAAAAGGCAGCTTAATCTTGAATTCTTTCTTGCTTGCCAATACTGTGGGCCTCGTACCAATGCAATTCGGCTAGTCGTATCGTACCATTAAGAAGCCGCACTTGAGCAACTCCCTTTACCTTGCGCCAGCGCGCTTTCCCGTACCGTTTCCGAAGACAAACTCGGTCTCGAACACCCGGACCTTGAGCTATGGTCTCGACATTTGTTATGGGGCTGACTATCTCAAATTCCATCGGGAGGTCAAATGGATGTCTTCTGCATCAGGATCGGTTTTCCAGCTGGTCAACCGCCTCGATCACTCGTTCAATCTGTTCCATGTACGTTGAGAAAAGGCTGTCAGCTTCCGCCTGAGCCAAGGCCGCGCCCTTTCCCCCGCGCAACTCAAAGATGCGCTCAAAGGCGACTTCATTCAGGCCCAGCGCACGCACGGTGGCCCGCACGCTGTCCTCCTTCGCGATCGGAGGATCCTTGCCCTTAAGTATTAGGACCGAGCGAAACAGAGCGGCGAAACTCGCGAGACTGTCGCTCAACAGGGCTGACAGTCTCGTGACTGATGCGGAAGCGGGGATGTAAAGCCGGCGCAGCTGAATCAGCTTTGTCCGCAGCTCGTACTCGGTTTGATGGCGCAGGTTGGCGGGTGAAATCTGTACAAACTCGAACGGATCGCGGCCGTACAAAATCTTCCGCGCTTTTTCCATCTGATAAAACTCGATGGGAAATACATCGGCCGCGTCCTGCAATTCAGCCACGGTAAAATAGACCGGGATCGGCTGGCCGAGCTTTTCCCACTCCCGCATAGCCGCGTGCGCCGCGTGCAGATCCCGGGTCGTGATTCGAGTAAGAGCGATCAGGAGGTTGTGATCCGATCGCGACTCGACGTGATCCCCGGCCGCCGCCGATCCGTACAGGACAATCGACGACAGATTCTCGCCGTGGGCTTCGCGCAGATTCTTGATCAGCTGGTCCAGTATCTCTGAGACAGTCTTACTCGCCATTTAAGCTCACCGTTTCGATCACTTGTTGAAGTCAACCTTCGGCGCCTCGCGCGCTCCTTCGTCAGCCTTAAAGTACGGCTGCTCTTTGAATCCCATCAACCCGGCAACCAGCACAGTCGGAAAGCGATTGCGCGTGGTGTTGTAAGCCTGTGCGGCCTGCGTGTAATCATAGCGCGCCGTGGACAGACGGTTTTCAGTCCCCGCCAGTTCATCCTGCAATTTGAGAAAACTCTCGTTCGACTTCAACTGCGGATAGTTCTCAGTGATTGAAAGAAAGCGTCCGCCCGTGCCGAGTAGCCCGCCGTCTCTGAGCGCCTGGTTCAACTTGCCATCAGCCGCAATCTTATCTTCCGTGGTGCTGTTTGGGTTCTGCATGGTCGAAAGCAGGCCCGAACGCGCTTCGGCGATTTTGGTGAAGACTCTCTCTTCCAGGCCGGCGATTCCTTTGACCGTGGCCACGATATTCGGAATCAGATCTGCGCGCCGTTGCATTTGGTTTTCGACCTGCGACCACTTGGCGTTTACTTCCTGTTGCTTCGTCACCAGCGTGTTGTACCCGCCGATGGCTGTGCCACCAAGGATTAGAACCAACAGAATCACAACCCCAAGAATTACTGCCAGAACGATAATCGGCTTTTTATCCATAACATCTCCTTGATGTCCGACAAGCTTCAGTTGGCGAGCTTTAGCGATAAACTGAAGTTTGTCGGACCTTTATTTGCAAACTGCTAACCACCTAAATTCTAACTCGGAGCAGTGCCACGAGTCCGAAGTGCCGAATGAACTGCGAATGATACTCCATTGCAAAGGGCTTTGGCTTTCTTACCAACTGCCGCCCGAACCACCGCCGCCAAAGTCACCGCCGCCGCCAAATCCCCCGAAGCCTCCACCTCCGCCGCCGCTGGAACCTCCGAACCCACCGAAACCGCCGCTACTCCAGCCGCTTGATCCCGAACCTCGGCCACTATTCATTAGCATGCTGAGTACCAAATAGTTCAGCCAACCACCACCGCCTCCGAAGCCCCCGCGCCCACCCCTTCGAGAGAGTACGAAAATAATGAATACGACGATGCCTATTATTATGAGCGCTGAGAGGCAGGTGCCGGTCTTCCCGCTCGAACGTCGAGGCGCCGAAACTCCCGGAGCAAAAATTGTATCGGTGCTGAACCCACGTTTCGCTGCCAGTTCAGTGATGTAAGCATTTATCGTGTCTGACAAACCCTTGCCATACTGCCCGGACCGAAATGCAGGCACGAGCTTTTCGCGCTTGATTTGGCCTGTCAGTCCGTCGGGGAGATCGCCTTCGAGGTGCCGGCTGACCTGATCCTGGTATTTTCGATCCGTGATCGCCACCAGCAACAACAAACTCGGCTTGTCTGTGATTTTCGAGCCGATGCCCCAGCCTCGAGCCACCGCGAGGCTGTAATTGAAAATGTCCTGGCCCTTGGTGCTGTCGATTGTGACGACGGCGAATTGAATCTGTTGCTCGCGATCGAGATTGGTGAGAGTAGTTTCCAGTCTCTCTTTGGTGGCGCTGTCGATGACCCTCGCGTAATCGTTTACATAACCGGTAGGCGGCGGAAGTGGTGATTGAGTTGTCTGGGCCAACGCCCGGCTGCCGGTCACCAAGACCAGCGCACTCACCAGAGTCAGAATGGAAAATGCCCGTCTTGCGGTCATTGCTACTTGAATGATACGAACGCTACCAGCGTGCTGTTCACTCGTTCTCGCAAATGCACGCCAGAGGCGTGCGTACCATTTGAAGTCAAGGGTATCTGTAATTGAATCAAACCGCTACCGGGGCAGCGATTTTCGCGTGCGACTCGTATCCGGCCAGGTTCAAGTGCTCATACTTAAAGGCCAGCAGGCCGATCGGTCCACGCAGTTTTTGATCGTCGTCTTTGATTTTGAGATGTGGCAGGGGTAAAGGTTCGCGGGACAGCAGTTCCTGAACCTGTTCGAGGTGGTTCTGGTAAATGTGGTAATCGCCGAGGGTGTAGACGAATTCGCCAACTTCAAGATCGCACACGTGCGCGACCAGGTGAGTCAGCAGGGCATACGAGCTGATATTGAAAGGCACGCCGAGAAAGGCATCGGCCGAACGCTGATAGAGTTGACAGTGAAGTAAAGGGGCAGTAGCCCGATCGTTAGCGACGGCGCCCGGTTGTTCAATCTTGAATTGAAACAGAGTGTGACAAGGCGGCAAATCGACGTTGTCGCATTCGCGTGGGTCCCAGCCGCTGACAATTAAGCGACGCGAATTTGGATTGGTTTCAATTTCGCTAATCAACCTCGCAATCTGATCGACGCCGTTACGCTGCGGATAGGTCCCGCCGAAAGAGCGCCAAAGATATCCGTAGACCGGGCCCAGGTCGCCGGGCTCGCGTCCAAACCGCCGCGTGTGTTCTTCGTCGGCCCACTCTTTCCAAATATCCACGCCCCGAGCGCGCAGATTCGCTTCATTCGTATCGCCGGAAAGAAACCAGAACAGTTCTTCGGCGACCCAGCGAAAGGGAACTCGCTTGGTGGTCACGATCGGGAACCCTGCGCGCAAGTCGAAACGAGTTTGATATCCGAAATGAGAGATAGTCCCCACACCCGTACGGTCCTGGTGCGCGGTGCCGTGCTCCAGGATTGATCGAAGGATGTCGTGATATTGCTTCATACTCGGTACGCACGCCGCTGGCGTGCTAATCATTTTCGCTGCAGGCACGCCAGCGGCGTGCGTACCTATCCCGCAATCTCTTTCGCGGCTTCAATCAAGCGGTCGATCTCTTCATCGCTCGTGTAGCAGGCGCAGCCGACTCGCACCAGGCCTTCCGGCGCCAGGCTGAGCCTTTCAATCACCGTTTGCGCATAGAAGTCTCCGTGTGAAACGAACAAGCCACGTTCGGCCATGCGCCGGGCCACGTCGGTTGAAGCAACGTTTTCGATCGTGAATGACACCGTTGGTGTCCGGTCTGCTTCAGGCGTGGGACCGTAAAGCCGAACACCCTTGATGCGCGAGAGTTCTTCCCAGAGACGCTGGACCTGCGGCCGGCTGTGTTCGCGCAGGCCGGCGAAGGCTGACTCCAACAGTGCGCGCCGAGATTGGCTTGCCTCAGTGATCCGGTCGCTATCGCTCGCGGTTCTGACACGAGCCAGCGAAGCATAGAAATCAACTGCGGCGGCAGCGCCGGCGATGCCTTCGTGGTTTTGTGTGCCCATCTCAGCTCGTTCCGGCGCAGTGTCCGGTGCCGGCTGGAGCTTGGGAAAATCGATTGACTCAAGCAAATCCTTCTTGCCGTAGAACACGCTGGCGTGTGGTCCATAAAACTTGTACGCCGAGGCGGTCAGGAAATCACAATCGGTTTCTTTTACATCGCAAAGAAAGTATGGCGCGTAGTGTACGGCATCAACCAGCGCCAGCGCCCCAACCGAATGCGCGAGTTTGACCGCCTCGCGATATCTGTTGACGGTACCGAGCGCGTTACAGCCCGCGCCAAATGAAACCATGCGGGTTTGCTTCGTAATAAAACGCTCGAAGTCACTCCAATCAAGTTGTCCCGTTTCGGGATCCATCTGCGCGACGTTTAGCGTCACGCCGCGTTCCACCACCAGCGCTTGCCAGGGCGCCACGTTCGCGTGATGTTCAAGTTCAGTGATGACGATCTCATCGCCCGGTCCCAGGGTCCTGCCCAGGGCTCGCGACAGGTGATAGATCATCGTCGTGGTGTTGGGTCCGAAGACGATTTCATTCGCCGCGGCGTTCAGAAAATCTGCAAAGGTGTGGCGCGCTGATTCAAGAATCTCGTCCGTTTCGTGACTGGTCGGATATTCCCAGTGCGTATTCGCGTTGTGATTGAGCAGGTAATCTGCGACCGCGTCGACCACGCCACGCGGAGTCTGTGTGCCGCCGGGCGCGTCAAAGTATGCAACCGGATTTCCGTTGTGCTCGCGTTCGAGCGCAGGGAACTGCGCGCGAATGTCTTCAGTTGATTTCATTTGCGTTAGGTGTTTTGGCGAAGGGGTGCTCATTTGTTTTTCGCGCCAGGGCGCGTCTTATCGAAGCGGCACGCGAGGACGCGTGCTTACCGAATACCGACCGATGCTATCAGAATTGATTTCAAAATTCTTTCCCGGCTGACAGTGCTCGGCCGAAAGGTCTTATCTCCAGTCCCCGGCACTCTAGTTGCACGAGGGAATTCGGAACCTCAACAGCGTTCGCAAAATACGGGGTTGTGTCACGCATAACCGGACGCTGGAGGAGTGCATGTGTACGCGAAAGCGACAGCCTATGTAAGGCACGGGTCAAAGTGAAATCATAAACGCTGATGTCCATCAGCATGGATGCAGCTTCAGAGAACGGAGGTAAAGATGGCAAAGAAGAATAACAATACTGCGAAAAGAAAAACCAACGGTGAACCGGCGGGATTACCGGCCGCATTGCAGAAGCACAACGTTGAGGAAGTCGCCGGCCGTCTGGCAGCCACACCAATCAATGTCGTGCGGAGGTTTAGTGAAGAGATGGATCGTCTCTTTGAAGACTTCGGCGGTCGTGGCTGGTTAACGCCAATGCTGGATAAAGCCCAATTGCCGCAGGGTCCCTGGTCTCCGCAAGTTGAAATATTCGAGCAAGGCAATGAACTTGTGTTGCGCGCGGATTTGCCGGGCTTAACCAGAGACGATGTGAACGTCGAAATCGCTAACGATGGCATCACGATTGAAGGCGAGCGCCGGAACGAACACGAGGAAAAGGGCGAAGGTTATTTCCGCAGTGAGCGCAGCTACGGCAGATTCTATCGCCGAGTTCCGATGCCTGAAGGCGCAAAGGCTGAGGATGCCAACGCCAGCTTTAGCAATGGCGTTCTGGAAATTACGTTGCCGGTGGCTAAGCGAGAGGAGCGCAAATCCCGTCGCCTTGAGATACGCGGTGAACGCCACGAGAAGGCCAGGGGCAAAGCGGCTTGATCGGGAAACCCGGGTACGCGCGCGCCTCCGGCGTGCTCGTGCCCTCACCAGGCACGCCCGAGGCGGGCGTACCTAATTGAGTAAGGAGTCAAAGAAAAATGCAGTGCAGCGAAATCATGACTAAGAATCCCGAGTGCTGTCTACCGTCGGATACGGTAATCACGGCAGCAAAGTTGATGAAATCAGAAGACGTCGGTCCGATACCGATTATCGCCGACAAAGACGGCCGGAAGTTGACCGGCATCGTCACCGATCGCGACCTGGCGATCAAAGTGATTGCCGAGGCCCGCGACCCGAACACTACTCGCGTTGCAGACGTGATGTCGGGTGACGTCGTGAGTTGCCGGGAAACCGATGACATTAACCAGGTGCTCAAGCTGATGGAAGAGAACCAGGTCCGTCGCATTCCGGTAGTCGGCAACAACGATCAACTGCTCGGCATTATTGCTCAAGCGGACGTCGCGACGCGTTTGGGACAGCCAGGTAAAACAGGAAGAGTCGTGGAGCAGATCTCGGAATAGTGCGGGCTTTGCTCGGTGGCGGGTGAACCGAGGCGGACCGAAGTGTCAGAACCGGGAGCGTTAGCGACCGGATCAACGCGCTGGTTTCGTCTCGATTCCGTCGCTACCGCTCCGGGTTCTGACACGTTAGAAGTTGTGAGAATGAAAGTTAGACATGCTGCGACGAATAAACATTAGCGCGGCGCTCATTGTTCTCGTCTGCTTCTTTCTGCCGTGGGAGCAGGTTAGTTGCGCCGGCGCAAAGGACAATCTGAGCGGATTGGATCTCGCTCGCCACGATCAAACGTTGCTTTGGCTGGTTCCGCTGCTGATGTTGGCCGTGATTGTGGTTGGGGTTCTGCGCCGGCGCCATGAACAGCCGTTGCTGCCTGCGATTGTAAGCATTGTATCCGGCGGCCTGACAGGTCTTTTGATGAACAACCAATGGATGCGGGTGCGGGATGCCTCAGGACTAATCGCGGCGCAACTGACCGGGTGGTTTTGGCTTAGCTTTCTGTCAGTGCTGGCGATTGTAGTTTCGGGTTTCGGACTGCTGTTTAGTCGCGCACGAGGGGCACAAGGTTAAAGACATGGCGATGTTACTAAAACCAGAGTTACTCAAACCGGAACGGCTGAAACGCTACGCCGAAATCGTGGCGTTGCTGGTTAAGTACGGCCGCTCCGATCTGGTCGATCAGTCAGCACTGGTGCTGGCGGGAGCTCAATCCAAAGAAATAGCCAAAGCGCCACAAGCTGAAGAGCTCGCCGATGACCTCGAGAAACTCGGGCCTACTTTCATTAAGTTGGGGCAGCTACTTTCCACCCGCGGAGATTTATTGCCCGAACAATATCTCGAGGCCCTTTCGCGTCTGCAGGATCAGATCGAGCCGTTTCCATATGAAGAGGTCGAGCGGATCGTGTCGTCGGAATTAGGCGGGCGTATCTCGAAGCTGTTTAGCGATTTTGACACTCAGCCTCTGGCAGCTGCATCTCTGGCCCAGGTCCATCGCGCGAGCATGCGTGACGGTCGCCTGGTCGTGGTAAAAGTCCAGCGTCCCGGCGTGCGCGAGATAATTGTTGAGGATCTGGAGGCGCTCGGGCAGGTTGCCGATTTCATCGACGCGCACACGGAGGTCGGGAAGCGCTATGAATTTGGGAACATGCTGGGCGACTTAAGGCGGAGCCTGCGCCGGGAACTTGATTTTCAGCGCGAAGCGGACAATTTGCGGCGGTTGCGGAAGAGCCTGCGCGAGTATGAAAAAATTGTCATTCCCGAACCCGTTGACGATTACACGACTTCGCGCGTCCTCACGATGGATTTCATTAAGGGCCGGAAGATCACCGACATCAGTCCGCTGCGTCTGATGGAATTGGACACCAGGGAACTGGCGGAAGAAATCTTTCGCGCCTATCTTAAACAAATTCTGGTGGACGGTTTTTTTCACGCCGATCCGCATCCCGGGAACGTCTTCCTCACCGACGATGATCAGATTGCGTTGCTCGATCTGGGCATGGTGGCTCACATCGGCGCCAATTTTCGCGAGAAGCTTCTGCGACTGCTGTTGGCGAACAGCGAAGGCCGCGGAGACGAGGCGGCTGAGGCGGCCATGAAGATGGGCGAGCCTAAGGCCAACTTTGACAAGAACGATTATAAGCAGCGCGTCGCGAACCTGGTCACCCAGAATGCCGATCGAACGCTGGGACGCATCAATTCGGGGAAGATGGTTCTCAAGATCGCGCAGATCTCCGCCGATTGTTGGATTCGCATGCCGCAGGAATTCACCATGATCTCCAAGACCATGATGAACCTGGATCGAGTGGTGGAGGTTCTTGATCCAACTCTTGACCCAAATGCGATCGTGCGCGACGAAGCCTCGAACATCCTGACGCGGCACATGATGCAAAGCCTCGAGCCAGGCTCAGTCCTGAACCGGGCGATCGAAGTCAAGGAGTTCGTCGAAAAACTTCCGACTCGAGTCAATAAGATCCTGGATGCAGTTGGCAATAACGAGCTCGAGATTGGCGTCAATGCCTTTGATGAAAAGGTCCTGCTGGAAGGGCTTCAGAAAATCGCCAATCGAATCACGTTGGGATTAGTGCTGGCTTCCTTGATTGTAGGTGCAGCTTTAATGATGCGAGTCGAAACGTCGTTCAAGATCTTCGGCTATCCGGGATTGCCGGCAATCTTCTTTCTGATGGCGGCGGTGGCCGCCGTTGTCCTGGGCGCCAGTATTCTCTTCACCGACAAGAAGGCCAAGAAGAATCCTGACGACGACTGAACCCGTTTGGGGCAGCTTCACAAGAAACTAAAACAGGCTGCCAACCTGTTGTGCTAACAACAGCAGGCTGGCAGCCTGTTTTATAATCTTCGTGCTAAGCCCTTCCGAGCTCAGCCGTCACCGTAAGCATCGCTCAACTTGCGAAAGTGATAGCCAACCGCCGCCAGTCGCAATGAATCGGTGAATTTGTCGCGGTGCCTTACCAGCACATGCGTAAAGAAGCGCCAGAATTCTCTTCGTTCGCGGTCGATTACACCCAACTTCAGCAGAATTTTCGTGAGCGCTTTGATTCCGCTGATGTGCGTGTATTGCGGATCTGATAGCTGCTGACCGGTTCGCCTAATCGAATCAAGCGCCCGTTCGTAGTATTCACGCGGACTGTAAATGGTGCGCATGATCGACTGATAGCCCTGGATCAAAAAGTCCGGATCCATGCGGGTCTTGAAGTTGAGAGTGCAGACAGTATTATTTCCCGAAGCATCTTCGCCCAGTAAGCGGCCTTCGCGCTCGAGTCGCCTCCACAGCTGGGTGTCGGGCAGCGCATTCAGCAATCCGACCATCGCGATGGGAATCGCGCTTTTTCGAATGAAGTCGATCTGCCGCTCGAAAATATCTTGCGGATCGTTATCGAACCCAACGATGAATCCGGCCATCACTTCCATGCCGTAACTCTGAATCGTTTTTACCGAGTCGAGCAGGTTGCCGCGGTTTTGAGACTTCTGAGCTTCGTGCAGGCTCTCTTCAACCGGAGTTTCAATGCCGATGAATACCCGGACGAAGTTAGCTTCCCGCATATTTTGCAGCAGCGCTTCATCGTCAGCGAGATTCAGGCTTGACTCAGTGATCAGCGAGAATGGAAACCCATTTTCTTTCTGCCACCTCGCCAACTCAGGCAAGAGCGTGCGCACGTTCTTTTTGTTGCCGATGAAATTATCGTCCACGATGAAAACCTGTCCGCGCCAACCCAGGTCGCGCAGCGTGTCAAACTCGGCAAGAATCTGCTGGTTGCTCTTGGTGCGGGGAACACGTCCGTAGATCTCGATAATGTCGCAGAACTCGCACGAGAAAGGACAGCCCCGCGAGTATTGGACCGACATCGCGCTGTAGGCTTTCATATTCGCCAGAGCAAAGTCAGCGATGGGCGTGAGGGCCAGCTGAGGTCGTTCAGGCGCCTCGTAAACCGCTTTCGCTTCGCCGCGGGCCAGGTCCTCAACAAACTGCGGCAGCGTCGTCTCTGCTTCGCCGCGAAACAGGTGGTCCGCGGGTGGCAGCTGTTCGCGAGTACTGGTGACGTAAGGGCCACCCAGCACGACGCGCTTGCCCAATGCTTTAGCGCGCTTCACAACTTCTCTGAGCGAGTCCTTTTGCACCAGCATCCCAGTGGCCATGATCATATCGGCCCATTCGATGTCGGTGGTGCGAAGTTTTTCGATATTCAGATCAACGAGGCGTCGATTCCAGGACTTGGGTAACAGGGCCGAGACAGTCAGTAAGCCCAGCGGCGGAAAAACACAGCGCTTTCCTTCAAAAGGCAGCGCATGTCTAAAACTCCAATATGTCTCGGGAAACTCGGGGTTTACCAGCAGAACGTTCACGTCTTCCTCCTCGACAGCAAGTACAATTCGGACCAATAACAATCAGTTCGGTGTCCGTTGGGGCCCGCGCAGGGAAGGAAGCCGAATCTGTCAGAACCCTATCAAACGTAAAAACTGATGGGTGGGTTCTCCTCATTAACGCTCATACCGTACGCTACAGTACGCAGAGAGTCCAGCGATTTCGGTTCGAACGAGTGTTGCGATTTGCGAAAATTCGTCGGTCCGCTCCGTATTTTTGATGGTTAGTTCCTTTGTTAGTCTCACTTGGCCCGACATTAAGCATCCGTGGGGTCCTCACTGCAAAAACCACAATCATTAAGGTGAAAAACAAAAAAAAGCCGAAGGTCCAAACAGGAATAATGAACTTGCAAGCAAGCTGAGCGGGTTCCGTCAGCCTCAGACACCATGCTGATAGTGCCGACCTTCATATTCTCCCTGTTGGTGACATTGCGGGCAGGCGACGCGATAGGTGGCGTTTAGCGAGCCCTGACCTCCGGTTAAATCACGGAACAGGAAGATCGTTGAGTCGCAACCCTTGCAGGTAACGACGATGTACCAGGTCCCTGGTTGGGGTTCGATCATAGTGTTACCTTTCTGCTGGAAAGGGAGTCAAATAATGCAGGCCTAAACCCGGGGCCGACTCAGCGTTCGCACTTAAGCGGACTACTTTGACTTTGATTGCCGATAGACTATGAAGATCGTCTGTACGGTTTCAGACAGAGATTGGATTGGCTCGCTCACAAAGATTGGACGAATTCTTCGAGAGCATCAAAATCCGGAAGGATCTTGACCCGACCATCGATAGAGTCATGATGATTAAGGTCAATAGCTGCAACCGGCAACTTGCTCAAATGCGCATGCTTACTCACGAGTTCCAGGAGCAACTCGAGTTTTGGTAACTCCAGATCCGTGAGAATAATTGATGGACAATTTTGCTCTGCGATATGAATCGCGTCGCCGGGGTCTTGTGCCCAGATCACTCTGTGACCTCTCTCCATCAGCCGGCGCTTCATGTGCAACGCGATCTCAGCAATATCCTCGACGACCAGAATAGTGCTATCAACCTTTTGTCCCAAACGATTTCCTTCCGCTCCTGGACTTACCGAGCTGGTTTTGATTTGCTCCGAGATAATTTCCAAGTTTCTCCTCTTTATATAGAAACTGTCGGTACGTTTGCGCTCACGCAGTGAGGAGCGAAACTTCCCAAACAGCTAGTTTTGTAGATAGGAATCGTATTCGTGCTTCACGATTCGGTAACATTCACACGAGACATTCTCAAGGCCATGACGATCGACAATTACTATATCGCCACGACGATAGTAAATCAGGCCCGCCTGCCTGAGATCGTTCGCCGCCACCGTGACGCCGGCGCGTCGCACGCCTAGCATCCGCGAAAGAAACTCCTGGGTCAGCGTGAATTCATTACTTTCGACTCGATCCTGAGTCAACAAAAGCCAGCGCGCCAACCGCTGATCGAGCGTGTGCAAGCGGTTACAGGCTGCGGTCTGGGTCACCTGCGTAAACATCGTGTGGACAAAACGAAGCATGAGGTCGCGTAGCTTTCCGCTCTTGCGAAATTCGGTAACCAGGTCAGTGGTAGAAATCCGCCAAGCGTCAACGTTACTTTGGGTGAGGGCCTGATTTGGTGTCGAATTCGCACCGAGTACGACCGAAACGCCCGCCACGCCTTCAGGGCCAATCACGCCCGCTTCGACAGTCGCCCCGTCCTCCAGCGCAGCCAGCAGTGAAACTACACCGCGATCTACGAAGTAGGCGTATTCGATTTTCTGCTCGGGCATATAAAGAATTTCACCGATGGGGAAGGCCACAGCTCGTAGTTTGGGACGGATTTGCTCGAACTCGTCGTCAGGCAGATTGGCAAGGATCCTGTTAGCCGGTCTCGGCTCTTTTGTCATAGGGGGTGATCTCTGCGTATCGTGCAACATAGATGTCTCTCGTTTCATTGTCTGTACGGCATCGTCAATAGCCGTCCTCCCGAATTGAAATTCGCGCTGCGACTTGATCAAACCGCTTGAAAGGTCGTGCGTGCCTTCATCATTCGATAACACTCGCAAGCTGAGTGTTCGAGTCGACTGCGATCGATAATGGTCAACGCGCCGCGACTGTATTTGATTGAGCCCTCACTCTGGAGACGCATGGCCGCCCGGCTGACTGCCTGATTACGAACGCCCAGCATCCAGGAGAGGAATTCCTGAGTTAGTTGTAGCGTGTTCGATTCAACGCGGTCGCGCATCATCAAGAGCCAGCGAGACAGCCGCTGTTCGACCTCGTGGTGCCGATTGCAGTTGATTGTCTGACTGACTTGCAGGAAAAGTTCGTGGGTGAACAGCAGAATTGCGTCGTGGAACGAACCGCCCTGGGAAAAATGGCCGCGCGCAGATTCCGCATTCATTCGCCTGGCGGTGCCTTCGCTCTGAACGATCACCTGGTTCGCTGAGCAGGGGACCCCCAGAAACAAGGGCAGGCCCCCCAGTCCTTCCCGGCCCAGCAAGCCCACTTCAATCAGATTCTCGTCGCCGGCGGTGCCGATCATTGAGAGCACTCCGGATTCCGGGAAGTAGACGTGGTCAATTGGTCCTCTGAATTGATAGATGATTTCCCCGAAGCTCAGCGAAACCGATTCAAGATCCGGCTCCACAAGAGCGTATTCTTCGTTGGAAAGCCCGGCGAGCACACGATTAGCCGCATGATGTTTGGATTCTAATTGGTTGGGGATAAGCGGCCTCCTTTGTTCCGGTCACGCTAGCAAACGCAGCTGACGGCACAAGGAGGGAACTGTTGGGTTACACGTACGGACCCGATGTCGTGAGTTGAGTTATTAAAGAACGGATTCGCTAATCAAACGATACACCCAGCTAGTGAATTAGTATAGTGTACTGGAGCGTACAGACTCAGTCGAGTGGTCGATTTAGAGTTCGCGATCTTAGACGTTCCCGACAAAACTGCGGATCAATTTGAAGTAGAGTCTGTCGATCGAACTGCTTCATTTGCTCCACTTTTGAGAGCATCTTCGGTTTAGGAGAGTAAGATGGCCTCAACCGGCAGTCTCCAGGTACCTTCCACGACCTCTGGTGCTCTTGCCTTCCCATGTTCAAAACACACAATTCTGGTGGCCGAGGACAGCCTGGACTCTCGCGAGATGTTGCAAGTGCTGCTCGAAATGAAGGGCTATGCTGTAGTTTCGGCCGCCGACGGTCATCGCGCCGTTGAGGTTGCGCTGCAAAAGGTTCCCGATCTTATCCTCATAGATCTGGAACTGCCCGGCCTTGATGGTCTGTCGGCTGCCAAAGAGTTGCGACTTCATCCTGAGTTACGGGCGGTTCCCATCATCATTATCTCCGGACATGATCCATCCAAATACCGGACCGAGGCTCTCAGGGCCGGCTGTGACGATTATTTGTTGAAGCCGATCGACTTTGATCGGTTGAATCAGATACTGCACGAGAGAATTCCCGCCGCCGTGCGCGCCGGCACCGCTTGAATAACGATCCTGTTTTCAGTCCGCGAAGCGAACGTCAGCGTCAAGCCTGGGGCGTGAGCCCCAGGTTTGAGAAACCTTAGTCCAAAATGATGCGGCTGCCGCCCGCTTCGCAGGCTGTCGGAAAAATTCATCTACGTGCCTCTGTGGTGAGTGTTTCTCGAGTAATTTCACCACAGAGACACGGAGGTTTTCACAGAGGCACAGAGAAATGCTTTTTTCCGACAGACTCCTTCGCAGGGTTTGATCGATCCCTGATGCCATGCTGGGGCTCACGCCCCCAGGCTTTAAGCTGTCGCAGCGTTCTGTGGAACTGAAAATGCTAGCTACCAACTGGCTTGCGGAAATCTAAACGGAATTCGCCATGGTGGTTAGATCCGGGCACAGAAATCTGTCCGGCATGCAGTCACACGTATGTAATTCAGACGGAGTATCGCTGTGTTGCGTGTGACGGAGCTATCTGCTCGCTGTGTGCGGAGACGACCGTGGCGACCGAGGTATTTTGCGTGGGTTGTGAGTGTTCGACGGGTGAGGAGGCGAAATGACGGCGCGGGCAATCTGGAAGGGTGAGCTGAAGCTCGATTCGACGAAGGTGCCGGTGAAGTTGTATTCAGCCGTAAAGGATCAGGCTGTCCGGTTTCACATTCTCGACCAGAAATCGAAGACGCGAGTTAAGCAGCATATGGTCGAACCTGGCGGCAAGGAAGTAACCAACGAAGAAGTCCGAAAGGGCTTTGAAGTCGAGACGGGTACTTTCGTGATTCTCGAGAAGGAAGAGCTCGACAAGCTCGCGCCGGAAGAGTCACGCGAAATTGAGATTACCCAATTCGTGCCGCCTAAAGAGATTCCACCCGAATACTACGATCGGCCTTATTATCTCGGGCCGGATGGTGACCAGACAGCTTACTTCGCTTTGGCGGAAGCTTTGAAGAACCAGGAGAAGGAAGGCGTAGCGCGCTGGGTCATGCGCAAACAGCCTTACGTTGGCGCGCTGCGCGCGGAAGCGGGTCACCTCCTGTTGTTTACTCTGCGTCGCGCGGAAGAGGTTTTGTCCGCGAAGGACCTGCCGCATCCGGCCGGGCGGGCGCCCGACAAGAAAGAATTAACCATGGCCAAACAGTTGGTCGAAATGCTCAAAGGCGAATTCGATCCGCAGGATTACAAGGACGAGCATCGCGAGCGCGTGATGGAATTTGTTGAAAAGAAGGCCAAAGGTCGCAAGCCCAGACTGCATCTGGTGAAGACGAAACGAAAGACGACATCACTGGACAAAGTGTTGTCAAAGAGCATTGAAGCTTTGAAGAAAAAGAAGGCAGCATGACGTAACGCAAACTGTTAGTTTGCGCGCGGTGCCGGCGCGATCGAGGCCTGAGGTCAGTACCATCTGCGTGAGCGGATGGATCAGGAAGCACCTTAAGACAATACCCGCGGCGAATTGAACATGCCACGCAAGAAGGCCACAAAGAAATCGCGATCCGACGATGCTGACGGCCAGGCCCGAGGCGCCCGGCCTTTCTGGTCCGGCACACTTACCTTTGGTTTGGTCAGCGTTCCCGTCGAGCTTTATCCCGGCAATCGGACGAATCGTGTGCCCCTGCGGATGCTCAGTCCGAAAGGCGAGCCGCTGTCCCGTCGTTATTATTCTCAAAAGACAGAGCGCAATCTCGAAGACGATCAAATGGTGCGCGGGTATGAAATCGAAAAAGACAGGTACGTGATCGTAACGGACGAGGAGCTCGAGCGGTTGGCTCCTGAACGGAGCCGCGACATCGATTTGCGGCGATTTGTTTCACTCGCAGAAATCCCGCCGCTCCATTTTGATCGGTCATATTTTCTGGCGCCTGCCGCCGGCTCCGAAAAAGCTTACATATTGCTCGCTGAGACGATGGTCAGGAGCGAGCTGGCGGGCATCGCCACGTTTGTGATGCGCGGCAAGGAATATCTGGTGGCGATCTTTCCCGAGAACGGAATTCTGCGCGCCGAGACAATGCGTTTCGCCGATGAGTTACGGTCCGCGGCCGAAGTGGGCCTGCCTGAGAAGAAGAAACTGCCTGCCGCAACCGTAAAGAAATTCGAGAGACTGATTGCGAAGCATTCTCACAGACAACTCTCGTTGAAAGATTTCAAAGACGAGCAGGCTGAGAAGTTGCTCAAGCTGGTCGAAAGAAAACGGAAACAACACAAGGACATCATCGAAGTTGAAGTGCCAGAGCGCGAAGCAGGCAAGGTCATAGATTTGATGGCGGCGCTGAAAAAGAGCCTGGCCGGCAAACGCAAAGCCGCATAACCTCGGGTCGGTACGCACGCCTCTGGCGTGCTCAAATGTCCGACAAACTTTAGTTTGTCGCCAAGTTTCGACAAGCTAAAGCTTGTCGGACATCAAACGGAACGATACCTCAGTCCTGAAAAATCTTGACAAGCAGTTAGTGTCTCGTTAGATTGCCCGCAATCCCCCAACATCTAATCGGGGCGGCCCTGCGCCTCACAAAAGGAGACAGTATGACGACCACTTGGGTTCGCAGAACTCTAATCGGCAGCATCGCGTTGATTGGTTTGTTTGTCGTGATCGTTCCCGTGGCGAAATTAGCGACGATGACTCCGGGTGTGCTGGAAGCTTGCGTCAATCCTGGTAACGGGGATATGCGCCTGGTTGATTCGAGTACCCCCTGCCACAACAACGAAAGTCGCGTTTCGTGGAATATCACTGGACCGGCGGGACCTCCGGGACCCGCAGGTCCAGCGGGACCAGCAGGACCGACAGGTGCAACCGGAGCTACCGGGCCAGCGGGACCAACAGGACCGGCGGGACCTCCAGGGCCATCATCAGGCGGAGCGCCTTACGTTTGGATTTGCACACCGGCTCACCGGCCGGCCAGCGGTGGCAGTCCCAGAGACGACGTGTATGTCTTCAATGGCAGTGCGGTCACGGCGAACATCGCGGTGAATATTCTCGACAGCACGGGGAACAATTTACAGGGCGTAACCATTCCCGATTCCAATCCGCCACAGACATATCCGGGAGAACCAGGAGCGACTACTGTGACTTTGGCGCCGGGGTTTACCAGAGATGTTCACTGGGTTATGCCGACTACGAGCGGGCCGGGTTTTGACGGCGTCACGAACGTCGCCTACACAGTTCGCGTCACGTCCGATCAACCGGTGGTGGTGGGTGCGCTCTTCTCGTTCCAGGGCGACATCCCCAGCCAATGCAGCTTGCTTCCGAAGTAAGCCTTAACGTTCAGTTTTACTAAGAGGAAAGGCCTTGCTCGGCGCAGGCCTTTTCTTTTTGCAGGCGCGACCACTGTTTTGGTGCTGGCTGATCATACTCGCATCGTGACCTGGCAGCTGCCGCAGACGTTTAGCGGTGATACCAATGTGTCTTATTCGGTTCGAGTAAGCTCAGATCAACCTGTCGTAACAGGTTCGAACTTCCAGTTTGGCGGCTTCATGCCAAACAGTTGTAGCTTGTCGCCGAGATAAACCTGACTCGCCCTGCTCGTGGAAAACGAAGGCCCTGCGTGAGCAGGGCCTTTGATCTTCAGAGATCGAGGGCAAACTATTTCTGGGGCTGGCCCAGCATGTAACACAAGCCATCCGGCGCGACGACAAAAAAGACTCGCTGTGACGAATTGCCGCGCCGGTTAATTTCGATGTCACCAGCGGCGGGAGACTTTCCTTTGATCTCAGCAAACGCGCTTTCGATATCGTCGACTTCAAAGAAACAACCTTCCTGTTCGGGATCTCCGCCGTTCTCAGCCAATCCGATTTGAATATCATCACGCTCTAGAATGACTGACTTGAAAGGCGCGTCACTTCGCGAGACCACATGAAAACCCAGAGTCTGTTCGTAGAAGGGAATTGCCGCGTCAACATCTGCGACCGGAAGCTTCATCGCATCGTCGGCATAAGGCGCGGCGCGTTTGAATTTTGCTTTCATATTTGAAGACTCAACTAAGTCGAAGCTTATTTGGGTTTGCGCTTTTTCATCCACGCAAACACAAGGTCAACGGCCAAAGCGAACATCACCGCATACAGAATCGCCAGGGCAATATCCAAACTGAGCCAAAGCGCCCGGAGTTGCTCACGCGCCATGTAGTTGTAATTCGACCAGTAGTCGTTGAGCGACGTAAGCCTCCAGCCCCAGTCGATCTGATCGCTCACGCGATCCACGCGCCATGAGCGCAGCATCGTGCGCTCAATGTAAAGCGGCAAAAACGGTACAACGACCAGCGCCAACGCGAACGAGAGTACCAGCCGCGCCACACGCTTCATCTATTCTTCCTCAAGTCCCGCGCTCACACGAAAAGTATGTCCGTCCGGATGGCGCAGATGAAACTCGCGCACGTTCCACGGTTCATCAGTCGGTGGCATGGTTACCGTGAGTCCGTGTTTCAGCGCCAGTTCGTGAGCCGCGTCAACCGCTGCCGGCGATTCGAGCCACCAGCTCATCCAGACGCCGCCAGTCCCGTCGTCTCCGACAAATCGCGGCATGGGCCCGCCCCGCGAGCCCTGAGCGCCCTGACAAAGGAAAATTTCAGTTTTGCCGTTGCCGACTGCGCCGAACGTCGGCGGGTCGCCCCAATCCCAACGCTTCTGCCAGCCAAGCTTTTCAAACCAGGCAAAGCTTTCGACGATGTTTGAGACATTAAGAATTGGCGTCAGACCTTCAATTTTCATAATCACCTTTTGCAGTGCGCCGGCAAAGCAAAAGCTCACCAGACGCGAAGTCCGTACCATCGCGTTAGCGGATGGAACAAGGTTGCTTCTTCACATCAAATCTCCTCCTGATCCCATTCGCTTATGCGAATGGTACTGACTTCACGCCGACCCGAATGCCGCTGACTCTGCTCCCGCTCTTCCTTATGAGTAATCTGGGTAATCTGCGGAAGCTTGGCCAGCTGCCCAAAGATTAAGCGACGGCTTGAAGAGAAATCATTTGAACCTCCGGAGAAAACTTTGCAATGTGGAGATTAGATAGTGGTTCTCACGAACAGAGTCAAGCGGGATTTTGACGGCTTTGATGAGCGGTTGACGTTATTTGTCCAAGTGCCAGCCCCAGTCCGCGCCAACTCGCTTTCGCCATTCAGACGCGCAACTGGGCCCGCCGTCTTGTCCGGTGCCCGGAATGTGTGCGACGAGCACGCGTTCGGATTTGATTAGGTCCCAGGTGATGTCTTTTAGAGTTATTTTCAGACGGCGACTCCAGGGCGTGTCGGTCTGTCCGGCGTAAGTACCGATGTTGATGTAGACGAACTTGTCCCCGGCGGGCCCTTGCACAAATGGTCCGGAGAAATGGGGGAGATCGTCTTTGCGCCCGGGTTTGACCGTAACCGTGAATTCGAACTTTAGATCCTTACCGCTTGACCGTTGCTTCTGGGCAATTTCCCAGGCGCTGCCGTGACCTGACTGCAGCCCAAAATCCACACCTGCGGTGGGTCGTTCAAGTACGATGCGAAGTGTTAAGTCCATGGGATTCTAAATGAACGCTGAACAACTTTGCCTCAAGAGCCTGCCCTCTAATTCAGCCCGGTCACACCTCGCACAAAAGGAGCAGAAACCGTTTCAACGGTTTACTATTCTTCTGCCACTACCGAAACCGTTGAAACGGTTTCTTGTGATTTCTGTGGCGCAACCACCGGGCTAAAGCCCGGTGTGAATGAGAATGACCACTGAGGGCAAGGCGAGGTCTAACCTAACTACGACTGGTCTTTCTCAATCTGCTTTTGAAAGTAATCGCGCCAGCTTTCCGGCAACGCCTCGACTTTCATCGCGCGGCGCATTGACTCGACATCGCTCTTTTCAAATGCGAACAACCGGACGATGTCGGCGATAGTCACGTCGTTTGCATCGCGGCTCAACAATTCAATTTGATCGCCGGCTGCGACGGCCCCTTCTTTTGCGACTGCGAAATAGAATCCGGTGCGACGGCTGCGCAGAAATCTCTTGATGATGTCGGCGCGTCCGAACTTTATCCCCAGTTTGTAGCAGGGTAGTCGCGGTTGTGTCGCGATCAATTCCGCTTCACCGATGCGAAAGCGGTCACCAATGTTGATTGCGTCTTCGAACAGTCCTTCAGTCGTAAAGTTCTCGCCAAACATTCCGTAAGGCAGATTCATCTCGGGCAGTTCCTCCCGCCAAAACTCGTAATGTTCGGAAGGGTAACCATAGACGGCTTTGTGAACGCCGCCATGCACAGACAAATCTGCTTGCCGGTCGCCGTCAAGGTTGAGCGCGCGCAGCATCAAAGATCCCGGCACCGGCTCTTTGAAGATGCCGGTGGCCACCGGCTCACCGTTGTATTCGACGAGGCGGGGAAGGCCAACATTAAGCGAAATGATTTTCATTTGATTTGGGACTTTGGTCTTTGGACTTTGGTCTTTGATCATCGCCAAAAAAACGCTCTAAGATTCCAAGACCCAAGACCCAGCCGCGAGATCATTTGTCTGCGAGCACCAGTTCAAGCAGGTCCGACTGAACGGCGAAGCCGTGGCGTTCGTACAGCGTGCGACTTTTTTCCGACGGCCAAAGAATCACCGCATGAACTTCGCGCGCTCTGCACCAGTCGATGGCCATCGTCAGCAGGCGCGTTCCGATTCCCTGACCGCGAGATGATTCCTGCAGGTAGAAGTTCGTTAGGTAAGCGTGATACTCAGGCTCAGCCCGCGGGTTGGGGATTTTTTCAACCAGTTGCAACCACAAGGCGCCTACGATTTGTTCGGACTCCGCCACCCAACACTTCCATAGGCCCCCATCGTCCAAATGCGTGGTCATCCAGGCGGAGCATCGCTCAACGAATTCGGATTCAGGTTCGGTCGCGATGCCCGTGCTGGCGCGAAAGTCGTAGCGCAATTGGGCCAGCGCCGAGGCGTCGGACTGTTTAGCCAGACGAAGGTTCACGTCATCCATTCTTATCACCACGAGGGATTTCAACCGAGCTAATCTCCGCGAACATTCAGCGACGCCTTGCGGAATGTTCGACGCGTCGTACAGATCACTTGCTTCCTGCCAGAGTCGTTTCGCCTCGACGAGATCTCCCATGTTTTCTTTCAAGGCTGCCAGCGGTCGAACTGTATTTGCCAAATCCAGAAGGTTCCTGTTCGTTTGACTCCGATAGATCTCAAGTGCTTCCTGGTAGATTGGCAAAGCCAACTCGTTACGCTCCGCGTCTTGATGGATGTCGGCAACATGCCGCAAAGTGTGCGCCAGCAAGAGCGGGTCGTCCGCTTTACGGCAAATAGAAACTGCTTCTTCGTACAACGCTTGTGCAAAATCGCTCTGGCCGATGTCGCGCTCAATTTGTCCCTGTCCTTTGAGCGCTTGAATCAATTCTCGCCGCTGGCCCTCTTGCCGAAAACGAGTCGCCGCTTCCGCGTAAAGCCGTAGGGCCTCATGCGGCCGATCAAACCGCAAACGGCTGGCCTTTTGCATCATTGCGACGACAGAGTCAGACATAAGCATTCACTTCAGCGTTATCGTTCGCACGGGCTGTCCTGTCTTCATGTCCCAGAACTTTATCGTTTGATCCACACTGCCGGTCAAAAGATATCGATCATCACGCGTGAACAGCAGTCCGTCAACGTCGAATTGGTGGCCTTCCAGAGTGAAGAGCTGGCGGCCAGTCTTTACCTCCCAGACGATTGTCCGGACATAAAGGTAAGCGTCCTGTTTTTGATTCAGTCCGATGTGGCTCGCCGCGATCAAATTTCCGTCATCGCTAAGAGCAATTGCGGACACGCGCGAAATCGCGTCCGCCGTATTTGGCATAGACAAGGTGCGAACTTCCTTCCAGTTAGCAGTGTCCCAGAGTTTCACCACAGAATCAGTGAGGGATGCCAGCAGGCGATAGTCGTGACTCAACACCAACTTGAACGCATAAGAGGGATGCGCCTGCCAGGCTCTGGTTTCTTTTCCCGATTCAACGTCCCATTCGCTAATGGTTCCGTCACCGTTCCCTGCATAGATCTTCTTGCCATCGCGGCTGAAGACAAATGAATACGTGGACATGTCGATATTGGCGGAGTTTTTGTGCACCAGCGATTTCAGTTCGATCCCCGTCTTCACGTCCCAGAGCTTCAGCATCCCGTCATTACCTGAAGCGGCGACAATCTTTCCGTCAGGGCTAAACCCCACCGCTTTGACAGCACAGCGAAAGCCGCCGAGCTTGTGGAGTTCGCTACCTGAGGCGACGTCCCAAATTCTGGCAGTAAGGTCGCGGCTGGATGACGCGAGCAGTTTTTCATTGCCACTGAAGACTGCCCGGTAAATCATGTTTGTGTGACCGGTGAGAACCTTTCGTACTTCTCCGGTAGCCAGGTCCAGCAATCTGATCTTCGCATCTCCACCGGCAACGACGAGAGTCTTCCCGTCTCGGCTAAGGGCTAACCCGCCCACACCGGGTTTCGGATTTGCCGGCATCGCCGGAGCAGGCCGACAAGTCGATAAGGTCTGAGCCTGACAGGAAGAAAGAGCGCAGGCGAACAGCAAAGCCAAACAGCTTGCGAGCAGGATTCTTTGGGCCATAGGTGTCCTCTTTTGATTGGAAAGAGGATTGAGATGTTGAGGAGTGGGCGGACGGTTGGGTGCGGTTTCGCGTATTCGTTGGCCTTACGAGGACAATGCAAAACAAACCACGCAATCATGATCGGGAGATGTGCCGCGCGCACACCTCCCACGGGAAAACAAAGTGTCGTCAGTTTGGCATTCGTCCAGGCTACGGCTTGGCCGGGTTCCCAACTTTTCCGGTCAATCCACGATTCGCGAGAATCTTCACTTCCACGCGTCGATTCTGCTGCCGTCCCGCCGAGGTGGAATTATCTGCGACCGCATCAGACTTTCCGTAACCCATCGGCGTGATGAAACGCCGCGCCGGAATCTTGTGCCTGACGGTCAGGTATTCGACGACTGATTCGGCGCGATCTCTGCTCAGACGCATGTTCTTGGCCTCGCCGCCGGTTGAGTCTGTATGTCCCGAGATCTCGATCATGTATCCGCTTGAGGCGAGTGCCTTGGTCGCAAATTCGTCGAGTTGCTGTTTGGCTTCAGGAGACAGCACCGCGCTGTTAACTCTGAAAGTAACCGCCACATGCGCCTGCACGTCGTACTCGTCCAAAGCAGTAACCCGATCGTTAACGGCGGCCACCTGTTGGCGCGCTTCCTGGGCGATAGCGTAGAGTTCGTCCATCTGGTTGGCGATCTTCTCCTGGTTCTCTTCTACCGGCCTGACCCGCGCTTCTGAGGTGACTGAAGCACGCATATCCGATTCCCTGAACCTGATCTTATCGGCGACGAGTTCGCCCTGGGTATCACCACGTCCTTCGACTTCCACAATCAAACCTCGCAGGATGTCAGTGACCGGATACTTCTTGCCACCGTGCCAAAATCCACCCTTGCTTTTGATGCTCGTGTCATCAGTCAGTCTCACCTGATAATCCGTGCGGGTCCGGTCGCGAATGGTGAATGTGTCAGCGTTGCGATCAATCACGACCCCCTCGAATTTCATCTTGGCGCCGCTCGGGACTGGCCTGAAACTTGGGGCTGCACCAGAAGTGGTCTGAGTCCTTGAAACCTGGGCTGCGGCTAACGAAGCGGTGGCTAACATTAAAGCCAGGCTGCAAACGAAACTAAGCGATCGATTCTTAATGCTCATGATCAAAAACTCCTTAAAGAAAAATTTGAATCAGGTCAACACACTTCTAGTGTTGCCGCGGTCGGGAAGAGGTTTTTGGGGAAAGAGAGATTAAGAGCCTAACGAACGAAAATTCAAAAATCAACGAACCGTGAGGATTTCGTTGGTTATAGTTTCATTGCGATCTCTGTTGGGGCCAGAGATTGATTAGTGAGCGGATTTGATCTGAGCAGTAGAATTATTTATCGGAAAGGCGTCTAGAGGCTGGCGCGACATTGCCGTTGGCTCTGCCACTCCGAGGTGCGGCAAGTCTATGACTTGCCGAAAGCCCCGCTCAGAATCGGCGGTCTATGACCGCAGAACATCGGGTCACAGACCCGGAGAAGGAAGAAGGTCCGCATCGGCAAGTCCGAGACTTGCCGCGCATCGGAGTGGCAGAGCCATTGGACAAGTAGCGCGCTTCGATTGACGTATCTGGGGCTCCCAGTCAAAAGCCTTGCCGCGCATCGGAGTGGCAGAGCCATTGGACAAGTAGCGCGCTTCGATTGACGTATCTGGGGCTCCCAGTCAAAAGCCTTGCCGCGCATCGGAGTGGCAGAGC